>ERZ772827.11-NODE-11-length-104834-cov-16.191451_pt1 | contig 104834 bp, 92 predicted proteins | sample MGYA00580850_ERZ772827 | MGnify/ENA primary metagenome ERZ772827 (study PRJEB29015, sample SAMEA2737950) | human oral metagenome | biome: human oral; feature: human-associated habitat; material: dental | place: China | collected 2145 ... | reverse complement strand
CGCTCTTCGTCGTCCAGACCGGGGACTACGCGGCCGGTCGTGGCCGGGCTGAGCGTACAGGTACGGCCAGTCGTTCTTCACCGCTGGTTCGTCCAGCCGGGGGACACGCTGAGCGGACAAAGCGCCCAGTCGTGCTCACATGAGCGCGTAGGCGCAGGAGTCGTGGTCAGGCTCGGCAGACAGTGCGGATCCTAGTGGAGAGGAGCAGCGGCGGCGATTCAATACTGTCAGAGGGCCTCTGTACCGTCTCGGCTATGACCCAACCGGCGAAGTCGGGGCGACAGGACTCGAACCTGCGGTCTCCTGCTCCCAAAGCAGGCGCGCTAGCCACTACGCCACGCCCCGCCGCTGTACGCGGCCTGGCCACTCTACCCGCTGGAGCGCGGCCTGTCGCCTGGATCTCCTGGCGGTGGGATTCGTGCCGGCCCTAGTGACCCGATAGCATGGCGGGCGCGTCAGCGCCACTGGCTGTGGCGCGCCCTCGAAGGCCAACGAAACCAGGAGTGACCTGTGCCGAGCACTGTCGAGCAGCTGAGCCCTACACGGGTCAGGCTCACCGTCGAGATCCCCTTCTCTGAGCTGAAGCCGGCCCTGGACAAGGCCTACCGGCAGATCGCGTCGCAGGTGTCGATCCCGGGGTTCCGCAAGGGGAAGGTCCCTCCGGCGGTGATCAACCAGCGGTTCGGGCGGGGCGCGGTGCTGCAGGACGCGATCAACGAGACCGTGCCGGAGGCGTACGGGCGCGCGATCGCGGACCACGGCCTGACGCCGCTGGCGCAGCCGGAGATCGACCTCACCAAGATCGAGGACGGCGACGTGGTCGAGCTCGTCGCCGAGGTGGACGTCCGTCCGGACTTCACCGTCGCTGACTTCGCCGAGGTCAAGGTCAGCGTCGACGACCTGGAGCTCACCGACGAGATGGTCGAGGAGCGCGTCGAGATGCTGCGGCGGCGGTTCGCCACCCAGCTCGAGGTCGACCGCGCCGCCCAGGCCGGCGACATCGTCACCATCGACCTGCAGGGCTCGCAGGACGGCGTCGACCTGCCGGAGGCGAGCGCCGAGGGGCTGACGCACCAGGTCGGTTCTGGCGGGATGCTGGACGGTCTGGACGACGCGGTCACCGGGCTCAGGGCCGGCGAGGAGGCGACCTTCACCTCAACCCTGGTGGGCGGGCCGCGGCGCGGCGAGCAGGCAGACATCAAGGTGACCGTGACCAAGGTCGCCGAGCAGCAGCTGCCCGAGCTGAACGATGAGTTCGCCCAGCTGGCCAGCGAGTTCGACACGGTCGAGGAGATGCGTGCCGACCTGGCCGAGGGGGCGCTGCGGGTGGCCCGGCTGCAGCAGGCGACCCAGGCCCGCGACAAGGTGCTGGAGCGGCTGCTGGAGCTGACCCCGTTTGAGCTTCCGGAGAAGCTGCTGGAGGCCGAGGTCGAGCACCGGCGCGAGCAGATCACCACTCAGCTGCGCCAGGTCGGGATGACGCTGGAGCAGTACCTGGCCGACAACGAGGACGAGCCTCGCACCGAGGACGAGTTCTGGGCCGAGGTGACCAGGTCGAGCGAGCAGGCGTTCCGCGCTCAGATCCTGCTCGACAAGATCGCTGACGACCGCCAGGTGGGGGTGGACCAGCAGGACCTGACGGCTCTGATCTTCCGCAAGGCGCAGGAGAACGGCACCAGCCCGGAGCAGGAGCTGCAGCACATGCAGGAGCACAACCACCTGCCGGAGTGGATGGGTGAGGTGCGCCGCGGCAAGGCGCTGGGCCTGATCGTGACCAGCGCCGAGATCACGTCTGCCGACGGTACGGTCGTCGACCTGGCCCGGCTGCAGAGCGACGGCACTCTGCTCGAGGAGACCGAGGAGGCCGAGGACGAGGACGCCGAGGCCACGCCACAGGAGCCTGAGAAGTAGGCCGGCCAGCGAGCCCCGCCCAGCACCGGGCGGGGCTCGCTGGGCGTCAAGAGGTGGTCGAGAGACTGCTCGCCGTGAGCGAACAGCCGTGGGCAGGGTCCGGTTTTCGTCGGCCGAGCCGGTAGGTTCGCTGCGTGAACGAAACGCTGCCCTCTCTGCCTCGCATGGCGTCCGTGCCGAGCGGTGTCACGATGTACGACTCGGTGTACCAGTCGCTGCTGGCGAACCGGATCATCTTCCTGGGCTCCGAGCTCAAGGACGAGAACGCCAACGCGATCTGCGCCCAGATGCTGCTGCTGAACGCCGAGGACCCGCACAAGGACATCTACCTGTACATCAACTCGCCCGGCGGCTCGGTGAGCGCGGGGATGGCGATCTTCGACACCATGCAGTGGATCTCCAACGACGTGGCCACGGTCGCGATGGGGCTGGCGGCCTCGATGGGGCAGTTCCTGCTGTCGGCAGGCACGAAGGGCAAGCGGTACGCGCTGCCGCACGCGAAGGTCATGATGCACCAGCCGCTGGGCGGTATCGGCGGCACCGCCTCGGACATCAAGATCCTGGCCGAGCAGCTGCTGGCCACGAAGCGGGAGATGGCGCACCTGATCGCCGAGCACACCGGGCACTCTGTGGAGCAGATCGAGGCGGACTCGGACCGGGACCGCTGGTTCACCGCTGAGGAAGCCAGGGAGTACGGCTTCATCGACCACGTCTACGAGCGCGCCGCCCAGATCACCAGCGACGCCCCGAACCAGTGAGGACTGCCATGGAGATGCCTGCCCTGCCCGGCGGTCTGGCCCCGACGGGCCCCCGCGCTGACTACTACATCCCGCAGTGGGAGGAGCGCACGAGCTACGGCGTGCGCCGGGTCGACCCGTACACGAAGCTCTTTGAGGACCGGATCATCTTTCTCGGGACCCCGATCTCGGACGACATCGCGAATGCGGTGATGGCGCAGCTGCTGTGCCTGCAGTCGATGGATGCCGAGCGTCAGATCAGCATCTACATCAACTCCCCGGGCGGCTCGTTCACCGCGCTGACGGCGATCTACGACACGATGCGGTTCATCAAGCCCGACATCCAGACCGTCTGCCTGGGGCAGGCCGCCTCGGCGGCAGCGGTGCTGCTGGCAGCGGGGACCAAGGGCAAGCGGCTGGCGCTGCCGAACAGCCGGATCCTGATCCACCAGCCGGCCACCGAGGGCGGCTACGGGCAGTCCTCCGACATTGAGATCCAGGCCAAGGAGATCCTGCGGATCCGGTCGCTGATGGAGCAGATGCTGGCCGACGACACCGGGCAGCCGGTGCAGAAGGTGTCGCAGGACATCGAGCGGGACAAGTACCTGACCGCGACCGAGGCTGTCGAGTACGGGCTGGTCGACGAGATCCTGACCTCGCTCAAGGACGCCTGATGGTGCTCGGGTGGCCGGTGCGGACCGGTCGGTGGGGTGAGGGACTGGTGCCGAGGGTCACTCGGGGCGAGATGGGGGAGTCCACGCATGGCACGTATCGGTGAGACCAGTGACCTGCTGAAGTGCTCGTTCTGCGGCAAGAGCCAGAAGCAGGTGAAGAAGCTGATCGCCGGGCCGGCGATCTACATCTGCGACGAGTGCATCGAGCTGTGCAACGAGATCATTGAGGAGGAGTTCTCCGAGGGCACCGACGTCGGGCTGCTCGACGAGCTGCCCAAGCCCCGCGACATCCAGGCCTTCCTGGACGAGTACGTGATCGGTCAGGACCGGGCCAAGCGGACCCTGGCGGTAGCGGTCTACAACCACTACAAGCGGGTTCAGGCGAAGGGCCAGGCGCAGCCCCGGCGGGCCAGCGAGGACGACACGGTCGAGCTGTGCAAGTCGAACATCCTGCTGATCGGCCCGACCGGCTGCGGCAAGACGTACCTGGCGCAGACCCTGGCCAAGATGCTCAACGTCCCGTTTGCGATGGCGGACGCGACGGCGCTGACCGAGGCCGGGTATGTCGGCGAGGATGTTGAGAACATTCTGCTGAAGCTGATCCAGGCCGCTGACTTCGACGTGAAGAAGGCTGAGACCGGGATCATCTACATCGACGAGGTCGACAAGGTGGCCCGCAAGTCGGAGAACCCGTCGATCACCCGGGACGTCTCCGGTGAGGGGGTGCAGCAGGCGCTGCTGAAGATCCTGGAGGGGACGACCGCCTCGGTCCCGCCGCAGGGCGGGCGCAAGCACCCGCACCAGGACTTCATCCAGATCGACACCACCAATGTGCTGTTCATCGTCGGTGGTGCTTTCGCAGGGCTGGAGCACATCATCAACGAGCGGATCGGGAAGCGGCCGCTCGGCTTCACCAACGACGAGGTGGCCCGGCGCAAGGACGTGGACCCGTTCGCCGAGGTCCGCCCGGAGGACCTGCACAAGTTCGGACTGATCCCGGAGTTCATCGGCCGGCTGCCGATGATCGCCTCGGTGTCGCCGCTGGACAAGGAGGCTCTGATCCGGATCCTGGTGGAGCCGCGCAACGCCCTGGTCCGGCAGTTCCGCAAGCTCTTCGAGCTGGACGGGGTGGACCTAGAGCTCACCGACGACGCGATCGAGGCGATTGCGGAGATGGCGCTGGAGCGGGGGACCGGGGCCCGCGGGCTGCGGTCGATCATCGAGGAGAACCTGCTCAACGTCATGTACGACGTGCCGAGCCGCGAGGACGTCTCCCAGGTCATCGTCAACGGCGACTGCATCCGCAGTGGTGCCGAGCCGACCCTGGTGACCCGGGTGGCGCGCCGGGAGAAGACCGCCTGAGTGGTCTGCGGGGCTGTCTGCCCGCAGCCGCAGCGACCGCTACGACCCGGCTGAGAGCCTGGTCTGCGGGGGCAGTCACCGACCAGCTGGCCGACCCGCCGCGGACCCCGGATCTGCTGTTTGCCCTAGCCGTCACGCTGGGACCCGGGCGGCGGGACGCGGATTCCCCGGGGTTGCTAGCGTCGGGCCATGTCTTCCAGCTATGCCCGGTACCCGCACCTCAGTGGCGACGACATCGTCTTCGTGGCCGACGACGACCTCTGGGTGGTCGCGACCGAAGGAGGGCGGGCCGCTCGGCTGACCAGCGAGCACCAGCCCGTACGAAACCCGCGGTTCTCCCCGGACCGGCGCCGGATCGCGTACACCCGGCAGGTCGGGGCGGCGTTCGAGGTCTTCGTGCTGGAGGTCGCCACCGGCGAGGTCACCCAGCTCACGTACTGGGGGGTGGCCCAGACCGCGGTCGACGGCTGGCTGGACAACCGCCACGTGCTGGTCGCCTCCTCCGGCGGGCAGCCGTACCGGGTCCGGATCACGCTGCGCTCGGTCAGCCTGGACGGCGCCAGCGAGGAGCTCGCGTACGGGGTCGCCATGTCGGGGGCCTTCCGCGGCAGCTCGGTCGCCATCACCACCCCGTACTGGCGGGACCTGGCGGCCTGGAAGCGGTACCGCGGGGGCACCGCCCCGCAGCTGTGGCTCAAGCGCAGCGCGGGGGACTGGTTCCGGCCGCTGCCCCAGGAGACGGCCGGGATCTACTCGCCGACCTGGGTCGGGGACCGGCTGGTCTTCGCCAGCGACCTCGGCGCCACCTTCCCCGACCAGACCGACGAGCAGGGCCAGCTCTGGTCGCTGGACGCCTCCGGCCAGGACCTCACCCAGCACACCCACCACGGCCCAGACCTGGGCTTCGTCCGGAACCCGACCAGCGACGGCAGCCGGGTCGTGTACCACGCTCGCGGCCGGGTCTACCTGATGGAGTCGCTGCGCAGCGAGCCGCACGAGGTGCCGATCAGGCTGCCGGTGCCGGTCCGCCCGTTCACCCCGGCACCGACTGAGCGGCTGCAGGAGATCCAGCCCGACCACGGTGGGGACCTCTCGGTGGTGTCCTGGTACGGGGCGGTGTACGCGCTGACCCACCGGGCCGGACCGGCCCGGGCGCTGTCGGCCGACCCCGGAGTGCGGGCCCGGCTGCCGCGGGTGCTCGGCACCACCGGCCGGGCCGTGTACGTCAGCGACGCCACCGGCGACGACTGCCTGGAGATCGTCAGCCTCGACGGCTCCGGGGACCCGCGCCGGATCGTCAAGGGCAAGCTGGGTCGGGTCCTGGCCCTGGCCGCGGCTCCCGACGGGGCCTCGATCGGGGTGATCACCAGCGACGGGAGGATCTGCGCGGTCCGGGTCTCCGACGCCCGGGTCACCGAGCTCGGCACCTCCCCGCACGGCGAGGCGACCGACCTGGCGTACTCGCCGGACGGCCGCTACCTGGTCTGGGTGGCGCCGACCGCCACCGGCTTCACGACGCGGCTGTGGTGCGCCGACCTCAAGGCCCGCCGCAGCCTGGGCGAGCCGCTGACCTCGGGCCGCTTCCACGACTACAGCCCGGCGTTCACCCGCGACGGGCAGCACCTGGTCTTCCTCAGCGGGCGGACCTTCGACCCGCGCTACGACGACCTCGGCTTCGACCTCGGCTTCACCTCCAGCGTCCGGCCGTACCTGGTGCCGCTGTCGGCCAGCGCCCCGGCCCCCTTCGGGGCCGCCGCCGACGGCTGGCCCGTCAGCCGGCCTCAGAGCACCGACGGCGACGACCAGAAGAAGACCGCACCGGTGGTCAGCGCCGAGCTGGACGGGGACTCCTTCGAGGAGCGGCTGGTGCCGTTCCCCGTACCCAGCGGCTCCTACCAGGGGCTGCGGGCAGTCAAGGACGGGGTCGTCTGGCGCCGGGCGGTGGCCGTGGACGGCGAGCTGGGGACGACTCGTTGCGGGGTCGAGGGGGAGCGCGAGCACGACCTGCTGGAGCAGTTCTCGTTCGAGACCCGCCGGGTGACCGAGCTGGGTAGGGCGGACTCGTTCGAGGTCTCCGGAGACGGGGAGCAGGTCGTGCTGCGGCTCAAGGACGAGGTGGTCGTGGTCCCGGCCACCAGCAAGGTCGACAAGGACGACCCGGCCCGGGTCGGGGTCGACCTGGCGCGGCTGCGGCGGACCTTCGACCCACGGCCGATGTGGCGGCAGATGTTCGAGGAGAACGGCCGCCTGATGCGCGACTTCTACTGGCGCGAGGACATGGACGGGACCGACTGGGCCGCGGTCCTCGACCGCTACCGCCCGGTGGTGCGGCTGGTCCGGACCCGTGACGACCTGGTCGACATCCTCTGGGAGACCGTCGGCGAGCTCAACAGCTCGCACGCCTACGTCAACCCGCCCGTGCCCGGCGGCCCGCAGCAGGGCCTGCTCGGCGCTGACCTGGACAGCAGCTCCAGTGGCGCCGTGATCGTACGGATCCTGCCCGGCGAGGCCTCCGACCCCAGAGCCCGCTCCCCGCTGCGGGCAGCCGGGGTGGACGCCCAGCCCGGCGACGTGATCGTCGCGGTCGACGGGCAGGAGGTCGGCGCTCGTGGGGTCGGGCCGCTGCTGCGGGGCGCCGCAGACCAGGTGGTCGAGCTGACCCTGCTGCGCGGCAAGGAGCGGCGCCGGGTGGCGGTAGTCCCGGTGGCCAGCGAGCAGCCGCTGCGCTACCAGGCCTGGGTGGCGTCGCGGATCGCGTACGTGAAGCGGGTCTCCGAGGGGCGGCTGGGCTACCTGCACGTGCCTGACATGATGGCCGAGGGCTGGGCCCAGCTCCACCGGGGCCTGGACCAGGCGATGGCCCACGAGGGCGTGGTGGCCGACATGCGCTACAACAGCGGCGGGCACACCTCACAGCTGGTGATCGAGCGGCTGAGCCGGAGGATCATCGGCTGGGACCTGGTCCGCCACGGGGCCCCCGAGCCGTACCCGTTCCAGGGCCGCCGGGGCCCGGTGGTCTTCGTCACCAACCAGTTCGCCGGGTCCGACGGGGACATCGTCTGCGCCGCGGCGCAGGAGCTCGGCCTCGGCCCGGTGGTCGGGCAGCGCTCCTGGGGCGGGGTGATCGGGATCGACGGCCGCTTCGACCTGGTGGACGGCACCTCGGTCACCCAGCCGCGGTACTCGTTCTACTTCGACAAGCACGGCTGGGACCTGGAGAACCACGGCGTCGACCCGGACATCGAGTACCTGATGAGCCCCGCCGACTGGGACGACGAGGACGTACGGGACCCGCAGCTCGACCTGGCGGTCGCCGAGGCGCTGCGGCTGCTGGAGGAGACCCCGGCCCAGCAGCCGCCCGAGCTGCCGGCGCCGCGGGTCCGGGCCAAGGACTGACCGGAGTGCACCAGGGGCGGCCCCACGACGGGACCGCCCCTGACTGCTCTGGGCCGCTCAGGCCGGCAGGTCACCGCGCCGGTCAGCCTTGGCCTGGGCCTCCAGACCGAGCCGCATCACCTCGAAGGTGTGCTCCTGCGGGACCGCGGTCCGGGTGTTGTTGAGAACGTCGGCCACGACCTCGCGGTGGAAGGTGGTCGGGAGGTCATCACAGCTGATGTACTGCACGCCGTCCTTGTTCACCAGGAAGAGGTGGTTGGTGCCCTCCTTGCCGGCGATGTCGACGTACTTGCGCATCTCGATGTACCCCTCGGTGCCGAGCACGAAGAGCCGCCCGTCGCCCCAGGTCGGCAGGCCGTCGGGGGTGTACCAGTCGACCCGGATGTAGCCCTGGCCCTGGTCGGAGCGCAGCAGCAGCTCGCCGAAGTCCTCGAAGGCCGGGATGTCGGGGTGGCGGAAGTTGCCGACCGCGCTGGCCACGACCTCGCCGCGCTCGGAGCCGGTGAACCAGAGGAACTGGTCGATCTGGTGGCTGGCGATGTCGACGATGATCCCGCCGAAGGTCTCCGGGCGGTAGAACCACTCCGGGCGCCCGGCACCGCCGGACAGGTGGGCCTTGTCGCCCTCGCGGTGCGGGCCCAGCCCGAGGGTCTGGACGACCCTGCCGATCGCGCCGGCCCGGGCCAGCTCGCCGGCCTTCGCGACCGCCGGCACCTCGAAGCGCTCGCTGAAGACGTTGACCCAGAACCTGCCGGACTCGGCCACCGCCTGGCGGATCTGGTCCAGCTGCTCGAAGGAGACGCACCCGGGCTTGTCGGTCAGGACATGCTTGCCGGCCTTCAGGGCCTGGATAGCGATCTCACCGCGCCGGTACGGGATGGCGGCGGTGGCGATCAGGTCGATGCTGGGATCGTTGACCAGCTGGTCGGCGTCGTCGAACCAGGGCACATCGGGGAACATCTGCCGTACGGTCTGGCAGACACTCGCCTCCGGGTCGTCGGAGGCGAGCCCCACCAGCTCCGAGCCGGCCTCGAGCTGGCCCTTGATGATGCCGAAGATGTGGGCATGGTCCAGGCCGATAGCGGCGAAACGGACCCGGCGGTCAGTCATGGTTGCTCCTCACAGTGTCGTGGTGCCAGTCACGCTAGAGGGGGCCGAGACCCGGCGGGGCCAAGGCACGGTCTTGCCACGCCGGGGCTGGCCGGCGGGCCGCTAGGACAGGCCCATCGCCTGGTGCACCAGCGCGACCGGGTGCACGGTCGGCACCTGGGTGGCGTGCTCAATCTGCCAGCGGCAGGTCTCCGAGTCGCAGGCCGCCAGCGAGGAGCCCGTCTCCAGCACCTTGTCGAAGACCGGTTTGCCGACGGCCATGGCGATCTCGTACTTCTCCTTCTTGAGCCCGTAGGTGCCGGCGATCCCGCAGCAGTACGCGCCGGACTCCACCACCTCCAGCTCGGGGATCAGCCGCAGCAGGTCCACCGCCGGGGTCCCGATCCCGTGCCCGCGCAGCTGGCAGGGGGCGTGGTACGGCAGCCGGACGGGGATCGGCCGCCAGCCGGAGGTGTCGAGCTCGCCGTCGTCGTACAGCTGCAGCAGCAGCTCGCAGATGTCGCGGACCCGCCCGCCGACCTCGGCCAGCTCGGGGTCCTTGACTCCGAGGATCTCGCGGGCCTCGTGCTTGAGCATCCCGGCGCAGGAGGTGGAGCAGGAGACCACCGGCAGGTCCCGGGGCGCCTGGTTGAGCTGCGCCACCAGCCTGCGGACCCACGCCCGGGCGGTGTCGAAGATCCCGTTCGACTGCAGCGGCAGCCCGCAGCAGCCCTGCTTCGGCACGATCACCTCGTACCCCAGCGCCTCAAGCACCTCGACCGTCTGGATCGCGGTCTCGATCTCGAAGTACGTTGCCGCGCAGCCGTGGAAGAAGACGATCTGCCCCCGGGTCGGCGCCGTGGTCGGCTTCGGGCGGGAGCGCAGCCAGCCGGTCAGGGTACGGCTGTGGGCGGTCGGCATGGCGGCGTCCCGGTGGATCCCGATCGTCTTCTCGATCACGACCCGGGCCGGCCTGAGCTTCAGCACCGCGTTCGCCAGCGGCGCCACCGGGGTCATCGCCTGCCCCATCAGCGTGGTCCGGGAGATCAGCCGGTCCCGCAGCGGCATCTTCTTGGCCTTCATTGCGGCCCGGGCCACGGAGTTCAGCTCGGCGATCTTCACTCCCTGCGGGCAGACCAGGGTGCAGATCCCGCAGCTGGAGCAGTAGTCCAGGGACTGGTCCACCGACTCGCCGTGGCGGTAGCGCTCGGCCTGCGGGCCGACGTACTTGGGCCCGGAGAAGAGCGGGGTCACCGCCGCCACCGGGCACTGGGTCTCGCAGACCGTGCACTTGACGCAGTGGTCGAGGCTGGCCCGGGCCAGCAGGTTGTGCTCGTGGGAGTCGTGCTCGAGCATCAGGCGCCTTTCAGGATCGAGTCCGCCGCCCGGACCGCCGAGGCCAGGGCGATCCCGTCGCCTGACTTCTCGGTCCAGCGGATGGCACCGGCGATGATCCCGCCGGCCGCGTACAGGTTGGTGTACGGGCCCTCGGCCCGGGCGTCGGGCCCGACCCGGACCCCGACCCGAAACAGCGGCTGGTCGTGCCAGCTGGGCCCGGTGAGCAGCTCAGAGTCGGCGTGGGCCAGGGGCAGGTCGAAGACCACCTCGCTGACCGTTCCGTACGAGTCCATGCTGATCGCCCCGGACTCGAGCCCGCCCGGCGCGTACACCACCGCCGAGCACGGGTACGGGCGCAGCCGGCCCGCCACTGCAGCGCAGACCGCCGTCACCTGGGAGCCGGAGCTCTCAAAGCCGGTTACCCGGCTGCCCAGCACCATCCGGACCCCGGCCTGCTGGGCCAGGGTGGTCAGGCGCTCGTTGAGCCGGATCCCCGGAACCCCGGGCGGGGGCAGCGGGATCTCGAAGACCTGGTGACCCAGCAGCTGCTCGAGGTGGGCGTGGGCCTGCCGGTCACGGACCCCGAGCACCGCCGGCAGCCCGACCACCTCGGCCTCGCGCAGCTGTGGGCGCAGCGCTGCCGCGAGCCGCTCCCGGGCCTCGGGGCGGTCGAGGAAGCGCGCATAGGCCAGGGCCGACGAGTCGGCCATCCCGTCCTGCGCCGGGAGGTCGACGACCACCGAGCGGGCCTGAATCGGGCTGCCGTCGGGCGCTGCCTGCCGGGCCAGGTTGGAGGCGCACAGGGCGGCCGGGAAGTCCTTCAGCTGGCGCAGCCCGGCGATCAGCGCCGGGGCCACCCCGAGCAGCTCACCGGCCCGCATGCTGGGCTGGGCGAGACAGGTCGGACGCAGCGCCCCGACCGCGGTCGGGAGCACCAGGTTGCGCTCCACAGAGCCGTCGAGCAGCTCGGGCAGCAGCCCGTGGACGTAGTCGATACCGGCTCGGACCGCCTCGGCCCCGAGCACCCGGTACGGGTGGTCGTCCGCAAGAGCGGCGATCGCAGGCAGCGGCTCGGTGACCCGGTCGGGGGCGTAGCCGAGCAGGTCGATCGTGCCCTGACCGAGCTGGAGCCCACCCAGGCCCTTCGTGACCAGGGTGACCGGGCGCCCGGCCCGGGCCAGCCGGATCGCCGCCACCAGCCCGGCCAGGCCGGCGCCGACCACCACCACCCGGTTCGTCGCACGGTTAGGCATCACTGGACCTGTGTTCCTTCGGGGAGGTGCTCGGTGTCGAGGGTGCCGGAGAAGATCCAGCTGGCGAGGGCGGTCTGGCGCAGCTGGTCGCCGTACAGGATCGGCCACAAGCCGAGGATGCGGTTGTCGAGGAACCGGCGCAGCATCCCGGTCGCCCGGGCCGCGTCGACGGTGCCGGTCTCGTGGGCGATCCCGGCCGCGCGTACGGAGCAGAACCCGCCCTGGCAGGGGCCCATCCCGAGCCGGAGCTGGCGACGCAGGTCGTCCAGGGAGCCGGTCGGCTGCTCGGCCAGCAGCTCGGTGTACATCCGGCGGCTCATCAGCTCGCACTCGCAGATGATCTGGTCGTCGGTGCGGTCCTGCTCGCGGTCGTGGAGCCGGTGGCTGACCACGTACGTCGGGGCCCCGTCACCGCCGCCGGGGCAGGGCTCCTCGGCGGTCCGGCACGGGTGGTGGCTGCCGAGCTGGTCCTCCATGGCGTTCACGGTGTGCTCGGCCATCAGCCGGTACGTGGTCAGCTTGCCGCCAGAGACCGTGAGCAGCCCGCGCAGCCCGTCTCGCTCGCTGTGGTCGAGGACCGACATCCCGCGGCTCATGTGCCGGGTGTCGCGGCTGGAGACCCGGGAGTCCTTGACCAGGGGACGGGCCCCGGACCAGGCGTGCAGCGCCCGGGCCTGCCGGAAGCCGGGCACCAGGACCTCGCCGGCGTCGAGCATCTGCTGGACCTCGTCGCGCGGGATCGTCAGCCGGTCCGGGTCGGAGGCCAAGACGTCGGTCGTGCCGATGATGCAGACCGTGTGCACCGGGACCAGGATGTCGCCGTCACCGGGGTAGATCAGCCGGTTCACGACGCTGTTCACCAGGCGGTGGTTCATCGCGACCATGATCCCGCGGCCGGGGACGACCCCGACGCCGTAGCAGCCGGCCATGGCGGCCACCTGCCCGGCCCAGGCGCCGGCGCAGTTGAGGACGAAGCGGCAGCCGATCTGTACCTGCTCGCCGGTCAAGGCGTCCTCACAGAAGACCGCGCTGACCTGGTCGCCGGAGCGCTCGATGCTGGTCACCCGGTGGTACGTGAGGACCTGGGCGCCGTACTCCTGGGCCGAGCGGACTGCCGTCCAGACCAGCTGCCAGCCGTCGACCGAGCCATCGGTGACCTCGATGGCCCTGGTGATCCCGGGGTTGAGACGAGGCTCTCGGCGCAGCGCGGCGGCGACTGAGACCTCGGTGGCCGGAACCCCCGCGGCCTGGGCGCCGGCGAGGAAGCGGTCGCCGTACGCGGGGTCGTCGTCGGGGCAGCAGACGAAAAGCCCTCCGGTGAGCTCGATGGCGCTGGCCTGGATCCGGCTCAGGACCTGGTTCTCACTCGCGCACTCGGTGGCCGACTGCGGGTCGCTGACGACGTACCGCCCGCCGGAGTGGAGCAGCCCGTGGAAGCGTCCCGAGGTGCCCTGGGCCAGGTCGGCGCGCTCGACCAGCGCAGCTGAGTAGCCGCGCATCGCGAGGTCCCGCAGCACCCCCGCCCCGGTTGAGCCACCTCCGACGACGACGACGTCGACCTCGAGCCTGCGCATAGCGCCCAACCTAGCCAGCCCGGCCCGGCGCGGGGTGGTGGTAGGGGTGCGCGTCGGTCCTGGTCCGAGGCGGGCTTTGCACGCCCGTGCAGCAGCGCGAGTAGGTGTGCAGATTTTCTGGGAGATTGTGACCGGCCCCCTGTCATGGCTGGTCGGGCTCGTACGTTGCTGTGGCATGACGACGATGCACCCCACTGGGACGTGGTCCCGCGCTGCCCGCTCCCAGGTTCTCCGCGCTGCCTGCCTGGCGGTAGGCCCCGTTCTGCTGGCATCCGGGTGCTGGGCCGGAGGGTCGAGCACGCCGGCAGCAGCATCCACCTCGGCACCAGCCTCGGTGTCCGGGTCCAGTGCTGTCGGCCCGGCCACCACCACACCAGCACAGTCGAGCCAGAGCGCCGCTGCCGGTGCCTACCAGGGGCCGGTGACCGAGCTGCCGGCCCTGGTCGGCCAGCCCAAGGTCGCCGTGCCGGCCGGCGCCAAGCAGGACGAGGAGTTCCAGGAGCAGGAGTCCACACCGCTGACGGTCTGCAGCGCGTCACGAGGCTCTGAGGTGCCGTCACTGCGTACGGTGCAGGCGGCCCGGACCCTGGTGACGTCGGCAGGGGAGAGCCGCATCGTCTACTCGACGCTGGAGTTCCCGAGCGCCCAGGCGGCTCAGACCTTCGTGGCCGAGGTCGTGAAGGCGAACCAGGACTGTGCACCGGTGGCAGCGACTCAGGACGAGCGCGGCAGCAAGCCGGGCTCGCGGGAGCTGCCAGCACCGGTTAAGGCGGTAGTGGACGAAGGCCGGGTGGTGGGCTTCCAGGGCACCCCGGCTCTCAGCGGCGAGGAGAGCCCGCACCCCTTCGGGGATGCGTACATCGTGGTCCGCAAGGGATCGGTGGTCATCATCAGCGGCGCCGGCTTCGTCGGCGACGCGGCCATGGCCGCACGGTCCGACTTCGACGACTTCGTCAGCAAGCCGGTCCTAGAGGCGGTCGCCACCCTCTGAGTGGGGCTCGGCGTCCTGCCTCGCCCGGGGCGAGACCGGCCGTCTGCGGCCGGCTGGTCTCGCTGCCCGGTGGGAGGCGCGGGGCGCTGACCGCCGCGGGCTGGGGCCAACCGAGCCTGCTGGCCTCGGGGCCGTCGTAGGTGACCAGAGCCGACCAGGCCCAGCCCGCGGGAGCGCAGCCAGCGGTGCACCTCAGCCGACGCCCTTCTTCGCCGTCTCGGCGGGCCTGGCCCTCCCAGACTGACGCCGCCGTACGGTCGGGCAGCGCCCGGCCGTACCGGTCAGAGAGCCAGGTCCAGGCTGGCCGACAGCGGCTGCTCGGCCTCGACCCAGTCGACGCTGCCCACCAGCCGGCCCACCCCGCGCAGGTCCGCCTCGGCCTGCTGGAGCCGGGCCAGCTGCTCGGTCGGCCCGGTGAAGGTGGCCGCCGTGGCCTCGGTCTTCATCGAGACCTTGGCTGCGGACTTCGCGCTGCGGACCTCGACCAGGGCTGCTGAGATGTCGTCGAGCAGGGCCGGGTCGCCGCCGGTCGGCAGCTCGTCGGTGGTCGGCCACGAGGCCAGGTGGACCGATGAGTCGTGACCCCAGGACCAGACCTCCTCGGTGACGAAGGGCAGGTACGGGGCGAACAGCCGCAGCTGGACGTTCAGCGCCAGCGCCAGCGCCGCCCGGGCCGAGCCGGCCTGGGCCTCGGAGCCGGAGTAGGCCCGCTCCTTGACGAGCTCCAGGTAGTCGTCGCAGAAGGTCCAGAAGAAGCGCTCGGTCTGCTCCAGGGCGTCGGTGTACTCGAAGGCGTCCAGGGCGGCGGTCGCGGCGGCGACCACCTCGGCGAGCCGGGCCAGCATCGCCAGGTCAGCCGGCTCGGTGACAGCCGCGCCCGCGTCCGCCCCGGCGATGCCGAGCACGAACTTGGAGGCGTTGAGGACCTTCATCGCGAGCCGGCGGCCCACCTTCATCTGGGACTCGTCGAAGGGGGAGTCGGTCCCCGGCCGCGCCATCGCCGCCCGCCACCGGACCGCGTCCGACCCGTACCGGTCCAGCACAGCGGTCGGCACGATCGCGTTCCCGCTGGACTTGCCCATCTTCTTGCGGTCGGGGTCGGTGACGAAACCGGAGATCGTGGCCCGCCGCCAAGGCACGGTGCCGAACTCGAAGTGCGACCGTACGATCCGGCTGAACAGCCAGGTCCGGATGATGTCGTGCGCCTGCGGGGCGATGTCCATCGGGAAGGTGAGCCCGAACAGCTCCGGGTCGCGGCCCCAGCCGCAGGCGATCTGCGGGGTCAGCGACGAGGTCGCCCAGGTGTCCATGACGTCCTGGTCAGCGGTGAAGCCGCCCGGCTGGTCGCGCTGCTGCTCGGTGAACCCGGGGGCCGGCTGGGCCATGGGGTCGACCGGCAGCGACTCCTCGTCGGCCAGGACCGGGTGGTCGTAGTCCGGCTCGCCGGCCTCGTCCAGCGGGTACCAGACCGGGAACGGCACCCCGAAGAAGCGCTGCCGGCTGATCAGCCAGTCGCCTGACAGCCCGTTCACCCAGTCCCGGTAGCGGTGCCCCATGTGCTCCGGCGTCCAGGCCAGCTCGTCACCGCGGTCCAGCAGGCGCTGCTTGAGCTCGGCGTCGCGGCCGCCGTTGGTGACGTACCACTGCCGGGTGGCGACGATCTCCAGCGGCTTGTCGCCCTTCTCGTAGAAGCTGACGTTGCGGGTGGTCGGGGTCGGCTCACCGACCAGGTCACCGGACTCGCGCAGCATCGCCACCGTGGCCTCGCGGGCCGAGAAGGTGGTCTTGCCGGCCAGCTGCTGGTACGGCTCGGGGTTGACCAGCCAGTCCGGGGTCTCAGCGCTCAGTCGCCCGTCGCGCTGCACCACGGTCCGGGTCGGCAGCAGCAGGTCGCGCCACCAGGTGACGTCGGTGAGGTCACCGAAGGTGCAGCACATCGCGATCCCGGCGCCCTTGTCGGGCTCCGCGTCCGGGTGCGGCAGGACCGGGATCTCGACCCCGAACAGCGGCGAGGTGACCGTGGTCCCGAACAGCGGCTGGTAGCGCTCGTCGTCGGGGTGGGCGACCAGGGCGCAGACGCTGACCAGCAGCTCGGGGCGGGTGGTCTCGATGTAGACCGGCTCGCTGTCGGGGCGTCGGAAGCCAATCCGGTGGTAGGCGCCCGGGTAGTCGCGGGCCTGCAGCTCGGCCTGGGCGACGGCGGTCTGGAAGGTGGTGTCCCACAGCGTCGGCGCGTACGAGAGGTAGGCCTCACCGCGGGCCTGGTTGTGCAGGAAGGCTCGCTGTGAGGTGGCGATGGTCTCGGTCGAGATCGTCGCGTACAGGGTGTCCCAGTCCACCGACAGCCCCAGCCGGCGCCAGAGCGCCTCGAAGGCCTGCTCGTCGATCTGGGTCAGCTGCTCGCAGAGCTCGATGAAGTTGCGGCGGCTGACCGGCACCTGCCGCTTGCGGTCGGGCTTGGCCGGCGGCTGGAAGCCCGGGTCGTACGGGAGCCGCGGGTCGCAGCGCACCCCGTAGTAGACCTGGACCCGGCGCTCGGTGGGCAGGCCGTTGTCGTCCCAGCCCATCGGGTAGAACACCTGCTTGCCGCGCATCCGCTGGTAGCGGGCGACGATGTCGGTGTGGGTGTAGGAGAACATGTGCCCCACGTGCAGCGAGCCGGAGACGGTCGGCGGCGGGGTGTCGATCGAGAACACCTGCTCGCGAGACTCGGGGCGGCGGAAGGCGTACGTGCGCTGCTCGCGCCAGCGCTCGGCCCAGGCCTGCTCCAGCCCTTCCAGGGCCGGCCGCTCGGGTACCCCGCGCCCGACCGGGGTCGGCGTGGGCAGGGGCGTACGAGCGGTGTCAGTCATGGCGAGCATGGTACGGACCACGACGGCCCCTGGGCCAACCGGTTCGGCATGCCGGGCAGGACAGCGACGGGCCTGATGACTGGTCGCTCGGCTTCTGGGTGCCGGTGCTGTCGACCGCTGCCAGCAGCACCGGCGCCAGGGCCACGACCCCCAGTGATGACCAGGCCAGGGTGATGACCGGGCGCCGGTGGCTGCGCGGCGGGGTACCCGCCCCAGGTCAGGCCTTGAGGAAGGGCTCGATCGAGGCCGGGTTCTGGTAGTTCAGCTTCTTGGTGATGTCCTCGCCCTTGAACTGGTACGTGGGGGTGGAGGTGACCCCGGCCCTGCCCCCGGCCGCATCCATGCCGTTGACGAACTGGAGGGTGGCCTGGGTGTCGTAGCACTTCTGGAAACCGCTCAGCCGGTCACCCGTCAGCCCGATAACGGCCGGGATCTCGTCACGCAGCAGCTGGTTAGAGTACCCGGCTCCCTCCTGGGCCGGCTGACGGGAGAAGACCTGGTCGTGGTACTCGAGAAAGGCCCCGGCGTTGTCAGCGCAGGTGAGGCCGACCGTCGCCCGCTTCGAGGCGTCGTTGCGCAGCCCCGCGTCCAGGAAGGTCAGCACCCGGTACTCGAGCTGGATGTCACCAGCCTGGGCGGCGGCCCGGATCTTGGAGTCGAAGGCCTCGTGGAAGAGCTTGCAGAAGGGGCACTGGAAGTCCTCGTAGATCACCAGCAGCGGCGCGCCCGAGCGGGCCTGGTTGGGGTAGGCGATCATTCCGGTGCGGTCGCCGTTGGCGCGCGGCGGGACCGCGTTCGTGGCCCCGATCCGGTCCTTGATGCTGTACACCCCGAACACGATGGCGACCACCAGGACGACGAAGCCGACCAGTCCGGCTCCGATCACCACCCGGCGCTTGCGCTGGGCGGCCTGCAGCTCGGCCTCGCGCTGGGCTCGCAGCTGCTCACGGCGCGACTGCTTGGCTGACTTGCCGGGCTCGTCCTTGCTGGACTGGCCCTTGCCGGACCGGCTCGAGGGGGGTGGCACTGCGGGGCGGTTGCGCTTGGACTGGCTCATTCGGCTTCCTCATCAAGGTCGTCGTCGGTGATGCTCACGGGCGGGAACAGCCTGTCCTCCAGTGCGAGCCAGGTCTGGGGGCGCCATACCAGCCAAGCCCCCAGAGCGAGCAGCCCAACATCGCGAGCGATCTCCCAAGGATAAGCGCGCAGGGCCTCGGCTCGCGCGATCTCGCCGCCGCCGCCGAAGCAGCCGCAGTCGAGTGACAGCCCTCGGGCCCAGGCCGAGGCGATGCCAATGGTGAAGGCGATCATCATCAGCGAGCCGACCGCGGCGCTGGCCCGGGTGAACAGCCCGAGCACCAGCAGCAGCCCGACCGCTACCTCGACGATCGGCAGGGCGTACCCCACCACCACCGCCAGGTCGTACGGGATCAGCCGGTACGCGCGGACCGCCAGCACGCTGCCGGGCAGGTTCGGCAGCTTCAGCAGCCCCGCCACCAGGAGTGTGCCTCCCAGCAGCAGCCGGGCCCCGAGGCCGACCAGGTCGGGCCAGCTGCGTCTGGAGGCCGGTGAGTCGTCGGCTGCCGGGGCCTGGGAGGTGCTGGTTGACACCTGAATATCGTAAGCGATGCTCCTGCCTGGGCAGGCCGAACGACCAGCGTACGACCTATGCTCGGCAGCACGATGAGCCACTTGGAGACCCACGCACCCGTTGTCGCCGAGCTGCAGCGCCGCCAGCCTGAGCACCAGATCGGGCCGTCACTGGCCCGGATCCAGGCCCTGGTCGAGCTGCTCGGCGACCCGCACCGCAGCGCCCCCGTGATCCAGGTCACCGGGACCAACGGCAAGGGCTCCACTGCGATCATGATCGACGCCCTGCTGCGGGCCCAGGGGCTGCGGACCGGCCGGTACGCGTCCCCGCACCTGCGGGACCTCACCGAGCGGGTCAGCGTCGACGGGCGACCGGTCAGCGCCGAACTCTTTGACCAGACCTGGGAGCAGGTCAAGCCGTATGTAGCGATGGTCGACGCGCAGCGGATCGACGGGCTGGAGATGACCTTCTTCGAGGTCCTGACCGGGATCGCCTTCGCCGTCTTCGCCGACGCCCCGGTCGACGTGATGGTGCTGGAGGTGGGGATGGGCGGGGCCTGGGACGCGACCAGCGTGGCCGACGCCCAGGTCGCCGTGGTGACCCCGATCAGCCTGGACCACACCAGCTACCTGGGCGCGACCCTGACCACCATCGCCACCGAGAAGGCCGGGATCATCAAGGAGGGGTCGGTCGCGGTGCTGGCCGGCCAGCCGCCCGAGGCCGCTCGGGTGCTGGTGGAGCGCTGTGGCCAGGTCGGGGCGCTGATGGTCCGCGAGGGCGTGGACTTCTCCCTGCTGGAGCGGACCCCGGCCGTCGGGGGGCAGGTGCTGCGGATCGAGTCGGCCGAGGTCCTGGACGGTCTGCTGCTGCCGCTGCACGGCGCCCACATGGCGCACAACGCGGCCCTGGCGGTCGCCGCGGTCGAGGCGCTGCAGGGGCAGCGGGGTCTGCCGCCGGAGCTGGTCGCGGAGGGGCTGGCCGACGTGGTGGCCCCGGCCCGCACCGAGCGGGTACGGACCTCGCCGGCACTGGTGCTCGACACCGCCCACAACCCGGCGGCGGTCGCGGCCACCATGGCGGCGGTGGCCGAGGCGTACGCGTTCTCGCCGCTGATCGCGGTCGTCGGGGTGATGCGGGACAAGGACCAGCTGGCGATCCTGACCGAGCTGGAGCCGGGCGTGGACACCCTCGTGGCGACCCAGCCTGCCGGTTCGCGCGGGCTGCCGGCGTCAGAGCTCGCCGAGCTCGCCGGCAGCGTGCTGGGGGAGGAGCGGGTCCGGCTGGCGCCCGACCTGGCCGACGCGGTCGAGGTCGCGGTGGCGCTGGCCGACGAGGCCGGCCCGGCTGCGGGGGTGCTGGTGGTCGGCTCGGCCGCCCTGGCCGGGCAGGCCCGAGCGCTGCTGGTCACCGAGGACCAGCCGAGGGCTGGCCTGGCGCAGGTGACCTTGCCGGGCGAGAGTACGCAGGACCTGGGGCCCGGCGGCCACCAGGAGTGACGGCTGACCGGCACGACCCCGGTGGCGTGGGGAGGCCCGGGACGGGGTCGGTAGGCTTCCCGCCCATGAGCGAACGCACTCTCGTGCTGATCAAGCCCGACGCGGTCCGGCGTGGCCTCACCGGACGGATCCTGGACCGGTACCTGGCCAAGGGCCTGGTCCTGGTCGCGATGGAGCTGCGGGTCGTCTCGGCTGAGCTGGCGGACCAGCACTACGCCGAGCATGTCGGCAAGTCCTGGTACCCCCAGCTGCGGGCCTTCATCACCTCGGGCCCCCTGGTGGCGCTGGTGCTGGAGGGTGAGCGGGCGGTGGCGGCGGTGCGGGCGCTCAACGGGGCCACCGACTCGGTGGCCGCCGAGGCCGGCTCGATCCGCGGTGACTGGTCGCTGTCGAGCAGCCAGAACCTGGTCCACGGCTCAGACTCGCCTCAGTCCGCGGCCCGCGAGGTCGCACTCTGGTTCCCGGGACTGTCATGAGCGAGCAGCCAGGTCCGGTCTGGCCGGACGCGAGCCAGGCGGGCTCCGGTACGAACAGCCCCGCGGCCCAGCCCGGGCAGCCGGTCACCGGTGCTCCGGAGACGGGCCAACCGCCGGCCCTGGCCCAGTCAGACCACGGCCCAGCGGCCCCGAGCGACCCGCAGCAGGCTCCGGCGCAGCCTGGCTCTCAGGGGCACGGCACCCAGGCGGCCCAGCCCCCAGCCATGCCGCTGCCCGGGCCGGGGAGCCAGGAGGCGGGCGGCCCGCAGGCCGGGGCCGGGCCTGGTGCCCGCGTCTGTGGACCGCCGGAGCCGGTCCCGCCGCGAGTCGTGCTGCCCACCGGGCCCAGCCCCTACCACAGCTTCTGGCGGGCGCCGTCGTACCGGTGGTGGAAGGGTCTTCTAGCGCTGGTCATGTTCTTCTACCTGTGGTTCTACGTGACCCTGGTCGGCTCGCTGGTCTACATGCTGACCGAGATGCTGACCCGGCCCGAAGCGCTGGACCAGGTCCTGAGGGGCGACCTGCTCCGGCTCACGATGGACCCCGGGGCGTTCCTGGTGAACAACGTCACCATCGCGGCCATGATCCCCAGCGCGTACGTCACCCAGTGGGTCGTGGTGGGGCAGCGCCCGCGCTGGCTCTCGTCGGTGACCGGGCGGTTCCGCTGGGGCTGGCTCGGGGTCTGCCTGGCGGGGATGCTGCCGGTCTACCTGGTCGTCACCGGGGTCCAGCTCGGGATCGGCGGGCTGCCCGACCTGGAGTGGAAGCCGTACACGGTCTTCATGATCGCCACGGTGCTGCTGACCACGCCGCTGCAGTCGGCGGGGGAGGAGCTCGGCCTGCGCGGCCTGGTGAACCGGGCGGCAGCCTCCTGGGCCAGCGGCCGGTTGTCCTGGTGGCTGGGGGCGGTGGTGTCGGGCCTGCTCTTCGCGAGCCTGCACCTGGCCCAGGACCTCTTCCTCAACTTCTTCTACTTCAGCTTCGGGATGCTGGCCTGCTGGCTGGTCCGGGTCACCGGCGGCCTGGAGGCCTCGGTCGCCTGGCACGTGGTGAACAACCTGACCGCCATGTGGGTGCTGCCGTTCACGGACTTCTCCGGCATGTTCGACCGCAGCGCCGGCTCGGTCAGCACGGCCGACGCGGCCGGCACGCTGGTGGCACTGGTGCTGGCGCCCGCTGTCCTGTGGCTGCTGGCGCGGTGGCGCCGGCCGGTGGCTGTCCAGGCCGGAGCCGGGGTTTCGGCTGGGCAGCCGACCGGGGGGACAATGGCGGAGACGTCACAGAGCTGAGGAAGGGTTGGGGCTATGGTCGACAGCGATCTCGCGCAGAGAGTCGCCCGGTTGGAGTGGATCGTCGAAAGGCTGGCGCACCACGTTGGGGTCCCGATCCCACCGGTACCGCGGATGGCGCAGCCTCCGCAGTCCGGCCCGAGTGCGGCCGGTGCACCGTCTCCGCAGACCGTCGCGCCTCAGCCCGCGGCGACCCAGTCGGCAGCAGCGCCTCAGCCCGCAGCGACCCAGCCGGCAGCGCAGTCCGTGACCCAGCCGGCTGCCGTGCCGACGGTGTCGCAGCCTGCCTCGACCCAGCCCGTCGGGGCCCCTCGTCCTGCCGCGGCTCAGCCGACTACCCAGCCTGCGGCACCCCAGCCGGCTACCCCGTCGGCGGCAGCACAGCCGGCCACCGCGTCGGTGGCACCCCAGCCGGCTGTGCAGCGCCCGAGTGCCGGCCAGCCCAGTGCTGAGCGGACCCTGCGGGCGCCGGTACGTCCCACCGAGGCTCACCCAGCCGGCCCCACCGGGCACCTCCCGGCGGATGTGACCCTGTCGCGTCCGCCTCAGGTGGCTCCGAGCCCTCGGCCGGGCGTCAGCGCCTCCTCCTCAGCATCACCAGCCACCGTGCTCACCCCTCCGGGCGCACCGCTCCAGCCCGCTGCCCCACGGTCCACGAGTACGGCGGCGGAGCCGGCCACCGAGCGGTCGGTCCCCGCCCAGTCCGTCTCCTCCCCGGCGTCGTCGCAGCCGAGCCCCGCACCGCGGGCTCCAGCCACGCCGCGGCTGACCCCGTCGGCCCTGGCTCCCTCGGCTCCAGCGTCGTCGGCCCCGGCTCCAGCTCCGTCGGCCCCGGCTCCAGCTCCGTCGGCTCCGGCGCCGTCAGCCCCACCCCAGCCAGCCCCGGCCCCCTCCCAGCCCGCGGCCGCGGTCACCTCCTCGTCGATCCCCGGCCTGGACGAGGCCGCGGTCCTCGAGCTGCTCCGCACCGGGCACAAGCTGGAGGCGATCCGACTGGTCCGCAGCCAGCTCGGCGTTGACACCCACGAGGCGGCGGAGACAGTGGAGCGGCTCCACGACAGGCTGGTCTGACGTGTTCGGGGAGTCAGCCCTCGAGCGTCGGGTACGCCGGCTGGAGGAGCAGATGGCGGAGGTTCTGCGCCGGCTCGACGCTGCCTCCGCGCCCGGACAGGTCGTACCGGGACCCCAGCTCGGTGGTCTGACCGACGTCGACCGGGTGCTGCAGCTGACCCGGGCGGGTCAGAAGATCCAGGCCATCAAGGAGGTTCGCGATCAGACGGGAATGGGGCTCAAGGAGGCTAAGGACCTCGTCGAGTCTCTCGGCACCCTGCGCTGAGCCCAGGGGCCGCCACGGGGCCTGAGGCGAGGCGGACCGCCTGCTTGACCAGACCCACCAGGGGCGGCTGGACGGAGAGCTCGGTGACTCCTCGCCCGATCAGACCCGCCGCCCGGTCCGGGTCACTGGCCAGGTCGCCGCAGACCCCGACCGGCACCCCGGGCAGGCCCTGGCAGGTGGCCTCGACCAGGTCCCAGACCGCCGCGGCGCCGGCCGGGGCGAGGTCACGTACCCGCTCGTTGCCGCGGTCGGCGGCCATCGTGTACTGGGTGAGGTCGTTCGTCCCGATCGAGGCGAAGTCGACCAGCCCAGCGAAGTCCCGGGCCCGGACGGCCGCCGCCGGGACCTCGATCATGATCCCGAGCGGCACCGGTGGCGCGGCCGGCAGGTCACGGCGGACCTGGTCTAGGACCTCCCTGGCCCAGCGGACCTCCCGCGGCTCGGTGACCATCGGCAGCAGGACCCGGACCGGGACCTGGCCAGCAGCGATCAGGACCGCCCGGAGCTGGGTCGCCAGCAGGTCCGGCTGCTGCTGCAGCGCCCGGATGCCGCGCAGCCCGAGCATCGGGTTCGGCTCGTGCGCAGCCGCCACGAAGGACAGCGGCTTGTCGGCACCGGGGTCCCAGACCCGGACCGTGATCGGACCGCCCAGAATCTCACCCGCCGTCACGAAGACCTCGGCCTGCTCCTCGGCCGACGGAGCCTGGGCCTCGTCGGCGAAGACGATCTCGGTCCGCACCAGCCCCGAGCCGTCCGCACCGGCCGCAGCGCCCCTGCGGGCATCGTCGAGCGAGCCGATGTTGCACTCCACCAGCACCCGGGTCCCGTCCCTGGTCAGCGCCGGCTGGCGAGCCCGCTGAGCAGCCTGGGCGACCTCGCTCGTACGGGCTGCGCCACGCTCTCGGATCCGCGCGGCCTGCTCGGGCCCGGGCGACAGCCACAGCTCGTGAGTGGTCGGGTCGAAGCCGATCAGGTCACCGTCGCGAGCAGCGCCAGCCCGGCGGCAGCCCGTCAGCACCGGGATCCCGCGGGCCCCGGCCACGATCACCCCGTGCCCGGTCGGCCCACCCGTCACCGTCACCACCCCCAGCGTCCGGGACGGGTCCAGCCGGGCAGCGGTCGCGGCGTCCAGCTCGTCGACCACCAGGACGTGGGCTGCCGCCGGGTCCGGCTCGGCGGCACCGGTCAGGGCCAGCAGCAGCAGCCGCCGCAGGCTGCGGACATCCTGCCCACGCTCGCGCAGGTAGGGGTCGCTGAGGTCGTCGAAGTCGGCCGCCACAGCGTCGAGGTGGTGCCGTACGGCGTCCACCGCCGCCACTCCGGAGCGGGTCTCCCGGCTCAGGTGCTCGGCCAGGGCCGGGTCGCTCAGCAGGGCCCGCTGGGCCTCGAAGATGCCCCGCTCGGTCGGTGACTGGGCCAGGCGCGACAGCCAGCAGTCCACCTCGGCCCGGGCCGAGGCCAGCCGCTGGGTCTCCCGTACCGGGTCCTGGGGCTGGTACCCGCCGGTGCTGACCTCGCCGGAGCGGACCAGAGCCGGGCCCAGCACCACCTCCCGCCCGGTACCCGTGCCGCCCGGCAGGAGCTCCGCCGACGGCTGCTCGGCCGGGTCCTCACCGAAGTCGGTCGCGGCCAGCTCCAGGAAGCGCTGCTGGGCGGCGCTGGCCTGCGGCCCGGCAAAGCTGGCCTCCAGGCTGGCTCCCTGCCGCAGGTCCAGGGTGGCCACGCGGGTGATGCTGCCAGCTTCCACCGGACCCCGGCCCGTGGTGAGGTTCTTGAGCCGCACGGTCGCATCAAGCTCGCGCAGCCCTGTCACCAGGGCGGCCGCCGGTCGGGCGTGCAGCCCGTGCCGGTTGTGGACCACGTGGGTGACGGTCAGCTCCGGCTGGACCGCCCACAGGTCGGGACCAGCGGCGGGGGCGGAGGCGCCCAGGTGCACCTGCTTGGCAGCCAGACCGTTCTCGGCCTCGGCCGCCACCTGCTCCAGCGAGCTGCCAGCGCCGGCCGTCACCACGGCCGCGACCAGCCCCTCCACCAGGGGGGCAGCGGTCAGCCGGACCGGGCCCGGCAGCGGGGTCTCAACCAGCTCCAGGGCCAGCTCGGCCGAGAGCAGGGCACTGCCCAGGTCCATCAGCACCAGCACCCCGTCGGGGGAGCCGACCTCGGCCAGGGCGTCAGCGATCGCGGCAGCATCCGTCCCCAGCCCGTCCGAGGCCCCGGCGGCCACAGCGATGGGGGGCCGCGACTCGGCGGTGACCATCTCGCAGGCCAGCGCCACCGCCGCCTCGGCCAGCGGGCGGGAGTGGGAGACGACGACGATGCCGATCATCTAGACCAGGGTCCGGGCCGCCGCCTCGAGCAGCAGCATCATGCTGGTCGCGCCAGGGTCCTGAACGCCCACGCTGCGCTCTCCAAGGTACGAGGCGCGGCCCTTGCGGGCCACCAGAGGGGCGGTGTCGTCGCAGCCCCGGGCACTGGCCTTCGCGGCTGCCGCCAGCGCCGCCGCGACCCCCTTCGACGCGGCCGCGTCGTACGCCCGCAGCGCCGGCGCCAGCGCGTCGACCATCGTCTTGTCGCCGACCTCAGCCTTGCCGCGCTGCACCACGCCGTCCAGCCCGGCTCGCAGGGCGGCCCCGAGCCCGGTGGCCGATCCGTCGCTGGGCCAGGCAGCCCCGACCCGCATCAGGAACGTCCCGTACAGGGGGCCGCTGGCGCCACCGACCGTGGAGACCAGCGTCATCCCGGCCTTGCGCAGGTAGGTGCTCGGGCTGGAGAAGGCGGCCGGGTCGAGAGCCGCCACCGCGGCCGTGCCCCGCTCCATGTTGGAGCCGTGGTCGGCGTCCCCGATCTTGCGGTCGAGCTCGGTCAGCAGGTCCGCCTGCCGGTGCACCTGGTCGGCGAAGTCAGCCATCCAGGCCGCGACCGCGGCGGTATCGAGAGCCATGTCAGCACCCCCATCTCAGGCCCGGTGTGCTCACCGGGGCGTCCCACAGTGTCAGCAGCTCGTCGTCAGCCCTGAGCAGCGTCACAGAGCAGCCTGCCATCTCCAGTGAGGTGATGTAGCTGCCCACGAGGTTCCGGGCAACCCGGACCCCGCTCGCCGTCAGCACCCGGGCCACCTCGTGGTACATCAGGTACAGCTCGAGCAGCGGCGTCGCCCCCATTCCGTTCAGCAGCACGATCGTGTCGCTGCCGCGGTAGTCCAGGTCGGCCAGCACCAGCTCCACCATCATCTCGGCCACCTCGCGGGCCGGTGCCATCGGCACTCGGCGCTGGCCGGGCTCGCCGTGGATCCCGATCCCGAGCTCGATCTCGTCGTCACCCAGGTCGAAGGTCGGCCGTCCGGCGGCCGGCACCGTGCAGGAGGTCAGGGCAACCCCCACCGAACGGCCCTGCGCGGCGACCCGCCGGGCCACCGCCGCCACCGCATCCAGGTCCCGGCCCTGCTCAGCGGCCGCCCCGGCGATCTTCTCAACCAGCACGGTGGTGCCGGTACCACGCCGCCCGGCGGTGTACGGCGAGTCCTGGACGGCCACGTCGTCGGCCACCAGGGCCGGCACCACCCGGGTCCCGGCCTCGGCGGCCAGCTCCGCCGCCATCTCGAAGCTGAGCACGTCGCCGGTGTAGTTCTTCACCACGTGCAGCACCCCGGCTCCGGTGTCGACCGTGGTCGTGGCCGCCAGCACCTGGTCGGGGACCGGGGAGGTGAAGATCTCGCCGCAGCAGGCGGCGTCCAGCATCCCCAGCCCGACGAAGCCGCCGTGCATCGGCTCATGGCCCGAGCCCCCGCCCGACACCAGCCCGACCTTGCCCGGCGTCAGGTGCCGGCGGTAGACGACCCGCAGCTCGGGATCGACCCGCAGCCGGTCCGGGTGGGCCGCTGCCATGCCCAGCAGCGACTCCGCAACGACCTCGCTGGAGCCGTTGATCAGCTTCTTCATGGAGTGAGTCTGGCAGGGAGCCGACGGTCGGTGAGGGCTGGGTGCCAGGAGCTGGAGCCGGGGTGCAGCCAGCCGTTCACCATCCGCCGGTCCTCCCGGCCGGCGCGAGGTTCCGGCTACCCTGGTTCGGCTATGACCGCTGTGACTGACCAGGACCCCGGCTCGCTGCTCGCCCGGCTGGAGCCGCTGCTGGCGCGGGTCTCGAAGCCGGTCCAGTACGTGGGCGGCGAGCACAATGCCGTCGTCAAGGACTGGGAGCAGGTCGAGGTCCGCTGGTGCCTGATGTACCCCGACGCGTACGAGGTGGGCCAGCCGAACCAGGGGATCGCGATCCTGTACGAGGTCCTCAACGAGGTCGACTGGGTGCTGGCGGAGCGCACGTACGCGGTCTGGCCAGACTTCGCCGCCCAGCTGCGCGAGCACCAGCTGCCCCAGCCCAGCCTGGACGGCCACCGCCCGGTCCGGGCCTTCGACCTGCTGGGGGTGTCGTTCTCCACCGAGCTGGGCTACACCAACCTGCTGCACACCCTCGACCTGGCCCAGGTACCGCTCCACGCCGCCGACCGCGACGACTCCCACCCGGTCGTGATCGCCGGAGGGCACGCCGCCTTCAACCCGGAGCCGGTCGCCGACTTCATCGACGTCGCGGTGCTGGGTGACGGGGAGCAGGCCGTGCTGCGGATCAGCGAGCTGGTCCGGGAGTGGAAGCGGCAGGGCCGTCCCGGCGGCCGGGCCGAGCTGCTCCTGCGGCTGGCCCGGTCGGGCTGCGGCTACGTACCGAGCCTGTACCAGGTGGACTACCTGCCCGACGGCCGGATCGCCCAGGTGGTCCCCACCCACGACCAGGTGCCGGCCCGGGTCTCCAAGCACACCCTGGAGAACCTGGACCAGTGGCCGTACCCGAAGGCGCCGCTGGTGCCGCTGGCCGAGACCGTCCACGAGCGGTACTCGGTGGAGGTCTTCCGGGGCTGCACCCGAGGCTGCCGCTTCTGCCAGGCCGGCATGATCACCCGCCCGGTCCGGGAGCGCAGCATCGACACCATCGGCGCGATGGTGGAGCGCGGGCTGCGGGCCACCGGGCTGGAGGAGGTTGGCCTGCTGTCGCTGTCCAGCGCCGACCACTCCGAGATCACCGAGGTCACCCGGCAGCTGGCTGACCGCTACCAGGACACCTTCGTCTCGCTGTCCCTGCCCTCGACCCGAGTTGACGCCTTCAACATCGACCTGGCGAACGAGCTCTGCCGCAACGGTCGCCGCTCGGGGCTGACCTTCGCCCCCGAGGGAGGCTCAGAGCGGCTGCGGCGGGTGATCAACAAGACCGTCTCCGAGCAGGACCTGATCGACACCGTGACCGCTGCCTTCGCGGCCGGCTGGCGGCAGGTCAAGCTGTACTTCATGTGCGGCCTGCCGACCGAGACCGACGAGGACGTGCTCGGGATCGCGGACCTGGCCCGCAAGGTGGTGGCCGCGGGGCGGGCGGCCACCGGGAGCCGCGACATCCGCTGCACCGTGTCGGTCGGCGGCTTCGTTCCCAAGGCCCACACCCCGTTCCAGTGGGCTGGGCAGGCCCCGGCCGAGACCATCGACCGGCGGCTGCAGCTGCTGCGCGACGAGATCCGCACCGACCGCAGCTACGGCAAGGCGATCGGGCTGCGCTACCACGACGGGAAGCCCGGCATGGTCGAGGGCCTGCTGTCGCGCGGCGACCGGCGGGTGGGCCGGGTGATCGAGGCGGTGTACCGCGACGGCGGGATCTTCGACGGCTGGAGCGAGTACTTCTCGTACGAGCGGTGGCAGCGCTGCGCCGAGGCCGAGCTGGCCCCGTACGGAGTGGACCTGGACTGGTACACGACCCGCGAGCGGGACGAGGACGAGGTGCTGCCCTGGGACCACCTGGACGCGGGGCTGGACCGGGACTGGCTGTGGGAGGACTGGCAGGACGCCCTGGACGGCACCGAGGTCGAGGACTGCCGCTGGACCGAGTGCTACGACTGCGGAGTCTGCCCGCAGCTCGGCACCCAGACCGACCTCGGCCCGACCGGGCGTCGGCTGCTCCCGCTGACCGTGCTCCGCAGGCCCGGCCTCGGCGGGGAGACGGCGGGCTCGGCGGGAGACGCCCCCGGCCGGAGCCGGGGGCGCTGCGGGCCTCAGGAGAGCAGCCAGGGCCAGGTGATGGGCCCGACAACCCCGTCCGCCTCAAGGCCAGACGCCTCCTGGAAGGCCTTGACCGCGGCCAGGGTGGCCGGCCCGAAGGAGCCGTCGACATCGACCGGCCGGCGCTGAGCGACCAGGCAGGTCTGCACCGCCCGGACCGCCTCGTTGACCTCGCCGTGCCGGCAGACGACAGCCAGCGCACCCCAGGTCAGGGGCCCGATCACCCCGTCCGGGTCGAGCTGCTTCGCCGTCTGGAAGGCCTGGACCGCGGCGTGGGTGGCGGGGCCGAAGGAGCTGTCGGACTCCAGCGACTGCCCGGCATGCTGCAGCAGCAGCTGGGCGGTGCTGACCCGGAACCCGCTAGCCCCTTGCGAGAGCACAGGCCAGGACCGGGTCGGGCTCGGCGGGGGAGCGGGCTGGCCGCGGGCCGCAACCTCCTTGCGGAGGTCATCGAGTCGGGCGTACAGGGCGCTGCCGGGGCACTCGGTGGCGTTGTAGTCCCGGTGCCCCTTGATCGCTGCCGGCGACAGCCGGTAGGTCTGGCAGAGGTAGGCGCAGAGGTGGACCATCATCGTCCACTGCGCCGAGGTCGGGGTCTGTGAGGTGTACAGGCCCTCGTTCTCGATCCCGACCGAGTTGCTGTTCTGGCCCTGGCAGTGCACGCCGAACGGGGTCTGGGTGCGAGTCGTCAGGCCTTCCAGCGAGCGGTGGCGGCCCTCCAGAGCGTAGCCGCCGCGGCTGATCGTGAACTGCTGGCCGGAGTCCCCCCCAGCCGCTGGCCAGGTGGCTGGCCTGGATGGCACGGGCCAGGCTGACCGCTGCCGCCCTCGAGTAGTCCGTGGTGTTGGCGGTAGCCGTGTGGTGGATGATGATCCTGGTCACCGGCCCGGTGAGGCTGATGGAGGTTCGGGCAGGAGCCGCTCCCCAGTCAGCGCAGCTGATGATGCTGGGACGGGGAACGGTGGCGCTGGCCGCAGGAAAGGCCTGCAGCCCGACCACCGCGGCAGTGGCGGTGGTGCCAGCGGCTGCGGCGATCAGAGTCCGGCGACGAATCACGGGCCGGGAGCTGTTCTGCATGGAGAGTTTCCTTCCGCCGGTGCGGGCCGCAGCCGGTGACGCTGCGGCCCGCAGGGGTTGGGGTGTGAGTGCCTCAGGTCACATGCCGCAGCGGGGAGCCCGCCAGTTGATGCGGCCGGAGTCCACGTGGATGTGGTCGCTGTGGCCGGGGAATCCCGGGCCCAGGATTCCGCCGAAGCCGGCGCTGCGGGCCTTGAGCGCGATCTCGCACATGGTGACCCCGGTGCCCGGGGTCAGCACCAGGTCCAGGGCGTCACCACTCAGGTGGTTGCTGTTCGTCACGCCGCCGACCCGCCGGGGTTGAGAGGGCGGCGAGGAGAACCTCGTCGCAGTGTGAGGTCGGTTGCAGCCGACCGTGTGGGGTGTCGAGGACAGCAGCCTTGGTTGTCCTCACAGGAGTTTCTATCAAGCAAGGGGGTCGCGGTCTACCCCCACGGCGGTGCTCTGTGACGGTACGAGTCGGCGGCGGGCGAGGGGCCGGGTCAGGACAGGCCGTCGAGCACCCGTTCCAGGTGCTGGGCGCCGGGGTGGTGCCCGGCGGCGCGCAGAGCCAGCAGCACCGCACCGGCGGTCCCCTCCCGCGCTCGGCAGCAGCGGCCCGGGTAGCGGTCCCGGATCCGGGCCGACAGCGGGCTCTGGTCGTGGAGCAGCCCCCCGGCCAGGACCAGCGGCCGGTCGTCATCGGCGACGATCGCCGCGCAGGTCGCCAGCAGCCCAGCCCCGGCCCGCTCCACAATCCCCCCGGCCACCGGGTCTCCGGCAGCGGCGGCGGTCAGCGCCAGCGGGGCGAAGTCGGCGCAGGCGACCGGACGCCGTCCGTACACCCGGCTCATCAGCCGCCACATGTCGTCGGCCCGGGCGGCAACGTGCGTGGACTGGTCCGGTGGGGGTGGCACCTCGTCGGCGACCTCGGCCAGGACCATCTCGGTCAGCGCTGTCGCGGGGCCGCGCTGGTCCAGGTCAGCGGCCGCGGCGCGGACCACCTCGCGCCCGACCCAGAACCCCGACCCCTCGTCGCCGAGCAGCCAGCCGACCCCGTCACAGACCCTGGTCAGCCGCCAGTCCTCGATCCGGGCGCCGGTCGCGCCGGTTCCCGACAGGACCAGGTAGCCGCTGGGCTCGGCGGTGGCGGAGAAGTAGGCACTGACGACGTCACCGGCCCAGTCCACCGGGACCGGCATCCCGGTCTCGGCCAGGGCCACGCTGACCCGGCCCGGCACGTCGAAGCCCGACCCGCCGGCCAGGGTCACCATCACCCGAGACGGCTGGACCCCGGCCTGCTGCGCCGCCTGCCGGCAGGAGCCGACGATGCTGGCGACAGCGACCTCCAGGCCGGCCGAGGTGGGATTCCCCGGTCCCGACCGGGCGTACCCGACGACCTGCCCGGCCGCGTCGGCAACAGCTGCCCTTGTTGAGGTTCCCCCCGCGTCGACACCGATCACGTACATCACGCTGCCCCCCGTCCTGGCGCACCGCGGCGCCTGCTGGTTCCCACCACCGCTGCCAGCCTGGCAGGATCGGCCCTGTTCGCGCACCTCGGGAAAGGACACCTGATGCCCGCTGACCTCTTCACTGCCTTCGCCGACCAGGTGTCGGCACGGGTCCCGCAGCTGATTGCCTCGGCGGCCAGCGGGCCGATTGCCCAGGCGGCCGACCTGTGCGCTGACGCGGTGGCCGACGGCGGTGTGATCAGGTGCTTCGGGACCGGGCACAGCGAGGCCTTCGCGATGGAGGTGGCCGGGCGGGCTGGCGGGCTGATCCCGACCAGCCGGATGTCGCTGCGGGACCTCGTGGTCTACGGCAGCCGCACCCCGGACGAGCTGACCCCCGACCTCGAGCGTGACCCGAGCCTCGCCGGGGAACTCTTCGGGCTCTACCCGTACGACCCCCGCGACATCTACATCATCGCCTCGAACTCGGGGGTCAACGGGTCGGTCGTCGGGGTGGCCCTGGAGATCAAGGAGCGTGGCAGCACGCTGATCGCGGTCACCTCGATGGACCACACCAGCCGGGTCAGCCCGATCCACCCGTCCGGGAAGCGGCTGCGGGAGGTGGCGGACGTGGTGATCGACAACCTGGCCCCGTACGGGGACTCCACTCTGACCGTGGGCGACCAGATGACGATGGGGGCGATCTCGTCGATCACGGCGGCCTACATCGCGCAGTTCCTTACCCTCGGGGTGGCCCAGCGGCTGCAGCAGCGTGGCATCACCCCGCCGGTCTTCCTGTCGGCCAACATCCCCGGCGGCGACGAGCACAACAACGCTCTGAAGCAGCGCTACCAGGGCCGGCTGCGGCTGGACTAGACCGGCTGCTCGGCCCGTACCCCCGCCTGGGCAGCGGCAGGAGTGCCCGGCGCTGTGGGCCGTGACCTGCCGGGCGCCCCAGCCCCGGACCTGCCTCGAGTGGCCGGTGACCAGGGGAGACTGACTGGCGAGGTCCACCACCTGGACCGGTCAGCCGTGGCTGGCACGGAAATGTCACGAGTTGAACTCGGTTTGGTGTGGAGTGTTGCAATCTGCCCCCGGACCGCTACGTTTCAGCCCTAGGCGACGGGGCCGGGGGTGCCGCGCCACAGGGGGGCCTGCCCTAGGGCAGGTGGACACGCATCGAGTTCAGGAGAGCACATGACACGTTCGTTCGGGCGCCGGGCCTTGCTTGCCGGTGGTCTTGCCTCGGTCGCCGCGGCGTCATTGACAGCTTGTGCTGGGGGGACGCCTGGAGCCAGCGCCAGCAGCGGCGGCGCGTCGGTGGCCGGTACGACGGAGAACCCGTTCGGGGTCGCCAAGGGGTCGGCGGTGGACGCCGTCATCTTCAACGGTGGCTACAAGACCGACTACGTAGACTTCGCGGCTGAGCTGGCCAAGAAGAAGGTCGACCTGACGTACAAGGTTACGCCGTCCAACCAGATCGCCCAGGAGCTGCAGCCGCGCTTCGTCGGCGGCACCCCGCCGGACCTGGTCGACAACGCCGGCGCCAACCAGATCGGGATGTCGACCATCGTCGACCAGCTGGAGGACCTGAGCTCGCTGCTGGAGACCAGCAGCTACGAGGGCGCGAAGCTCTCCGAGACCCTGTACCTGGACGCGATCAAGCGCGCTGGCACGTACAACGGCAAGCTGGTGGCCCTGAACTACGTGATGACCGTGTACGGCGTCTGGTACTCGGCCTCCCTGTTCCAGGAGAACGGCTGGACCCCGCCGAAGACCTGGGCTGAGGCGATGGAGCTGGGTGCCAAGGCCAAGGCCAAGGGCAAGTACCTCTTCCTGTTCGGCAAGGAGGCCGCCACCTACTACCTGACCATGATGCTGGACTCCGCCATCAAGGAGGGCGGTGACGAGGTCCGGCTCAGTATCGAGAAGCTCGACAAGAACTGCTACAGCCAGCAGCCGGTCATCGATGTCTTCAAGGCGGTGGAGGACCTGATCAAGGCCGGCTACATGAAGCCAGGCGGCTCGGGCACCCAGTTCACCGCGGCCCAGGCCCAGTGGTCGCAGAGCCAGGAGGCGCTGCTGTACCCCTCCGGTGGCTGGATCGAGAACGAGATGAAGAAGCAGACCAAGGACGGCTTCGAGATGACCGCCGTGCCGAGCATGCAGCTGTCCACATCGGCCAAGATGCCGTACGAGGCGCTGCGGGCCGCTCCCGGCGAGCCCTTCATTGTTCCTGCCAAGGGCAAGAACGTCGCCGGTGGCAAGGAGATCCTGCGGGCCATGCTCAGCACGGAGGCCGCAACCAACTTCACCAAGACCCGGCTCTCGCCGACCGTGGTCAAGGACCTGGTCCCCGAGGACGGCTTCGGCTCCAGCGCGCTGAAGTCCCAGTCGCAGATGCTGAAGGCGGCCGGGAACAACATCTTCGACTACCGCTCGATCGTCTACTACGGCCTGAACAAGGACAACCTGGTCGTCTTCAACTCCTTCCTGGAGGGCAAGACCACCGCCGACGAGGCTCGCAAGCAGCTGCAGGAGATCGTCGACAAGGCGGCGAACGACCCGAATGTCAAGAAGCTCGAGGTCTCCTAGTACCCGCCTCTGAGCGACACAGAATAGGTGCCAGACGTGACGACTGCCTCCTCGGTTCAGGAGCCAGTGGGGTCCGCGCGGCCGGTGGGTGCGGCGAGGTCCGCCCCACCGGGCCGGCGGGCGCGCCGGCGGCCGGGGCCCGACGTGATCTCGCTGTTTGCGATCTTCCTGGTGCTCCCGCTGGGGATCTTTCTGGTCTTCGTGCTGTGGCCGCTGCTGCAGGCGATCAGCTACTCGTTCACGAACTGGAGCGGGTTCTCGGCGGCAATGGACGTGGTCTGGTTCGACAACTACGTCCGGCTGGCCCAGGACGACATCTTCCTGAAGGCGGTCGGCAACAACGTCAAGCTGGCCGTGCTGATCCCGATCACGATCCTGACGCTGTCGCTGGCACTGGCCATCATGGTCACCGTCGGCGGCGCCTCCCACGGTCGGACGAAGGGGCTGGCCGGAGCCGGCTTCTACCGGGTGGTCTCGTTCTTCCCGTACACGATCCCGGCGGTCGCTGCGGGCCTGATGTTCACCTTGGTGATGGACCCCAACAACGGTCTGGTGAACGGGGCGCTGACCCGGCTCGGCTTCCAGTCGTTCCAGCACTTCCCGTGGCTGGGTGACTCGCGTACCGCGATGCCGGTGATGATGTCGGTGATGGTGTGGAGCCTGGTCGGCTTCTACATGGTCCTGTTCATCGCCGCCATCAAGGGGATCCCGTCGGAGATCTTCGAGGCCGCCCGGATCGACGGGGCCGGGCGGCTGCGGACCGCGGTCAGCATCACGCTGCCGCTGATCCGGGAGAACGTGCAGACCGCGTACATCTACCTGGGGATCGCAGCGATCGACATGTACGTGTACGCCCAGTCGATGTTCCCCTTCGGCGGCCCCGAGAACACGACCCTCACCATGAGCCAGCACCTGATGTCGACCGCACTCACGAAGGGCCAGTTCGGGATAGCCTGCGCCATGGGTGTGGTGATGGGGGTGCTGACGATGGGCTTCGCCGCGCTGGTCTTCCTGGTGAACCGGCTGACCGGCGGGAAGGAGCGGGTGGTGCTGTGAGCGAGCTGACTCTGCGACGCCCGGTCTCCAGCGGCGACCGGAGGGTGGCGATCGCCTCACACGCGGTCCTGGTGCTCTGGTCGGCGGTGGTGATCCTGCCGCTGCTGTGGACCCTGCTGACCTCGTTCAAGGCCACCCGTGAGATCTTTGCCTCGCCGTTCGCGCTGCCCAGCCGCCCGGCCTGGGAGAACTACCGCAACGCCTGGACCACGGCCGGGATCGGCCAGTACTTCTTCAACACCGTGTACGTGGTCGGGCTGGCCCTGGTCCTGGTGATGCTGCTGGGAGCCATGTGCTCATACGTGCTGGCTCGCTTCGACATGCCTGACCACCCCGTCGGCCACGCCATCATGCGGGGGATCTACTACCTGATGCTGGGCGGGCTGATGATCCCGGTCTTCCTAGCAATCGTCCCGCTGTTCCAGCAGCTGCAGAACTTCGGCCTGCGGGACACCAAGGAAGGACTGATCGTCACGTACGTGGCCTTCGCGCTGCCGTTCACGGTCTTCTTCCTGTACGCCTTCTTCCGGTCACTACCGGATGAGATCGGAGAGGCCGCCCAGATCGATGGCGCGAACGCCTGGGTGACCTTTTTCCAGATCTATCTTCCGATGGCCAAGCCAGGTCTGGCGACGGTCACCATCATGAATTTCCTTGGTCTGTGGAACCAGTTCTTGCTGCCGGTGGCACTGAACACCAACAAAGAGAACTACGTCCTCAGCCAAGGACTGGCGGCGTTCACCGTCTCGGCGGGGTACGACGTCGACTTCGGGGCCCAGTTCGCGGCGTTCGTGATCACTGTGGCCCCGGTCCTGCTGGTGTATATCATCTTCCAGCGTCAGTTGCAGGGCTCCGTGTCTCAGGGGGCGCTCAAGTAGCGGCTCTGAGTACGGACACATCGAGAGGCTTGCTCGTGGTCCTGAAGTTCAATCCTCCGCCGGACTGGCCGGCGCCTCCTCCAGGGTGGGAGCCACCACCCGGCTGGCAGCCCGACCCCTGCTGGCCCCCGCTGCCCGACTCCTGGCACCTGTGGGTCGACCAGGTTGAGCCGCCGATGGTCTTCGGTGGGCCGAATGACCTGATCACCCTTGAGAACCTCACCCAGGAGCACCTGCACGGGGTGCTGGCGAGCGCCTACCTCGACACCTTCATTGAGGACGGGGAGCTGGGGATCCGGGAAGGCTGCACGATGTGGGTCTTCCCCGAGAGCGAGTACCGCCGAATCAAGCTGGTGGCGATCTACGAGTTCTTCAGCCACATCGACCAGGCGACCCGGCTGGAGTTCGTGAACAACGTGAACAGCACCTACATCATGGTGCAGGCCTCGGTGCTCGGGGACCGGGCCTGGTTCTCGTACTGCATCCCGCTGGACGCGCCCATCACGCGGCGCTACTTCGTCTCGATCGTGAAGCGGTTCAGCCAGATCGTGCCGAGTGCGGTGAACGAGTTCAGCGAGGGCATCATTGCCTAGCCGCGGCGGTACTCCCGGGCCAGGTCCGGGCCCCGTAGGTTGGCCAGGTGCCTCGTCGACAGCCTGAGCAGCAGCCACCTCCGGTTCAGCGGCTGCGAGTCCGCTACGCCAAGCGTGGCCTAGCGCGGTTCACGTCTCACCGGGACTTCGCCCGCGCCTTCGAGCGGGCCCTGCGCCGGGCCGAGATCCCGATGGCGTACTCCTCGGGGTTCAGCCCGCACCCGCGGATCTCGTACGCCAACGCCGCGAGCACCGGCGCGGCCAGCGAGGCCGAGTACCTGGAGATCGGCCTGGCGCTGACCTGCGAGCCGGAGGCGGTGCGGCAGGCCCTGGACGAGGCCCTGCCGCCGGGGCTGGATGTCCTGGCGGTGGTCCCTGCCAGCGGCCCGGCCCTGGCTGACCGGCTGCAGGCCTCGCGCTGGCAGGTCGACCTGGGCGGTGTGCAGCACGAGGTGCTGGTCGCGGCCGTGGCTGCCTTCGTCGACGCCTCGACGGTCGAGGTCCAGCGGATGACCCGTTCTGGCCCGCGGGTCTTTGACGCCCGGGCAGCGGTCGCCTCGATCGAGGCGACCGGGGCCGGGAGGGTCGACCTGGTGATCCGTCACGGCGAGCCGCTGGTACGCCCGGACGACGTGGTGTCGGCCCTTCGGGCCGTGGAGCCGGGCCTGGACCTGGGCCAGCCACCGGTGCTGACCCGGCTGGCTCAGGGACCGTGGCGGGACGGCCGGGTGCACGACCCCTTGGCCTGACACCGGCTGGCGGACGAGCTGGCCGAAGCGGCCGGTCAGGTGTGCGACAATGCTGCTCAGGCCTAGGCGCCACCCAGGTGCCTGGCCGGGCCGCCTTCATCGGCACCGCTGGTCCGCGACCTGCTCAGGCAGGCGTTGAGCGCGGGGGCGACGCGGATGGGAGGCACCAGGTCCGAGAGACTTTGTGCGGGAGCAGGTACGACCGCGTTGCGACGTGGTTCCGACCGGTCCCGCCACCGATGACGGCGCCCGCCGCGGCGCCGGTGGAATGGAGCCTCCATGCTCGATGTGACCGACGAGACCGTATCCCACGAGCCGCCTGAGGAACGGCCTGTACGCCGGCGCCGGGCCTCAGGCCGCCCGTCTGGTCCTCCCGCTCCCGTGGCACCGCCGACCACCAGCCCTGGCCCGAGCCCAGTGCCCGAGAGCCTAGTGCCCGAGGAGAGCCCTGTGCCCGAGGAGAGCCCAGCGGCGGAGGAGAGCCCAGCGGACGGGCCGGTCTTGGGCGCCGGTGGGCCCGAGCCGTCGGCTGCCGCTGAGGTGGCTGTGGCCGAGGCGGGCGAGAGCCGGCGCCGGTCCCGTACGAAGGAGCCCCAGGCCGGACCGGCGAAGGCCACGAAGCGGACGACCAGGACTGTCGTAGCGGATCCGGCCGAGACGGAGCCGCCGACTGGCGACGAGGTGCCCGGGTCGGTCTCGACCAGCGACGCGAGACCGGCTCGCCGTACCCGGGCTCAGCAGGCTGCCGCCCAGGAGCCGGCGAGCGAGCCTGTCGTGCCGGCCGAGACGGCTGCCCCGGCCGAGCCCGAGGCAGGGTCATCTGCTGCCGAAGACGTCCGGCAGGCCCTGGCCGCACTGGACTCGCGCCCGCGGCGCGCAGCGCGGCACTCGGCGGGGGCGTCGGCGGCGATCGACCTGGATGCGATCCGGCAGTCGCTGCAGAGGTCCGAGCCGTCCTCGAGCAGCACCTCCGACCAGCCAGAGCCGACCCCGGTGGCCGAGGTCGTGACGGCGACCGTGGACACGGCAGAGCCCGAGGCCGTCTCAGAGCCGGTGGAGGAACCGGCGCAGGGAGCCGCTCCGGCCGACGAGACCACGCCCCAGGACGCTGCCGCCGAGCAGCCTGAGCCCGACCCGGCCGAGGAGGTCCCGGTCGAGGAGAGCCCGGCTGATGAGTCCTCGGCCGATGAGTCCCCGGCCGACGAGACCTCCGCCGAGGAGAAGAAGGTAGCGCTCGAGGACTCCGACTCCGAGGCGGAGGGGGCCGGGGCCGACAGCAACGATGACGAGACCCGTCGTCGGCGCCGCCGACGCCGGGGTGGTCGGCGTCGCCGTCGGGCGGGAGACGCCACTGAAGACAGCGAGGAGGCCAGCGGCGACGACGCGGACGAAGCCAGCGAGCCGGAGGGCGGCGAGACCGAGTCCGGCGAGGCCGAGGAGTCCGGGTCCGGGACTCGCCGTCGTCGGCGCCGCCGTCGCCGCGGTGAGGAGGCAGCCGCTTGCGAAGACGACCCGAGTGATGTTGTGGTCCGGGTTCGCGAGCCGCGCCACCGTCGTGGCAGCGGCTCCGACGAGGTCTCGGGGATCGAGGGCTCGACCCGGATGGAGGCCAAGCGGCAGCGGCGGCGGGAGGGCCGGGCCGCGGGCCGGCGCCGGGCGCCGATCCTGTCTGAGGCCGAGTTCCTGGCCCGCCGGGAGTCGGTGACCCGGCAGATGCTGGTCCGCCAGCAGGAGGGGTACTCCCAGATCGCCGTGATCGAGGACGGGGTCCTGGTCGAGCACTACGTCGACCGGGCCAGCGCCACCTCCCTGATCGGCAACGTCTACCTGGGCCGGGTCCAGAATGTGCTGCCCAGCATGGAGGCGGCCTTCGTCGACATCGGGCGGGGCCGCAACGCGGTGCTCTACGCCGGTGAGGTGGACTGGGACGCCTTCGGAGCCGATGGGCAGTCCCGCAAGGTGGAGAAGGTCTTCAAGTCTGGCCAGACGGTGCTGGTCCAGGCCACCAAGGACCCGGTCGGGGCCAAGGGGGCCCGGCTGACGGCCCACGTCTCGCTGCCGGGGCGGTACCTGGTCTACGCCCCCGGTGGGCACCTGTCGGGGATCTCGCGCAAGCTGCCCGAGCAGGAGCGCAACCGGCTCAAGGAGCTGCTCGGTGAGCTCGTCGGTGACCAGGCCTCGGTCATCATCCGTACCGCCGCCGAGGGCGCCAGCGAGGAGGAGCTGGTCCGCGACGTCAACCGGCTCACCGCGCAGTGGGAGGCGATCGAGAAGAAGGTGAAGCAGGGCTCCGCCCCCCAGCTGCTGTACGGCGAGCCCGACCTGACGGTCCGGATCGTCCGGGACCTGTTCACCGAGGACTTCTCATCCCTGGTCATCGACGGCAACCAGATGGCTGATGACGCCTTCGACATGGTGAAGGCGTACGTCGACCATGTCGCCCCGCACCTGTCTGACCGGGTCACCCGCTGGGACCGGGAGCAGGGCGACATCTTCGCCCAGTACCGAGTGGACGAGCAGATCGCCAAGGCCCTGGAGCGGAAGGTCTTCCTGCCCTCGGGCGGGTCGCTGATCATCGACCGGACCGAGGCCATGACGGTCATCGACGTCAACACCGGCAAGTTCACCGGCTCCGGCGGCAACCTGGAGGCCACGGTCACCTCGAACAACCTGGAGGCCGCCGAGGAGATCGTGCGCCAGCTGCGGCTGCGGGACATCGGCGGGATCATCGTGATCGACTTCATCGACATGGTCCTGCCCAGCAACCGGGAGCTGCTGCTGCGGCGCCTGGTGGAGTGCCTGGGCCGGGACCGGACACGGCACCAGGTGGCCGAGGTCACCTCGCTGGGGCTGGTCCAGATGACCCGCAAGAAGATCGGCACCGGGCTGGCCGAGGCCTTCACCGAGACCTGCGAGGGCTGCGGCGGCCGCGGCTACCACCGTCACACGGAGCCGGTCTCGACCCAGGCCCCGGCCGACGGTGGTGACCGCTCCGGCCGGCGCGGCCGACGCTCCTAAGACCAGGTCGAGCCGCGGGTGCGTCCAGCACCACGGCGGTTTGACCCCCCTCACTTCGGCCCGTAGCATGTGACGCCGGTGTGCTGTTCGGCTTTTCAGGCCGATGGGAAGCCCCATGCCGCGCCCGTCGCGGCACCAGAGACGAGAGACGAGAGTAGGTCAACCGTGTACGCGATCGTGCGCAGTGGTGGGCGCCAGCACAAGGTGGCCGTCGGCGATGTGCTGGAGATCGACCTCCGTGACGCCAAGGCCGGCGACGAGGTGGCGCTGGAGCCGCTGCTGCTGGTCGACGGCGACGACGTGACCTCGGCCGCGGACCAGCTGGCCAAGGTCGCGGTCACGGCCGAGGTGGTCGGCGAGACCAGGGGGCCGAAGATCCGGATCCTGAAGTTCAAGAACAAGACCGGGTACAAGAAGCGTCAGGGGCACCGCCAGCGCTACACCCAGGTCAAGGTCACCGGGATCAAGTGAGGGGCTGACATGGCACACAAGAAGGGCGCTTCCTCGTCCAAGAACGGGCGCGACTCCAACGCTCAGCGTCTCGGGGTGAAGCGGTTCGGCGGCGAGGCGGTCAGCGCCGGTGAGATTATCGTGCGTCAGCACGGCACCCACTTCCATCCGGGCGACAACGTCGGCCGCGGCGGCGACGACACCCTGTTTGCCCTTGCTGAGGGCCAGGTGCAGTTCGGCACCAAGCGTGGTCGGCGCGTGGTGAGCGTCACCGTCGCCGAGTAGCCGTCTGCGACCAAGCGGCAGCCCCTGGGACCTCCCGGGGGCTGCTGGCGCGTCAGGCTTCTTGCTGCAGGCTGGTGGTGACCCAGCTGTTGAGCAGCGGGTACGGCAGGGCGCCGCGCCGGAGCGAGACCACCTGGCCGTGGCGCAGGAGCACCAGGGTGGGGACCGACGAGGCCTGGAAGCGGGCCTGCGCGGCCCATGCCGAGAGCCTACCGCGGACCCGCTGTGGCCCAACGACGGCGGAGGGCGCCGGTCCCGGGCCGCGGGACCGCGACGGTCGAGGAAGCCCGCTGTGGGACGATGGTCGGTGCCTGACGCCGACCGAGGAGGAAGACCAGCATGGGCGTCCCGTCCTTTGTCGACTCGGTGACGCTGGATGTGGTCGCCGGCAACGGCGGCCACGGCTGCACCTCGGTGCACCGGGAGAAGTTCAAGCCGCTGGGCGGCCCCGACGGTGGCAACGGGGGCAACGGGGGGTCGCTGGTGCTGCGGGTCGACCCGAGCCTCACCACGCTGGTCGACTACCACCGCCAGTCCCGCCGCAAGGCGGCCAACGGCCAGCCGGGCAAGGGCGGCCACCAGAACGGCGCCAACGGCGAGGACGTGGTGCTGCCAGTCCCGGACGGGACCACCGTGACCGACACCGCCACCGGGCAGCTGCTGGCCGACCTGGTCGGGGCTGGTGCCGAGCTGGTCGTGGCCAGGGGAGGCCGGGGCGGTCTGGGCAACGAGGCGCTCGCGACCGCCGCCCGCAAGGCGCCCGGCTTCGCCCTGCTGGGTGAGCCGGGGGAGCAGCGCCGGATCAGGCTCGAGCTCAAGGTGCTGGCCGACGTCGGCCTGGTCGGCTTCCCCAGCGCCGGAAAGTCCTCGCTGATCGCGGCGATCTCCCGGGCCCGGCCCAAGATCGCCGACTACCCCTTCACCACCCTGGTGCCGAACCTGGGTGTGGTGGTCGCCGGAGACGTCACGTACACGGTGGCTGACGTTCCGGGCTTGATCGAGGGCGCCAGCCAGGGCCGGGGACTGGGCCACGACTTCCTGCGCCACATCGAGCGCTGCCAGGCCATCGTGCACGTCATCGACTGCGCCACGTACGAGCCGGGCCGCGACCCGCTGACCGACCTGAACGTGATCGAGGCCGAGCTGCGCGCGTACGGGGGGCTGGAGGACCGTCCCCGGCTGGTGGCGCTGAACAAGGTCGACGTCCCCGACGGGGCCGACCTGGCCGCTCTGGTGCTGCCGGAGCTGAAGGCCCGGGGGCTGGAGGTCTACCTGGTCAGCGCGGCCTCGGGGGAGGGACTGAACGGGCTGCGTCACGCCATGGCCCGGCTCGTCGCGAGCCGGCGCTCGGTCCGGCCGGGTCCGGCGCAGCGGATCGTGATCACCCCGCCACCGGCGGTGCCCGGCCCGGGGTTCACCATCAAGCGGCAAGGCGACGGGGAGGGCGGCTTCCTGTGGCGGGTTCGTGGCGAGAAGCCGGAGCGCTGGATCCGGCAGACCGACTTCAGCAACGCCGAGGCGGTGGGCTACCTGGCCGACCGGCTGCACCGGCTGGGTGTCGAGGACGAGCTGCTGGCGCTGGGCGCCGAGCCGGGCGACGCGGTGGCGGTTGGTGGCCAGGATGCGGTGGTCTTCGACTTCGCCCCGCAGGTCGACATCGGCGCCGAGCTGCTGAGCCGGCGCGGGGAGGACAACCGGATGCAGCAGCTGCGCCCAGCGGTCCGGCGGCGCCGGGCGAAGGACGCCGAGTACCACCAGCGCAAGGCCGCCGAGAAGGCCGTCTCGCTGGCTCTCGACGGCTTCGAGCCGGGCCTCGACAAGCCGGGCCAGACCGGTGCGTGACCGGCTCCGGGCCGCCCGCCGGATTGTGGTCAAGGTCGGCTCTTCGTCACTGACCACTCCCGACGGTGGGATCGACCCGCCCCGGCTGGCCCGGGTCGTGGACGCGGTCGCCGCCGCCCACCACCGTCACCGGGAGGTGGTGCTGGTCTCCTCAGGCGCGATCGCGGCCGGGATGGGTCCGCTGAGGATGCGGACCCGGCCCCGCGACCTGGCGTCGCAGCAGGCAGCCGCGGCGGTCGGGCAGGGGCTTCTGGTGGAGCAGTACGCGGCTCGTTTTGCCGCGGTGGGGCTGACGGTCGGGCAGGTGCTGCTGACCGCCGACGACACCGCCCGGCAGGGCACGTACCGCAACGCGCTGCGCACCCTGGACCGGCTGCTGGAGCTCGGCGTGGTGCCGATCATCAACGAGAACGACACTGTGGCGACCAGCGAGATCCGGTTCGGCGACAACGACCGGCTGGCTGCTCTGGTCGCCCACCTGGTCCGGGCCGACGCGCTGTTTCTGCTCTCCGACGTGGACGCGCTCTACACCGCCCACCCGTCGGAGCCCGGCGCGGTCCGGATCGACGAGGTACGCCACCTGGACGAGCTGCGCGCCGACACCTCCCGGGTCGGGAGCCGGGTCGGGACCGGGGGGATGACGACCAAGCTGGAGGCGGCCCGGGTCGCGACCGGGTCCGGGATCCCGGTGGTGCTGGCCAGCGCGGAGCAGATCATCCAGGCGCTGGCGGGTGAGACCGGTACGGTCTTCTACCCGGCGGGCAAGCGGCGCCCGTCCCGGCTGAACTGGCTGGCCCACGCCTCCCAGCCGGCCGGCGAGCTGGTCCTCGACGAGGGCGCGGTCCAGGCGATCCAGGTCCAGAAGGCATCACTGCTGCCGGCCGGGGTGACTGAGGTCCGCGGCTCCTTCCACGCCGGCGACCCGGTGCGGCTGGTTGACCGGAGCGGGGCCACGGTGGCCCGGGGAATCGTGAGCTATGACGCCGACGTGCTGCCTCGGCTGCTCGGCCGCAGCACCGGGGACCTGGCCCGCGAGCTGGGGGCGGGCTACCAGCGCGAGGTGGTGCACCGGGACGCGATGGTCGTACGGCGCCGACGCTCCCGCCGGGGCGGTTCCCGCTGAGGCCTCCCCCCACGGCCGACGCCAGACTGCCGGTGACGGCGACCTGCCGACGGCAGGAGCCCGGAACCGGGCCCGTGCTGCGGTCGGCTACCGGGTGGTGGTGGCGGCCGAAGGCTGGGGACCTTCACTTCCACCCGCCGGAGATGACGGCCGAGCAGACTCGCTGGAGCCGGACTCGCCTCCACCCCTGAGGTCGAGCGTCGGCAGCGGCTTCATCCGGTCAGCGATCACGACCTGCTCGCCGGCCTTGACCCCGCTCAGGATCTCAATGTCGGAGCCGCTGCGAGCGCCCAGGGTCACGGTACGGGTCTCGACCTTGTCGCCGGCGGCCACGGCCACCGTTCCGCTGCTGCTGCTGACCGGGGTGACGGCAGAGGCCGGCACCATCACGTCCGCCTGGGTCGTCGCAGTGGTGATGCTGACCTGGACCCGGGAGCCCTCGGGAAGGTCAGCGCCGCCGGCGCCGACCGTGATCACCACCGGGTACGAGACTCCCGTGCTGGTCCCGGCCCCGGCAGCTCCGGCCCCAGCAGCCCCGGCCCCGGCGGCCTCGGCGGCTGCGGCCGCGTCGGCACCCGCGGACTCGGAGGCCCCGCCTGCTCCGGCTGCCGCGCTGGCAGCGGCCACCGCGGCCTGGTTCGACGGGAGCCCACTCACCATCGGCAGCAGGCCGACCCGGGTCGTGGTGCCGGTCAGGTCCGTACGCCCGATCACGCTGGAGATCGTGACCTTCTGCCCCGGAGCCACCTGAGGACGCTGCAGCAGCGACACCGGGGCGGTCACCTCAACCGCGCCGGTCCCGATGATCACCGCGGACGAGGTGATGCTGGCTGGCTGGCCTACGGTGAACGGGATCGAGGCCACCACCCCAGCCATCGGCGCGGTGATGGTCGAGGCGGCCAGGTGCTCGCGGGCCTGCTGCACGGCCACCGCCGCCTGGTCAACCGCTGCCCGGTCCGAGATCAGCTCGCTCTCGGTCACCGCTGGCACACCTCCGCGCGCCGCGGCCTGGGCGGCTGCTACAGCCTGGGCCTGCAGCGCCGCCGCCTGCTGCTGCAGGACCATCGCCTGCTGACGCAGCAGGGCTGCCTGCTGCTGCAGCGCCTGACCCTGCTGGGCCACCATGCCCGCCTGGGCCTGAAGCAGTGCCGCCTGGGCAGTCAGCGACTCCTGGGCTGCGACCAGGCTCTGCTGGACCGCGGCCATCTGGGACGGCAGCGCCGTGGCCAGCTGGCTGAGCTTCTCCGCAGAGGCTCGGCAGGCCGGGTCAATGCTGTCGGGGAAGGTCGGGCTTGTGCCCGTGGGGGCCGGAGCCGGGGAGCTGGGTGCGGGGACGGTGGGCTGTGGCGTCGTCGGCGCCGGGGTGGTGGTTGATGCGGTGGGGCTCGGCGTGGTCGGTGCCGGCGCGGTGGTCGCAGCCGGGCGCTCGGAAGCGGGGGCGGCAGCGGTTCGGGTGGCGCTCGGGGACCCGCTGGGTGTGGCGCTCGGGGACCCGCTGGATGCTGGTCGGCTGGGCGTAGTGGAGGCAGTGACGGTCACGGTCTGGGTGGCGGTGACGGTCTGGGTGGCGGTGACGGTCTGGGTCGCCGTGACGGTCTGGGTCGCGGGACCGGGAGTCATCGTCTGCAACGGTGCCAGGCAGACCTGGGCGAAGACCGGGACCTCCGCCTGGACCGCGGTCACCGTCTGCTGCAGGGCGGCCAGCGCAGCGGCTGCCCGGGCCGCGGCCTGGGCATCGGGAGTGCCGGGCCCCGTACCTGCGGGGCGGCCAGGGCCTCCGCTGCCGGGGGCGCCGCCAGGGGCCGCGGGCGCCCCGCCGGAACCGCTACCCGGCTGCCCGGGTGCCGCGCCTGCCGGAGGGGTGCCGCCTAGGGCTGTGCCCCCTCCTGCGCCGACGGGGGCGGACCCGTCCTTGGCGTCATAGATCTTCTGGTCCATCTGCAGCTTGAGCTGGGCCTGCTGGTAGCCGGCCTCGGCCTCCAGCACCGCCTCCTGCAGCGGGGTGGTGTCGATGCTGGCCAGAGGGGCCCCGGCGGCGACCTGGTCACCGGGCTTGACGTGGACCTGGACCACGGTGCCGACCGTCGGGAAGCTCACCGACACCTGGTCGACATGGTGGACCGTTCCCGACAAGGACAACGATGTGGTCACCGTGCCCGGCCCCGCCGTCACGAGCCGGTAGCGGTCCGAGAGCTGGGGCTGGCCGGCGGAGGCCTGGTAGCTGAGGATCCCGACCACCGCGGTCCCGAGAGCAGCGGTGGCGATGACCCCTCCCGCGATGACACGTCGTGCAGAAGCCATAGTCTTACTCGTTCCGTAGGGCGTCGATGGGAGCGAGCCGGGCGGCCCGCCAGGCCGGGTAGACCCCGGCAATCATGCCGATCACCAGCGACACCAGCAGCGCCGCGGCGGTCGCGGTGGGGGAGACCACGACATCGAGCAGGGGGGTCAGGCTGCTGATGAGCCGCCCGATGCCGATGCCGAGCGCGATCCCGAGCAGTCCGCCCATGATACCGAGGATGCCGGCCTCGACCAGGAACTGCTGCATGATCACCGCCGGCCGGGCCCCAAGCGCCTTGCGCAGCCCGATCTCCCGGATCCGCTCGGTGACGCTGACCAGCATGATGTTCATTACCCCGATTCCCCCGACGACCAGCGAGATCGCCGCCAGCCCGCTGAGCAGGACGGTCAGGATGCCCGTCATCTGCCCGATGGAGTTCACGAGGGCCTGCTGGCTGGAGACCGAGAAGTCCGGGGAGTCTGCGGTGCTGCGGTGCTGCAGCAGCATCACCGCCGTCGCCTGCTGCTGGGCCGCCGACAGCGACGCCTGGTCCCGGGCCTCAAGCAGGATCATGGCGACGTTGTTCATGTTGGCCGCCGACGACATCCGGCTGGCGTAGGTGCCGGAGGGGATGACGACCGTGTCGTCCTCGTTGCCGGTCAGGGACTGCCCCGCGGCGTCCAGCACTCCGATCACGGTCAGGGTCTGGCCGTTGATGGTCAGGGTCTGGCCCACCGGGTAGGTGCCCGCCCCGTACAGGTTCTGCGCCGTGGTGGCTCCGAGCACCGCCACCAGAGCGCCGCTGCGGGACTCATCAGAAGTGAAGAACCGGCCCTGGGCCAGGGTCTTGGCCCGGACGGACAGCCAGTCCGGTGAGGTGCCGAGGACGCTGGTGGTGCTGGACCTGGTCCCGGCCTGGAGGGTCGCCGCGGTCTGCGCCACCGGGGCCACCCGGAGGATGTCGGGGCAGGCGCGCTGGTCGGACAGGACCGCCGCGTCATCCAGGGTGAGCGGAGCCTGGTTCGTCGAGGGCCGGCCGGCCCCCAGGCCGCTGTTGCTGCCGGGGGTCACGATCAGCATGTTGGAGCCGAGCTTGTTGATCTCCGCCGTCAGGCTGGCCTGCGCGCCCTGCCCCAGTCCTACCGTCAGCATCACCGAGGCGATGCCGATCAGGATCCCCAGCATCGTCAGGGCGCTGCGGAGCTTGCGGGAGGCGACTGCGGCGATCGCGATCCGGATCGTCTCGAAGATGCTCATGCGCTCTCCACCCGTCCTTCCGAGAGCAGCCCGTCGTAGATCTGCACCTGGCGCTGAGCCTGCTCGGCGACATCGTGCTCATGGGTGATCAGCACGATGGTGCGGCCCTGGTCGTGCAGGTCGCGCAGCAGCCGGAGCACGTCGTGAGTGGAGACCGAGTCAAGGTTCCCGGTCGGCTCGTCGGCCAGGATGATGTCGGGGTTGGTCACCAGCGCCCGAGCAATGCAGACCCGCTGCTGCTGGCCCCCAGAGAGCTCGCCGGGGCGGTGGTGGGTGCGGTCGGCCAGGCCCACCCTGGCCAGGGCCTCCTGGGCCCGGTGGTGCCGCTCGCTGGCCCGGACCCCGGCGTACATCAGCGGAAGCTCGACGTTGCGCTGGGCGGTCATCGCCCGCAGCAGGTTGAACTGCTGGAAGACGAAGCCGATCCGCCGGTTGCGGACCGTGGCCAGCTCCCGCTCGCTCATCCGGCTGACGTCCTGCCCGCCCAGGTGGTACGTGCCGGAGGTCGGCACGTCGAGGCACCCCAGGATGTTCATCAGGGTGGACTTGCCGGACCCTGAGGGGCCGGTGATGGCCACGTACTCACCCTGAGGGATCGACAGGGACACGCCCCGCAGGGCCTCGAAGGTGACGCTCCCGGTGCGGTACGTCTTGTGGACGCCGCTGAGCTCGACGATTCCGCTCACCGCGGCGACCGACTGGCTGCGGAGCCGGCGGGGGACGAGGCGCTGGCACTGGCCGAGGCGGCTGCGGTGGCCGCCTCCGGCGGGACGACGACCTGGTCGCCCTCGCGGACCCCTTCCTTGACCTCGGTCTGCTGCCCGACGGCGCGGCCGAGCTTCACCTGGACCGTGGTCTCGGTGCCGTCGCGCAGCAGCCGGACCGTCGGCTGGTCGTTCTCGGTGCGGATCGCCGCGGTGGGGACGGTCAGGACCTCGGACTCACCGAGGGTGATCGTCACATCAGCCGTTCCGCCGATGTACAGGTTCGGCGGGTTCCCGGTGATGGAGACCACGATCGGGAAGCTGGCCTGCCCGGCCGTGCTGGACCCGACGATCCCGACCGAGGTCAGGGTGCCGGGCAGCTGGGCGCTGCTCCCGGTGGGGGTGACGGTGCTCGCCATCCCCTGCTTCAGCTGGGGCACATCGGCCGTGCCCACGGTGGCGTTGACCTGCCAGGCGGTGACGTCGACCACCACGACCTGGGCGCTGGCCTGCAGGCTGCTGCTCGCTACGGCGCTGGTACCCATACCGGTCGTGGTCGAGACCGCCCCGGCGACCTTGGCCCCCTGCGTGACGTTGACCTGGGCCACCACTCCAGCGAACGGTGCCGTCATCGTGGCTCCGCTGCGCTCGTTGCGGGCCGTGGTGAGCTTGGCCTCGGCTGCCGCCAGCTGGGCCCGGGCGGCGGACAGCTGGCTGCCGGTCGCCGACGACCCACGGGTCGAGCTCAGGCTCGCGCGGGCGGCTTCGACCGCGGCCTGGGCGCTGGACACCGCGGCGTCCAGCATGGTGGTGTCCTGAGTGGCGAGGGTCTGCCCGGCGGCGACCGTGTCGCCGACCTTGGCCGTGACCGTGGCGACGGTCCCGGAGCCGGGGAAGCTGAGGTAGGCCTGGCGCTGGGAAGCGACCGTGCCGGAGGCGGTGACGGTCTGACGGACCATGGTCCGAGCAGCGGGCACGGTGACCGTCTTGGCTACGGGTTTCGGAGCAGAGCGGGTCAGTGCCCAGAACCCTGCCCCGGCCACGGCCAGCACCACCACGCCGACCAGCGCCACGACCACCCAGGTCCGAGCTCTCCTTCGTGCCACGACTGTCCTTTCGCTGGTTCCCCGCCCGCAGTGATTGTGGCATGAGGGTCCTAAAACCCCGCCTCAGGCTGAGGACGCCCACACCTGGGCGACCGAGCCGGCGCCGGTGAGCCAGCTAGGCTGCCGGCATGACCTTCTCCGAGCAGGCCAGCGCCGCCCGCGCCGCGTCTCGGGCTCTTGCCACGGCCGTACGGGACACCAAGGACGCGGCCCTGCACGCGATGGCCGACCGGCTGCTGGCCGCCAGCGCCGAGGTCCTGGCCGCGAACGCCGACGACGTGGCGGCTGCCCGGGCCTCGAGCACCCAGGACTGGATGATCGACCGGTTGTCGCTGACCCCGGCCCGGCTCGAGGCGGTGGCCGACGGGCTGCGCTCGCTGGCGGGGCTGAGTGACCCGGTCGGTGACGTGGTCCGGGGGTGGCGGCTGCGCAACGGGGTCGAGGTCCGTCAGGTCCGGGTCCCGTTCGGGGTGGTGGGGATCATCTACGAGGCCCGCCCCAACGTCACCGCCGACGCGGCGGGGATCTGCCTGAAGTCCGGCAACGCGGTGCTGCTGGCGGGGTCACGCTCGGCCGAGCGCTCGAACCGGGCGGTCGTCGCGGCGCTGCGGGCGGGGCTGGAGCAGGTCGGCCTGCCCGCCGACGCGGTCCAGCTCCTGGCGGCGGGGCGGGAGTCGGCAGCCGAGCTGATGGCGGCTCGGGGGCAGGTCGATGTCCTCGTCCCCCGGGGCGGGGCCGGGCTGATCGCGACGGTGGTCGAGCAGGCGAAGGTCCCGGTCATCGAGACCGGCACCGGCAACTGCCACCTGTACGTGGATGCCGCTGCGGACCTGGAGATGGCCCGCCGGATCCTGGTCAACGCCAAGGCTCAGCGCCCCAGTGTCTGCAACGCGGTGGAGACCCTGCTGGTGCACCAGGAGATCGCCGACCAGGCCCTGCCGGTGCTCGTCGAGGCGATGCGGGAGGCCGGGGTCACCGTCCACGGCGACGAGGCCTTCCAGGCCGCCTCCAGCGATGTCGTCCCTGCCGGACCTGGGGAGTATGACGGCGAGTACCTGACTCTGGACCTCGCGGCCCGGGTCGTGGCCAGCCTGGACGAGGCGCTCGAGCACATCCGTACCCACACCACCGGTCACTCCGAGACCATCGTCACCGGCGACCTGGCCGCCGCTCAGCGCTTCGTCGCCGAGGTCGACGCGGCGGTGGTGCTGGTCAACGCCTCCAGCCGCTTCAGCGACGGCGGCGAGCTCGGCTTCGGCGCCGAGATCGGGATCTCCACCCAGAAGCTGCACGCCCGTGGTCCGATGGCGCTGCCCGAGATGACCAGCACCAAGTACGTGCTGACCGGGTCGGGACAGGTCCGGGCCTGACCCCGGGCACCTCGTCTAGGATCGGGCCCATGGTGCTTCACCTTCTGAAGGCCCAGCGCGCCGTCGGGGGCGCCGTCCCTGGTGCTGCTCTGGCTGAGACCGGGGCCTCCGCTCACCTGGCGCTCCGCGGTGTCGGCAGCGACCCCTCCCGCGCCTGATGTCGCTGCCGCTCGGACTGGCTCGTGACCCCAGTGGGGGCCACCGCCTCGGCGTGATGGGTGGGACCTTCGACCCCATCCACCACGGGCACCTGGTGGCGGCCTCGGAGGTGGCGTACCGCTTCGGCCTGGACGAGGTGGTCTTTGTCCCGACCGGCAGCCCCTGGCAGAAGGCCGACCGAGAGGTCTCCCACGCCGAGGACCGGTACCTGATGACGGTCATCGCCACAGCCTCCAACCCCCGGTTCTCGACCAGCCGGGTCGACATTGAGCGCGGCGGCGACACGTACACGGTCGACACCCTGCGCGACCTGCGGGCGATAACCTCCACGAGCACCGAGCTGTTCTTCATCACCGGCGCCGACGCCCTGAGCCAGATCCTCACCTGGCGTGGTGCCGACGACCTGTTCGACCTGGCCCACTTCATCGGGGTCTCCCGCCCGGGCTCCCCGCTGGACCTGGAGACAGTGTCCCATCTGCCTCAGGACGCGGTGACGCTGCTGGAGGTGCCGGCGATGGCGATCTCGTCGACCGACTGCCGCCGACGGGTGCGTGAAGGCCTGCCGATCTGGTACCTGGTGCCGGACGGAATCGTCCAGTTCATCGCAAAGCGCGGCCTGTACGGCCCGCGGGAGGAGAGCGAGTGACCGCCACCGAACGATCTCGGGAGCTGACCATCCTGGCCGCCCGGGCCGCCAGCGAGAAGCGGGGCGGCGACCAGGTGGCCTTCGACGTCTCCGACCAGCTGGCGATCGCCGACACCTTCTTGATCATCACGGCCAAGAACGAGCGCCAGGTCGGTGCCGTCGTGGACGCCGTCGAGGAGGCCCTGCTCGCCGAGCAGGTCAAGCCACTGCGGCGAGAGGGGCACCGGGACAACCGCTGGGTGCTGCTCGACTACGGCGACGTGGTGGTCCACGTGCAGCACGCGGAGGAGCGGCGCCTGTACGCGCTGGAGCGGCTGTGGCGCGACTGCCCCCTGATCGACCTGGGGCTGCCGGAGCCTTCGGAGGACCCGGCGGCCGCCGCCCAGATGTAGACCCGAGCTGAGTTTCCCAACCGGGCCATCATCGGGTAGAGTCACTACTCGCTGGTCGTCAGACGAGCACCAGGGGCTATGGCGCAGTTGGTAGCGCGCTTCCATGGCATGGAAGAGGCCACGGGTTCGAATCCCGTTAGCTCCACCGGTCGGAGAGCCTCTGCCCCGTCGTGGTGACGGGGCAGTTTTGCTGCCGGGAGTGCGCCTACCCGTACGGAGCAGGCGCGTCGGCGACCGCTGCCCCAGCCCCTGTGCCCGTGGCGGCCGAGAGTCCTGGGAGAGCCACCGGGCGCCCGGTCTGCTCGCCACGGCAGCCTCGCCACCGGCCACCACGTGTGCGGCCTCACCTTCGAGCGGGCCAGCCGGCCGCCGGGGACCGTACCGGAACCTCGCTAGCGCCGACTGATCGTCAAAAAGCGCTGAATCAGGTAGACCGAGCCGCTGCCGACCACCAGCGCCCCGAAGGTCGCCACCGCGGTCATCGCCAGTGTGCCCCCACCCTGGGCGGCTGCTACGGCCAGCCACAGGGCCAGGCAGATCAAGGCGGCGGTCGTGACGCACAGGGTCAGTACGTCGAAGGCGATCCGCAGCGGGTGCGCAGGGGCCGGAGCAGTGGCCGTGGGGAGGCGCGGCGCTGGCAGGTCGGGCAGGTCCATGGTCAGCCGGTGCAGCTGGTCCTCGGTCCGAGCCTGTGCCGCCCACCCCAGGCGGGTCTCGAGCTCGGAGCGCTCCAGCTGGCCGGCCTGGAAGTGGGAGACCAGGCGCTGCGCTACTCGGCTCCGCTCTTCCGAACCGATCCGCAGGCCGGGGTGGGTGTCGCTCATGTCGTCATTGTGCCCGCTCCAGGGCCGCCGGGGCTGGCGCTGCGGAGCAGAACCAGACCGCAGGGGCAGCAGAAGACGACTGCAGTCGGACTCGGGTGCAACCTGCTCGGCCGCTCGGGCGTTGTGAAGGTGAAGGTCACCAGTCGGTCAGCCCGACAACCTGGTTTCACTTCCTCTAGGATGGTCCAGGCGTCCGCGGGCGCCCAGATGAACGGAGTCGTGAGATGGGTCGTAGCCTCCGACTGGCGGTGGTCGCCGCGATGTCGACGAGCCTGCTGGTTCTGTCGGGGTGCTCGCAGCTGTCAGCGGCGGGTGCGCCGGTGCCGCAGGCCTCCGCGACCGAGCCGGTGGTGTCGTCGAGCCCCTCGGCCACGCCGGAGAGCCTCGAACCGACAACCTCCGCCACGCCGAGCACCGACACGACCAGCGCCACCCCGACCAGCGCCACCCCCAGCGCCTCGAGCTCGGAGCCGACCGCCCAGCCCAGCACCACCGCTCCCGCTGCGGAGGTGGTCCTGGCACCGGGCGCTACCGGCGACCAGGTTCGTGAGCTGCAGGCCCGCCTGGCCCAGATCAACTGGTACGAGGGCACCATCACCCCCACGTACGACGAGAAGACCAAGGATGCAGTCGCCGGCTTCCAGGGGAAGCGGGCGATCACCGCCACAGGGGTCGTGGACAAGACCACCTGGTCGGCCCTGACCGAGATGACTCGCCAGCCCACGTCGGACGAGATGAACAACGTGATGCGCCCCGGTCCCGCCCTGCTCAAGGCTGGCTCCACGGGCGACCAGGTGCGCGACCTGCAGGTCCGGCTGCGCCAGCTCAGCTGGTACTCCGGGCCGGTCTCCGGCGCTTTCGACGAGAAGACGGTCGCCGGGGTCAGGGGCTTCCAGGGCAAGCGGGCCATCCCGGTCACCGGCGAGGTCGACCAGCGGACCCTGGACCGACTGGTGTCCATGACGCGCAAGCCGACCACGCAGGAGAAGAACAACGTCGCCCCGAGCCCGGCGGCGGGTGTCGTCCTGGACGAGCGCTGCCGCTCGGGACGGGTGCTCTGCGTCGACAAGGCCTCCCGCACCCTGCGCTGGGTGGTCGACGGCCAGGTGCAGCGGACCTTCGCGGTCCGGTTCGGCTCCTCGCGCACCCCCACCCGCGAGGGTCAGTTCTCGGTCAACTCCAAGTCGCGTGACCACGTCTCCACGCTGTACGACACCCCGATGCCGTACGCGCTCTTCTTCTCCGGCGGCCAGGCCATCCACTACTCGGCCGACTTCGCCGCCCGGGGGTACTCGGGGGCTTCTCACGGGTGTGTGAACGTACGGGACAAGGCGGGCATCGCCTGGCTGTTCGACCAGGTACGGGTCGGCGATACCGTCATCGTGTACCGCGGCTGACTCCCCGAGCCGGCAGCCGGGTGGTGGGCGGGACCTCACATCGCCAGGTGCCGCTGGTGGTAGGCGCTGGTCCACCACGATAAAGCGGTCTAGGTCGCTGCCCGCGCCCAGGGAGTAGGTGTCGGTCAGGAGGGCCTGGGCGACCCCTAAACGTCCTCACGCTGGCCCCGCTGACGGTGACTCAGCCCCGGGACCCTGACTGCTGCCTGGTCAGTGCTGCTGGGGGCGCGGCTGAAGCGGCAGCGCGCCCGGGGGATGACCTGGGTGGCGGGCGCGGTCAGCCCTTGATCGGCAGCCCGGACAGCTGGTGGCGGTCGGAGTCGGCCAGCACCAAGGTCGCGTCTCCGCGGGGAAGGCTGAAGACCAGCTCCCCCTGAGCGGTCTGACCCGAGAGGAGACGGCTGGACCTGAGGTTCGAGCTGGACTCCGGCAGCAGCATCCGGGAGCCGTTGTTGCTGTACGCGTAGAACATGTACGTGAAGCCGCCGGTCTCGACGCTCACCCGTACCGTCAGCCGGACCTGGTCGTCCTGCCACTCGCTGTTGGTGATCTCCCAGGTCCCGGTCGCCTTCTGGTAGGTCGACTCGAACGGGAGCCCGCTGCGCGGCGAAGAGTCGGTCGGGCTGGGCGAGGCAGTCTCGGCGGGTGCCAACGGGTTCCGGGTGCCGATGTAGCCGAGGACGCCGACCAGCAGGCTGACCACGATGACCACGGCCGCAATGATCGGACCGGCTGACCGGCGGGGGCGAAACTCGTCAATCGAGACGGTCTGCTCTCGTCTGCGTCCCAGCGGAACGGTGCCAGGGGCCGGCTGAGGCGGGGGCGTGCCCCCCATCGCAGCGGTGGACCCGCCCCAGCTCGTCCCGGCGGGCTGGGCTGCGGGCGGCTGCCCTGGTGTCGGCTGGGCTGCGGGCGGCTGCCCCCCTGGTGTCGGATGGGGAGCCGGTCGGCTCGGCGGAAAGAGCCCTAACGGCTGCGGGGGTGCCGTTGGCGGAAGCATCGGGTGCCCAGGAGCAGGAGGGCCTGGGTACGGGCCGTGGATCGGGCCGTGGGGTACGTTCGTCATCACCGACAGGGTACCTGGGGGGAGGGACCAGACCGCGTCTGGTGAGTCGTCTGCCATGGTCGTCCCCTGGCACGGTTATCCACAGCCGGGTCAACCGCCGCTCATGACTGTGGACAGCTGTCCGATCTGGCTGGGGCGGGCCATGGTCCTCGACGTGACCAGTCCCATTACTCTTCGCGCTTACTCTACCGACGACCAGCTGGCCGCGATCCCGGTCCTGCTGGGCTTCCACCCGTCCAGCTCGCTGGTGCTCGCGCTGATCGTGGACGGCTGCATGGGTCCGCTGCTGCGGGCCGACCTGGTCGACGCGCTCCGGCCGGAGCCGCTGCACCGTCTGCTGAGCTCCTTGGAGAACCGAGTCGCTCCCGACTGCGGGCTCTACATCGTCGTGTACGGCGACGACCGTGACCAGCTTCGCCGGCTGGCGCTGGAGGTGGAGCGGAAGGCCTCGCTACCGGTCAGCGAGTCGGTGATCGTCTGCGGTGGACGGTGGTGGCACACGTACGCCACCGACGACGACCCCGGGCGGCCGTACTGTCCGCAGAGCAGCCCGGTGGCGGCCGAGGCTGCCTACCTGGGGCTTCCGGTTCTGGCATCCCGCGCTGACCTGGAGCGGTACTTTGAGCCGCCTCGCGGGCAGCGGCGGGTCTCGGTCCGCACCCTGCAGGCGGCCCGCCAGCAGGTACGGGCGACGCCGGGACGGGCCCGGGCCCTGCTCACCTCGGCCCTGGGCGAGGCCCTGGCCCAGAACCCGCGGGTGCTGCCCGGGCGGCAGCTGGCGCTGCTGCTGGCCCTGGCCGAGGACCCCACCGGCCGGCTGGCGTTCTGGAGCACCTTGAACCAGGAGACGGCCCAGGCGCAGCTCGGGCTGTGGCTGCAGGTGGCCCGTCGCTTCACGGCCGAGCAGGCCGTGGTGGCGGTCTGCCTGGCGGGATTCGCTGCCTGGCAGTGCGGCAACGGTGCGCTGCTGGCCGTGGCGTCCCACCGGGCGGCGGCGGCCGCTCCCCAGCACGAGGTGGTGAAGCTGCTGCGCACCATCGACGAGATGGCGGTCCCTCCCCGAGAGCTGGAGACCGTACGGCGGCTTGGGCTGCTCGACACATGATCGGGCCAGCCGGGTGGCTCGCCGGGCCGAGGCGTCCGGCCACGACCGGGCGCTCCTCGACGAGCGGCCCTCAGTCCCGGCATGACAAGCATGAGTCTTCCGGTGGCCGGCCTGGGCCAGGGCTGCCGGGGTCTGGAGGTGGTGACGGTGAAGCTGGCGGACCGGGCCCGGCCGAGTGAGGCCGAGGTCGCTGCTATCCGGGAGCGGCTGCGTGCGCTGCTGGCGGAACCGGCTGCCGTGCCGGCCGGGGCAACGACCACAGAGCACTCGGGAGCGGCGCTCAGCCCTGAGCTGGCAGCGGTGGAGTCGCCGCCCGACGGGTTCCACACCGGTCGCGAGCCGGGGGAGTCCGGCGGGGACGGGCGACCAGACCGTCCAGGGCCGGAGCTGCTGCCGGACCACGACAGCCCCTGGCGCACGGGGCAGGACACTGGTCGGGCGCCCGCGGGTGCAGACCGTGTGAGCCCTGAGCGCGAGGAGAGCGGGCTGGCCCCGGGGTCCGTGGGCGGGGGACTCCGGGACGCCGGGCCTCCCGGCTCCCGGTCGGTGCCGGGACGCCGAGCCCTCACCCCGGCTGTGACCCGGACCGCGGAGGACCCCAGGAGCGCTGGGCCGAGGGCTCCTCACACGTCGCCCACGACCGCAGACGGTGAGCCGGGCGGGCCTGCGGAGGGCTGGGCCCGGTGGCGGCTGACCCGTCGTCACGGCGTCCTGGCCGGGGTCGGGGCGGCGGTCCTGGTCATCGCGACCGTGGTGTACCTGCTGTCGGCTCGCCCGGTGCCGACTCCCGTACCGGTCGAGCCGGCGAGCCCGCCGGCCAGTCTCGCGCCGTCGACACCCTCGGCGCAGCCCAGCCTGCTGGTGCACGTGCTCGGGGCGGTCCAGCGGCCCGGCGTGGTGACGCTGCCGGCTGGCTCGCGGGTCGCCGACGCGATCCAGGCCGCAGGCGGGTTGGCTGCCGAGGCTGACCCGGCTGAGCTGAACCTGGCGGCTGCAGTGAGTGACGGATCCCAGATCCTGATCGGCACCCGGTCTCGGCCGCGGGGCGAGGTCCGGACCTTGCCTGGTGACCCGCCTCCGGCCGCGGCCGGGAGCAGTCCCGCGGCGGCCTCGAAGGTGAACCTCAATACCGCTACCGCCGAGCAGCTGGACGCCCTGCCCGGGGTCGGCCCGGTGCTGGCCCAGGCGATCCTGCGGCACCGGCAGCAGCGGGGGCGGTTCGGCTCGGTCGCCGAGCTCCAGGAGGTCGATGGGGTGGGGCCGAAGACGTACGCGCAGCTGGTGAAGCATGTCACCGTCTGAGAGCTCTCTGGGCCATGACTGCCGGCTGGTCCCGGCCGCGGTGGCAGCCTGGGTAGGCATGTGGCTGGCCTCGTCGGGGCAGCCCTGGCTGCTCGTCCTGGGTGGCGCCGCTGCTGTGGCCGCGGGCCTGCTGGCGTGGCGGACCCGGTCGGTGAGGACCGGGCTGGCAGCCTGCGTCCTGGCCGGGTCGGTGATCGCCGGCGGGGCTCGCTCGTACGCCCTGACGTCCGGCCCCACAGCCCAGCTGGGCTCGCAGCGAGCGGTCGCCACCCTGGTGGGGACGGTGTCGGGCGAACCGCGCCGGGTCGACCCGCGCGGGGGCCGTCCGGCCGCCGTCCTGGTGCCGGTACGGCTCGACCGGCTCACGGCCCGGGAACGCTCCTGGTCGGTCCGGGAGCCGGTCCTGGTGACCGTGTCAGGCAGCGCAGCGCAGAGCTGGGAGCAGCCCCCACCCGGCGCCCAGGTCCGGTTCTCGGGCCGGCTCAGTGGTGCCGAGCCCGCTGACGGCGTGGCTGCCCGGGTGGCGGCGCTGGGGCCGCCTCAGATCGAGCGGTCTCCGCCCTGGTGGCTGCGGGCTGTGGCCCAGGTTCGGGCCGGACTGCGGGCGGCGATGGTGGGGTCGGCGCCGGAGCAGGCGGGGCTGGTGCCGGCGCTGACTGTGGGCGACACCTCCGGGGTCAGCGCCGAGACCACTCACCAGTTCAAGGCCACCGGGCTGACCCACCTGATGGCGGTGTCGGGCGCCAACCTCACCTTGCTGCTCGGGTTCGTCACGGTGGTGGCTGGATGGGTGCGGATCCTGGGGCGGGCCCGGATGGTCGTGTCGGTGGTCAGCGTCCTAGCCTTCGTGCTGCTGTGCCGGGCCGAGCCGAGTGTGCTGCGAGCAGCGGCCATGGGGGCGGTGGCCCTGGCCAGCCTGGGCCGTGGCCCCCGTGCCGGCGGTGGGCTCCGCAACCTGAGCCTGGCCGTGATCGGGCTGGTCTGGGTTGACCCGTGGCTCAGCCGCTCCTGGGGCTTCGCCCTGTCAGTGACCGCCTGCCTGGGGATTCTGGTGTGGAGCCGACGGTGGGTCGCCTCGGTGTCGCGCTGGCTGCCGGGCTGGGTCGCCGAAGCCGTCTGCATCCCGCTGGCTGCGCAGCTGGCGACCCAGCCCCTGGTGACCGCGCTGTCGGGGACCGTGAGCCTGGCCGGGCTGGGAGCCAACCTGCTGGCCGGGCCGTTCGTCGGCCCGGTCACAGTGCTGGGGCTGGTCACCGCGGCGCTGGGCTGGCTGAGCCCGGCACTGGCGCGTCCCGTGGCCTGGCTAGCGGGCTGGGCCGCCGAGCCGATCCTGCAGGTCGCTCGGCACGGCTCCGAGCTGCCGGGAGCCGTCACCCGCTGGCCCTCCGACGTGCTCGGCCTCACAGTGCTGCTGGTCTGCTGCCTGGGCCTGGCCTGGGCCGCCACCTGGCTGCTGAGCCGGCCCCAGGTGGTGGTCCCGGTGGCGGTGCTGCTCGTGGCGGCCCTGTGCCGACCCCCGCTGCAGCCCGGCTGGCCGCCCGAGGGCTGGATGGTCATGGCCTGCGATGTGGGCCAGGGAGATGCCACCCTGGTCCGGGCCGGACCAGGGCAGGCGGTCCTGGTCGATACCGGTCCGGACCCGAGCGCCATTGCCGCCTGCCTCGACCAGGCCCAGGTGTCGGTGCTCCCGCTGCTGGTGCTGAGCCACTACCACGCCGACCACGTGGCCGGTCTGGGGCGGGTGCTGCAGTCGCGTCCGGTGGGTCAGCTCCTGGTGCCGCCCTTGTCGAGCCCAGCCAGAACCGCAGCCTGGGTCCGGCAGCTGGCCGAGCAGCACCAGGTCCAGGTACGGGTGGCCCGGCCGGGGGAGGTGCTGCAGGTGGGCTCGCTCCGGTGGGAGACCCTGGGCGCGGAGAACCCGACCGGAGCAGACCCGCCCACCAGCGGCGAGTCGGCGAGCGCGGAGTCATCGGTCGAGAACGACTCGAGCATCGTCGGCCGGGCCAGCACCGGCCAGGTCAGCGTCCTGCTCACCGGGGATCTCGAGCCGACGGGGCAGCGGGCGCTGCTGGCGCGAGGGGTCGACCTGCGCGCCACGGTGCTCAAGGTTCCGCACCACGGCTCCGGCCGTCAGGAGCCGCGCTTCCTGGCCGCCACCGGTGCCCGGATGGCTCTGGTCGAGGTGGGTCGGCACAACGACTACGGGCACCCGGCCGCCAAGACCCTGCGGACCCTGTCGGAGCACGGCATGCTCGTGCTGCGGACCGACCAGTCCGGAGCGGTCGCCCTCCGGGTGGACGGAGACCGGCTCCGAGCGACGACTCAACGCTGACGCGCCGGACGACTGACCGGGCCGACTGCCCGCGGACGGTGCCCGCCCATCGGCAAGCGCCAGTGACCGAGCTCTGGGGACCGGCTATCGCTGGCGGGCCGCCTGCCGGCACCGGTAGAGGGTCAGCAGCAGGCGCTCGAGGGCGAACGCGGGGTCGCTCTCAGCGCCCTTGACGGCCGCGTCGGCCTGGGCGACAGCCCGGATCCCGGCCGCTACCGCGCTCTCGGTCCAGGCCCGAGACCGCCGGTCAAGGTCCTTGAGCTTCCACGGCGGGACACCGACCTCCTTGGCCCGGGCCTGGTCCGGCATCCGCTCTCCCCGCAGGTCCAGCCAGCGTCCCTGCTGGCGCAGGGCGACCGCCAGGTTGCTGGTCAGCATCACCGGTGCCACCCCGGTCGCCAGGGCCCAGCGCAGCTTCTCGAGGGCGCCGGCGTGGTTGCCGTTCATCACGTCGTCGACAACCGCAAAACCGGTCACCTCGGCCCGGCCAGCGAAGTAGCGGCGGACCTGGTCCGAGGTCACCGGCTGGCCGCCGGCGTCGGCCAGCAGCTGGCTGACCGCGCTAGCCAGGGCCCGGGTGTCGGATCCCACCGCGTCCACCACCTGCTGGGCGGCGGCCTCGTCGATCCGGCCGCGGGCTCGACGAACCTCAGCCGTGACGAACTTCGCCAGCTCCCAGGCCTTGAGGGCCGGGCAGTCGATCACCTCGGCGGCGATCTTCTTCAGGGCCTCAGCATGCTGGCGGCCCTTGACGCCACCGGGGTGCACACACACCAGCGCCACCTCGTCCGGGAGGTCCTGGGCCACCGCGACCAAGGTCTTGGCCACGTCCGCGGAGATCGCGTCGAGCCCCGTCACCACGGCGACCGACTCCTCGGCCAGCAGCGCCGACCCGGTGATCTCCAGCAGCCGCCCGGCGTCGAGAGAAGCAGCCTCGACCCGGCTCACCGTGGCCTGCGGGGCCTGCTCCAGCGCCGCCCGGACCAGCCGCTCGACCGCCCGCTCGGCCAGCAGCGACTCTGGACCCACCACCAGCACCAGACTCCCGAGCGGGGATTGCACAGCCACGCAGGTCACTATGCCAGCCACCACCGACGATCAGGCAGTGAGCACCAGGGAACCAGGCAGGACCTGCCGGCGAGCCCGGCAGCTGTTGGCTGACAGCCGGACCCCAGCACGCCAAAACCCCGGCCGGGTCGGCCGGGGCGAGGCGAGAAGCTGGGTGCGAGGCGCCTAGAGCGCCGCGGCGCGGGAGGCGATCGCCGACTTGCGGTTGGCCGCGTTGTTGGCGTGGATGACGCCCTTGGTCACGGCCTTGTCCAGCGACCGGCACGCGGCGCGCGCGTACTCGGCGGCCTTCTCAGCGTCACCGGCGTCAGCAGCCTCGCGGAACCGGCGCACCTGGGTGCGCAGCGCCGACTTGATGGCCTTGTTGCGCTGACGGGCCTTCTCGTTCGTCTTGATCCGCTTCATCTGGGACTTGATGTTCGCCACGTGGCAGCCTTACCTGGTCGAGAGTTCTGGTGCGCGCCCGGGGCGCAGAGCGCGAGTGATCGCGACGGGACACACTACCAGCGCCCGTACCAGGCCCTCAACTCCTGGCCAGGCCCGCAGGCGCCGGCAAGCGCTGCCTGACAACCGGAGGGTGTGAGACGATGTCTGGTCCTGTGTCCGATCCCACGCGAAGGCCTGCTTTGTCTGTTCCCGTGCCCGGCAGCACCGACCCGGCGGTCATCCGGAACTTCTGCATCATCGCCCACATCGACCACGGCAAGTCCACCCTGGCCGACCGGATGCTGCAGCTGACCGGGGTGGTCGACGACCGCTCGATGCGGGCCCAGTACCTCGACCGGATGGACATCGAGCGTGAGCGGGGCATCACGATCAAGTCCCAGGCGGTCCGAATGCCCTGGGCCCAGGGCGCCCAGAGCTACGTCCTCAATATGATCGACACCCCTGGTCACGTTGACTTCACGTACGAGGTGTCGCGGTCCTTGGCGGCCTGCGAGGGGGCTGTGCTGCTGGTCGACGCGGCGCAGGGGATCGAGGCCCAGACCCTGGCCAACCTGTACCTGGCGCTGGAGGCCGACCTCCACATCATCCCGGTGCTGAACAAGATCGACCTGCCCAGCGCCCAGCCCGACAAGTACGCCGCCGAGCTGGCCACGATCATCGGCGGCAGCCCCGACGACGTGCTCCAGGTATCGGCCAAGACCGGCGACGGGGTGGCCGAGCTGCTGGACGCGATCGTGGCCCAGGTCCCGGCCCCGGTCGGCGACCCCGACGCCCCGGCCCGGGCCCTGATCTTCGACAGTGTGTACGACACCTACCGCGGTGTGGTCACGTACGTGCGGGTCGTCGACGGCGAGCTCAGCCACCGGGAGCGGATCCTCATGATGAGCACCAAGGCCACCCACGAGGTGCTCGAGGTCGGCGTGATCGCGCCCGAGCCGGTGAAGGCCTCCGGGATCGGGGTCGGCGAGGTGGGCTACCTGATCACCGGCGTGAAGGACGTCCGCCAGTCCCGGGTCGGCGACACGGTCACCCTCGCCAGCCAGCCCGCCGCCGACGACCTGGGTGGGTACCGGCACCCCAACCCGATGGTCTACGCGGGCCTGTACCCGATCGACGGTGACGACTTCGGCGAGCTGCGCGAGGCACTGGAGAAGCTCCAGCTCAACGACGCAGCGCTGGTCTTCGAGCCGGAGACCTCGGCGGCGCTCGGCTTCGGCTTCCGGATCGGCTTCCTCGGCCTGCTGCACATGGAGATCGTGCGGGAGCGGCTGGAGCGGGAGTTCAACCTGGACCTGATCTCGACCGCCCCGAACGTGGTCTACCGGGTGGTGATGGAGGACGGCACCGAGCACCTGGTCACCAACCCCAGCGAGTTCCCGGCCGGGAAGGTCGCCACCGTGTACGAGCCGGTGGTGAAGGCCTCGATCCTCAGCCCGGCCGAGTACATCGGGACCCTGATGGAGCTCTGCCAGACCCGCCGCGGGGTGCAGACCGGGATGGACTACCTTTCCGAGGACCGGGTCGAGCTGCACTACACGCTGCCGCTGGCCGAGATCGTCTTCGACTTCTTCGACGCGCTGAAGTCTCGGACCAGGGGCTACGCCTCCCTGGACTACGAGCCGTCGGGGGAGCAGGAGGCGGACCTGGTCAAGGTGGACATCCTGCTCCACGGCGACGCGGTCGACGCCTTCAGCTCGATCGTCCACAAGGACAAGGCCTACGCGTACGGGGTCGCGATGACCGAGAAGCTGCGCGGGCTGATCCCGCGCCAGCAGTTCGAGGTCCCGATCCAGGCCGCGATCGGGGCCCGGGTGATCGCCCGCCAGACCGTACGGGCGGTGCGCAAGGACGTCCTGGCGAAGTGCTACGGCGGCGACATCACCCGCAAGCGCAAGCTGCTCGAGAAGCAGAAGGAGGGCAAGCGGCGGATGAAGATGGTGGGCCGGGTGGAGGTCCCCCAGGAAGCCTTCGTCGCCGCCCTGTCCACCGGCGCAGAGGCCTCTGACAAGCGCAGTTGAGGTTTGGCCCGGGGATCTGCGCTACCCTGGGGGAGGTTGCGCCGGGAAGTCTGGTCGGCATCGTACGGCCGTTGTGGCCCCAACCGTGAGGACTTTCGTTGGTCGTTGAGACAGCCCGGTTTCTGTCCCGAGGCAGCCGCCGTGAGGTACGCCGGATCGCCACCCTGCTGCGGACCGAGACGGTGGGAGGGCTGGTCCTGGTGGCCGCCGCGGTCGTCGCCATGGTCTGGGCCAACTCCCCGTGGGCCGACAGCTACCTGGCGCTGAGGGACACCCGGCTCGGCCCGGCCGGGCTGCACCTCAGCCTGAGCGTCGGGCAGTGGGCCTCCGACGGCCTGCTGGCCCTCTTCTTCTTCCTGGTTGGGCTGGAGCTCAAGCACGAGCTCGTGGCCGGTGACCTGCGCTCCCCGGGCAAGGCCCTGGTCCCGGTCGCCGCGGCCGCGGGAGGGGTCGCCGTCCCGGCGCTGCTCTACCTGCTGGTGAACTGGGGGCAGCCGGGGGTCGGCGGCTGGGCGGTCCCGTCCGCCACCGACATCGCCTTCGCGCTGGCGGTGCTGGCGATCATCTCGTCTCACCTGCCAACGGCGCTGCGGACCTTCCTGCTGACCCTGGCGGTGGTGGACGACCTGATCGCGATCGTGATCATCGCCGTGGTGTACACCAGCGAGGTCCACCTGGGGCCGCTGGCGCTGTCCCTGCTGCCGATGGCGGCCTTCGGCCTCGTGGTCCACCGCTGGCCCACCTTCTTCTCGCCGCGGCCGTGGTCGCTGGCGCTGCTGCTGCCGCTCGCGGTGCCGGTCTGGGCACTGGTCCACGCGTCTGGGATTCACGCCACGATCGCCGGGGTGGTGCTGGGGGCGCTGGTCCCGGTCCGGCGGACCCGGCACGAGAAGATGACGCTGCCGAGCCTGGAGCACGCCCTGGACCACTACCTGCGGCCCTTGTCAGCCGGGGTGGCGGTGCCGCTGTTCGCGCTCTTCGCCGCCGGGGTCCCGGTCGGGGGGATGAGCGAGCTGCGGGCTGTGCTGACCGAGCCGGTGACGCTGGGGATCATCGCCGGGCTAGTGCTGGGCAAGCCGCTCGGGATTGTCGGCACGACCGTCCTGGTGACCCGGCTGCGCCACGTACGGCTGGACGACTCGATCACGTGGGCGGACCTGATCGGGCTGGGCTGCCTGGCCGGGATCGGCTTTACCGTCTCGCTGCTGGTGGTCGAGCTGAGCTTCGCCGACGAGCGGCTGGTGGGTCAGGGCAAGCTGGGGGTGCTGCTGGCGACCCTGGTCGCGGCGCTGCTGGCGGCGCTGCTGCTGGGCCTGCGCAACCGGCGCTACCGGCTGCTCGAGGAGCAGGCCCAGCAGGACTGAGCCGGGGTCAGACCACCCGCTTGCTGCGGTGGCTGGCCCGCCAGTGGAGCAGGTACGCGGCGAACCCGCCCCCGATCGCCCCGCCGAGGTGGCCCTGCCAGGAGACCCCGGCGTTCAGTGGCAGGATCCCGCCGAGCAGGACGGAGCCGTACCCGAGCATCACCAGCAGGCCCAGGACCAGGTGCTTCCAGTCCCGGCTCAGGAAGCCCCGCAGCACGAGGTAGACGATCCAGCCGAAGACGATCCCGGAGGCGCCCACGATCAGGTGGTGGATCGGCGTCAGCAGCCAGGCCAGCAGGCCCGACGTCACCCAGGAGATGACGGTCGACACCACCCACTGCCGCACCCCACTGGCCCAGATCACGGTGCCGAGCAGGAACAGCGGCACCGTGTTCGCCGCCAGGTGGCCGAAGCCGAGGTGCAGCAGCGGCGCGAAGATGATGCCGCTGAGCCCGGACAGCTCCCAGGACCGGATCCCGAAGCCGTCCAGAGCGTTCCCGGTCAGGGTGTCGACCACTTCGAGCAGCCAGAGCAGGGCCACCACCGCGGCCATCACCAGTGCGCCCTGCCGCAGCGGGCGCCAGTCGATCGTGCGCATGCCCCCAGGATGACAGCGCTGGCAACTCTGCCTCTCTTCTATGGTGTTGGGGCGGCCCTGAGGAGCGGAGGCGATGATGGCGGGACCAGAGCCGGACGGGGACCCGGTCCCTGCTGGCGGGGAGCTGCCGCCGTCGGCGCTGGTCGGCTCGGCCGAGCGGCCGCTGGCGGTCTACCTGCACGTCCCGTTCTGCCGGACCCGCTGCGGCTACTGCGACTTCAACACCTACACCGCCGCCGAGCTCGGCGCCGACCCAGGCCAGGCGCGGGACGCGTACCTGTCGGCGACCCTCGGCGAGGTCGCCCTGGCCCGCCGGGTGCTGGGCCGGCGGCGGGTGACGACGGTCTTCGTCGGCGGCGGCACCCCGACACTGCTCCCCAGCCAGCAGCTGGTGGCGCTGCTGGACGCGGTCCGGCAGCACTTCGACCTGGCCCCAGACGCGGAGGTCTCCTGCGAGGCCAACCCCGAGTCAGTCAGCCCCCGCTCGCTGGCCGAGCTGCGGGCCGGGGGCTTCACCCGGATCTCGTACGGGATGCAGTCCGCGACCCCGGCGGTGCTGGCGACGCTGGAGCGGGTGCACACCCCCGGCCGGGCGGTGGCCGCCGTGGCCGAGGCCCGAGCAGCCGGCTTCGAGGACGTCTCGCTGGACCTGATCTACGGCACGCCCGGTGAGTCGCTGGACGACTGGCGCCACAGCCTGGAGGTCGCCCTGGCGGGCGAGCCCGACCACGTCAGCGCGTACTCGCTGATCGTGGAGGAGGGGACTCGGCTTGAGCGCCGGGTCCGCCGCGGCGAGCTGCCGGCCCCCGACGAGGACGACCTGGCCGACAAGTACCTGCTCGCCGACGAGCTGCTGAGCGCTGCGGGCCTCGGCTGGTACGAGCTCAGCAGCTGGGCCCGGCCAGGGCACCTGTGCCGGCACAACCTCGCCTACTGGCGCTCGCAGGACTGGTGGGGGATCGGTCCCGGGGCGCACTCCCACGTCGGTGGGGTGCGGTGGTGGAACGTCAGGCACCCGGCCCGGTACGCCGCGGCGCTGGCCGCCGGGAGGAGCCCTGGCCAGGCGCGGGAGGTGCTCGACCCGCAAGCCCGCAGGACCGAGCGGGTGCTGCTGGAGCTGCGGCTGGCCAGCGGCCTCGACCCGGCCGTGCTCACGGCCACCGAGCAGGCCCGGGCCGTCGAGCTGACCGGGCGGGGGCTCCTGCAGCCGGGGTACCCGCTGCGGCTCAGCCGGACCGGGCGGCTGCTGGCCGACGCCGTGGTGCGGGACCTGCTCGACTAACACCGCGTACCGTCGCGTCGGCCGGCGGCTCAGCCCGTGAAGGGTACGGCAGGCGTCGCCGGGCTCAGACCCTGGGCGGGCTCGTGCCCCTTCGGCCGGGCCGGGCTCCGGGCCGGTACGGCGTGGCGGGGCCGGCCGGGTCAGGGGAGAGCTACCCTGTCGCGGGTGCCCGACCGCTACCGAGACGTCCTGGCCCCCGAGAACCGCGTCCAGAAGGCTCCGCCCAAGGTGCCGGTGACCAGGGACCTCGTGGTCGAGGAGGGCCTGACCGGCTTCTGCGGCGCCGTGGTGGGCTGGGAGAACGGGATTGTGGTCCTGGAGGACCGCTTGCTGAAGCGACGCTCGTTCCCCCTCGGGAAGGGCTTTCTGCTGGAGGGCCAGCCGGTCGAGCTGGTCACCCCGCGCAAGGCGGCGCCCCCGGCCCGTACCCACACCGCCTCCGGGTCCCGGGTCTCGGCCGGCACCACCGCCCGGGTCGCGGCACCGTCGCGGATCTTCGTCGAGGGCCGCCACGACGCCGAGCTGGTCGAGAAGGTCTGGGGTGACGACCTGCGCCACGTCGGGGTGGTCGTCGAGTACCTCGGCGGGGTTGACGACCTGCCGCAGGTCGTGGCCGACTTCGCGCCCGACCAGCGTCGCCGGCTCGGGGTGCTGGTCGACCACCTGGTGCCGGGCAGCAAGGAGTCCCGGGTCGTGGAGCAGATCGGCCGCGGGCCGTACGGGCCGTACCTGCTGGTCACCGGGCACGAGCACATCGACATCTGGCAGGCGGTCCGCCCGGAGGTGCTGGGGATCAAGGCCTGGCCGAAGGTTCCGAAGGGCACCGACTGGAAGCGGGGGACCTGTGCCGCGCTGGGCTGGCCGCACCGCGACCAGGCTGACATTGCCGGGGTCTGGAAGGCGATCCTGGCCAAGGTGACCAGCTGGACCGACCTGGACCGGCAGCTGGTGACGGAGGTGGAGCGCCTGATCGACTTCACCCAGGACATCTGACACCCAGGACACCTGGAGCCGGGCGACGCGCGGCACCTGGCGAGGGGCGCCGACGGCTGGGCTGCCGGTAGCCTGGCCTGCGTGACTGTCGTGGTGCCTGCCCTGCCGCCTGGACAGTCAGGCCTCACCGCGAGCGAGGTTGCCGACCGGGTGAGCCACGGCGAGACCAACCGCACCGAGGACGTCACCAGCCGGCCGCTGTCGGAGATCGTCAAGGCCAACGTCTTCACCCGGTTCAACGGGCTGCTCGGCGCCCTGCTGGTGCTGGTGCTGCTGACCGGCGCCTACCGCAACGCCCTGTTCGGGATCCCGCTGCTGGTGAACTCGGTCCTCGGCATCGCCCAGGAGTGGCACGCCAAGCGCAAGCTGGACTCGCTGGCGGTGCTGCACGCCCCGACCGCGCTGGTGCTGCGCGACGGGCAGCCGGTCGAGCTCCCCAGCGGTGACGTGGTGCTCGGCGACCTGGTGGCGCTGCGGCCCGGCGACCAGGTCTGCGCCGACGGGACGGTCCTCAGCGAGGCCGGGCTCGAGCTGGACGAGTCGAACCTGACCGGTGAGTCGGACGCCATCGCCAAGAACGCGGGAGACGAGGTCAGCAGCGGGACCGCGGTGGTCGCCGGGGGCGGCTGGTTCCGGGCCGAGCGGGTCGGCAGCCAGGCCACCGCCCAGCAGCTGGCAGCCGAGGCCCGCCGCTTCACCCGGGCCCACAGCGAGGTGCAGCACTCGACGAACCTGCTGCTGCGCTGGCTGACCTGGATCGTGGCAGTGGCGCTGCCGGTCTCGCTGGTCTCGCAGTGGCGGGTGGTCGGCTCAGAGGGCTGGCGCCACGTCGTGCTGAGGACTGCGGGAGTGATGGTCGGCCTGGTCCCGGAAGGCCTGGTGGTGCTGACTACGCTCGCCTTCCTCCTGGCGGCGGTCCAGCTGACCCGGCAGCGGGCCCTGGTGCAGGAGCTGCCGGCGGTCGAGGGGCTGGCCCGGGTCGACGTGGTCTGTGTCGACAAGACCGGGACCCTGACCGAGGGCGTGATCGCCCTGGAGCGGGTGGTGCCGCTGCCGGGCCACCAGTCCGAGCAGGTCGAGCAGGTCCTGGGGGCGCTCTGCCACGGCGAAGGCGCCAACCAGACCGCCCAGGCCATCGCCCAGGTGCTGGCCGACCCGAAGACCGAGGTCACCGACCGGGTCCCGTTCTCGTCGGCCCGCAAGTGGAGTGGGGCGCGGGTGGCCGGGCAGCCCTGGCTGCTGGGCGGCCCGGACGTGCTCGCCCCTGACGACGCCGAGGTCCAGCAGCGGGTCCAGGCCCTGGCCGACACCGGGCGCCGGGTGCTGCTGCTGGCCAGTGCGGAGCGGCTGCCCGGGGTCGAGGACCCGCTGCCCGAGCTGCGTCCGGTGGCCCTGGTCGAGCTCTCCGAGGTGGTCCGTGACGACGCCGCCGAGACCCTCGACTACTTCCGCTCCCAGGGCGTACGGGTGGTGGTGATCTCCGGCGACACTCCCCGCACGGTGGCCGCTGTCGGCCGCCGGGTCGGTCTCGACGTCCAGACCCCGGTCGACGCCCGCACCTTGCCGGCCGACCGGGACGAGCTGGCCGAGGTCGCCGAGCAGACCACGGTCTTCGGTCGGGTGACGCCGGCCCAGAAGCGGTCCCTGGTCCGGGCCCTGCAGTCGAAGGGGCACACGGTCACGATGACCGGCGACGGGGTGAACGACGTGCTGGCGCTGAAGGACGCCGACATCGGGATCGCCATGGGCAACGGCTCCCAGGCCACCAAGGCGGTCGCCCAGCTGGTGCTGCTCGACTCCCGCTTCTCGCACCTGCCGTCGGTGGTGGCCGAGGGACGACGGGTGATCGGCAACGTGGAGCGGGTCGCCAGCCTCTTCGTCACCAAGAACGCCGTGAACGCGGTCCTGCTGCTGGCCGCGGCCCTCTTCGGGCTGGCCTCCCCGTTCGTCCCGGTCCAGATGACGCTGGTGTCGACCGTGGCGATCGGGGTCCCGGCCTTCGTCCTGTCACTGGCCCCGAACCGTCGCCGCTACCTGCCGGGCTTCTTGCGCCGGGTGCTGGTCCTCTCGCTGCCGGCCGGAGTCGCCGGCGGGGTGGCGGCCTTCACCGCGTACGCGCTGCTGGCCCGACGGGCCCAGGGTGACCCGGAGGCCACCACGGCTGCTCTGATCGCGCTGCTGGCGACCAGCCTGTGGCTGCTGTCCTGCCTAGCCCGCCCGTACAGCTGGTGGAAGGTGGGGCTGCTGGCCATGATGGTGGGGGCCGCGGTGCTGGCCTTCTGGCTGCCGCCGCTGCGGGACCTGCTGGACCTGGTGGTCACCCCGACCTCGATCCGGTACGGCCTGGGGGTCGGCGCAGCCGGGATGGCGGTCGTCGAGGTGGGCTACCGGGTCTCGCGGCGCCAGCACCCGGTGACCGAGGCCGGGCACCGCCGGCCGGCCGCGGGCGAGGTGCCGTCCACCACGGCCCGGCCGCTGGGAACACGCCCCTACCACGAGGCTGGCCAAGGGCACCGAGTAGTTGATGTACGACGCCGACAGGACGCATATGACGAGCAGCTTTGACCTGCTGGAGATGATCCAGGACGTAGCCGACCGGCTGATCTCTCCGCGCTGGCGGGCCTTGGCCGCAGGTGAGGTCGAGGAGAAGCGCCCGGGCGACTTCGTCACTGTCGCCGACCGGGAGGCCGAGCAGGCGATCACCGAGGCTCTGCGCCGGGTCTTCCCGCAGGCGCTGGTGGTGGGGGAGGAGGCGGTCTTTGCCAACCCGCTGCTGCTGGGGGCGCTGCCGAGCGCTGAGCACGCCTTCGTGGTGGACCCGGTCGACGGGACCCGCAACTTCGTCCAGGGCAGCCCCGACCATGCCGTGATGGTCGGCGAGCTGCGGGCCGGGGAGCCGGTCCGGGCCTGGATCTGGCAGCCGCAGCACCGCCGGGCCTACCTCGCCGAGCGGGGCGCTGGCGCCACCTGCAACGGGGAGCGGCTGTCGGTGCCGCAGCGGGCCGGACGGCCGTACCTGGAGAGCTCGGTCCGGGGGGTCAGCGGGGTCGACTCGGCGCTGCTGGCCCAGCCGGTGCCCCCGAGCAGCCAGTGCTGCGGCGTGGACTACCCTCGCGTCGCGACCGGAGAGGTCGACGCCCTGGTCTACCGGTCAGCCAACCCCTGGGACCACGTGCCGGGCGCCGTGCTGCTGCGCGAGCTCGGCGGGGTGGTCCGGGCGCCGGACGGCAGCGACTACCACCCCGGCACCAGCGGCTCCAGCACCGTGGTGGTGGCCGGCAGCCCGGAGATCTTCAACACTGTCCAGGCGGTCCTGAGTGAGCAGGGCTGAGCTGGCTGACCAGGTGGACGAGGTGGTCCGGCTGGTCCCGGCGGGCCGGGTCGTCACGTACGGTGACATCGCCGAGCTGCTCGGCACCGGGCCCCGGACCGTCGGGCGGCTGATGGCCTGCTGCGCGCCGGACCTGCCGTGGTGGCGGGTGGTGAGCGCCTCCGGCCAGCTGCCGACGCACCTGGTTCCGGCCGCGCGGGAGCACTGGGCCCAGGAAGGCACCCCGCTGACCGACGGGCAGGACCGGGTCCGGGTACGGCAGGCCCGGGCCGACCTAGCCCGGCTGGCCGATGCCGCCGAGGAGGTCCTCGGCCGGCTGCCCGGAGCCGGCTGAGACCGGCCGCAGCGGCAGCTGGCGCCCCGGGAGCTTCCCGGCGGCCGCGAGCTCGGTGTACGCCCGGGCGATCGCGGCCCGGGCCCACTGCTCACCCCACGGCCACTGCAGGCCGTCATGGTCGTACGCGTCGGCCTCAGCCACCCCCTGGTGGACCAGCCACTCGCACTGCCCCCACAGGGCCGCCAGCCCGGCCCGCTGCCAGGCGATGTAGTCCCGGTTCACTGGATCTCCGTGCCCGGGGACGACGACAGTGTCGTCACGGCACAGGGTCTGCAGCGCGTCCAGCACCTGGTGCCAGCCGCGCAGCGAGGTCTGCTCGTCGACCCCGGGCGGTGCTCCCTGCTCCACCAGGTCACCGGCGAAAAGGACCCGGTCGTCGGGCACCAGAACGGTCAGGTCGCCCTGGGTGTGGGCCGGTCCGAAGTGCCCGATCTCGACCCGGCGCCCGCCGAGGTCGACGGCGGCAAGGATCGACACCAGCCGCTCGGGGACCAGCACCTGGGCCGGGTCGACCCCCTGCTGCTGGGCGGCCTGCAAGCCCTCGGGCGAGCGCAGGGTCTCGGCCAGGGACTCGTGCCCGATGGTCTCCAGGCCAGGGAAGGCGGCCAGGCCCAGGGCGTGGTCCCAGTGCCCGTGGGTCACCACGACGGTTCCCAGCGGGACGTCGGTGAGCTGGGCCACCGAGGCCCGGACCTGCTCGCCGTGCGCGGGGGAGGCCCCGGTGTCGACCAGCAGCGCTGCGTGCTCACCGACCACCAGGCCGAGGTTCACCCCGGCCGGCTGGCACCTGGACCAGTACACCCCGGCTCGGATCTGCTGCCACTGGCCGACGTCCGTCACCCGGCCTAGCCTAGGCGGTACGGCGCTGACCTGCGGGGAGAGGTCGGCCCGCAGGAGCCGTAGCCAGGACCGTCTGGGCCGAGAACGCTCGCAGCGCCACGGTGAACGCTAGACTGGCACTCGGTGATCGGGAGTGCTAACCGTGAGGAAGGGGTGCCGATGCTCGACGACCGCAAGCTGGCGGTGCTCCGGGCCGTGATCACCGACTACGTCCAGCACAGCGAGCCGGTGGGCTCGAAGGTGCTGGTGGAGCGTCACCGGCTCGACGTCTCCCCGGCCACGATCCGCAACGACATGGCGGCGCTGGAGGACGAGGGCTACCTGACCCAGCCGCACACCTCTGCCGGCCGGGTCCCGACCGACAAGGGCTACCGGCTGTTCGTGGACCGGCTGGCCACGGTGAAGCCGCTGTCGGTGGCCGAGCGGCGGGCGATCTCTACCTTCCTGGCCGGGGCGGCCGACATGGACGACGTGATCGCGCGCACCGTACGGCTGCTCGCGCAGATCACCCACCAGGTGGCGATCGTGCAGTACCCGGTGGTCTCCACCGCGGTGGTCCGGCATGTCGACCTGGTCCAGCTGCACCCGGGGCGGGGCCTGGTGATCCTGGTCACCTCGACCGGCAGGGTGGTGCAGGCCCCGGTCGAGCTGCCTGTCGACGCCAGCGCCGACGACGTGTCCGCCGCGGCCGCACGGATCGCTGCCGCTGTACGAGACCGCCGCGCCAACGACGCCGCCCGGGCCCTGGACACCCTGGTGACCGAGCCGCAGCCGCTGCTGGCCGGTGCCGCCGACGCTGTACGGACCCTCCTCGACATGGACCCGACCACTCGGGTCGTGGTCGGTGGGGTGCCGAACCTGAGCCGTTTCGGTGACCAGTTTGAGACCACCGTGAAGCCGGTTCTGGAGGCGCTGGAGGAGCAGGTGGTGCTGCTGCGGCTGCTCGGCGAGGCCCAGGCCGACGTCACTGTACGGATCGGTCGCGAGAACGAGCTGGCCGGGCTTCAGTCGACCTCGGTCGTGGCCTCCGGCTACGGGATGGCCGACGACGTCTGGGCGATGCTCGGCGTCGTCGGGCCGACTCGCATGGACTACCCCTCGACGATGGCGTCGGTGAGGGCCGTTGCCCGCTACGTTGGCCGCTTTCTGGCCGAAGGATGAAACGAGACCGATGACCGACTACTACCAGACCTTGGGTGTGCCCCGGGACGCGAGCGCCGACCAGATCAAGAAGGCCTACCGGCGCCTCGCCATGAAGTACCACCCGGACGTCGCGACCGAGGACGACGCCGCCGAGAAGTTCAAGCAGATCGGCGAGGCGTACGAGGTTCTCTCCGACTCTCACAAGCGCGACATCTACGACCGGGGCGGCGACCCGATGGGCTCCGGCGGCCTGGGTGGCTTTGGCCCGATGGGTGGCTTCTCGGCCGGCGGCTTCGACTTCAGCAACCTGATGGACGCGATGTTCGGCGGTGGCGGTCCTCAGCGCGGGCCGCGCTCGCGGGTGCAGCGTGGCCAGGACGCCCTGGTCCGTCTCCGGCTCAGCCTGGCCGAGGCGGCCTTTGGAATCACTAAGCCGCTCCAGGTCAACACCGCGGTGCTCTGCCCGTGCTGCTCCGGCTCCGGCTCCGCCGGCGGGGACCCGGTCACCTGCTCCACCTGCCACGGCGCCGGCGACGTGGTCACCGTGCAGCGCTCCTTCCTGGGTGATATCCGCACCAGCCAGCCCTGCCCGACCTGCCGCGGCTTCGGCACCGTGATCCCGAACCCCTGCCCGGAGTGCTCCGGTGACGGCCGGATCCGGGCCCAGCGGACCATCAGCATCAAGATCCCCCCCGGTGTCGCCAGTGGCAACCGGATCCACCTGGAGGCCCAGGGCGAGGTCGGCTCCGGCGGTGGCCCAGCGGGCGACCTGTACGTTGAGATCCAGGTCGCCGAGCACGAGGTCTTCAAGCGCAAGGGCGACGACCTGGACGTGGTGATCCGGGTCCCGATGACTGCCGCCGCGCTGGGGACCGCGGTCCCGCTGGCCACCTTGGAGGCCGAGCGTGACGACCAGGACCCAGAGCTGGTCTCGATCACCGTCGACGTCCCGGCCGGTACCCAGTCCGGCACCCGGGTCGTGGTCCGTGACCGGGGGGTGCCCCGGCTGCGCGGCCACGGTCGCGGCAACTTGAACGTGATCGTGCTGGTCCAGACCCCGGCCAGCCTGGACGACGAGCAGCGCGAGCTGCTGCGCCGGCTGGCTGAGCTGCGTGGCGAGACCGCTCCCGAGGCCCAGGTCGACAAGACCAGCCAGAAGGGTGTCTTCGGCTGGCTGAAGGAGGCTTTCGGAGGATGAGCGACGGCTTCTTCATCACCGACCTGGACCCGGCGCTGACGGTCGGCCAGGTTGTCACCCTGGACGGCCCCGAGGGGCACCACGCCGCCACCGTACGGCGGGTCGTGACGGGCGAGCGGGTCACCGTGGCCGACGGCCAGGGGCGGGGAGCCACCGGCGTCGTGGTCCAGGTCGGCAAGGACCGGCTCGACCTCAGGGTTGAGCGGCTGCTGTCCGATCCGGTGCCCGAGCCGCGCTTCACCTGTGTCCAGGCACTGCCGAAGAACGACCGGGTCGAGCAGACGGTCGACCTGCTGACCGAGATCGGGGTCGCCGAGATCGTGCCCTGGCAGGCGTCCCGCTCGGTCGTCCGGTGGCAGGGTGAGCGCGGTGAGCGGGCCCGGGAGCGGTGGCAGAGCATCGCCCGGGCCGCAGCCAAGCAGTCTCGTCGGCTGACCGTCCCGTCCGTGGCGCCGCTGGCCAGCACCGCGCAGGTCGTCGAGCGGCTGCGGGCCGCTGACTCCGCGTACGTCTGCCACGAGGCGGCCACCGACCCGGTCATCGCCCAGCGCCCGTCCCTGGGAGACGTGGTGGTCGTGATCGGCCCCGAGGGCGGGGTGGCGCCGGACGAGCTGGACGCGTTCCGGGAGGCTGGTGCGGTGGCGGTGCTCATCGGGGGCACGGTGCTGCGGACCTCGACCGCCGGTACGGTGGCGCTGGTCCAGCTGCGCCAGCTGGCCGAGCTGTGCCACTGGATGGACGAGGAGTGACCTTCGGCTTCGAGGTTCGGACCCGGCTCGGGCAGACCCCCGGCCGGACCGGGGTGATCACCACCCCGCACGGGCAGATTCAGACCCCGGCCTTCATTGTGGTCGGGACGAAGGCCACGGTGAAGGCGGTGCTGCCGGGCAGTGTCGCTGCGCTGGGGGCGCAGGCGGTGCTGGCGAACGCGTACCACCTGTTTCTGCAGCCCGGCCCCGAGGTCGTCGACCTGGCTGGCGGGCTGGGCCGGTTCATGGGCTGGGACGGGCCGACCTTCACCGACTCCGGAGGCTTTCAGGTGATGAGCCTGGGGGTCGGCTTCAAGAAGGTGCTGGCGATGGACACCGCCGGGATGACCAGCGACGAGGTGGTGGCCAAGAAGGCGGCCCGGCTGGTTCAGGTCGACGACGACGGGGTCACCTTCACCTCGCACCTCAACGGTGACCGGCACCGGTTCACCCCCGAGGTCAGCATGCAGATCCAGCACCAGCTGGGCGCCGACATCATGTTCGCCTTCGACGAGCTGACCACCTTGATGAACACCCGCGGCTACCAGGAGCGCTCGGTGCGCCGGACCCAGGCCTGGGCCGAGCGCTGCCTGGCTGAGCACCGCCGGCTCACCGAGGCGCGCAGCGACCGCCCGTACCAGGCTCTGTTCGGGGTGGTCCAGGGGGCTCAGTACGAGGACCTGCGCCGGGCCGCGGCCAGCGGGCTCGCCGGGCTGGAGGTCGACGGGCAGCGCTTTGACGGGTACGGCATCGGCGGGGCCCTGGAGAAGGAGCGGCTGGGGGAGATCTGCACCTGGGTGTCCCGGTCGCTTCCGGAGGACAGGCCCCGTCACCTGCTGGGGATCTCGGAGCCGGAGGATCTCTTCGCCGGGGTCGCCGCCGGCGCGGACACCTTCGACTGCGTCAACCCGTCGCGGGTGGCCCGCAACGGCGCCATCTACACCGCCCGCGGCCGGTACAACGTCACCACCGCCGCCAGCCGGCGCTGCTTCGAGCCGCTGGAGCCGGGCTGCGGCTGCTACACCTGCCGCCACCACACCCGGGCCTACCTGCACCACCTGTTTAAGGCGAGAGAGATCCTGGCCTCGACCCTGGCCACTATCCACAACGAGTGGTTCACGGTCCGGCTGGTCGACCAGATCCGCGAGTCGATCGACGCCGGTGACTTCGACGCCTTCCGTACCGAGTGGCTCGGCCGCTACGGCAGCGGCCGAGTCCAGCTCGCCCCGTAGAGCAGTTCTTCACTGACCGGTGGTGGCTGTACCACGACTCCTGCACCTGCCCGCTCAGCCTGCCCCGCTCTCTGAAGCGAGCCCGCCCAGCCCGACCAGAACCGGCCGCGTAGTCCCCGGTCTGGACGACGAAGAGCGAGAAACGACCCCGTGCACCTCCGGCTCAGCCACAGCGGGTGAGGTGACCGCTCGACCTGACCACGAGGGCCGGCGAGTCCCCCGGCTGGACGAAGGAGCGGTGAAGAACGACTGGCTGGACCACGACGGAAAGAACCTCTTCACCGCGAGGAGGAAGCCGGGGGTTATAGCGAGCCGGCCAGCCCGAGCGGAGCTCGGGCGGTTAAGCACAGCGGCGGCGATCAAGCACAGCCGAGCCGCCGCGAAGGCGGCGGCGATGGTCAGGCACGGGCTTGCCGACGCTCCAGGGAGAACTCGTCCCGGACGGCCTCGTCGTCGAGGGGGGCGTCGGCCGCCAGCCGGACCCCGCGCCAGCGCTCGACGTGGAACAGTGGGTTCACCGCCAGCCAGTACAGCTTGCGCTTGGTCGAGTACGCGGGGTCGCGCACGATTCGCTTGGCGTCTCGGAGCGCACCACCGGCCACCATCCGGGCCACTGCCTTCAGTGATGGCTTCGCCACTGGCACCCCGACCTGGCGCAGGCCCAGGGTCTCGTCGAACATCCGGTGCTTGTAGTCGCCTAGGGCGATCTCGTTGGAGTGGATCACGTTGGCCCGTGGGGCGTACGCCTTGAGGTAGCCGGCGTCGATCACGTCCCGGCCGAAGAGCTGGTCCTCGGCGTACGGGACGTCGCGGTAGTTGTGCTCCAGCAGGAACGAGCGCCGCCCGGCCGAGTTGACGTCGGAGTAGAAGGAGATGACGTCGTAGATCCCCTGGTTGGTGACGAAGTCGTCCTTGTAGAACAGCGAGGTCGCCTGGTCGGGGCCGAACCCGGAGAAGACCATCGAGATCTCGCTCTTGAGCATCGGGATCGCGTCGGGGCGAGGGTCCTGCTTGCCCAGCACCGCGACTACTTTCGGGTTCAGCTCGAACGGCTTCAGCAGCTCGTACAGCCAGCGGTCGTTGGCCGGCATCGCGTCCTGAGTGAGGAAGGCCACGAACTCGCCCTGGGCGTCGACCACCGCCTCGGCCCGGGTCCGGCCGTGGGAGAAGTCCTTCTTGGCGATACTGCGCCAGCGCAGCCGGCCCTCGAACTCTGAGGCCAGCCGGTCCAGGATCTGGGGCGCCTCGTCGCCGCTGGTGGTGTCGTACACCAGCACCTCGAACGGGTAGTCGACTCGCTGCGCGAAGACGCTGCGGACCAGTCCCTCGATGTAGCGAGCGCCGCAGTAGGTGGGGATGAAGACGGTGGCAGTAAAGGTCGGCTCACTCATCGGCGCACCTCTTTCAGGTAGTCATAGGTCCTTCGGATCCCTTCGGCGAAGGGCACCTGCGGGTGGGGGCCGAACTCGCCGGCATAGCGGCTCATGTCGAGCACCGAGGACTGGACGAAGGTCGGCGGGGTGGGCACGGTCTGCCGGATCGCCTCGGTCCCGGTCACCTGCTCGATCGTGGCGACCACCTCGTTCACCGAGACCGGCACCCCCGAGCCGAGGTTGTACACGTCGTGGCGGGGGTCGCGGCCCAGCGAGTCGGTGATCAGGTCGGTGACGTCGGTGACGTAGATGTAGTCGCGGGTCATCGAGCCGTCACCCATCACAGTGATCGGCCGGTGGCTCGTGATCGCCTCCATAAAGATCGGGATCACTCCTTGCCGCTGCCAGAACGGCTGGCGGGCGCCGAAGGGGTTGGCGACCCGGAACACGGTCGAGCGCAGCCCGTACTTGCGCTGGAAGTAGCGCAGGTAGTTCTCCACGCAGAGCTTGCCGATCCCGTACGGGGAGACCGGGTCGGTGCGGTCGGTCTCCCGGATCGGGGCGTCGCCGGTCCGGTCCCCGTACACGGTTCCTCCAGAGGAGGTGTACACCACCCGCTGCACCCCGGCCTCGACGCACAGCTCGAACAGCTGCACCGAGCCGCGGATGTTGGTCTCGATGTCGATCAGCGGGTCGTTCTCGGCGGTCGCCGGGTTCGTCGTCGACACCAGGTGGACGACGTAGTCGACGTCACGCAGCGCCGCGGCCAGGTCGCCGCGGTTGAGGAAGTCACCGGTGACGAGCTCGATCTGGTCGCTGGGGTGGAACTGGGGCGGCACACTGGGCTGGAACCGGTCCAGCGCCCGCACCCGGTAGTCCCGGGCGACCAGGGAGTCGACCAGGTGGGAGCCGATGAAGCCGCCCGCCCCGAGTGCCAGAACCAGGGGCGCGGTCATGACCTGCCGCCGGTGACCTGGTCGATGATCTCGACCACCTTGGCGCCGGCGGTCGCCCAGTCGAGCTGGCGGACGCTGTCGGAGGCAGCCTTGGCGTACTCGGGCAGGTCGGGCCGCTCGACCAGCCGCACCAGCTCGTCGGCCATCGCCTGCGGGGTCGGCAGGGTGTAGTGGAGGTAGGGGTTGTCGCTGACCATCCGGTTGTTCGGCCCGTCGTTGACCACCGGGATCACCCCGGAGCCGAGCAGCTCCAGCGGCAGCAGCGACATGTTGGTCAGCGACAGGACGACCGCGGCGGCGCACCGGTCGTACAGGTCGGGCAGGTCACGCAGCTTCAGCGACTTGTGGTTGACGTACGGGAACGGCACGTCCCAGGCCGAGACGTCCCAGCCGGCCAGGTTGATGGTGTACTCCGGCTTGGCCCGGTGGAAGAGCTCCAGCGCCATGATCCCCAGCTCGAACGCCCGCCGCTCGGTGACTGGGCGGGCGTAGAAGAAGACCTCCTTGCGGGGGGCTGAGTTGCGGTAGCTGTAGAGCGAGGAGTCGGCGGCGAACTCGTACGAGTCGCACTCCATCCCGAAGTCGGTGTGGAGCTTGTGCTTGAGCCAGCCGCCGGCGGTGATCCCGTGGAAGCCGAAGCGGTAGGTGTTCTCGGCCAGCAGCGAGGTCGAGCCGACCGGGTAGAACGACGGCTCGTAGTCCTGGACGAAGTAGAACTTGGCACCGTCGGTGGCGACGTTGAAGACCGGGTACGCGGTCTCCCAGCCGGTGGCGAAGACCACATCGGAGTCGACCACCGACCCCTCCCACTGGTGGAAGTGGAGGCGGGCCGGGTTCGAGTAGTGAGAGACGTTCTCGATCGCCTCCTTCAGCTCCATCGGGTGGTGGACGCTGTAGAGGTACACGTGGTTGGTGTAGCCGGCGTCGGCGAGGAAGTCGATGAACCGGAAGATGTTCTGGTGCCCGCCGCCGTTGCCGGGCGGTGACATCACCCAGCTCAGCACCTTGGTGCGGCGGGGGTTGCGCTGTGCCGGGTCGTACGGGCGGGAGGCGAAGTCAGCCGCCAGCACGTCGGCGCGGTGGACCGGCGGGTCGAAGCGGGTCTTGCGGCGGACCAGCGACAGGCCCGAGACCCCGAGCGCCCGGCGTCGCTCGACGTACTCCAGTGCGGCGATGGTGAAGCGGATCAGGCCGTCTCGCCGCAGAATCCTCAGGCCGATGCGCAGGACCCGCAGGACACGTCTGACCATGGTCGCCCGTTTCTGCTCGACGTTGTGTGAGGCTGCGTGAAGCCCGCACAGTCTATCCGGGTTGCTGCCCCGCCGCGGCCAGCTGGCGCTGCCGGGCAGGTCGGGTCTCGTCGCTGCCCGGTCACTCGGACCTGCCGGGAGCATGCAGGTCAGTGGTTGTGGTCAGGGCTGAGGGGTCAGCGCCCTCTGGTGCGCTAGTGTTGCCGGGCACGGTCGGCGATAAGGAGGGTGAGCGTGCGGATCGCACCAACCTTCGGTGTGTCCTCGTGACCTCCGCTGCCCGGGGGCGGGTGCGGGCCCGGATCCTGCGCAACCCGACCATGAACCTGCTGACGAACCTCACCCTGCGTGAGATCCGCTCGCAGTACAAGCGGACTGCGCTCGGCCGGGTCTGGTCGCTGGTGAACCCGCTGGCCACGATCGCCATCTTCTCGGTGATCTTCGGCCTGGTGTTCCGGGGCTCGGTGCCGCCCGGGACGAACTCGGGGCTGACCAGCTTCTCGCTGTGGATCGCCTGCGGGATCATCCCGTGGGGCTTCATCAGCAACGGGGTGATCGGCGGCATGGGTGCCCTGGCGGGCAACTCGGGGCTGCTGACGAAGGTCTACTTCCCTCGGCACGTGCTGGTCACCTCGAGCGTGCTGTCGCTGACCTCGACCTTCCTGACCGAGCTGGCGATGCTGCTGCTGGTGGTGGCAGTCGCCGGTGGGCCACTGGTGCTCGCGTACATCCCGGTGCTGCTGGCGGTGGTGCTGATCAACGCCTGCTTCGTGCTGGGGCTGGGTCTGCTGCTGAGCGTGCTGATGGTCTACTTCCGCGACGTGCAGCACATCTGGATGCTGTTCAACCAGATCTGGTTCTACTCGTCGGGCATCGTGTTCACGATCTCGATGGTCCGAGAGGCCCAGGCGCACCTGGACGCGATCAAGCTGGGCTGGGTGCCCCTGCTGTGGGCCTTTGAGGCGAACCCCGCCTACCAGTTCGTCGAGGCGTACCGGAGGATCCTGTTTGACTTTGCCCTTCCCTCGCTCACCCAGTGGGTTGCAATGCTGGTCGCGGCAGTGGTGAGCATGGTGGTAGGGGTGCTGACGTACCGGCACTTCCAGGCCCGGATCGTGGAGGAGCTCTGAGATGGCTGACGAGGCAGCGGTCACGGTCGACCAGGTGTCGAAGAGCTTTCGGATCTACAGCGAGCGGAACAAGTCGCTGAAGGCGGCCCTGCTGCGCGGCACCCGGGCCCGGTACAACGAGTTCTGGGCGCTGCGGGACGTCTCGCTGCAGATTCCGCAGGGGAAGACCTTCGGGCTGCTCGGCAACAACGGGTCCGGCAAGTCGACCCTGCTCAAGTGCATCGCTCAGATCCTGGAGCCTAACCAGGGCCGGATTACCCACCAGGGCCGGATGGCGGCGATGCTGGAGGTCGGCTCGGGATTCCACCCAGAGCTGTCGGGGCGCGAGAACGTGTACCTGAACTCGGCAATCCTGGGAATGCCGCGGGCCGAGATCGAGCGCAAGTTCGACTCGGTGGTCGACTTTGCCGGTGAGGCCGTGGCCCGCAGTATCGACCAGCCGGTCAAGAACTACTCCTCGGGCATGTACGTCCGACTGGGCTTCTCGGTCTCGATCCACGTTGAGCCCGACATCCTGCTGGTGGACGAGGTGCTGGCGGTCGGTGACATGGCCTTCCAGGAGAAGTGCATGGACAAGTTCGCCGAGCTCAAGCGGGACGGCCGTACGGTCGTCGTGGTCAGCCACGGCCTGGACCAGATGCGGACCTTCTGTGACGAGGCGGCCTGGCTCTGCGCTGGTGAGGTGATGGAGTCGGGTCCGGCGAACGCCGTGATCAACAAGTACTTCGAGGACGAGCACCATGCCCGGCCGGTCGAGGGCGGCGGGATGCGGTACGGCTCGGGCCAGGCGGTTATCGACCGCTTCGAGCTGATCACGCCCGACGGCGACCCGAGCCTGATCCGCTCCGGCGACCCGCTGACGGTCCGGGTGCACTTCCATGCCTTGGAGCGCATTGAGGACCCGTCCTTCATCGTCTCCGTGGAGCATGTCGACGGCCAGCTGATGTGGGCCCACCACACCAAGGACGCCGACTACCTGCCGGCGTCGATCGAGCCCGGCAAGGGCGCCCTGGACGTGGTGATCCCAGCACTGCACTTCCGCCCCGGCTCGTTCCACGTCTCCGGCTCGATCCACACCTGCGACGGTGCGGTCCTGGACGCGCTGCAGCGGTCGGTGAAGATCACGGTCGTGGAGGGCCGAGTCCACGAGGCGGCCGGCCTGGTCTCGCTCGACTCCAGGTTCGAGAACCTGCAGCCGCCACGCCCGATGCGGACGGCAGCGGAGGTGGCGGCCCGCAAGGAGGCGGAGCAGCTGGCCCTGCGGGAGGCGAAGGCCGCCGAGGGCGGCCCCGAGGCGTCGTCGTAGCGCTGGAGGACGCCGATCAGCACACCTTCCACAGGCTGTGGCTCAGCGGTTGAGCCCAGGGCAGTGGGTCCGGGCTGGTTCAGGTACGGACCACGAGTACCGGGCAGTGGGAGCGCAGGATCACTGACCGGCTCACCGACCCGAGCAGCAGCCCGGGGAAGCCACCCTGGCCCCGGCTGCCCATGATGACCAGCGAGGCCCGGGCCGACTGCTCGACCAGCACGTCGGCGGGGGAGCGCTGGTCGACCACCGGGGTCACCGCGAGACCGGACGGCTCCAGCAGGCTCCGCAGCTGCTGGGCCAGGTCGGCGCTGACCTTCTCGCTCTCGGCAGTCGGCAGGTACGGGTCGGGCAGGGCCCAGCAGCGGACCGCGACCAGGTCCACGCCAGCCGCCTTCGCCGCACGGACCGCCGTGGCGGCGATCCGCCCGGTGTGAGGCCCGTCATCCAGCCCGACTACCACTGGCCCGCCCGGGCGGCCCAGGTCGCTGGGGACCACCACCACCGGGCCGTGCGCGTGGTGGACCACCGCGGCCACGGTGCCTCCCAGCAGGGTCCGGTTGACCGCCGAGGTCCCGGTGGCGCCGAGCACGAGCAGGTGGGCGTCGTCGGCGAGCTGGGCCAGCACTTCGGCCGCCCTGTCGGACTTGATCAGGTCTGCGGTGATCTCCAGGTCGGGGAAGGCCTGCTGGGCCGATGCCAGGTCCTCGTCCAGGTGCTGCTGGGCCCGGGCCCAGACCCGGCGGGCGTACGCGGGTCCCTCGGCCATCGCCTTGAAGACGTTCTGCCGGGTCGGCAGCGGGTCCTGCGGCGTGATCCGGACGATCCGGAGCTGGCACCCCCACAGCCGGGCGCGTTCCGCCGCCCAGGAGACTGCCCGCTGGGCCCCAGGTGAGCTGTCGGACGCCACCACGACCTGCTCTACCGGGACCAGGCTCATCAGCTCGGTCATCACCACCGCCCCCCTTCCAGGGCACCGTCGCCTGTCTCGACGATAACAGCGCTCGTCAGCCGGGGCCGGCCAAGCGCGGAAACTCAGCGCCCGCGGTGGACCAGGCGGTAGCTGGTGGTGGCCTTGGACAGGTGCGGGTTCATCTGCGGGTCGCGCTCCAGCAGCGCGCCCCAGCGCTGCCGGAACAGCTCGGCGGCCTCGGTCAGCTCGGACCAGTCACGGCCCCCAGCCACGGTGGTAGCGACGCTGAGCGACTCGTGGTGCAGCAGCCGGGTGTACGGGGTGTAGACGTTGCGCAGCCCCAGCTCGCCGATGCGGCAGCAGAGGTCGACATCGTTGAAAGTGACCCGGAAGGCCTCGTCGAAGCCGTCGACCTGGTGGTACACCTCGGCCCGGACCGCTAGGCAGGCGGCGGTCACCGCGGTGGTCGCCCGGCGGGTCCACAGCAGCGTCCGCTGGGTCCGAGAGAGGTCCTGGTCCAGACGCAGCCCGGCCAGGCTGTTGCCGGCCACCCCCTTGATTCCGAGCCCTACCCCGGCGTGCTGCACGGTGGTGGCGTCGGGGTAGAGCAGCAGGCAGCCGACGGCGCCGACCTCGGGGCGCTGGGCTTCCCCCACCAGCACGTCCAGCCAGTCCGGGTCCAGCACCTCGGTGTCGTTGTTCAGCATCACCAGGACCTCGCCGCGGGCCTGGTGGGCGCCCTCGTTGCAGCTGCGGGCATAGCTCCACGGCTGCTCCGGCCAGTCCACCACCCGGAACCGGTCGTCGTGGTCGGCCGTCTCGGCGTACCACTGCCGCACCTGCGGGTCGTCGCTGCCGGTGTCGACCAGCACGATCTCGTACTTCTGGTAGGCGGTGAGGTCGAGCACCGACTCGATGCAGCGCCGGACGACCGGGAGCTGGTTCTTGCTGGGGACCACGATCGACACCAGCGGCTCGCCGACCACCGGGTAGCGGGTCTGCCAGGCTTCCGGGAGCTCTGGCTGACGCCGGACCGCCGCGTCGGGGCGCCCCTCGGCGGTCGCTGCAGAGCGCAGCACGGCGGTCACACCGGCACCGGCGGTGATGCCGGTCTCGGCGCCGGCCTCGTCAGGCAGCCCGATCGTGGCGAGCCCGGCCCGACGGCTGGCGACCGGTTCGACGACGTGCGCCACACCGGCCGCCCGCTCGGTGACCCGCAGATGCAGGTCCCACAGCTGCAGCTGCGGGTCGTCGGCGCCGGTCAGGTCCCGGAAGCCACCCACCGCCCGGACCAGGCTGGTGCGCAGCAGCGTGGCTGAGCCCAGGTACGGCGCCGAGCGCAGCAGCTCTGGGTTCCAGTCCGGCTTGAAGAACGGCTCCCGGCGGCGGTAGCGGGTCCCGGTGGGCCGGTTCTCCAGGTCGACGAGGTCCTCACCGCCGTACGAGACCTCGGCGCCGGGGCAGGCCTCAAGGGCGGCCACCAGCTCGTAGCAGGTGGTGGGGTAGAGCACGTCGTCGGTGGTGAGGAAGCAGACGAAGTCGCCCTGGCACCGCTCCAGCGCCTCGTTCAGCCGCTCGACCCGGCTGCCGGGCCGGGCCAGGGTGCGGATCCGCTCCTGCTCCAGGCCCCGCTCAGGCAGGGGGAACGGCAGGTCGGAGCAGACCAGGAGCTCCCACTGCTCGTAGGCCTGGGTTACGACCGAGCGGACCAGCCGCAGCGCCTGGTCGGGGTCGGCACCAGCCACGTCAACCACCAGGCTCAGGTACCGCTGCCGCTCCCACGAGCGGGAGTGCAGCCGGCGCTGTGCCAGCGACGAGCCGGAGACCCGGTGCGCCTGCAGCCACTCCCGGTAGGCGAGGTCCTGCGTCAGCCGCAGGTTGGCCAGGTCGAAGTACGTGCTCCGCGCCGCGTCGTACAGCCAAGGGGTCTGACGGATACCCCGGGCGAGCGTCGACCGGGCGGCTCCGGTGACGGCGCTCCACACGGTGCGCACTGATGGCATACGGCAAACCTCTGGGTCGGGTTCAGGGCTTCTTCAGCCTAGCGGGGCTAGCCTCGGTTGTGACCGCAGCCCGGGGCAGCCCCTCGCGGACCTTGACCGCCGCGATCACGCGGACCGTGACCGGCAGCATCACCACCTCGACGACGACCTTGTACAGGTACCCGACCAGGATGTAGTTGACCATGGCCGGGGCTGACAGCACCCCTGCGAAGGCCACCAGGCAGAACAGGGCCGTGTCGGCGAGCGCCCCGACCAGGGTCGACGACAGCAGCCGCCACCACAGCGACCCGGGCCGGGAGCGCTGCTTGAGCCGGACCACGACCTGGGCGTTGAGCAGCTGCCCCACGAGGTAGCCGACCAGGCTGGCGGCGACAACCCGGGGCACGAAGCCGAGAACGGCGTGGAAGGCGCTGGCGTGCTGGTAGTCGGCTGCCGGCGGGGCCAGGTCGACCAGCCAGAAGGTGACCGAGGCCAGCAGCCCGAGGGCGAAGCCGAGCCCGATCGCCCGGCGGGCCCGGCGACCCCCGTACACCTCGGTCAGCACATCGTTGAGGATGTACGTGAACGGGAACAGCAGGGCGCCACCGTCAGTGACCAGTGGCAGCACCTGCAGCCCGCCGGGGGCCCACGAGCCGCCGAGCTGGATCACCTTGGTGGCGGCGGTGTTCGAGATCAGCAGCAGAGCGCAGAAGACCGCCATCACGACGTCGAGCAGCTGGGGACTCGCCGGCACCGGGGCTCGCACCGGGCTCGGCGGGGAGGCGCTCATGGGTCGGGATCGTACGCGCGAGACACGAACCCGGCCCTGACCAGTGACGGCTCTGCTGGTTAGTGGCAGGATCTGGGCATGGACACCGAGCTCGACAACCTGCCGGACGTGTCGGAGCAGCTGGACCAGCTCCAGGCTGACCAGACTCTGGTCGACCGGGGCGTGCCTGATGTGCTCGACGAGGGCTTCATCGCCCCCGACCACTGGTCAGTGGCCCAGGGCTTCGGCAGCACCGCTGCGGAGATGCGCCAGGGCGAGCCGATGGACCTGAAGCTGTCGCAGGAGGAGCCCCAGCCGGACCCGGCTGCGCCCAGGCCGACGTGGCGCGACGACCCGCACGAGAAGCGTGAGGTGGGAGGGCGGCGGGCCGGCCGGCTGGTCGATGCCAAGACAGACACCCAGGACGTGGTCGCTGAGGATGTCGGGATCGACGGGGGAGCGGCCAGCGCCGAGGAGGCCGCGATGCACATCATCGACCCTGACCGGGAGGATGAGGACGACGATGACTGACCCGGGAGCGGGGCTGCGGCCCGAGCGCGGGCTGTACCCGCCGATCGAGCCGTACCAGACGGGGATGCTCGAGGTCGGCGATGGGCAGGTCCTGTCGTGGGAGCAGTCGGGCAACCCGAACGGCAAGCCGGCGGTCTTCCTGCACGGCGGACCAGGCGGAGGCACGAGCCCCGACCAGCGCCGGTTCTGGGACCCCGAGCGCTACCGGGTCGTGCTGTTCGACCAGCGCGGCTGCGGCCAGAGCACTCCGCACGCGGCCGAGCCGGAGGCCGACCTGTCGGCCAACACCACCTGGCACCTGGTCGCTGACATCGAGCGGCTGCGTGAGCACCTCGGCATCGAGCGCTGGCAGGTCTTCGGCGGGTCCTGGGGCAGCGCGCTGGCGCTGGCGTACGCCGAGACCCACCCCGACCGGGTCACCGAGATGGTGCTGCGCGGGATCTTCATGCTGCGCCCGTTCGAGCTGGACTGGTTCTACAACGGCCCGGCCGGGATGGTCCGCCCCGAGTGGTGGAGGGTCTTCGAGGAGCCGCTGCTCAAGGCCGACGGACGCGCCGTTGGGCTGCTGGAGGGCCGCAGCGAGGGCCGCGACAACATCGCCCGCTACCACGACCTGCTCTTCGACCCGGACCCCGCGGTTCACGTCCCGGCCGGTGTGGCCTGGAGCACCTGGGAGAGCGCGACCGTCACCCTGGTCACCCCGCCCGGGATCGCCGCCGACGGCACTGACGCCGGGAAGGTGGCCTTCGCCCGGATCGAGAACCACTACTTCGTCAACCACGGCTGGTTCGAGCCCGACCAGCTGCTGCGTGACGTGCCGAGGATCCAGCACCTGCCGTGCGTGATCGTGCACGGTCAGTACGACATGTGCTGCCCGGTCCGCAACGCGTACGACCTGGCGAAGGCCTGGCCGGAGGCTGACCTGCGGGTGGTCCTGGCCGGCCACTCGGCCTTCGAGCCGATGATCGCCTCCGAGCTGGTGCAGGCCACCGACCGTTTCGCTGGCTGACCGCTCAGCGGGCCGGCTGGGTGCTGGTACGGGCGAGGACGGCCGGAGGTACCACGAGGTGCTGATGACGGTGGTCGTCCCGGGCTGAGGTCTCCGCCTGGAGCAGCCGGGCCGCCTCGCGGCCCATGGTGCGGGTGTCCTGGCCGACCGACGACAGCGGTACGGCGGCCCCAGCAGCGAACGGGATGTCGTCGTAGCCGAGCACCGCCAGTTCGTCGGGAACGCTCAGGCCAGCCTCGGTGGCTGCTTGCAGCAGGCCGAGCGCCAGCAGGTCATTGGTGCAGAAGACCGCCCGCGGGCGGGGGGTGCTGGTCAGCAGCCGGCGTCCTCCGGTGAGCCCGTCGGCCAGGCCGTCACCGGGACAGTCCAGCGCCCCGGTGAGTTCCAGGCCGCTCTCGGTGAGCACCTCCCGGAAGCCGTCGACCCGGCGCCGGTGCACCACCGACTCGACCGGCCCAGCCAGGTACCCCAGACCCGTCACTGACAGGGCGGCTAGGTGCTCCGCCGCGAGCCGGCCGCCGGCCCGGTCGTCGCCGGAGACCGTACAGGTCTCGAAGCCGTCGTCGGTGTCGGCCACCAGGACGACCGGGACCCCGGAGTCGGACAGGCTCTGGAACGCGGCTCGCAGCTCGTCGTCATAGCTGGAGGCCGTGGCGATCACGCCCCGGACCCGCAGCTCGGCGAAACGGCGCAGCGCCACCAGCTCGCGCTCTCGCCGGGCATGGCTGGTGGCGGTCACGACCAGCACGTCCTCGCCGTCCAGCCCTTCCTCGATCCCGGCCACCAGCTCGCCGTAGAACGGGTTGACCGCCTCGATCGCCAGCACTCCGACGACCTTGGTCCGTCCTGCCCGCAGGGCCCGAGCCGCCTCGTTGCGGACGTACCCGGTCTCGCGCAGCGCCTTCTCCACTCGGCGCCGGATCGCGGGGGAGACCGAGGGGCGGCCGTTCAGAACGTTCGACACCGTCATCGGGGACACCTCGGCGAGGGCCGCGACCTCCCGCAGGCTGGCCATACTCCTCCTGATCGTGCCTGACCGCCCAGGCTCCGCGGGGGCTCAGGGCCGGGCTGGGCTGTCGCCTTCCCGGGTCAGCATGCCACAGACGGTTGACAGGACCCGGAGGGCATGTAACGATACATCCTGCGGTGTACCGATACACGAGGAAGTGGGGGGATGTCGACCGTACGCGAGCGAACGATGGGCTGCTGGCTGGGGAAAGCAGTCGGGGGGACGCTGGGGCAGACCTTCGAGGGGCTGACGGGTCCGCTGCAGGCGGACTACTACCGCCCCGTGCCCGAGGCCATGGTCCCCAACGACGACCTCGACCTCCAGGTGGTCTACGCCTGCCTGATCCGGGACCTGGACCAGCCCCGGGTCGACCGGCAGCTGCTGGCCGACGGCTGGCTGCGGCACGTCCAGTTCCCCTGGAACGAGTACGGGGTCGGGCTGCGGAACCTGCGCGAGGGGATCCGCCCGCCCCACAGCGGACGCTTCGACAACTGGTTCACCTGCGGCGAGGGGGCTGCCATCCGGGCCGAGCTGTGGGCCTGCCTGGCTCCGGGGGACCCGGACCGGGCCCAGGCCTACTGCTACGAGGACGCCTGCTTCGACCACGACGGGGACGGCCTGGTCGCCGCCCTGTTCTGGGCCCGGCTAGAGTCCGCGGCCTTCGCTGGCAGCGACCCGCGCCGGCTCATCGAGACCGCGCTGCAGAACCTGCCGAACGGCGGTGGCGGCATCGCCCAGGTGGTACGGGACACGCTGGGCTGGGTCGACCAAGGGCTGGACTGGACCCAGGTCCGGGCCCGGACCGTGGAGCGGTACGGCAACGACGACTTCACCGACGTCCGGGTCAACACCGGCTTCGTGATCACCGGGTGGCTGACCGGGCGGACATTCGGTGAGCGGATCCTGATCTGCAACAACTGCGGCGGCGACTGCGACTCCTCGACCGCCACCTTGGGAGCACTGCTGGGAATCCTCGGACCCGACCAGATCGAGCCGCGCTGGCTGCACCCGATCGGGTGCGACCTGGTGCTCAGTGACCAGATCGTCGGCCTGGACGCCCCGGCCACCCTGGACGACTTCACCGACCTGGTGGAGAGCCTGCGCGACCGGCTGGCCCAGCAGCCGCACCAGGCCGCGCCGGACGGCCCCTTCGACCCGAGCCGCTGGGCGGTTCCGGTACGGATGGGGTTCACCACCACCGAGCACGGCGGCTGGGACATCCGCGACCAGACCGAGCTGCCGCCACCGGGAAGCGCCGAGATCAGCGCCGAGCTGGTCGAGACCACCGTTCCCGGCACCTGGCTGCGGCTGGACCGGGATGACTTCGCTGACCGGATCCTGGTGCTGGAGTACAGCCTCGACTCGCACGGCACCAGCCCGGTCCGCCTGATGCTCAACTGCTCCGAGCACCTGCGCGCCTGGCTGGACGGCACCTTCCTCCATGCTGCCCAGGCGAGCAGCTACATGTTCCCCGCCCCCCACATGCCACCGGTGGGCCAGTACCTGGACCTGGACCTGGCCCCCGGCCAGCACCGGCTCCGACTGGCCGTGAGGCGGCCACCCGACCACCGCGACCAGGCCGAGCTGGTGGTGGCGCTGGTCGACGCGGCCACTCACCAGTGGATTCCCAACGCCCTGCGGCCGACGCCGCCCGTACCCGAGGAGAAGGCATGACAGTCTCGTTCCGTCGCCGTGCCCTGGCGCTGCTCGCCGCTGGGCTGATGGCGCTCACCGGCTGCTCGTCGACCGGGGCCGCCCCCGGCCCTGCGACGGCCAGCACCGGCTCCGGGTCGATCACGGTCTGGGGCTGGAACCCTGACCAGAGCAGTGCGCCGGAGTGGGTCCAGGCCTTTCAGAAGGACCACCCCGAGATCACGGTGAGCTACCGGTTCATCCAGTACAGCGACTACGTGAACACGCTCCGGCTCGGGCTCACCTCAGACTCGGGGCCCGACGTCTTCGGGCTCCAGGTGGGCGCCATGTCGACCCAGTTCGCTCCGCTGGCTGCTGACCTCACCAGGTCCCTGGACGCCACCCTGCCAGGCTGGAAGGACAAGCTGCTGGCAGCCGACCAGCTCAGCGTTGACGGCAGGCAGATCGGGGTGCCGTGGATGGTCACCGGCGCCGGAACCATCGAGGTGAACAAGACCCTGCTGGACTCGGTCGGGGCGACGGTCCCGACGAACCTGGACCAGTGGCGTGACACCTGCGCCACGCTGGCCGCGGCCGGCAAGAAGTGCCTGGTGCAGGGGGCCAAGGACGGCTGGCAGAACATCGACGTCTTCCAGGCCCTGGCCAACCAGTCCTCGAAGGGCTACTTCTACCAGGCGATGAGCAAGAAGCAGAAGTTCGACAGCCCCGAGATGGTCAAGGCCTTCGAGGCCTGGAAGACGCTGGTCGACGCCAAGGTGATCCAGGAGGGAGCCTTCGCTCAGACCGCCTACCCGGACGCTGCTGACGCCTTCCGCCAGGGGGATGCCGGGATGATCGCCTTCGGCTCCTGGCAGAACAGCGACATGACCAAGCAGCAGCTGGCGGCGTACACGAAGACGTACGGCAAGGACCTCACCACGACCGAGTTCCAGGTCGTCGCGTTCCCGAGCGTGGTCAACCCCTCCGGCACCGCCTCGCTGGTGATGGCCGGTGGGCCAGATGTCGGCTGGGCCGTCAGCCAGAAGGCCAAGAACCCCGAGGCGGCCACGGTCTTCGTCCGCTGGCTGGCAGCCTCTGAGACCAGCCAGAAGCGGATCGCGGCCACGATGCAGCAGCCGGCGCTGAAGTCGGTCCCGATCGACACGTCCGACGTGCTGACCCCGGCGCAGAAGCAGCTGGTCGAGGCGCAGGGACCGGCTCTGGAGGGCATGGCCGGCCCGCGCCAGATCGCCAGTGCCGATGTTCAGGCCGCTCTCGCTGACGCCCTGGCGGCGGTCGGGACCGGGACCAAGACCCCGCAGGCTGCGGCGGCTGATGTCCAGCGAGCCATCGATGCCGCCCACTGAGCGGCCCAGCCGCCGGTGACCGGCCTGGGGGGCAGGGCAGGGCGGTCCTGGACGGGCTATGCGTACGTCGCGCCGGCGCTGCTGCTGGTCGGTGTCGTGGTGTACGGCGGGATCGCCTACAACGCCTACGTCAGCAGCCTGCGCTGGAACGGGATCTCACCTACCCACACCGTGGTCGGCCTGGCCAACTACCAGACGGCCCTGGCCGACCCGGTGGTCCGTTCCGCCTACCTGCACGCAGCGCTCTTCGCGGCGGTCACGATCAGCACCCAGATGCTGCTGGGGCTGGGGATGGCGCTGCTGCTGTCGCGGCCCAGCCGGCTCAACCCGCTCTTCACCGCGGTCCTCTTCCTGCCCGTGGTGATGGCGCCGGCGGCGGTCTCCACTGCCTTCCGGCAGATCCTGGCCCCGGACGGTCAGCTCAATGCTGCTCTGGCCGGGGCCGGGCTGTCCGGGCTGCGGCAGGCCTGGCTGTCGGACCCGCGGCTGGCGCTGCTGTCGCTGGCAGCGGTCAACATCTGGCAGTGGACCGGGCTCAGCTTCGTGCTCTACCAGGCCGCCCTGACTCAGATCAGCGTGGACCACCTGGAGGCCGCCCAGATCGACGGAGCCTCACTGTGGCGGACGGTACGCCACATCGTGGTGCCGCAGCTGCGAGGCACCCATGTCACCTTGGTGGTGCTCGGTCTGATCGGGTCGATCAAGACCTTCGACCTGGTCTTCCTGACCACCGGTGGCGGGCCGGCCCGGGCTACCGAGCTCCCCGCCACGTACATCTACCAGCAGACCGTGGAGCGCTTCAACGCCGGCTACGGGGCCACCTTGTCGATGCTGCTGCTGGCGGTATCGGTCCTGGTGACCGTGCTGCAGCGGCTCCCGGCCTGGGTGCGGAGGCGAGCATGACCGGGTTTCGCGAGTCCCGCCTGGCGCGGGCCGTACGACTGCTGGCTGCCGGACTAGTCACCACGGTCTTCGCGCTGCCACTGGTGGTGATCGTCGCTACCTCGTTCCAGGGCGAGGGTGCGGTGGCCAACTACAGCGCGGTCCTGTCACGGACCCCCTTCCTGCGCTATGCCCTGAACAGCCTGGTGATCGCGGTGACCACGGTGGCTATCGGGTACGGCTGCACGATGCTGGCCGGGTACGCGCTGACCAAGCTGGGGCTGGCTGGGCGCCGCCTGATCTACTCCGCGATCCTGGTCGGGCTGGTGCTGCCGGTGCTGACGATCATCGTGCCGATCTTCATCGTGGTGCAGCGGCTCGGGCTGTTCTCGAACCCGCTGGCGGTGGCCGTGCCGCTGGCGGCGGTCACCGTTCCCTTCACGCTCACCCTGGTCACCGGCTACCTCAAGGACCTGCCCGACGAGATCCTGGAGGCCGCCCGGGTCGATGGCGCCACCTCCTTCGGGGCGCTGGTCCGAATCGTGATCCCGCTCTCCGGTCCGATCTCGGCCGTGGTCGTGATCTGGACCTTCCTGCAGGCCTGGAACGAGTTCTTCCTGCCACTGCTGGTGATGCAGCGGGAGGACTCGCGGGTGATCACCCAGGTCCCCGCCTTCTTCACCAGCCAGTACGGCTCGGACGTACCGAAGATCTTCGCCGCCCTGGTGCTGATGAGCCTGCCGGTGGTGGCCGGCTACCTGGTGGCTCAGCGGGCCTTCGTCCAGGGGCTCACCGCAGGTGCCGTGAAGTAGGTCGCTGGGCTGAGCAAGGCGCGAGCACTGGCGGGTCCCGTAGCCTGGCGGGCATGACGAATCCGACCATGCCCTCCGTCGCGGGGGCCAAGGGCGCCAAGCCCTCCCTGACCTTTCCCCCCGAGCCGGCTCCGGACAGCCTGCAGGTGCAGGTCCTCGACGAGGGCGACGGCCGGGAGGTCGCGGCCGGTGACCACATCGTCGCCCACTACCTCGGTCAGACCTGGGGCGGCGCGGTCTTCGACAGCTCGTACGACCGGGGCCAGCCGCTCGACTTCCAGATCGGCGTCGGCCAGGTGATCCAGGGCTGGGACCAGGGCCTGCTCGGGCAGCGGGTCGGCAGCCGGGTGCTGCTGTCCATCCCGGCCGCCCTCGGGTACGGCGACCGCGGCGTGCCGCAGGCCGGGATCCCCGGCGGGGCGACCCTGGTCTTCGTCACCGAGATCGTCGGCGTCCTCTGAACCGCTCTGACCTGCCTGCTCGGCGGCGGCCCGGTACCCCGGTGCCGCCGCCGGGCGCTCTGACTAGGATGGCCCAGTCACCTCAACGGAAGGGCTGATCCTGACTCCCTCTGACGTCGTCCCCGGTACGGCTGCGGCCGAGAGGCGGGTGACCGTGCCCGCGTCGGTCTCGATGGTCACGGTCCTCGGCCCCCGCGACGAGTTCCTGCGGATCCTGGAGCGCGAGCTGGCCGCCCAGATCCACGTCCGGGGCAACGAGGTCACCCTCAGCGGCGAGCCCGACGAGGTGACCCGGGCCGCTGACGTCCTCACCGAGCTGGTCACCATTGTCCGGACCGGCCAGGGCCTGTCCGCGGCCGATGTGGCGCGGGTGGTGTCGATGACCACCGAGCCGGGGGGGCTGCGCCCGGCCGAGGTCCTCACCCAGAGCATCCTCTCCAGCCGCGGCAAGACAATCCGGCCTAAGACCTTGAACCAGAAGCGCTACGTTGATGCCATCGACCGGCACACTGTGGTCTTCGGGATCGGCCCGGCCGGCACCGGCAAGACCTACCTGGCGATGGCGAAGGCCGTCGCCGCGCTGCAGGAGAAGCGGGTCAACCGGATCATCCTGACCCGCCCGGCGATCGAGGCGGGGGAGCGGCTCGGCTTTCTGCCTGGCACCCTGAGCGAGAAGATCGACCCGTACCTGCGCCCCCTGTACGACGCGCTGCACGACATGGTTGACCCGGACTCGGTGCCCCGGCTGCTGACCGCCGGCACCATCGAGGTGGCGCCGCTGGCGTACATGCGGGGCCGGACCCTTAATGATGCCTTCATCATCCTCGACGAGGCCCAGAACACCTCTACCGAGCAGATGAAGATGTTCCTGACCCGGCTCGGCTTCGGCTCCAAGATGGTCGTCACCGGTGACATCACCCAGATTGACCTGCCCGGGGGGACCACCTCGGGGCTGCGGCAGGTCCGCTCGGTCCTGGACGGGATCTCGGGCCTGACCTTCTGCGAGCTGACCAGCCACGACGTGGTCCGCCACCAGCTGGTGGGGCGGATCGTGGCAGCCTACGACCGGTACGACGCGACGCAGCCCGGCCCGCGGAGGCAGCCATGATCGACATCACCAACGAGTCCGGGCTTTCGGCCGACGAGCTGGGGCTGGTGGCCCTGGCTCGGTTCACGCTGCGCCGGATGCGGATCCACCCGCAGGCCGAGGTGTCGATCCTGCTGGTGGACGAGCCGACCATGGCCGAGTACCACCTGCGGTTCATGAACGAGCCCGGCCCGACCGACGTGATGAGCTTCCCGATGGACGAGCTCCGTCCGCCCCGTGACGACGAGGAGGAGCCGCCCAAGGGCCTGCTCGGTGACGTCGTGCTGTGCCCCGCGGTGGCCGCTCGCCAGGCCCCCAACAGCGGCCGGACGACCGACGAGGAGGCCGAGTACCTGCTGGTGCACGGCCTGCTGCACCTGCTCGGCTTCGACCATGCCGAGCCGGAGGAGAAGGCCCAGATGTTCGGCCTCAACGACGAGATCACCCAGGCCTGGGCAGCCCGCAAGCACCGCCGCTGAGGACCACGTCTGACTTGACGTCGACCCCCTTGACACTCCCTGGGTGGGGGCTTAGGGTCCTGCTACCAGCTCACCCCAGAGGAGGACTTATGAGGGCAAAGTCGCTAGTTCAGGTGTTTCTGCTGGTCATCCTGGTCTCGCTTGCGGGAGCGGTGAGCGCTCACGCTGACTACACGACGAAGAGCTACAACGCAACGGTCGAGAGAGTGGGTGGGTATGGTTACTCGGACTACGCCCAAAAGAGCTCCACTGACGACCCGGGTCGGATCTTCTCCCGGACAGTTGGCGGGCACTACCTGGTCGATGCTCGGATGCAGTCCGCCAGCGGCACCACTGCGGGCGCTCGCTGGGTCCGTATCGATGATGGGACGGTGGCCAGTCTGACGAACTGGTTTGTTGCTGGGACTCGGGTCCGGATTCAGTTCCACAACGACCTGTCGACCCTCGTCAGGGTGCAGGTGACTGGCTCCTGGTACGAGGCATAGGGGTCGGCCCTTGATGGGGCGGTTCAGCCGGGGTACGGCAGCGGCGGTCGGCCTGACCGTCGCAGCTGTCGGCATAGTGCCATTTCTGGTCGCGCGGTCGGTGGCGGAAGACTATGGGCTGGCCATTCAGCTCGAGTACTTCATGCTGATGCTGCGGCTCAATCCGATCGGAATTCTGCTGGGGCTGCTGGCGGCCATCCCGTACGTGCTCGGCTGGCAGGGTCTGGTGCACCAGCGCTTCCTCACCTACACCCGGTGCCGCAGTGACCTGCGGCGGACCCTGCTGCGGGCGTATGCCCACTGCGCCCTGGTCACCGGGGTGACCTTCGGCGGTACGGTGCTGGGGCTGTACGGGCTGAGCCTGCTGACCGAGCCGGTCTACCGGCCCGAAATCTACGAGGGGAGCCCGGCTCGGAGCGCTGCGACCATCACCACCTTCTCCCAGGTCACCGTCTGGGGTGAGTGGCTGTACCCAGTGGTGATCGCTGTGTGGATCGGTGCCCACGCCATTGGCTACGCCTGGCTGGCGCTGACCACGACCCTCCTCGTCACCAACCGGGCACTAGCGCTCAGTCTGCCCTGGGCCGCCTCGCTGGTGATCGGCTTCGGCATGGCCGTGGCGGGGCTCGAGAGCTACTCACCCTTCACCGCCACCCCGTTCGACCTGACCCAGCTCCCGGTCTGGAAGCCGGTCCTGCCCTTCGCCGGGCTGGTGGTCCTGGCGGTGGCGGCTGCCGCGGTCACGGTCTGGCGATCGTCTGACCTGCCCCGACTGCAGTGATCCGCCAGGCGGTGCGCCAGTCGGCCTGGTCACTGGTGATAGTGGCAGCGGTGGGGGCGTTCACCGCGGTGCTCGCTCGCTTCGAGCAGCAACCAGGAGGCAATGCCTGGGACCAGGTGATGGAGGTCCTGCTCAACCCGTACCTGATCATCTACCCGGTGACGGCGATCATGCTCGTCGACGGCCTGCGGCGGGGTCGCCAGCTGGCCGCGGTGGAGATCCGGCTGCGCCGGGGGAGCGCGGCCCGCTGGCTCTGGGCGGTCACAGGCGACAGCGTGGTGGTAGCGGCTGCCGCCGCCCTGGTCCTAGCGGTGCTGGCGCTGGTCACCACGACCGGGCTGCCCTGGGAGGCCGGCTGGAGCCAGTTGCTGGTGACGAGGCTGGGAGCCACGCCACCTCCGCCGTGGTTGCTGGGACCGCTGGGGACGGTGGCCTGGGTCGGGGGCGTCGCCGGGATTCGGTGCCTGGCGATCACCTCCCGGTCCCGTGACAGCTGGGCCTGGGCGGCGGTGGCGCCGATACTGTGGTTGGCAACCTTGGTGTCCTTCCGAAGGGACGGCTGGCTTCAGGTACTGGCGGCTCCATTCCGACTCGCTGGCGTGGTGCTCGAAGGGGTAGTCGAAAGCCTGACCCTCTGGGCTGCTCAGGTCGGGCTGGTGGTCCTGCTGGTGCTGCTCACTGCTGGTGTCCTGTCCCCGTCCCCGCGGCTGAAGGTGCGACCGGCAGACCTGGCCGTACCGCTGATCAGTGTTGGCTCGGCAGCCCTGCTGCTGACGGAAGCCTCGACCACCAGCTGGGTCGAGAGCGTCGGCTGGGTGCTCTACGGGGCCAGCCCGAAGCGGCCGCTGTCGCTGGCCTACCTCGGCTACCTGATGATCTTCCTGGGGCCGGTGTACGGGTTCCTGCTCCGCCTGGAGCGCGAGCTCGAGGCCCAGTACGCAGTCTCGGCCGTCCGGTACGGGTCGGCCTGGCACTGGTGGCGCCGGCGGCTGCCGAGCTGGCTCGGCCAGGTGCTGGTCTGGCCACTGGTCGCGGTCGGCCTCGTCGCCGCCGTGGCTGCCTGGCACTGCCCGGACTGGGGCGAGGGGGCCTTCTGGCTGGGGTACCACCTGGTGGTCAACACCGTGCTCCAGCTGCTGGTCTGCCTGCTGGCGGTGGCGCTGGCCCGCTGGCTCGGGGCCCGGCCGGAGGCGGGCCTGGTAGCCCTGGCGGTGCTGGTGGTCGCCGGCGCCGTAAGGCTTCCACCGTTCGCCCTCAACAGCGCCTCGGTCGTCTTCGACGACCCGGCCGGGCCGCTGTGGGCGACCGGGATCCTGGTGGTGTCCGCGCTCCTCCTGGTCATCACCGCTCGACTGACCTGCGACAGATGGGGATCACCATGACCGACCGGCCGCTGATCGACGTCCAGGGCGTCACCAAGACTCTTCGCCGACGGCGGGTGCTCGACGGGGTGAGCCTCACCATCCGCCGGGGCGGGATCTACGCCATCCAGGGTGCCAACGGCTCGGGGAAGTCGGTCCTGCTGCGGGTGATGACTCGGCTGATGCGCCCCGACGAGGGGCAGGTGCTGATCGCGGACGACTTCCTGCCGCCCGGGCGCAGCTACCCCGACCGGTTCGGGATCCTGATCGACCGGCCAGGTTTCGTCGGCAACCAGACCGGCCTGGAGAACCTGCAGGCGCTGGCCCGGATCCAGGGCCGGGTCGGCGATGCCGAGATCCTTGACTGGATGGACCGGCTCGGCCTCGACCCGGGGCTGCCTCAGAAGATGAAGGCGTACTCCCAGGGCATGATCCAGAAGGTGGGACTGATCCAGGCCGTGATGGAGGAGCAGCAGGTGCTGATCCTCGACGAGCCGTTCACGGCCCTCGACGAGGACACCGTGGCCGAGGTGTACGAGATCCTGCTCGAGCTGGTTGCGGCCGGGCGGACCCTGGTCTTCACCACTCACGACCGCGACCACGTCCAGGCCCTGGGCGCCGAGCGGTACCTGATGGTGGACGGGGTGCTGAGCCGGCGCTCGATCTGACCCGGGGGCGGTCCGCGGCGGGCTGCAGAGCGCCGGCCAGCCTGCCGCCCGACCTCCCCGCCAGCAACGTGCTGGCTCCGTACCGGTCGGCGGCCGGGGCGACCCTAGAGTGGTGCCCGAGAGGGATCGCGATGTCACGACTGTCGAGGCTTGCCGGGGCGGCGGCCGCACTGGCCGGGATCGGGGCAGTCGGGGTGGCCGGGCTCACCGCCTGGACCCTCAACGCCCGCCCCCGCCCGGCCCTGCCGTACACGTTCACCCCGTTCGAGGTCCAGGTACCGGCGCAGGACCTGCGGCTCACCGCCGCCGACGGGGTCCCGGTCGCGGGCTGGCTGCTGCCGCGCCCAGAGGCCACGTCGGTCGTCATCTGCTGCCACGGGCACCGCGGCAGCAAGGCCGACATGCTGGGGCTGGGGCCCGGGCTGTGGCGCGCGGGGCACGAGGTGGTGCTGCTCGACTTCCGCGGCTGCGGAGAGTCGGGTGACGGGCCGGCGTCCCTAGCCCTCTACGAGCAGCAGGACCTGCGGGTGGTGGTCGACTGGGTGGCGACCCACCGGCCGGGGCGGCGGATCTCGGTCGTGGCCTTCTCGATGGGGGCCGCAACGGCGATCCTGGCTGCCGCGGACGACCCACGGGTCGAGCGGCTGGTCCTCGACTCGCCGTTCGCCCGGATGGACGACCTGGTGGCGGCGAACCTTCGTCGCCGCCGGCTCCCGGCCGGGCCGGTGCTGGCGCTGGCGGACCTGGTGAACCGGGTCGGGTACGGCTACCGCTACGCCCAGGTCCGCCCGGTCGAGGTGGTCGCTCGGCTGGCGCCGCGCCCGGTGCTGCTGCTGCACGCCACCGAGGACTCGGTCGTCCCGTACCGGCACGCGCTGGAGCTGCTGGCCGCCTCGGGAGACGGCACCGAGCTGGTGACCTTCGAGGGGCTCGACCACTGCGGCGGGTACTTCGCCGACCGGCCCGGCTACATCGCCCGGGTGGCCGCCTTCCTGGCCAGTGGCTGACCCGGCCTAGTGGGGCGTGGGTCGAGTAGAGTACGCCCGTCCTGTACCCGAGCCAGGTGACCCGTTGTGACCCTCTGGACCGAGATTGCCCTCGTCGTCCTCCTTGTCGTGCTTGCGGCGCTGTTCGCCGCCATCGAGAGCGCCTTCCAGCGGATGACCCGGGGCCGGGCCAAGCAGCTGGTGGAGCTCGACCGGCCCGGCGCGGCCCGGGTCGAGCAGATCGCCGAGGACATCGCACCCACCGTCACCACCGCGCTCTTCCTGCGGCTGGTGTTCGAGGTGCTGGCGATCCTGATGCTGGCCCAGGTCATCTTCCAGAGCATCTTCTCGCTCGGGGGGCGGCTCCTGGCTGGCGGGGCGATCGGGGTGACCGCCTTGTTCATCGTGGGCGGCGTCGCTGGCCGTACCCTCGGCAAGCAGCACTGCGAGACGATCGCGCTGCGGACCGCCCTGCTGATGAACCTGCTGACCACGGTGCTCTTCTTCGTGCCGCAGGTGATGATCGTGGTCGGCAACTGGGTCACCCCGGGGCGGGGCTTCCCGGACGGGCCGTTCACCTCCGAGGACGACCTGCGCGACTACCTGGACCAGGCTGAGGCGTCGAACCAGATCGAGGCTGATGAGCGCCGGATGATCCACTCGGTCTTCGACCTCGGCGACACCATCGTCAAGCAGGTGATGGTCCCCCGGCCGGAGGTGGTCTTCATCGAGGCCACCAAGACCCTGCGGCAGGCGACATCCCTAGCGCTGCGGTCTGGCTTCAGCCGGATCCCGGTGGTCGGCCCCGGCGGCCTCGACGACATCCTGGGTGTGCTGTACCTCAAGGACGTCATGAAGCGGGTGTACGACCACCCCAGCTCCCAGACCAGCGAGCTGGTGACCTCGCAGATGCGCCCGGCCACGTTCTGCCCGGACTCGAAACCGGTCGACGACCTGCTGCGGGAGATGCAGCTGGCCCACTCCCACGTGGTCGTGGTGGTCGACGAGTTCGGCGGTACGGCCGGGCTGGCCACGATCGAGGACATCCTGGAGGAGATCGTCGGCGAGATCGTCGACGAGTACGACGACGAGGTCCCCCCGGTCACCGACCTCGGCGACGGCTCGTACCGGGTCTGGTCCCGGCTCGGGCTGGACGACCTCGGCGAGCTCTTCGGCAAGGACCTCGACGACGACGATGTCGACTCGGTCGGCGGGATCATGGCCAAGCAGCTGAACAAGGTCCCGATCCCCGGGGCCAGCGTGCTCTGGGAGGGCCTGGAGCTGGTCGCTGACCGGCTGCACGGGCGCCGCAACCAGATCCAGACGGTCCTGGTGCGCCCGGCACCGGAACCGGACGACGCCACGTCCCCGACCTCGCCAGGAGAGACTGCGTGAGCCCTGAGCCCCCTTTCCGGTCCGGCTTCGCCTGCCTGGTCGGACGCCCCAACGCCGGCAAGTCGACCCTGACGAATGCCCTGGTCGGGCAGAAGATCGCGATCGCCTCGTCGAAGCCGCAGACCACCCGGCACGCCGTACGGGGGGTCGTCAGCCGCCCCGACGCCCAGCTGGTGCTGGTCGACACCCCCGGCCTGCACCGGCCTCGGACCCTGCTCGGGGAGCGGCTGAACGCCCTGGTGCGTGATGCCTGGTCCCAGGTCGACGTGGTGGCGGTGTGCCTGCCGGCGAACCAGCGGATCGGTCCCGGTGACACGTTCATCGCGCAGCAGGTGGCGCAGCTGTCGAAGCGGCCCGCGCTGGTCGCGCTGGCCACCAAGACCGACCTGGTCAGCGGCCCCCGGCTGCGGGACCACCTGATGGCGATCCAGCGGCTGGAGCAGAGCGCCGACGTCCGCTGGGAGCACATCGTCCCGGTCTCGGCACTGACTGGTCACCAGGTCGACCTGGTCGCTGACCTGCTCTGCTCGCTGCTGCCCCCGGGCCCGGCCTACTACCCGGACGGGGTCCTCACCGATGAGCCGACCGAGACCCTGGTCGCCGAGCTGATCCGGGAGGCCGCCCTGGACGGGGTCCGCGACGAGCTCCCGCACTCGATCACGGTGGTGGTCGACGAGATGGGGCTGCGCCAGGGCCGCCCCGAGGACCGGCCGCTGCTCGACGTCTTCGCCACGATGGTGGTCGAGCGGGACTCGCAGAAGGGGATCCTGATCGGGCACCGCGGGCAGCGGCTGAAGGAGGTCGGCAGCGCCGCCCGGCAGCAGGTCAGCGCCCTGCTCGGCACCCCGGTCCACCTGGACCTGCGGATCAAGGTGCTCAAGGACTGGCAGCGTGACCCGAAGCACCTCAACCGGCTCGGTTTCTGACGAAGCCGTGCACAACCGGGGCCGGATGTGGGAGGGTCACCCTGTGACCGCAGAGCAGCGAGACTTCGTCCAACCGACCCTGCCGCCCGACGTCGCCCGGTCGTTGCGGCTCCGCCTGGAGCGCTACAGCCCCCAGATGCGCGAGAGCCTGGAGGCCGTGTACGGCGAGCAGGCCGGCACAACGTACGAGCGCCTGGTCGAGCTGGCCAGCCGGGCGATCGCAGAGCGGCCCGAGGACCTGCGAGTCCTCGACGAGGCCCGGCTGCTGTCGCCGGACTGGCTGCAGCAGCCGCGGATGGTCGGCTACGTCTGCTACACCGACCGCTTCGCCGGCACCCTGGCCCAGATCGGTGACCACCTCGACTACCTGGAGAGCCTGGGAGTCACCTACCTGCACCTGATGCCGCTGCTGAAGCCCCGGCCGGGGGAGAACGACGGTGGCTACGCGGTCGCCGACTACCGCTCGGTACGCGAGGACCTCGGCACCATGGACGACCTGGCCGCCCTGGCTGCCCGGCTTCGGGAGCGGGGGATCTCGCTGGTGGTGGACCTCGTGCTCAACCACGTCACCCCCGAGCACGAGTGGGCCCAGCGGGCCAGGGCCGGCGAGCAGAAGTACCGTGACTACTTCCTGGTCTTCGACGACCGGACCGAGCCCGACGCGTACGAGCGGACCCTGCCAGAGGTCTTCCCCGACTTCGCCCCTGGCAACTTCACCTGGGACGAGGACCTGCAGGCGTGGGTGTGGACCACGTTCAACTCGTACCAGTGGGACCTGAACTGGGCCAACCCGGACGTGCTGCTCGAGATGGCCGACGTGATCTGCTACCTCGCCAACCAGGGTGTCGAGGTGCTGCGGCTGGACGCGATCGCGTTCATCTGGAAGCGCCTGGGCACCAGCTGCCAGAACGAGCCCGAGGTGCACCACATCACCCGGGTGCTGCGCTCCCTGCTGCGGGTGGTGGCCCCAGCGGTGGCGTTCAAGGCCGAGGCGATCGTCGGCCCCGACGACCTGGTGAAGTACCTCGGGATCGGCGAGCACTACGGTAAGGTCAGCGACACCGCGTACCACAACGCCTTGATGGTGCACCTGTGGAGCGCGATCGCCAGCCGCGACACCCGCCTGCTGCAGCTGGCGCTGAGCCGGTTCCCACCCAAGGCCAGCACCACCACCTGGGCCACGTACGTGCGCTGCCACGACGACATCGGCTGGGCGATCAGCGACGCCGACGCGGCGGCCGCGATGGTGACCGGCCCGGGGCACCGCTCGTTCCTGTCGGACTTCTACTCCGGTGAGGCCCCGGGCTCGTTCGCCAAGGGGCTGGTCTTCCAGTTCAACCCGGAGACCAACGACCGGCGGATCTCCGGCTCGATGGCCAGCCTGGCCGGGCTGGAGGCGGCCCTGGAAGCCGGCGACGGGCTCGCGGTCGACGCTGCGATCGCCCGGATCCGGCTGCTGTTCGCCGCGGTCATGGGCTTCGGCGGAGTGCCGCTGATCTACATGGGTGACGAGATCGCGATGCTCAACGACTACTCGTACACCGACGACCCTGACCACGCCCGTGACAACCGCTGGGTGCACCGGCCGACGATGGACTGGGAGCAGGTCGCCGACACCGAGTCCGACACCTGGTCTCCGGCGGCCCGGGTGCTGACCGCGGTCCGTCACCTGGTGCAGGTCCGGGCCCGGACCCCGCAGCTGCACGCCAGTGTCGAGTCTCAGGTGCTGGCCGCCCCCGACCGGCGCCTGCTGCTGGTGGTCCGCAACCACCCGCTGGGCGCGATGGTGCAGCTGTCGAACGTCAGCGAGACCCCGGTCCAGATCGCCACCGCCTGGCTGCGGGACCTGGTCGGCTCGTCGCGGGCCAGCGAGCTGCTGAGCGGCTTCGACTACGACCTGACCCCGCACCAGCTGACCGTCCAGCCCTACCAGGTCCTCTGGTTCGTGAGTTGTGCTTGATCGGGACGGGTGAGGATCAGCAAGCAGTGACCCTGTGCGCCCGCACCCAGCCACAGCGGGTGAGGTGATCGCACTCGGCCCCCGAGCCCGTGCGTCCAACCCGACCACAACCCGCAGGCCAGCACGCCCGGCCCGACCACAGCTCGCAGACCAGCACGCCCGACCCGACCACAGCCGGCCGCGTAGTCCCCGGTCTGGACGAAGGAGCGGTGAAGAACGACTGGCTGTAC
>ERZ772827.10-NODE-10-length-106459-cov-17.353417_pt1 | contig 106459 bp, 89 predicted proteins | sample MGYA00580850_ERZ772827 | MGnify/ENA primary metagenome ERZ772827 (study PRJEB29015, sample SAMEA2737950) | human oral metagenome | biome: human oral; feature: human-associated habitat; material: dental | place: China | collected 2145 ... | reverse complement strand
GTACAGCCAGTCGTTCCTCGTCGTTCGTTCGTCCAGACGGCGTGCTCCGCGGCCGACTGGGGTTGAGTCCCGGTGACGGGCTTCAGAGCTGTGGCTGGGTTAGGCGGACCAGTCCGGAGTCTAGGCCCGCTCCTTCGTCCAGACGGCGTGCTTCGAGGCCGCTCGGGCTAGGACGAGCTCGGGACCATCAAGCGGGGACCACGTTGACGAGGCGGGGTGCCTTCACGATGACCGTACGGACACCGGCGGTGATCTCCTGCTGGACCCGGGGCTGAGCCAGGGCCAGCTCGCGCAGCTCGTCCTCACCGATCTGGGCCGAGACCTCGAGCCGGGCCCGGACCTTCCCCTTCACCTGCACCACACAGGTGACGGTCTCGTCGACGACCAGGGCCGGGTCGGCCACCGGGAACGGCTGGTAGGCCAGCGACTCGGTGTGGCCCAGGCGCTGCCAGAGCTCCTCGGCGATGTGCGGGGCCAGCGGGGCCACCATCAGCACCAGCGCCTCGACCACGACCCGCGGCGGGGCGTCCAGCCCGGTCAGGGTGTTGTTCAGCTCGGTCAGCCGGGCGATCGCGGTGTTGAAGCTCAAGGCGTCGAAGTCGCGGCTCACCGCGTCGATGGTCTTGTGCAGGGCCCTCAGGGTCGCCTGGTCCGGCTCGGTGCCGGCCACCCGCAGCTCGCCGGTCTGCTCGTCGACCACGTTGCGCCACAGCCGCTGCAGGAAGCGCTGCGAGCCGACTACGGCCCGGGTCTCCCAGGGCTTCGACTGCTCCAGCGGGCCCATCCCCATCTCGTACAGCCGGAAGGTGTCGGCGCCGTAGTCGCGGTACATGTCGTCGGGGGCGACGATGTTCTTCAGCGACTTGCCCATCTTCCCGTACTCACGCTTCACCGGCTCCCCGTGCCAGCTGTACGTGGCCTCGCCGTCCGGGCCGACCTCCTCGACCACCTCGGCGGCCGGGACCGGCTGGTGACGGGAGTCCCGGTAGGCGTACGCCTGGATGTAGCCCTGGTTGAACAGCCGCCGGAACGGCTCCTCGCTGCTGACGTGGCCCAGGTCGAACAGCACCTTGTGCCAGAACCGGGCGTACAGCAGGTGCAGCACGGCGTGCTCCACGCCACCCACGTACAGGTCGACACCGCCGGTGTCGGTGCCGCTGCGCGGCCCCATCCAGTACGCCTCAACCTGCGGGTCGACGAAGGCCTCCTGGTTGGCCGGGTCGAGGTAGCGCACCTCGTACCAGCAGGAGCCGGCCCACTGCGGCATCACGTTCAGCTCGCGGCGGTACTCCTGCTCACCGTCGCCCAGGTCGAGCCGGACCGTGGCCCAGTCCGTGGCCCGGGCCAGCGGCGGCACCGGGTCGCTCTGGGCGTCGTACGGGTCCAGCGCCTGCGGGCGGTAGTCACTCACCTCGGGCAGCTCGACCGGCAGCATCGACTCGGGCAGCGCGTGAGCCAGGCCGTCGGCGTCGTACACGACCGGGAACGGCTCACCCCAGTACCGCTGCCGGCTGAACAGCCAGTCCCGCAGCTTGTACGTGGTCGTGCCCCGCCCGGTGCCCTTCGACTCCAGCCAGGCGATGATCGCCGCCTTCGCCTCGGCGACCCCCATCCCGTTCAGGGAGATCTCGTCGTTGGCCGAGGCGATCGCCGGGCCGTCACCCACGAAGGGCGTCGACATGTCGTGGTCGGCGGGCGGCTGCACCGTACGGATGATGTCGATGCCGTACCGGGTGGCGAAGTCCCAGTCGCGCTGGTCCTGCCCGGGCACCGCCATGATCGCGCCGGTGCCGTAGCCCATCAGCACGTAGTCAGCCAGGAAGACCGGGATCTCGCGGCCGTCGACCGGGTTCACCGCGTACGCGCCGGTGAAGACACCAGTCTTGTCCTTGTTCTCCTGCCGCTCCAGGTCGCTCTTGCGGGCCGCGGCGGCCCGGTACGAGGCGACCGCCTCCGCCGGGCTGGACGCACCACCGGTCCAGGCCTCGGGCGTGCCGTCCGGCCAGGCCGCAGCGGTCAGCTGCTCGACCAGCGGGTGCTCCGGGGCGAGCACCATGAAGGTGGCCCCGAAGAGGGTGTCGGGCCTCGTGGTGAAGACGCCGATGGTCTGCTCGCCGCTGGCGAACCAGACCAGCGCGCCCTGGCTCTTGCCGATCCAGTTGCGCTGCATCGCCTTGACCTTGTCCGGCCAGTCCAGCCGGTCCAGGTCGGCCAGCAGCCGCTCCGCGTACGCGGTGATCCGCATCATCCACTGCTGCATCGAGCGGCGGAAGACCGGGAAGCTGCCAATGTCACTCAGCCCCTCCGCGGTGACCTCCTCGTTGGCCAGCACGGTCCCCAGCCCGGGGCACCAGTTGACGGGGGCGCTGGAGCGGTACGCCAGCCGGTGCTGGTCGATGTACGCGGCGCGCTCCGCTGCGCCCATCTCGGCCCAGGACGGGCCCTCCTCGACCGTCCGGGCGCCGGACTCCAGCTCGGCGACCAGCTCGCTGACCGGGCGGGCCCTGCCGCGCCCGCCGTCGGCCTCGGGGTCGAACCAGGCGTTGTACACCTGCAGGAAGATCCACTGGGTCCAGCGGTAGAAGTCGCGGTCGGTGGTCGCGACCGAGCGGCGCGGGTCGTGCGCCAGGCCCAGCCGGCGCAGCTGGCGGCGCATGGTGGCGACGTTCTGCTCGGTGGTGACCCGCGGGTGCTGCCCGGTCCGGACCGCGTACTGCTCGGCCGGCAGCCCGAACGCGTCATAGCCCAGGGCGTGCAGCACGTTGCGCCCCCGCATCCGCTGGTACCGGCCGTACACGTCGGTGGCGATGTAGCCCAGCGGGTGCCCGACGTGCAGCCCTTCGCCGGAGGGGTACGGGAACATGTCCAGGATGAAGAGCTTCTCCCGGCCCCCCACCGCCTCCAGATCGGCCCAGGGGCCAGCCGGGTTGGGCGCCTGGAAGGTGCCCTCGGACTCCCAGCGGTCCTGCCACGAGGTCTCGATCTGGTCCGCCAGCTCGGCGGTGTAGCGGTACGGCGTGTCGTTCATCTCATCCTTCAGCGTCGACGCTGACGCCCGTAGCCGCCAGCCAGACCCAGGCTAACGAATCCGGCCCGGGCCGCTCGACTCGGTTGGGCCAGTGACGGCTGAGCGCCGGTCCCCCATAGGATCACGGGTATGCGGATTGGAGTTGACCTCGGCACGACCCGAACCGTGGTGGCGTACGTGGACCGGGGCAACTACCCGCTGGTGTCGTTCGCTGACGCCGACGGGGACCAGCACGACTTCGTCCCCTCCCTGGTGGCGCTGGACCAGGGGCGGCTCGTGTACGGGTGGGCGGCGCGGGCCGCCGCGGCCGCGGGGGCGCCCAGCCTGCGGTCCTTCAAGCGTCTGCTGGCCAGCCCCGACGTCAGCCCGCAGACCCGGGTCAGGGTCGGCGACCACGAGACTGGGCTGCTCGACCTGGTGACCGGGCACCTGGTGGCGCTGCGGGCCGAGGTGGCGGCGGTCCTCGAGGACGACCACCTGGAGGCGGTGGCCGGGGTCCCGGCCCACGCCCACACCGCGCAGCGGTTCATCACCCTGGAGGCCTTTCGGCGGGCTGGGTTCAGCGTGCTCGGGATGGTGAACGAGCCGTCGGCGGCGAGCTTCGAGTACACCCACCGGCAGCCGAAGACGGTCACCTCCAGGCGTAACCAGATCGTCGTGTACGACCTGGGCGGCGGCACCTTCGACGCCTCCCTGGTGGAGGTCGAGGACACCCGCCACCAGGTGGTCTCCTCGGTCGGGCTGAACCACCTGGGCGGGGACGACTTCGACGAGGCGCTGGCGGGTGTCGCCCAGCAGGTGTCCGGGGCCACCCGGCTGTCTGAGGCGGAGTACGAGAAGCTGCTGGACGAGGCCCGGGAGGCCAAGGAGCGGCTCACCCCGCAGGCTCGCCGGGTCTCGGTCGAGGTGGCCGGGCGGCCGGTGACCGTGCCCGTGGACCAGTTCTACGAGGCCGCCGCCGAGCTGGTGGGCCGGTCGACCGAGGCGATGGCGCCGCTGCTGTCGGGCAACGGTGACCAGGAGGACACCTCGTCGCTCGCCGGGATCTACATCGTCGGTGGGGCGAGCGCGCTGCCGCTGGTCTCGCGCAGCCTGCGGGAACGGTTCGGCCGCCGGGTCCACCGCTCCCCGTACCCGGGCGGCTCGACCGCGATCGGGCTGGCGATCGCCGCTGACCCGACTGCCGGGTACTCCCTGACTGAGCGCCTGTCGCGTGGCTTCGGGGTCTTTCGAGAGCTCGACGCCGGTGCCCGGCTGGGGTTCGACCAGCTGCTGGACCGGGACCAGGTCACCTCGACCACCGGCTCGGTGGTGGTGACCCGCCGCTACCTGGCCGCGCACAACGTCGGCCACTTCCTCTTCGTCGAGTACGACCACCTGGTCGAGGGCTCCCCCGCCGGTACGGTGACCCCCTTCGTCGAGGTGCTCTTCCCCTACGACCGCTCGCTCCGCGACGCGGCCGACCTCGGCGAGGTCGAGGTCTGCCGTACTCCCGACGGCCCCGAGGTCGAGGAGCGGTACGAGATCGACCTGCACGGCATGGTCACCGTCACCATCACCAGCCTCGCCGACGGCTACCACCAGACCTACGCCCTCACCTCCACCGAGTAGAAACCCACCACCACACAACCCACGGCCGGACCACCGTGCGGCTGGTCGCTTCGCGACGTCCCTGACCTGGGCGAGGGAGAAGTCTGGCTGGACAACACCCTCAGGAGCTACGCCTCAGGGCGCTTCGAACCCTACTGACGACTCCAGGAGGCGTCGCCGTCCTTGACCGATCCGTCCGCCATGCTCGCGGCGGTCGCCTTGTCCTCGCCGCCGCCCCGCGGCCAGACTCCGTAGCGGGCCGTGGTGCTCTTCAGCGCGGCCGCCTGCGTCTCGGCTGCCGCCGCGAACTGGTCGGACGTGAGCTTGAGCAGCGCCACCAGCCCTCCACCCGTCAGCAGGATCCCGGCCAGGGTAATCGGCGGCGTGAGAGCCGCGATCCCGATGATGAGCTCGACGAGGATACCCACGATCCCCACCAGCACGGCCAGACACTGGTTGCGGGTTGCTACGCCGATGTCCAGTACGGCCTCGGCGATCGGCTTCAGGACCCCTGCCATGCCCGCCATAGCAGTCTCGTGGTCCTGAGCCACCATTGAAGAAGGCCGCTGCGCCGTCACCTGTCCACGAGCGGTTGGCGTCCAAGGATGCCTTGTTGGTCGCGTTCTTGAGGTCATTGAGGTGATTCAGCGGGTCGATGACCAGGTACTCCCCCAGGGCGACGATCTTCGCGGGCGCCCGGAGATCCTTGAGGAAGTCGTACACCGCCTGCATCGCCCTCGGGAAGTACTTCTGCACACCTTCCCAGGCGGTCACCGTCTGACCAGCGGCGCGGCCAGCCCCCTGGTCACCTCAAGCAGATCCTGCAGGGCCTGGTACAGAGTGGGTTCGAAGTCCCGCATCGCACGGGCGAGCTCCTCGGCCTTCTCCTGGCACTTCTTGGCCCCATCAAGGATGGCCTGGCAAGCCGCATCCTCGTCCCAGGCGAGCATGGGCAGGGGGACCGGAACATCATTCATGACTTGGCTCCTTATGAAAGCTGAGTGGCGGCGTGCGTGTTGTCCTCTTCCTCCTGGATGTACGTAGCACGCACCGCCGCCAGGGTGGTTGAGGTGGTCTTGAGCTCGCGGGCGGCACTGTCGCTGTGCTCCTTCGTGGCGCCCAGAGCCGCCGTCACGGCCTCTTTGTAGGTCTCCCAGAAGCCCCAGTCGTCGACGCAGGCGTCTGCGACGCTCCCCATCACCCTGCCGAAGGTCGTGAACCGGTCACCGAGCGCCGAGAAGCGTTCGATATCCTTTTGAAGATCAGTGATGGCAACCGTGAAGTCGGTCATGACTCTGCCCTTTCCAGTGCGGCCCTCTCGGCAAGCTCATTGATCCGTGAGGTGATGGCCTTAGCGGACTTACGAGCCGCCCACTCGGACGAGATGAAGATATCGACGAGGCTGCCCACCGAATTGAACGTCACCCTGACGCTGCCTCGGTCGTCAGCGACTTCCTGCAGGCCCTGGTCGGCGCGGGTTATCCCCGTACGCTGCCGCTCATCGAGCCGCGCGAACGCCCGCTCGGCCTCGTCCGAGGTCATCTCCGGCAAGGCAAGAGCCTGCGACAGCCGCGTTGCAGCCCTGGGTCAACGACCGGCTCAGCACTGTCGACTTTGGCCTGCGCGATGATATCGGCCATCATCGTTGCGGACTGACCCGGGCTGTAGTCACGCACGACCGCCGGATCGCAGTCCAGCCCCAGCCCGCCGGCAACAGCGACCGCATTAGCCATCAGCACGGCCTGCGCCAAGGAGCCCGGGTTGATCTCCCTGCGCCAGTCATCGTCGATATCGACTCTTTCAAAGCGCCCACCGACTACCTCGACGGACACCTCACCGGTCGGATCTGCGCCAGTTCCAGACACCGCTGGACCAGCACCTGGTCGGGCAGCGCCCCACAGGTCGAGAAACTGTTGCTCGGGTAGCATGACGACCATTCTGCCCGGCCCACGGCTCATCTGACGCTCGGCGCGGGCTCTCTCCTAGCTAGACTAACCCCAGCGCGTCAGCCGCCGAAGAACGCGGTAGCCCCGTTTCACACTCCCAGAACTCGTGTGAGAGTAGGACTTGTATCATGACCCACCCTCCGTACCAGCTGACGCCCGGCCCGTCACGGCCACCCCGACCAGCAGGAAAGACGGACGTTGTCGGGATCGTCCTGGGCATGCTCAGCTGCGCCGGCAGCGGCTCATTCATCGGCGGGTCGACCACACCGTTCATGATCGTCGGTGCCATCTGCGCCCTGACTGTCCTGGGGCTGGTCTTCGTCGCCGGCCGAGACGGGCGCCCCATGGCCCCAGCCCCGGTCGCTGCAGGCATCGGACTCGTCATCGCTGTCAGCGCCCTGGTGCTAGGCATCCGGGATGGCTCCTGGTTCACCACGGTCGGCGCTGCGGTCACCGCCGTCGCCTTTGCCGCACTGACGGTCCGCACCTGGTCGTGGCTTCGCCCCTGACTCTCGGGGCAAGACTCACGTCCAGCCGCGGAGCCTCCGGACGGATGAGCGACGAGGAACGTCCCTGCGCGCCCACACCCGGCCACAACAGGGGCCTGTCCGGCTGGTTCACCGGAATGACCGCTCAACCCTGCCACAGCAGTGAAACCCGCGCTGAAGTCCCCCGGTCGGACGACGAAGAGCGAGACAGACCTAGCTAGCGCAGCACCGTCAGCGACCGCCCAGCTCGCGAAGCCGGGTCGCGCGGGCGGAGGGCCGCAGCCGGACCCCGTCTGGCCCGACGGTGAAGACCCGGACCGAGGGCGGTGCCGCCCGGGCCCGGCGCAGCTCCTCGGTGAGCTCTCGAACCTGCTCCCGGTAGGCGTCCAGCTCTGACTCGAGCTCCAGGATCCGGCGTACCCCGTTCAGGTTGATCCCCTCGTCCTGGGAGAGGTACTGCACCATCCGCAGCCGGGCGATGTCGCGTATCGAGTAGCGCCGCCCGCGGCCCTTGGCCCGGGTGGGGACGACCAGCCCGAGCCGGTCGTACGTACGCAGCGTCTGCGGGTGCATCCCGGCAAGCCCGGCCGCCGTCGAGATCGGGAAGAGCGGGGTGAGCGGGTCGATCCGGGCTGGCAGGTTGTCCATCTCACACCTTCAGCTGGGCTCGCGGGTCGGGCTCGCCGACAGCCGCCCGGTAGGCCTCGAGAGCGGCCTTGGCGTCGCTGGACAGGCGCTGCGGGACCTGGACCTCGACGGTCACCAGCATGTCGCCGCGCCCACCGTCGGGCCTGGCCACCCCCTTGTCGCGGACCCGGAAGGTGCGCCCGTTGGGGGTCCCCGCCGGGATCTTGAGCCGGACCGGGCCGCCGGTCAGGGTCGGCACCTCGACCGTGGCTCCCAGCGCCGCCTCCGGGAAGGTGATCGGCACCGTCACGGTGAGGGCGTTCCTGGCCCGGCCGAAGAGCGGGTGCGGGTTGACGTGCACCACCACGTACAGGTCGCCGGCCGCCCCGCCGTTCTCACCGGCCGAGCCCTTGCCCTTGACCCGGATCCGCTGCCCGTCGGTGACCCCGGCCGGGACCCGGACCTGCATGGTACGGGTCGAGCTGCCGTGACCGCTGCCCCGGCAGGACGGGCACGGGTGCTCGATCACCAGGCCCCGGCCCCGGCAGCTGTGGCACGGCTCGCTGAAGGCAAACCCGCCCGAGGAGGCCGACCGCATTCCCGACCCCTGACAGGTCTGGCAGACCGACGGGACCGTGCCCGCCTTGGCACCGGTCCCCCGGCAGGCCTCGCAGGCCTCCTCCGAGACCAGCTGCATGCCCACGGTGGCGCCCTCGGCGGCGTCAGTGAACGAGATCGTCACCTCACCCTCGATGTCGCTGCCCCGGCGCGGGCCGCGCCCCGAGCCGCGCCGCTGACCGGGCTGCCCGTTCTGGAACAGGCCCCCGAAGAGGTCGCCCAGCCCGCCCTCGCCGCCGGCGTTGCGGAAAAGGTCCTCCAGGTTGACCGAGCCGCCGTGGCCCCGCCCGGTCCCGGGGAACCGGAAACCGCTGCCGAAGAGCTTGCGGGCCTCGTCGTACTCCTTGCGCTTGGCCGGGTCGGAGAGCACCGAGTTGGCCTCGGAGACCTCCTTGAACCGCCGCTCCGCCTCCGGGTTGCCCGGGTTCTGGTCGGGGTGGTTCTCCCGGGCGAGCCGGCGGAAGGCCCGCTTGACGTCATCTGCCTTGGCGTCCTTGGAGACGCCCAGGATCTTGTAGTAGTCCTTCTCGAGCCAGTCCTTCGTACTCACTGACGCCTCCTCTCCGCTGTCAGCTCTCGGTGCCGGGCTCCGGCACCGTGTCGGTCTGGGCTGCTTCGTTGTCGGTCTGGGCTGCCTCGGTCTCGGAGCCCTGGGCCTCGGTCTCGGCGGCCGGCTCGCTGGGGTCGGTCACCGCGACCCGGGCCGGGCGCAGCACCCGGTCGTGCAGCTTGTAGCCGGCCTGGATGACCTGGGCACAGGTGGTGACCTGGTAGCCGGGGACGTCGACGTGCATCAGCGCGTCGTGGATCTGGGGGTCGAACGGGTCGCCCACCTCTCCGTACCCGACCAGCCCGTACCGGGTGGTGACCTTCTCGATCTCGTCGGCGATCAGCTTCGCCCCGCCATCGAGCTGGTCGTGGCTGCGGGCCGCCGCGATCCCGTCCAGGACCGGCAGCAGGTCACCCAGCACCGCCTCGATCCCGCGCTGCCGGGCGAGGTCCCGGTCCCGGTCAACCCGGCGCTTGTAGTTGACGTACTCCGCCTGCAGCCGCTGCAGGTCGTCGGTCCGCTCGGCCAGCAGCGCCGCCAGGTCGGGCTCAGCCGCCGGCTCCTCCGCGGCAGGCTCCGAGGTGGGGTCCTCGACGGGCTCGCCGGGGACGATCGGGTCGGTCATGGTTCTCCTCGTACGTGGCAGGTGCCGGGAGCCTGGCTCCCGGCACCCACCCTAGGTTGTCGGGTTGGGCGTGCGCTCAGCGCTTGGTGTCGTCGTCGTCCACGATCTCGGCGTCAACCACCGTGTCGTCACTCGCGGAGCCCGCGTCGCCCGACGGGGCCGAGCTGGCGCCGGCACCGGCCTGCCCCTGCTGCTGAGCAGCCTGCGCCGCCTGGTACACCGCCTGACCCATCGCGGCCGACTTCTCGTTGAGGTCGTTCACCGCGGCCCGCACCTCGTCGTCGTTGTCGGTCCCCTTCAGCGCCGCCTGCAGGGTGGCCAGCGCGTCAGCGACCGGCTTCTTCTGCTCGTCGGTCAGGGTCTCGGCGTGCTCGTTGAGCAGCTTCTCGGTACGGAAGGCGAGCTGGTCAGCGTCGTTGCGCATCTCGACCACCTCACGGCGCTTGCGGTCCTCCTCGGCGAACTGCTCGGCGTCCTTGACCATCCGCTCGATGTCCTCCTTGGCCAGGGCCGAGCCGCCGGTCACGGTCATCGACTGCTCCTTGCCGGTAGCAAGGTCCTTGGCGTGGACGTGAACGATCCCGTTGGCGTCGATGTCGAAGGCCACCTCGACCTGCGGCACGCCCCGCGGGGCCGGCATCAGGCCGGTCAGCTCGAAGTTGCCGAGCGACTTGTTGTCCCGGGCGAAGTCCCGCTCACCCTGGTAGACCTGGATCATCACCGAGGGCTGGTTGTCGTCGGCCGTGGTGAAGACCTCCGAGCGGCGCACCGGGATGGTGGTGTTGCGGTCGATGATCTTGGTCATCACGCCGCCCTTGGTCTCGATCCCCAGCGACAGCGGGGTGACGTCCAGCAGCAGCACGTCCTTGACCTCGCCCTTGAGCACGCCGGCCTGCAGGCTGGCGCCCAGGGCCACGACCTCGTCGGGGTTGACGCCCTTGTGAGGCTCCCGGCCCGACAGCTCCTTGACCAGGTCGACGACCGCCGGCATCCGGGTCGAGCCGCCGACCAGGATCACCTGGTCGATCTTGTCGATGCTGGTCTTGGCGTCGGAGATCACCGCGTGGAACGGCGCCTTGCAGCGGTCCAGCAGGTCCTGGGTCATCCGCTGGAACTCCGCCCGGCTGAGCCGGGTGTCGAGGTGCAGCGGGCCCTCGGCGCCGGCGGTGATGTACGGAAGGTTGATCTGGGTCTCCTGAGCGCTGGAGAGCTCGATCTTGGCCCGCTCGGCCGCCTCCTGCAGCCGCTGCCGGGCCATCTTGTCCTTGGACAGGTCGATCCCGTTGGCGTTCTTGAACTCCTTCACCAGCCAGTCGACAACCCGCTGGTCCCAGTCGTCACCGCCGAGACGGTTGTCGCCCTTGGTGGCCCGGACCTCGAAGACCCCGTCCGAGATGTCGAGCAGCGAGACGTCGAAGGTGCCGCCGCCAAGGTCGAAGACCAGCACGGTCTGCTCTTCGCCCTTGTCGAGCCCGTACGCGAGGGCGGCCGCGGTCGGCTCGTTGATGATCCGGTCGACGGTCAGCCCGGCGATCTCACCGGCCTCCTTGGTGGCCTGCCGCTCGGCGTCGGAGAAGTACGCGGGAACGGTGATCACCGCGTTGGTGACCGGCTCGCTCAGGTAGGCCTCGGCGTCGCGCTTGAGCTTCTGCAGGATGAAGGCCGAGATCTGCTGCGCCTTGTACGGCTTGTCATCGATGTCGATCGACCAGCCGGTGCCCATGTGGCGCTTCACCGAGCGCACGGTCCGGTCGACGTTGGTCACGGCCTGGCGCTTGGCGACCTCGCCGACCAGGACCTCGCTGTTCTTGGCGAAGGCCACGACCGACGGGGTCGTCCGCGACCCCTCCGCGTTGGGGATGACCGTCGGCTCGCCGCCCTCGAGAACGGCGACGACGGAGTTGGTGGTGCCGAGGTCGATGCCGACTGCACGAGCCATCTGGATACTCCTTGGTTGTCTTCAGGTGCTGCTCACTCACGAGCCGGGTTGAGTCTACCACGCTCAATCCGGAACTTGAGTCACGTACGCTCAACCCTGCGGCCGGCCGGTCTATTCCCGACCCGGCGAGCGCGCTTGTGTGCGCCGGGCCTCGTACGACTCGGCGTACGCGAGGGTCTGCCCATCATCGACCGGCTGCCGAAGGGAGACCGGCGAGCGCGGGGGCACGCTGTTGGACGGCAGAAGCAGCGCCTCGCGGTCGGGCGGCGCTGGTGAAGGACGCCCCCGGTCCCTCGACGAGGGGTCCCTCGACGAGGCCACCCCCTCACACGGCTCCACGGCCGAGCGGCACCACCGGCTCTAGCGGCTCGCGGCCAGCTCCTCGTCGTCCAGCTTGTCGACCTCGCCCTCCTGAGCCTGGGCGTCGTGCCCAGACCCCAGGCCGTTCAGCCACCGGTCAACCTGCAGCGCCACCAGCACGAAGCCGCAGGTCATCAGCCCACCACCGATGTCCGCTCCGACCCGCTCAACCACCCACGGGACCGGAACGGTCGTCTCCCCGATCATCAGCTGGTACGGGAGCAGGCCATAGCCCAGCAGCGCTCCCACCACGATCAGGACGACCGAGCCGACCCACACAACCCACGCCACGGCGGGTTTCCCCTCACGGGACCGGGCCCGGCCCGGCAGCCCCGTCCAGGCCGCGGTGATGGCGAGCGCCACCAGCACGGTCCCGACCCACCCGAGCATCTGCGCCAGCACGGTCACCACCACGGCAGCAGCGGTCATCCGTACCTCGGTCTGCGGCAGCAGCCAGCCGGGCAGGAAGGACGCACCCACCAGCCCCAGACCGACCCACAGCTCTCGTCGCCTCATGCCACCCTCCTCGTCGAGAAGACCTGGTCACCTGGCTCGAGGACCGAGCCAGTCTCTGCCGTGACGGTAAGCGCCCCTACACTCCCCGTCAAGGTGCTGACACGGGCCGCTGGTCAGACCAGCCAGAAGTAGCGGGCAGCCCAGCACAGCCAGGCCAGCACCAGCGTCGCCCCGGCGACCACCAGGCCGTACTTGGTGAACTCCCAGAACGAGATCGGGTGCCCGTTGCGGGCCGCGATCCCCAGCACCACGACGTTCGCGCTGGCGCCGACGGCGGTGGCGTTGCCGCCCAGGTCAGCACCCAGCGCCAGGGCCCACCACAGCGGCTGACCCTGCGGGCCGTGGGCCAGCTCGGAGACGATCGGGGTCATGGTTGCCACGTACGGGATGTTGTCGACCACCGCCGACAGGATCCCGGAGGCGAACAGCAGCACCGAGCCGGCCAGGAACACCCGGTCACCGACCGCACCGGCCAGCCAGCGGCCCAGGGCCTCGATCACACCCAGCTCGACCAGCGAGCCGACCAGCATGAACAGACCCATGAAGAAGGTCAGGGTGCCCCACTCGACCTCTTCCAGGAACTCGGACGCGCTGAGCCGCGACAGCGCCACCAGCACCCCCGCGCCCAGCAGCGCCACGACCGCCGGGTCCAGGTGAAGCGCCGAGTGGAAGACAAAGGCCGTCAGCACTAGGCCCAGCACCACCAGCGACTTGATCAGTAGCGGCCGGTTCTGGATCGCCTCCTTCTCGTCCAGCGCCATCACCTTCGCGGCCGCCTCGGCGTCATAGCCCAGCCGACGGCCCCACAGCAGCCAGGCCAGAGCGACGAAGGCCACCAGAAGCACCAGCACCACTGGGCCCAGGTGGATCAGGAAGGAGTTGAAGTCGAGCCCGGCACGGCTGCCGATGATGATGTTGGGCGGGTCACCGACGAGAGTGGCGGTGCCGCCGATGTTGGAGACGATGGCCTCGGCGATCAGGAAGGGCACCGGGCGCTGACCGAGCCGGTTGCAGACCAGCAGGGTGACCGGGGCGATCAGCAGCACCGTCGTCACGTTGTCCAGCAGCGCCGACGCGACCGCGGTGACCATCGTCAGCATGACCATCACCGCGAACGGCCGGCCCCGGGCCGCCTTGGTGGCCAGGATCGCCACGTACTCGAAGACCCCGGTGTGCTTGGTGACCGAGACGATCACCATCATCCCGAACAGCAGGAAGATCACGTTCCAGTCGACGCCGGTCTCCACCGCGTGAAAGCCGCTCTCGACGGTGATCACCCGCAGCGCCATCATGATCCCCACACCGCCCATCACGGCGGCGATCCGGTGGATCTTCTCGGTAGCGATCAGCGCGTAGACGACGACGAAGACCGCGATCGCGACGTACGACAGCCAGCCCATGTCAGCTCTCCGCCACGACCCGCAGCAGCCCGGACACGGTGACCGCGCCGACGTACTGGCCGTTCTCGGTGACCGCCACCAGCGGCGAGCTGGTCTCGACCATCATGGCGGCCGCCTCCATGGAGGTGTCGTCGACGGTGAGCACCGCGACCTGGCGGTGGTCGTGCGGCGGCAGCAGGTCCCGTACGGCCTTGCCGGCCAGGTGCTCGAAGACCTGGTCGGCGGCGCTGGTGTCCATCACTCGGGCCAGCGCCGGGTCCTCACGGATGTACGCCGGGATCATCGAGTCCAGGACCTGGACCCCGCGCAGCACCGCCTGCGGGTACCCGTCATCATCCAGCACGATCATCCCGGGATGGCCCGCCACTGCCATGGCGAGCACCGCCTCCGCCGCGTCTGCGTCGGCCGAGGCCGCCGGGTACTCCTCCACCAGGTCGCCAAGTCTCATGACCCGTACGGTACGCACCCCCGGTCGCGACTCGCGACGGGTGCTGACGATTGCCGCCGTCTCGGCGTGTCAGTCGAGGTGGAAGACCTCCTCCAGCTCCACGAACGAGGTGTCCCCGGCCTGCTCACCGGCAAACAGGTGGGCCACCGACTGCTGCCAGCGGGCGTTGACCTCCTCCAGCGCCATCGCCTCCCGCGCCGCGTCCAGGCCCTCGGGGGTCTCGACGTACCCGAACAAGGTCCCGTCCTCAGCCAGGAAGAGGCTGTAGTTGCCCCACCCGGCCCGGCGCAGCGCCTCCTGCATCTCGGGCCAGACCTCCCGGTGCCGCGCCCTGTACTCCTCCAGGTGCTCTGGCGCTACCCGGGTCACGAACCCCACCCGCTTCATGTCTGCTCTCCCGTCTAGGCCGACCGGTCCAGGAAGTCGGTGACCGCCCGGGCCAGCGGTCCGGCCTGCTCCCGCAGCGGGCTCGAGCCCTGCAGCTCGACGGTCTCGGCCGAGGCCAGCCGCTGACGCAGCACCTCAGCCCCCGCCACCGCGGCCCGGTCGCCCTGCGAGGCCACGACCAGCACCGGCGCGGTGACCCGCCCCAGGTCGTCGGACAGGTCCAGCCCAGACATCGCGCTCATCGCCTCGAGGGCCTTCGCCTTGGTCACCCCGGAGGCAGCGAAGGCCCGCTCCGGCATCAGCCGCATCAGGGTCCGCTGGACCCGCAGCGCGGCCGCTGACGGCACCACGGGGGTGTCCACCACGACCACCGCGCCGACCTTGGCGGGCGCCTGCGCCGCCATCCGCAGCGCCACCATCCCGCCCAGCTGGACCCCGCACAGGTCGACCCGCTCCAGGTCGTCCAGGTCGAGCCGGGTGAGCAGCTCCGAGACCGCCGCGTCCAGGTCGAAGCCGCCGGACTGGGTCGGCTTCAGGCCCCGCAGCCAGGGGGCGTGCAGGGGCCGGCCGCCCAGCTCGGTGACAACGTCCTGCCACGACGGCGGGCTCATCCCCGCCCCGTGCAGCAGCAGACAGGTCCTGGGCTCGGTGGTCACGCGTCCCGAGACTAGACCAGCGCTGCCCTCACGCGCCTGGCACCCGCCGTAGGCACCCCACGGTCAGGGCCGTCGGGCCTGGGGACGCTAGACGTCCTGCGAGTACACCTGCAGCGAGTACCCGCCGATGCTGATCTCGGCATGGGCGTCCATCTGGTCGCGACGCCCCTCGTACGCCTCGATGTCGCCGCCGCAGTGCCCGGCGCTGTCGGGGTAGGCCGGGTCGTCGCAGCTGAACCGGAGCCGCCACTGCCCGGCCCCTGGCATCCCGATCCGGTAGCCGGACCGCGGCTCAGCCGACAGGTTGGCCACCACGACCACGTCGTCACCGGCACCGTGACGGTCCCAGCGCTGCCACGCGATCAGGTTCTGGTCGTCATTCGTGTGGTGCACGAAGAGCCCGGCCCCGCGCAGGCCGCGGGTCTGGCCAAACCAGTTGCGCCGCAGCCGGGCCAGGTCCTGGTACGGGTTCCTGCCCTGCGAGGTGACCGCGTCATCCAGCCCGGCGGCGCTCACCTGGCCCTCGACGAGCATCGGGATCCCCGGCGAGGTCAGCACCACCGCGACGGCCAGCGCGGCCCGGCGCCGCTCGGCCCAGGCCGCGACCGGGTCCTCAGGGGCCGCGGCCTCCAGGGCCTCGGCGAGCTCGTCGTGGTTCGCTGCGTAGATCACACGGCACAGAGGGTCTCCGTACGAGGAGCCGATCGCGTCCCGGACCTCGACCACCGACCGGTCCCGGTCGCTGCTGGCCTCGAGCGCCCTGCGTACCGACTGCAGAAAGTGCGCGTCCCACTGGGCGTGGAAGAGTGCCCCGTCGTCGCTGGTGGCGGTGATCCGGGAGTGCCCGGGCAGGTCCTCAGCCACCAGGACCCGGTCTGGCAGCTCGGCCCGTACGGTCTGGTTCAGCCGTCGCACCAGGTCCCAGCCCTCGCTGAGCTCGAAACCGGTCCCGTCGACGCTGTACAGGTACCCGGTGTGGTCGTAGCGCAGCCCGTCCAGGTGGTAGTCACGCAGCCACATCAGCGCGTTGTCGAGCAGCATCCGCTGGACCTCCGGGCGCCCGAAGTCGGGCCGGGTCGGCCCCCACGGGGTCCGGGCCCGCTGGTCGTTGTAGTAGTAGATGCCGCCGTAGCCGTCCGCGCCCCAGCCGTCGTAGCGCCACAGGCCGGTGCCGACCGGCCCGAGATGGTGGTAGGCGACGTCCCAGATCACGGCCAGGCCGCGGCGGTGGGCCTCCCGGACCAGGGTCTTCAAGGCGTCCGGACCACCATGGGCGGGGCTGATGGCGAAGACCTGGCCGGTCTGCTCGACCCACGCCTGCCCCGTCTCGGTCACCGGCAGCAGCTGGATCGCGTTCACCCCGAGGTCGGCGATGTGGTCCAGACGACCGACCAGCCCGTCCCCGGCGGCGCCGACAGGCGCCCAGGTGGCCTCGTAGATCACCAGCTGGCTCTGGGACGGGCAGCAGCTGCGGTCCCCGCCCCAGTCGAAGCTGGCGTGGTCGTACACGACTGCGGCACCCTCGCGGGTGACCTGCTGAGCGTACGGGTCGATCCGGTCCAGCAGCTGGCCGCCGTAGCTGATCTGGAAGCGGTACTCGGCGCCTGGCCCGACTCCCGGCAGCACAACCGACCAGCAGCCGTTCCCCTCGGCCGCCAGCGGCGTCGCCTCGGACCAGCCGGTGAAGCTGCCCCGTACGGCCACCGCGTCGGCGTGCGGGGCCCAGACCCGAAACGAGGTCTCGCCGTCGCCAGGGACTGCGCCCATCGGCTGATGATGCTCTGGATCTGGCGCCGTGCCGTCCATGCGGGTCCTCTCGCTGTGCAGCCTGGGCAACGTAGCACGCCAACCGGGCTCCCGGCTGCGCCCGTCGCCCCCGCGGACCCCGAAGCGGCGTGTTGTGCCTGGTCAGGCCGGAGAAAAGACCAGCTGACGGCGCCCGTCGACGTCGACGCTGCGGACCCCGATCTGGTAGATCGGCTCCAGGGTCTCGGGGGTCAAGACCTCCTTCGGGCGGCCGGTGGCCACGATCTCGCCGTGGTCCACGATGACCACTCGCTGGCAGTAGCGGGCGGCCAGGTTCAGGTCGTGCAGCACCATCACCACGGTGCAGCCGAGCCCGGCGACCAGCGACAGCAGGGAGAACTGGTGGTGCAGGTCTAGGTGGTTGGTCGGCTCGTCGAGCAGCAGGTGGCTGGCCTGCTGGGCGATCGCCCGGGCCACCAGGATCCGCTGCCGCTCGCCACCGGAGAGCTCGGTGACCAGCCGGTCGGCCAGGTCGGCAGCCTGCACCTGGACCAGCGCGTCGTGGACCAGGCCACGGTCGGCGGCGTTGCCGTACGAGAACAGGCTGCGACTGGCCAGGCGCCCCAGCCCGACCGCGTCACGCACCCGCAGCGGCAGCGAGGCGTCAGAGTCCTGAGCGACAACGGCGACCCGGCGGGCGATCTCGCGGCGGGGCAGCCCGGCCAGGTCGTCCCCGTCAACGACGACGGTCCCCCCGCTGGCCCGCAGAGCCCGGTTCAGGGCGAGCAGCAAGGTGGTCTTGCCGGAGCCGTTGGGGCCCACCACCCCCACCACCTCGCCCTGCTCGGCGACCAGGTCGGCTCCGTGGAGCACGACCCGGCCGCCGCGGACGACACTGAGCTGCTCAACGCAGATCACTGCCGGTCGAGCTTCCGGGCCAAGGTCGTGGCGCCCTCGACCGACAGCATCGTCGGCGGGTCAGTCAGGGCGAAGGGCAGCATGACCAGGGCCAGCAGTCGTCTCATCACAGTCTTTCCTTGCGCTGTCGGTACGGGTCTCAGTGGGGAAGCCGGGCGAAGGTCACGACATCGTCGAACCAGCGGAAGACCGGAGCGGCCTCGGTAAAGCCAGCCGCCCGCAGGGCGTTGCGGTGGAAGTCCAGGCTGACCTTGACGGTGACGGACTTGGTGGCCCAGCGCTCCTGCCACAGCTGCGACTCGGCCTCCCAGCCAGGCTGGCTCCGGGCCGTACGCCACCAGTCGTCCCAGGTCATGGCCCCGGCCTTGACCGAGGCCACCCGGAACCGCTCCCGCTCCGCCTCCGACAGCCCGCTCAGGAAGGGGTGCGACATCGCGTCGTACAGCAGGTGGTCGGCGTTGAGGAAGACCGCCCCGGGGTTCAGCAGCTGCGGAAGCCTCAGGTACAGGCTGACCAGCTCGTCAGGCTGCAGCCAGTGCAGCGCGGTGGCGCTGACCGCGGCATCGAAGCGCTGGTGCCCGAGGACGCCAGCCAGGTCCGGGTCGGTCAGGTCCGCGTCCAGCAGGCTCACCCGGTCGGGGTAGCGGTTCGTCTCACGCCCGAGCCGCAGCAGGATCGGGTCCCGGTCGACGCCCACCACCTGGGCGTCGGGGAACCGCTCGGCGACCGCGGCGCCCAGGCAGCCAGGGCCACAGGCCAGGTCGAGCACCCGCAGCGGACGGTCCTCCGGCTGGCTGGCGGCCAGGACCTCCAGCATCGCCCGGACCCGCAGGTCGCGAAACTCCATGAACGCCGTCTGCTGGGCGTTCCAGGTAGCCAAAAGCTCTTCAGGAGTCATGCTCCCTCTTCTCGTGATCGATGGGTCTACTTCGGCTGCAGCTTCTGCGACAGCACGGTGGCGCCCTTGACCGAGAGCGCGTTCGGGGGGTCGGTGAGCACGAAGGGCAGCACCACCACCTGGTTCTTCTCGACCGCCTTGAGCCTGGTGGCCCCGTTGAAGGCCATGAAGGTCGCGACCGTGTCCGCCTCGGAGGCGTCCGACGACAGCAGGACGACCCAGTCCGGGTTGCGGGCCAGCAGGTCCTCCATGGAGCCGTCGAAGACTCGCTTGGCGGAGTCGCCGTACGCGTTGGTCAGGCCATTGGCCTCGAAGATCGGCTGCACCATGGACGAGACCCCGTACACCCGCAGCTTGGTGGCGCCCGCCGGCATGTACAGGGCGGCGGCCGAGCCGCGGGAGGCTCCGGCCTGGGCGGTGAGCCGACCGGTCTGGGCCCGCAGGTCGGCGACCGCCCGCTGGGCGCTGTCGGGCCGGCCGAAGATCGTGGCCAGCTTGGTGAGCTCCTCCTCGACCATCGTCCAGGAGGCCTGGCCGCCGTTGTAGCTGGGGCAGTACGCCTCCGGCGAGTAGAGCCTGATCCCGGCCTTGGCCAGCGCCTCCCGGTCGACTCCCTTGTCGTACCCGATCACCAGGTCGATCCCGGACTTCAGAGCCACCTCGGTCGACAGCGTCACCCCGCCGGTGTCGGTACGGCCGGAGTCGACCGCCGGGATCGCGTCGTGCTTGGCCTGCAGCTGCGGGTCGGCCGCGTCGAAGTGAGCGACCCCGGCCCGCAGCGCGACCTGGTCGGCCAGGCCGAGCGCCTCCAGGTTCGAGTAGCCGGTCGCGCCCAGCACCAGCACCTTCTTCGGCGGGGCGTCGAAGCGCAGCGTCTGGCCGCAGCTGACCACCTCCACCGGGTAGCCCTGGGCAGAGGCCTGGGCGGTGCTGCTCTGCGCTGCCCGCTCTGCGGCCGAGGTTCCGCAGCCAGCGAGCAGGAGCGCCGCTGCGACCAGGGGGATCAGTCGTCTCATCGGGTCTCCTTCGGGTGGTTCTAGAGGCTGGCGCCGTGGCGGCGGACCAGCAGGACCAGGAACGGGGCGCCGATCAGCCCCGTGACCACACCGATCGGCACCTCGGCGGGGGCGAACACGATCCGGGCGAAGGCGTCTGCCCAGACCAGGAAGAGACCGGCGGCCAGCGCCGAGCCGAGAACCAGCAGCCGGTGGGCGGGGCCGATGAAGGAGCGGACCAGGTGCGGCACGACCAGGCCGACAAAACCGATCCCGCCGGCGGTCGCCACCGCCAGGGCAATCGCCGCCGAGACCGGAACCAGCAGCAGCACCCGGGCCCGGCCTGGCTCCACCCCGACCGCCTGGGCGGTCCGGTCACCGCTGGCGAGGGCGTCGAGGACCGGCCCGCAGACCACCATCAGCGCGGTCAGCAGCACGGCGGTGACCACGATCACCCCGATCGCCTCCCAGCTGACCCGGGCCAGCGAGCCGAGGATCCAGAACATCACCGAGCGGGCGGTCTCGGGAGAGTCAGACGAGAAGACGATCAGGTTGGTGAGCGCCTGAAAGCTGAAGCCCACCCCGAGCCCACCCAGGATCAGCTGCAGCGGCGCCTGGGTCCGGCCGGCGATCGCCAGCACCAGCAGGGTGGCCCCCAGGGCCCCGCCGAAGGCGAGCAGGCCGATCACGCTGGCCATCTGGGCGCCGAGGACGATGATCGCGAAGGCCGCGCCGGTGGAGGCGCCGGCGCTGACGCCCAGCACGTACGGCTCGGCCAGGGCGTTGCGGACCAGTGCCTGCAGGACCACACCCGACACGCCCAGGATCACGGCGACCGCCACCCCGGCGATGATCCGCGGCAGCCGGGTCTCCCAGACGATGGCGTCGACCGTCCGGTCCCAGGTGATGGTGATGTCGAGCCCGGGGATGTGGCTCAGCAGCACCCCGACCACCTCGCTGACCGGGACCGACGCCGCCCCGACCGTGATCGTCAGGACCGGGGTGACGACCAGCGCCACCGCCAGCAGCACCAGCCTCAGGGCAGTCGAAGCACGCCTCTGGCGGGGGGCAGAGCCAAGCATCATCCAGCTTTCCGTCTGGGCCGTTGCGCGCGGCCAGGTCAGCACGCCTTGGCTGGTAGTCGGACTTGGAAGCAGCGCCTCCTCACCGTTGCGCGTCAGTCCCGGACTCTCACCGGAGTTCCCCACCCAAGGTCAGGCTGACCTTACCAGGCGCCCGACGGGCCCGTGCCACCCCCTCGCGGTAGCACCGGCCAGCCTCACCGATCCCTGTCAGGGCAGGGAAACGGAGCCGGGTGGCGCCTGGGGTCCCGCTACAGCCGGGCCTGCCACTTCTCGGTCCAGACCAGCTCGTTCGGGGTGCCCTTGAACTCGCTCTTGCCCTCCAGCTTGTCGAGCACCGCCGCCAGGTTCGCCTCGTTCGAGTGGTACGCGTTGATGTAGCACTTGACCATCGTCGCGTCGTGCAGGTGGGTGGTGTAGTTGTGGCTGACCATGAAGGTCGGCACCTCCCACACGTACCAGGGGCACTCGTTGCTCATCGCCGTCTTCCAGACGATCCGGTAGTTGTTCTGGGCGCCGTACCCGACCACCTCGGCGACGATCAGCGCGGCGTCCACCTGCTCCCGGTAGGCCAGGGTCGAGCCCTTGACCCGGCTGGTGCCGTCGTTGACGGTCACCTCGTAGCCGCGGGCGCTCAGCTCGGCCACGTACGCCTGGGCCAGCGTGTCGCTCGCGTCGCTGAACATCCCCTTCTCCCCGACCAGGTGGTAGAGCCGGATCCGGCGGTGGTCGCGGGGGTTCAGCGGCAGCTGGTCGAGGGTGTTCTTCACCAGGGTGATCCCCAGGTCGGCGGCCTCGGCCCGCATCGCCAGGTGCTCCTCGCAGCCGATCACGGCGAGGTCCTCCGGTGCCCGCAGCAGGCTGCCGTCGGCCCGCCGCTCATGCAGCCGCAGCTTCGCCTTCAGCCCCAGCACCCGCCGGTTCGCGTCGGCCAGCCGCTCGCGCGTGATGATCCCCTTCTCGACGCCGGCCAGCATGAAGGCGAAGTCCTCCTCCATCACGTTGAAGAAGAGGAACAGGTCGCAGCCGGCGGCGATGGCGCGCGGCACGTACTCCTCACGCCGCATCGCCGAGGTCATTCCCAGCATGTGGGAGGCGTCGGTGATGACCACCCCGTTGAATCCAAGCTGGGTCTTCAGCAGCCCGTCGATCAGCTCCGGCGCCAGGGTCGCCGGGAGAATGTCCCGGTCACTCAGCTCCGGCCTCAGCCGCTGCTGGTAGTACGGCAGGGCGATGTGCCCGGCCATCACCATCTCCACACCGTTGTCGATATGGGCCCGGTAGACCTTCCCGAAGGACGCGTCCCACTCCTCGGGGCTGAGCTCGTTGACCCCCAGCACCAGGTGCTGGTCGCGCTCCTCGGTGCCGTCACCGGGAAAGTGCTTGACGCAGGTGAGCACCCCGGACTCGCGCTGCCCGGCGACAAACGGCAGGGTGTAGCGGATCACGTCGTCGGCGGTCGTCCCGTACGCGCGGGTGTTCACGATCGTGTTGCGCCAGCTGAAGAGAATGTCGACGCACGGGTCGAAGTTGACGTTCACCCCGAGCGCGCTCATCTCGCGGCCCGACACCAGGCCGGCGTGGTACGCGACCTCGGTCGACCTGGTGGCCTCGGTCTGGGCGCCGGAGGCAATGTACGTGCCGTCCAAGCAGGCCCCGTTGCCGCCCGAGTCGCAGTTGGCGGCCACCAGCAGCGGGATCTTCGACGCCGCCTGGAGCTCGTTGATCAGCTGCTGCACCTGGTCGGACGGGCCGCCGAAGTAGCGGGCACCGCCGATGTGGAAGCGCTGGAGGATCTCGGTCGGGGTGAGGCTGTTGCCGGAGAACGAGTCCGGCCCGAAGTGGAACAGGTTCACGAAGAGCTGGCCGACCTGCTCCTCGAGGCTCATCGAGGCCAGGGTCTGCTCGACCCAGGCGATCTGCTCCTCGTCGAGGAGGTACGGGCTGGCGGTCAGGTCAACGGTGGTCGGCATCAGCTCTTCACTTTCGGCATCGTGGCGGTCGTGGCACCCGAGATGGTCGGCCAGGGCAGACGGTCGGGCAGGAAGGACTCGAACTCGGCGACCAGGGCGTCCTGGTACGCCCCGGCGTAGGTCCCGTCGAGGAAGCGCGGCAGCGCCTCGGCGGTGAACCGGGCCCAGGACTGCTGCTCGTGGCCCGGGTTGATCGGGTAGTACAGGCAGCCGGCGGCCCGGGCCGCGTCCCGGTCGCCGGGAGCGTCGCCGATCAGCAGGGTCTTGCCCGGGTCGTACTTGCCGTGCGCGGCGGCCGCGACGTGCTGGGCCTTGGAGCCCATCTCCTGACCGGCGATCGCCCTCATGTACCCGGCCAGGCCGTGCTCGCTCCACTCCCTGGCCAGCGCCTCTCCGGGGGTCGCGGAGACGGTCACGCAGTCGGCCACCGGCGCCAGCGCGGCCAGCGCCTCCCGTACGCCGGGGAACGGGCCGCAGCCGTGCACCATGTCGGCGATCGAGGCGTTGACCGCCTGGTGCCAGCGGATCATGCGCTCGGCTGTCGGGCTGGGGTGCTCGGCCGCGTACGCGGCGACGCCGGCGTCACTGAGCGGGTAGGGCGAGCCGGTGAAGTCACTCAGCTCGGGGTAGTCGGGGACGGTGACGCCCCGCTCGGCGACCTCGACCCGGTCCCGCAGCAGGTCGAGCGTCTGCCGCAGCGCCAGCCAGCGGTTGAGGCCCCGGGTGATCGAGCCCAGGTTGACCCACAGCGCCGTCTGCCGGGCCAGGGTCGACACCGGCTGCAGGTCCCAGTGCCGGATCGTGCACGGAGTGAAGCACTCGTGGTGCTTGATGTCCATCGCGTCGAAGGCGCAGCCGTCGGAGTCGATGCCCACGAAGAAGGGGTGCTCCGGCGCCAGGTCGACCAGCTCAGCTGCGGCGGGTGGCAGGGGCATCGGGCCTCTTTCTCTTCGTACGTACGGAAAGTCAACGGTGTCTGCGGCGAGACGGACCACACGGCCCCGCCCCTTTCGCACGTAGGGTGAAGTCAACCGGCTCCGGGGAGCCGGGGCTGTGGTTGCCTCGGCTTGCCAGGTTCTGGCTTGCCAGAAGCGCCCGGTCCGGGCAAGAACCGGGCCACGACTGGCGTTGGCTTCACCCCCAGGCGCCCCGGTGTGTGGGAGGCTGGGGCTATGGCTCCACGCACCGTGCACTACGTCTTCGCACACCGCGTCCTGCGCGATATCGCCCTCGACCCCAACGTCGACCTGCTGGAGGAGGCGACCGACGTCGATCTCGGGCCGAAGCTCTCCGCTATCTGGGCTGACCTCAACGAGCGGGTCCCCGACGACGGCAGGATCGCGCCCGACGGGCTCGCCGCGTACGTGGTCCAGCGGCCCGACTACGCCGGTGTGCTGGTGACCCTGCCGGAGCCGCAGGAGCCCGCCGAGGCGTACGCGGTGATGGTGGTCAGCGGCCCCGAGCCCGACCAGTCGCTCTACTACACCTGGGAGTACGGCCACGACCCGTCGACCGGGGAGGCCGTCGCCTTCCTGTGCGGCTGGGGCCAGGACCCGCACGGCGCCGGCGCCACCCACTACAACTACGGGAGCCGTCCCACCAGCTCGGTCGACACCTTCGTCAACGAGGTCGGCGAGCACCTCGTCAGCAGTTGACCTGAGCACCGACGACCGAGCCGGTGGTTGGCTGGTCAGGCTGGTGGGTCCGCTGCTCAGGCGGCGCCGGGACGGTCGGCCAGCTCGACGCTGACCTCGGCGCCGTCGGTCTCCAGGGCCGCCACCGCAGCCTCGCAGACTGCCGCCGCGGCGTACCCGTCCCAGCCGGTCGCGGCCAGCTCGTCGACCCCCCGCTGCTCGCGGACCGCGTCCACCCAGCGCTGCACCTCGGTGTCGTACGCAGCCGCGAACCGGGGCCGGAAGTCAGCGTCGATCCGCCCGCCCCAGACCGCTCCGGGCTGGTGGGTCACCACCTGACCGACCTGCAGCCCGATCGTGGCGATCCCCCGCGACCCCAGGACCTCGGTGCGAACCTCGTAGCCAGAGCCGGTTGCCACGTACAGCTCGTCGGTCACCAGCCGACCTGACTGCATCGTGAGCAGGATCAGCATCGGGTCGTGCACCCCGGCCGGGGCGTTGGCGCCGGGCCTGGGCAGGATCACCCGGACCCCGGTGACCTCCTCACCGAGCAGGAACCGGGCCACGTCAACCTCGTGGACCGCGGAGTCGAAGATGACCGCCCGGTCGGCCAGGTTGCCCTGGGCGCTGGGGTTGCGGTGCTTGCAGTTGACCAGGATCGGCTCCCCCAGCTCGCCGGCCCGCAGTGAGGCGAGCAGCGCCACGTACTCGGGGTCGTAGCGGCGCATGAAGCCCAGGGTCAGCAGCGGGTGCGGCAGCCGGGCCTCAGCCTGGACCACCTGGTACGCCTCGGCGGCGCTCCCCCCCAGCGGCTTCTCGCAGAGCACCGGCTTGCCGACGTCGAAGCAGGCCAGCGCCTGCTCGGGGTGGAAGCGACCGGGTGAGACGATCAGCACCGCGTCGACGTCGTCGGCCTGGACCGCGGCGAGGGCGTCGGGCGCCACCCGGGCCCCGACCGGGCCGGCGACCGCCTCGGCCCGGGCCTGGTCAGCGTCGTACACGACGCTCACCTGGGCGCCCTTGGTCCGCCGGCTGAGCCGCTCCACGTGGTCGGCGCCCATGGCCCCGGCCCCGATCACGGCAATGCGCAGGTCGTTCACTGGTGACTGCCCTTCTCAGTGCTGGGTCGGGCGCAGGTAGGCCCGCTGGGTCTGCTTGCTCTGCTCGTACGCGCGGCGCGCCTCGCGGGTGCTGTCGATGCTCGCCACCTCGGCCACCGGGACCTCCCACCAGGCCTCGGACGGTGGGGCGTCGATCAGCGGGTCGGTGGTGACGTGGACCACGGTGGTGCGGGTCGCGGCCCGGGCCCGGCGGACCGCCTCGGTCAGCTCTTCGCGGCTGCGGGCCTCGATCACGTCGACGCCGAAGCTGCGGGCGTTGGCGGCCAGGTCGACCGGCAGCCGGTCCCCGTCGAGGCGCCCGGAGCCGGTCCGCTGCCGGTACGCGGTCCCGAAGCGCTGCGAGCCGACCGACTCCGACAGCGCCCCGATCGAGGCGAAGCCGTGGTTCTGCACGATCACCACGACCAGCTTGACGCCTTCCTGGACGGCGGTGGCGAGCTCGCTCGACAGCATCAGGTACGAGCCGTCGCCGACCATCACGACGACCTCACGCTCCGGCTGGGCCAGCTTCACCCCGAGCCCGCCGGCGATCTCGTAGCCCATGCAGGAGTAGCCGTACTCGACGTGGTAGCCGTCCGGGTCGCGGACCTGCCACATCTTGTGCAGGTCGCCCGGCATCGACCCAGCCGCGCAGACCACCACGTCACTCGGCTCACAGGCCTCGTTGACCAGGGCGATCACCTCGTTCTGGGTCATCAGCCCGTCGGCCCCGGCCGGCTCGGCCGGGTGGGTGACCTCGGCCACGGTCTGGGCCCAGCGCTGCTTCTGCGCGGCCACCGCCTGCCGGTAGCCGGGGTCGACCTGGTAGCCGGTGAGCGCCTCGGTGAGGGCGGCCACGGTGTCGCGGGCGTCGCCGAGCACCGGCAGCGCGGCGTGCTTGACGGCGTCGAGGGCGGCGACGTTGATCCCGATGAACTGGACCTCGGGGTGGGCGAAGAGGGTCCGCGACGCGGTCGTGAAGTCGCTGAGCCGGGTCCCGACCGCGATCACCAGGTCGGCCTGGCGGGCCGCCCAGTTCGCCGCGGTGGTGCCGGTGGCGCCGATCGCGCCGAGGCAGGCCGGCTCGTCGTCGAGCAGGGCGCCCCGGCCGGCCTGGGTCTGCCCGACCGGGATCCCGGTCTGCTCCACCAGGGCCCGCAGCGCGTCGACCGCGCCGGAGTAGTGGACGCCGCCGCCGACCACCAGCAGCGGCCGCTGGGCGCCGCGGACCAGCTGGGCGGCCCGGGCCACCAGGTCGGGCTCCGGCTGGGGCCTGGCCACCCGCCAGGTCCGGTCGCAGAAGAGGTCGTCGGGCCAGTCGTACGCCTGGGCCTGGACGTCCTCGGGGAAGCAGATGGTGGCCGCGCCGGTGTCGACCGGGTCGGTGAGCACCCGCACCGCGCCCAGCAGGGCCGATGGCAGCTGCTCGGGGCGCCAGACCCGGTCGAAGTAGCGCGACACCGGGCGGAAGCAGTCGTTGACGGTGACGTCACCGGCCTGCGGGTGCTCCAGCTCCTGCAGCAGCGGCGAGGCGCTGCGGGTGGCGAAGGAGTCTGAGGGCATCAGCAGCACCGGCAGCCGGTTGACCGTGGCCAGGGCCGCGCCGGTGACCATGTTGGTGGCGCCGGGGCCGACCGAGGAGGTGCAGGCCCAGACCTGGAGCCGGTGCCGGGCCCGGGCGTACGCGACGGCGGTGTGCACCATGGCCTGCTCGTTGCGCCCCAGCAGGTACGGCAGGGCGGCCGGGTCCTCCAGCTCTGCCTCCAGCAGTGCCTGACCTAGCCCGGCCACGTTTCCGTGCCCGAAGATGCCCAGCACCCCGGCTAGGAGGCGGTGGCGCTCCTGGTCGCGCTCGACGTACTGGTGGGTAAGGAAGCGGATTGCCGCCTGGGCGACGGTCAGCCTGGTCATCGCAGCTTCTCCTCGATCCGGGGGTCTAGCGCCAGCCCGGGCCACAGGTCGCGGACCCAGGTCTGCTCGGGGTGGTCGGTGATCAGCCACTGCCTGTCGGTGGCGGGCCCGGCCATCACGTTGAGGTAGTACATGTCGTGGCCCGGCGCCGCCGTGCACGGGCCGTGCCAGCCGTACGGGACCAGCACCGTGTCGCCGGAGCGGACCTCGGTCAGGATGTCGACCGGGCGGGCGGGGTCGGTGGAGGTGGTCTGGTGGTAGCCGAAGCCCGGCTGCCCGCCCGGCCCGTCGCTGAGCTCGTAGTAGTAGATCTCCTCCAGCTCCCGCTCGGTCTCGGTGTGCTGGTCGTGCTTGTGGGCCGGGTAGCTCGACCAGTTGCCGCCCGGGGTGACGACCTCGCAGACCAGCACCCGGGCGAAGCCGGTGAAGCCCGAGCCCAGGGTGATGCCGCGGACCAGTCGGCTCATCGTCCCCGCGCCCCGGGCCGCGACCGCGACCTGCTCGGGGCGGATCACGGCGACCGGGTACTGCTCCTCGGTCGGGGCGGAGGCGATCGCGAGCCGGCCCGGCCCGGTGACCTCGACCTGCTGGCCGGCGCCGATGTACGCGCAGTCGCCGAGCGGCTCGAAGACGCTCGCCCGCCCGGTCAGCCGCTGCTCGCCGGCCGCGGTCCGCAGCGTCCAGCCGGGTGCGGCGAGCGGGACCACGACGTGCTCGCGGCCCTGGCTGCCGACCGGGTACGGCTGGTCGTCCAGCTCCACCACGGTCAGCCCGGTCCAGCTCCAGCCGGTACGGCTGCGCGGGTCGATGTCGGTGAGGACGGTGCCTGTCCCCCTGCGGATCACGAGCTCGCTCATCGGTCTCCTGCGCCTGGCACTATGTCAGCACAAATCCTATGGCTTGTCTGTCCACGGCGCCAGGGGGCGCCCAGGAAGCCCCGGCTCGGCTTGCCCATGCCGCCCCCAACCAGAAGCCGCCAACTCCAACACCGCGGACAGAGCCCCAGCCCCAGATCAGTATCACTCCGGCTGGCGATACCCACCGCGGACTGCCAGCAGCCCCTCGAGGGGAGCCCTCAAACTGCCGTGGCAAGGATCGATAGTCTTCTTGACAGACACAGGCCCAGCCGGCGGGCAGCGAACGCGACCACACGTCCACCCAGCGGAGACCGCAGCGTGGCCAGTGGATAACTCTTTTTCCCTTGAAGACCTTGACAGAGCTCGAGGCGCTCCTGATAACCCTCGCTGGAGGGGGACGTAGACAAGCGAAGGAAGAATCGATGAAGAGAATCACCTCCGTGTTGGTCGCCCTGCTGCTCGCGGCGCTGACAGTCTGCACGAGACCAGTCCCCGCCCTAGCAGACCCAGGGAACCTGAGCCAGGAGCAGATCTCAGCAATGACGGCCACCTGGAATAGGTGGGGTGTCACTCAGGAAACTCAAGACCACCTTCTGGCCAAGCTGCGCCGGGGCGAGCCCTGGGACTCCCTCACGGGAGTGCCCCCCGCAGCAAAGCAGGAGTTCGTTCGCAATGGTCGAGCGACCACTGTTTCTACCTACCCCGACGGGTCTATCTCGATCCTGGAAGTTGATCTGCCGCGCGAAACTGGAGACAACGAAGGACCATAACCCCAGTCGATCCACCGCTGCACAGTCACAGGCGGCAGCTACTGGTACCAGTACTCGGACTGCGCAGCCACCTGGCACCTCGTGGCTTACGGTTTTGAGTTCTACTTCAGCTACAACGGGGGCGGCCGCCATTCGACCATCCTCAACTATCATGGAATCGCCGGGTGGATCCTTGTGGGCAGCTTGGGCTCCGGCTCACTAACGAAGGTGAACTCGACGACCGTCCGCGCGATCCAGGCTTTCAACTTTTCTGTCGGCGTCGCCATAACCGCTTGTCGTGAGGTTCGAGTCCATGGTCGCTCAGCATCTGAGTTCTACTGCTGATCCATTCGTGAGTGGGGTCGGGCCGCCTGACCCGGCCCCACCTGGTGAAAGGTGGGTCTCATGATCACTGGGTTCGCTATCCTGATCGGAGTCATTATCGACGCCCTGCTGCTGGGGCTCGTGGTCTTCACCCTTGTGATGCTGGTGCGCTACCTCCACCGGCAGCTGAAGGCTCCGAGCCGGCGCCGCCCGGTCGAGCCCTCAGACCCGGTCCGCGAATCCGTCTCCTCAGACCCGCAGGACCAGCCGGGCCTGACCTGGCGAGCGGAGCCCGAGGTACAGCCGGGTGCCGCCGACAGCGTCGGTTCCGTTGAGGAAGGTGTAGGCCTCCCCCGGGTCGTACCACCCGGCCGGCTCAAGGCGCCCCTCGACACCGACCTGCGCTGACCGGCCACCGATCAGCACCTCTCCCGGGTCAGCCAGGGCGTAGCGCTGGTCTCCCAGGTCCTGCAGCGGGTCCCCGGCGACCTCGACCGCGCCGAGCCCGATCTCTAGGCACATCGCGACGCTGGCCCCGGTAACGCTCAGCAGCAGCTCCAGCCGGCCCGGCGTGACGTGGACGTCGGCGCTGGTCGCGAGCCGTATCGGCTGGCGCTCGCGGTGGCTGAAGCCCATCTCGGCGGCGAACCGGCCCTCGTGCTCGAAGCCGTACGGGGGCTCGGTCGGCTGCCAGTAGCAGGCCTCCAGCCGCTCTGTGAGGCGGGCCGCCCCGCCCGACACGGCCAGCTCGGTGGCCCGCAGCGGTCCCAGACCGAAGAAGGCCCGCGACAGCCGGAACGACTCCAGCCGGACCTGCCCGAGCCGGGCCCGCAGAAAGGTCGGGTTCGCGGCCGTACCGGAGGCGACCCGGCCAAGCCGGGGCACGTCACGGGCGGCCCGGACCACGACCCGGTCGCCGCCGCCGCGCCAGATGGCCAGGCCACTGGGCTCCAGCACCGTCCAGCCGTCGGCCGGGGCCGGACCGCCGCGAGGCAGGTCCCGCGCCAGGCCCGGGTCGAGGAGCAGCTCTCCGAGCGCCGGCACCGGGTCCCCACCGCCGGCTGCCTCGGCCTGCGCGGCAGCGTCCCCGCAGCGGGCGCAGCCGGTCGCCAGGGCGACCACCCGGTACAGCCAGGCGAAGTGGCGCAGCCCGAAACCGGTCAGCTGGTCCTGCCGGCGGGACTGGATGGTCTCCAGCTGGTCCCCGTCGAGCAGCTCCAGGTGGGCGTGGAGGCTGGTGTGCACCATGCCCGCCAGCTCGGGGCGCTCCCGCAGCTCCGCCAGCCGCAGCAGGCAGGGGCCGCTGACGTAGCAGGCGTAGCTGGGGCTGCGCTCGCTGAACAGGCCGTCGGCCTGCAGGTCGACCCCCTCCGCCAGCCACCGGTCGCAGCGGGCGGTGGCCCGGGGCAGCCGGTACAGGTCCCCCAGCTCGGCCAGCGCGGCCGCGATCTCCCAGCGGTGGTTAGGAGTGTGCACCCCGCCGGGCAGCAGGCCCGCCAGCAGCGCACGCAGCACCGTCTCGGCCGCCTGCTCCAGCCGGCGCAGCCGGGCCGCCAGCGGCGAGCTGCCCGACCCGTACCGGCGGCAGACCCGCACCAGCCGGGCCAGCCCGTTCGCCGTGAACGACGAGTCGGGCGGGGAGCAGACGTTGTCCCCGGTGAGGAACAGCCCGTTCGCCCCCTGCTGGTTGGCCAGGGCCTGCAGGCAGGCCAGGGCCCGGTCCAGCGGCTCGCTCTGGCCGGTCACCACGGCCCGGTACGTGACCGCCTCGGCCTGCTCCTGCAGCCGCCGGTGCTCGGTGGGCAGCGGTCCCTCCGGATCACTGATCCGCCCCGCGAGCAGCTCGCGCATCAGTCCTTCAGCCCCGAGCTCATGTCGGCGTTCATGATGTGGCGCTGGAACACCAGGAACAGCAGCACCATCGGGACCATCGACAGGATCGAGGCCGACAGCAGCACCGACCAGTCGATGTTCTCGGCCCCGACAATCGAGCGCAGCGCCACCTGCAGGGTGTACTTCTTCTGGTCGTTCAGCACCAGCAGCGGCCAGATGTAGTCGTTCCAGCGCCAGTGGAAGCTGAAGATCGCCAGCGTGAACGCGATCGGACGAGCCAGCGGCAGCATCAGCGAGAAGAAGATCCGCCACTCCGAGGCGCCGTCGATCCGGGCCGCCTCAAGCAGCTCGTCGGGGACGGTCCGGAAGTACTGCCGGAACATGAAGATCCCGGTCGCGGTGATGACCGAGGGGACGATGATGCCGGCCAGCTGGTTGTACAGGCCCAGGCTCTTGATCACCGTGAACGTCGACGGCATGATCACCTCAGTCGGCAGCATCGTGGTCGCCAGGATCCCCATGAAGAAGACCTTCAGCCACATCGGCTTGTACTTGGCGAAGGCGTACCCGGTGGCGGCCGACACCACCACCGTCAGCACCGTCGTGGTGACCGCCACGATGGCCGTGTTCGCGAAGTAGCGGGCGAAGTCGAAACGACCCCAGGCCGTGGTGTAGCCGGAGACGGTCCAGTCCTCGGGAAAGAGCGTCAGCGGGTAGCGGAAGAGCTCGCTGCCGGGCTTGAACGAGCTGAGCACGAACCACAGGATCGGGAACAGGTACGCGCCCGCCAGGACCCACACCACGGCCGTGGAGGTCCAGGTCACCCCGCGCCTCATGCCAGGTCTCCCCGGTCGAGGCGCATCTGGAGCAGGGCGATCACCATCAGGATCACCATCAGCACCATCGAGGCGGCCGAGGCGTACCCGATCCGGGCGTACTCGAAACCGGTCTGGTAGATGTACTGGACCATCAGCACGTTCTGGCTGCCGGGGCCACCGCCGTTGAGCGACTGGATCAGGGCGAACTCCTTCATCGCCCCGATCGTCGCCAGCAGAGTGACCATGAACAGGGTGGGCCGCAGCAGCGGCAGCGTGATCCGCCAGAACTGCTGCCAGCCGCCGGCACCGTCGATCGCCGCCGCCTCGTAGTAGGAGCGGGGGATGTTCTTCAGCGCCGCGATGAACAGCAGCATCGTGAACGCGGTCCCGCCCCAGGTGCTCGCGAACAGCACCACCGCCAGCGACAGGTTCCCGTCCGACTGCCAGCGCTGAGCCGGCAGGTGCGCCAGCTGCAGCACGTAGTTGACGAAGCCGAAGCTCTCACCGAACAGCCAGCGCCAGATGATGCCGACGATGATCGGGCTGATCAGCCAGGGGAAGAAGAACAGCACCCGGGCCGTCATGGCGCCCCGGGTGTAGCGGCTCACCACGAGGACCGCGATCACCAGCGGGACCGTCACGTGCAGCGGCACCGCCAAGACGGTGTACAGCCCGGTCCGCCCCAGCGCCCGGTAGAAGTCGGCGTCGGCGAACAGCTCGGCATAGTTGTCGAAGCCGACCAGCTTCGCCTTGCCGAAGCCGCGGTAGCTGGTGAACGAGTAGTACAGCCCGAGCGCCCCCGGCCACAGGAAGAACAGCGCGTACAGCACCGTCGTGACGATGGTGAAGCTGAGCGGCGCCAGGTGCTGCTGGACGAGGGCCGTGCCGCGGCGACGCCGTACCTGCGCGGTGGTCATCGCATCCTCTCTGGGCCCGGCGCCGCACCGGCACCGGGCCGGCGAAGCGTTACTTGTAGGCCTTGGTGAGGGCAGCCGAGATGTTGCTGATGGTCTGGTCGACCGTCTGCTCGCCGTTGAGGTACTTCACTGTCTCGTCGCGAGTCGGGTCACCGTCGACACCCTTGCCCGCCACCTCGTTCTTCAGGGCCAGCTGCTTCTGCTCGGCCACGACCGGCGGGGCGGCCTGGATCTCGGCGTTGTACAGCTCGAAGGCCTCCTGGTGAGAGGTGTACTTGGGGGTCACCCCGTCGACTGCCGGCAGCATTCCGGAGTACTCGCACAGCTGGGTGTAGTTCTCAGCCTTGTACAGCCAGGCCAGGAAGTCCTTGGCCGGCTTGGCCTGCGGGGTGTCGAAGACCACCATCTCGGCGGCCATGCCGTAGTTCGTGGCCCGGACCGGCTGCTTCGGCAGGTACACCGAGGCCCACTGGAAGTCCTTGATGTTGGCGGCGAAGTCCGCGATCTGCCAGGAGCCGGAGTAGTACGCGGCGACCTGCCCGGACTTGAACAGGGCGTTCGGGTCGTCCTTGGCCAGCCACACCGACTTCGGCATGAACGTGTCGTCGTTGAGGCTCTTGAAGTACTCCAGGCCGGTCCTGGTGGCGGCGTTCGTCGCGTACGCGCCGGAGCCGTCCGGCTTCCACAGCTCGGAGCCGAACTCGAACAGCATCGAGTTCAGCCGGTGCGACGACTTGTCCATCACCAGGCCGTACTTGGCGCCGGTCGCGGCCTGGACCTGCTTGGCCCGGGCGACGAACTCGTCCCAGGTCCAGATCTCGGTCTCCGACTTCGGGTACGCGACGCCGGCCTGGTCCCACAGCGAGGTGTTGAGGAAGAGCCCCACCGCGGTGACGTCGGACGGGATCGACAGCACCTTGCCCTGGTCGTCCACGGCCGCCAGGCTCATCTTGACCTTGCTGGCGGTGGCGATGTCCTTGAGGTCGACCACGGAGTCCTTCCAGATCGGGTCGATCGCCCCGATCCGGGCCATGGCTGGCAGGTCGTCGGCCTGGGCGGCGTTCTTGACCTTGGTCTTGATGTCAGAGTTCGGGATGTCGACGATCTCGACCGTGACCCCGGTCTGCTCCTTGTACTTGGCCGCCATCTTGGCGTACCCGCCGCCCTGGTTGGCGTCGCCGGAGAGGTACAGCTGGAGCGGCTTGGAGTCGGCACCGCCCGAGGACGTGCCGTTGGAGCAGCCGGCCATCGTGAGGCCGAGCGCGAGGACCAGGGCCGAGGTGGCCAGCGTGCGGAACATGAGGGCTCCTGTCGCCAGGGACGAGACGGCAACCGCTTGCCGCTGATGCCTACCTCAGCACGCAGTCCGGCGCTATGTCAAGACATTCTCGGGCCTCATGTCACCCCCGGAGCGACGACCTGCCGATGTCGCTAGCCGCGCCGACGAGCGAGGGCTGAACCGGTCGAGCACAGCAGAGCCGGGTCCAGGCCGGGCCCGACGCCCCACGGGCGCTGACGCTGGGCCTGGAGACCAACGCCGGCCGGGCGGACCGAGCCCGGCCGGGCTAGCCGGTGATCGCCATGTCGAAGGTGTAGAGGCTCGCCCGGTACACGTGCGAGCCGTGCTCGACCACCCGGCCCGCGTCGTCGTGCGCCACCCGCTCCAGGGTCAGCAGCGGGCTTCCCGTACGCTCGCGCAGCTGGTTGGCCTCGGTCGAGCGGGCCAGCCGGGCCCCGATCCGCTGGGTCGCCCCGGCGATGGTGACGCCCTGGCGGCGCAGCGCCGCGTACAGGCCGGACTCCACCAGCGCCCGGTAGTCGGGGGCCAGGTCGGCCGGGAGGTGGTTGGTCATCAGGGCCAGCGGCTCGCCGTCAGCCAGCCGGAGCCGGCGGATCGTGAGCACCCCACTGTCCGGTGGCAGCCGCAGCAGCTCGAGCACCTGGGGCTCACCGGGGGCGATCGAGAACTCGAGGACCGTTGTGGAGGGGCTGCGCCCGTCGCGCTCCAGGTCGTCGAAGAGGGAGGTCAGCCGCAGCTGGCGGTGCACCTGGGTCGGGGCGACGACCGTACCGCTGCCGCGGCGCCGGGTCACCAGCCCGCTGCGGACGAGGTCCTCCATCGCCCGGCGGACCGTGGGCCGCGACAGCCCGAGCCGCTCGGCCAGCTCAACCTCGTTCTCCACCCGGTCGCCCGGCTTGAGCCGCCCGTCCGCGATCGCGGACCGCAGCGCCTGGCTCAGCTGCTGGTGCAGCGGCGACGGTGACGACCGGTCGATCTCAATCGGCAGTGAGGACATGCTTGTCATCATGTCAGACTAACCCTGTGAGAACAGGCGAGCAGTGGTCGTGGCGGCGACGTCTCTCCCAGAAGAGTAGACGTGGGATATGTCCTGACATAATCTAGGCCGGGTGCGAGAAGGAGTAGCCATGACGCCGTCGGTGATCACCATGGGGCGCAGCGGGGTGGACCTGTACCCGCTCCAGCTCGGGGTCGGCCTGGAGGAGGTCACCAGCTTCGGCAAGTTCCTCGGCGGCAGCTCCACCAACGTCGCCATCGCCTGCGCCCGGATCGGCAACGACGACGTGGCCACGATCACCGGGGTCGGCGACGACCCGTTCGGGCGCTGGGTGCGCACCGAGCTGCGCCGGCTCGGGGTCGACGACCGCTTCGTCGTCGTGAGCGACGAGTACCTGACCCCCATCACCTTCTGCGAGATCTTCCCGCCCGACCACTTCCCGCTGTACTTCTACCGCCGGCCCTCGGCACCCGACCTCCAGATCCGGCCCGCCGACATGCCTGAGGCGGCGCTCCGGGACGCCTCGGTGCTCTGGTTCACCGGGACCGGCCTGTGCCAGGAGCCCAGCTGGTCGGCCCACCAGACCGCCCTCGGCTACCGCGAGCGCCGTACCCACACCGTCTTCGACCTCGACTGGCGTCCGGTGTTCTGGGACGGCACCGAGCTGGCCCGCGAGCGGTACGCCTGGTGCCTGGACCGCGCCACGGTGGCGGTCGGGAACCGGGAGGAGTGCGAGATCGCGGTCGGCGAGAGCGAGCCGGAGCGGGCCGCCGACGCCCTGCTGGAGCGCGGGGTAGAGATCGCGGTCGTCAAGCAGGGCCCGCTCGGCACTCTGGTCAAGACCCGCAGCGAGCGGTACGTGGTCCCGCCGACCCCGTGCACCCCGTACAACGGGCTCGGGGCGGGCGACGCCTTCGGCGGCTCCCTGGCCGACGGGCTGAAGCGGGGGCTGGACCTCAAGACCACCATCGAGCGGGCCAGCGCGGCCGGGGCGATCGTCGCCTCCCGGCTGGAGTGCTCGACCGCGATGCCGACCGCCGACGAGATCGACCGGGTGCTGGCGGCCAACCACACCGACGTGCTGGGCGAGCGCCCGTACACCGAGGAGCGGTGATGGACCCCCGCCGGATCAACGAGATCCGCTGGACCGCGCCCGAGCGGGTACGGCAGGCGGTCCGCAGCCGGCGCCGGCCCGACTTCCCCACCGGCACGCTGCTGGTGATCGCCTGCGACCACCCGGCCCGCGGCGCGCTGGCGGTCGGCGGGCGCCCGTACGCGATGGCGGACCGCTGGGACCTGCTGGCGCGGATTCAGACCGCCTTGTCACGGCCCGGAGTGCACGGCTTCCTGGGCACCAGTGACCTGGTCGAGGACCTGTCGCTGATGGGCGCCCTCAACGACCGGCTGGTCTTCGGCTCGATGAACCGGTCGGGGCTCGCCGGGGCCGGCTTCGAGATGGACGACCGGCTGACCGGGTACAGCGTCGCCGGGGTCAGCGAGGCCGGGCTGGACGGCGGCAAGGTGCTGCTGCGGATCGACCCGGACGACCCGGGCAGCAACGCCACCCTGGAGCGCTGCGCCCAGGTGGTGAGTGCGCTCGCCGCCCGGGACCTGGTGGCCATGGTGGAGCCGTTCATCAGCCACCGGGTCGACGGCCGCTCCCGCAACGACCTGACCACCGAGGCGGTGGTCCGCTCGATCGCGATCGCCTCCGGGCTGGGCACCGACACCTCCCGGACCTGGCTCAAGGTCCCGGTCGCGGCCGACATGCGCCGGGTGGCCCAGGCCACCACCATGCCGCTGCTGATCCTGGGCGGCGAGAGCACGCCCGGCAACGAGGAGCGCTGGGCCGAGGCCCTGCGGCAGCCGACCGTACGGGGCCTGGTGATCGGGCGCTCGCTGCTCTACCCCCCTGACGACGACGTGGCCGGCGCAGTCGACCGGGTCGTCGCCCTCACCCGAGCTGGAAGGCAGGCATGAACACCGTCAGTCACTGGATCAACGGCCGCGAGGCGCAGTCGCCAGGCGCCAGCCAGCCGGTCTGGAACCCGGCCACCGGGCAGCAGGTCGGCGAGGTGGCCCTCGGCGGGGCCGAGGTCGTCGACGAGGCCGTACGGGGCGCCGCGGCGGCCCAGGCCGCGTGGGCCGCGACCTCGCTGGCGAAGCGGACCGAGGTGATGTTCGCCTTCCGGCAGCTGCTGGTCGAGCACACCGACGAGCTGGCCCAGGTCATCAGCCGCGAGCACGGCAAGACCGTCCCCGACGCGGCCGGCGAGATCGACCGGGGCCGGGAGTCGGTGGACTTCGCCTGCGGGATCGCCTCGGCGCTCAAGGGCGACTTCTCCCAGAACGTCTCCAGCGGGGTCGACGTCTGCTCCGTACGCCAGCCGCTCGGCGTGGTGGCCGGGATCACCCCGTTCAACTTCCCCGCGATGGTGCCGATGTGGATGCACCCGATCGCGATCGCCTGCGGCAACGCCTTTGTGCTGAAGCCGAGCGAGCGCGACCCGTCGGCGTCGCTGCTGGTGGCCCGGCTGTACCAGGAGGCGGGCCTGCCGGACGGGGTCTTCCAGGTGGTCCAGGGCGGCAAGGAGGCGGTGGACGCGCTGCTGGCGCACCCCCAGGTGCAGGCGGTGTCGTTCGTCGGCTCGACCCCGGTCGCCCGGGCCGTGCAGCAGGGCGCGATCGCCGGTGGCAAGCGGGTTCAGGCCCTGGGCGGGGCCAACAACCACGCCGTGGTGCTGCCGGACGCTGACATCCGCTTCGCCGCCGGCCAGATCGCTGCCGGGGCCTTCGGCTCGGCCGGGGAGCGGTGCATGGCGGTGCCGGTCGCGGTGGCGGTGGGTGAGGCCGCGGAGCCGCTGGTGGCGGCGCTGGCCGAGGAGGCCCGGGCGATCCGGGTCGGGCCTGGTGACCAGGCCGGTACCACGATGGGGCCGGTGATCACCGCCGCCGCCCGGGACCGGGTGGTCTCCTTCATCGACGAGGCGGTGCAGGGCGGCGCCACCGCGGTGGTCGACGGGCGCGGCGTGGTCGTCCCCGGCCACGAGGAGGGCTTCTTCGTCGGCCCGACGGTGCTGACCGGGGTGCAGCCGCAGATGAAGGCGTACTGCGAGGAGGTCTTCGGGCCGCTGCTCGTGGTGATGCAGGTCGACACTCTGGAGCAGGCGATCGACCTGGTCAACGCCGGCCCGTACGGCAACGGGACCGCGGTCTTCACCTCCTCGGGTGAGTCGGCCCGCCAGCTCGCCGAGCAGGTCCAGGTCGGGATGGTCGGGGTGAACGTCCCGATCCCAGTCCCGGTCGGCTACTACTCGTTCGGCGGCTGGAAGGACTCGCTGCTCGGTGACCACCACGCCCACGGCCCGGAGGCGGTCCGCTTCTACACCCGCCAGAAGGTGGTCACCACCCGCTGGCCCCGCACCGAGCAGCGCGCCGCGCAGGCCAGCCTCAGCTTCCCTGGGCACAGCTGAGCCCGTACGGGTCGTCAGGGCTCACCGAGCTGTCAGACCCGGCGGCTAGAGTTCCCGCTGGAGGTGGAGCATGACTGCGACGACAACGGGCGAGGTCTTCACCCGGCGCTGGGTCGTGGACCTGATGCTGGACCTGGCGGGGTACACCGGCGATGTCTCGCGCCAGCGGGTCGTCGAGCCCAGCATCGGCAACGGTGCCTTCATCGGCCCCATCGTGGAGCGTCTGGCCGCCTCGGGCGCACCGTGGGAGTCGTTGCACCCGGCGCTGCGGGGATATGACCTGCGCCCAGAGCACGTCCGGGCCTCCAAGGCGCTGGCCCGCTCGGTCCTGGTCAGCGCAGGGTGCCCGATCGCGGACCAGCTCGTGGACTCGTGGCTCCACACGGGGGACTTTCTCCTGGTCGATGTGCCTGAGGCCGACCTGGTGGTCGGGAACCCGCCGTACATCAGGGCCGACAACCTGGACCCGGCCCTGCTCGCCACGTACCGGCACCTGTGCCCCACCATGAGCCGCCGGGCCGACATCTTCGTTGGCTTCTTTGAGCGCGGCCTCGACCTGCTCCGCCCGGAGGGTCGGCTGGTCTACATCTGCGCCGACCGCTGGATGCGCAACGGGTACGGGCGCGACCTGCGTGCCAAGGTGGTTCGCGGCTTCGCTGTCGACGATGTGCTCGTGATGCACGACGTGGACGCCTTCGCGGACAAGGTCGCCGCCTACCCTGCGGTCATCAGCCTCCGCCGGGGCCAGCAGGGCCCGGTCACGGTGGGGAGCGCGTCACCCGGCTTCTCCGGCGCCGCAGCCCGCGACTACCTGGACTGGCGGGCCACCTCCACCCAGGGGTACAGCAACGACGACATCGCCTGCGCCCGGATGGACCACTGGCACACGACCAGCTCGGTGTGGCCCGACGGCACGCCTAGCGAGCTGGCGTGGCTGGCGCGGCTCGACCGGCTTCCCCTGGTCGAGCAGGCCGGAGTCACCATCGGCATCGGCATCGCCACCGGAGCCGACCGGGTGTACATCCGCCGGCAGGCTGACGTGGAGCCCGACCGTCTCGTACCGATGGTGACTCCTGGTGCCGTCAAGGGGTCGGCGTTCCACTGGACGGGCGAGCACCTGATCAGCCCGTGGCAGGGCCGCTCCCTGGTGAACATCACGCAGTACCCGCGGCTGCTGTCCTACTACCGGGCGCACGGCGAGCAGCTGCGCGGCCGCAGTGTTGCTCAGCGCAGCCCGCAGTGGTGGCGGACCATCGACTCGTTCAACCCCGCCCTGCTGGAGCGGGACCTCCTCGTCATGCCAGACATGTTGCTGCACGCGCACCCGGTGCGGGTTCCGGCCGGGTACTACCCGCACCACGGGCTGACCTGGTTCGCCAGCGACGAGTGGGACCTCGATGTTCTCGGCGGCCTGCTGCTGTCGGAGCCGGTAGAGCGGCAGGTCGCGGCCCACTGCGTACGAATGCGGGGCGGCACCCTGCGCTTCCAGCCGACCGTGCTCCGCATGGTCCGTCTCCCCAGACCCGGCGACGTCCCTCCATCGCTGGCGGCGAGGCTGGCCCAGGCCTTCTGCGACCACGACCGGGGCTCAGCCAGCCGAGCCGCGTGGGAGCTCTACCCCTCACTAGACGCCTGACAAGCATGGACACCTGACTGGCTCGGTCAGGGAGAGCTCAGTCGGTGAGCACTCCGGGGCGCTGGGCGAGCACCTCCAGCCGGACGCAGACCACCAGGGTGTCGTCACTGATGACCGGGGGCTCGGCCCCGGACGCCCGAAAGCCCTCCTGGTACGGCCGGCTGGTCCAGAACCGGCGGTGAGCGGCACGCCACTGCTCAGGCGTGGCGAAGCCCTCGCCCTCGCCGCGTACGTGCTCCTCGGTGACGTCGGCCAGCCGGACCACCTCGACGCCTGCGTCCCGGGTGATGCAGACCGGGGCCCCGCTGGAGTCGACCACCACCTCTGTGCCGCCGGGCTCCGGTGGCCGCTCGTGCTCGGCCAGCAGGGAGGAGGTGGTGCGCTTGGCGCCGCTCAGCAGCGCCGTCACCAGCCGGTCGCGCTGCGGGCCAGCGAAGCCGTACGTGCCCTCAGCCAGCAGCTCCCAGCGCTCCGGCAGCCACCGGGTCGGCTCGGGGCGCTCTCGGCGGGAGCGGAAGAGGACCACCTCGGTGTCGTAGAAGTCCCGGCTGAGGCCGACCCGCTCCATCCCGATCCGCTCAGCCACCCTCTGAGACGCCGTGTTGTCGGGGTGGGTGACGGCCACCAGCTCGGCGACCCCGCGGGTGTGCACCGCATCCAGCACCGCCCGGGCGGCCTCGGTGCTGTAGCCGTGACCGCAGTGCTCGGCCACCTGGCGCCAGCCGATCTCCAGGACCTGGGGCTCGCCACCGCCTGAGGGCGGGACCGGCTTCACCAGGACCATCCCGACCGGCTCCTCCGTCTGGCGCAACTCCACCACACTGAACCCCTGGACCGGGTGCTCGGCCAGCGTGGTGAACCGGCGCAGGCGCTCCCGAGCGGCCTCGTCGTCGGGGGTCAGGACCGACGGGATGAACCGGGCCAGGTCAGGGTGAGCGTGGAGGCGCCGGATGAAGCCCACGTCATCGCCGTGGAACGGCCGCAGCCGCAGCCGCTGCGTGCTCAGGGGGATCATGAGGCGATTCTGTCACTGCGGCCTGGCCGGATGAGAATCCCCGTCACCTGCGGCGCGACAACGGGTTCTGCACCTCTATCCTGGTCAGGTGCCAGCAGCCGACAAGCCCGGAGAGCTGATCGGCGCTGTCGCCGAGCGGACCGGGCTCACCGTGGAGACGATCCGGTTCTACGAGACCGAGGGGCTGATCACCCCCAGCCGCGACGCGGGTGGGCGGCGCCGCTACTCCCCGGTCGACATCACCGGGCTGGAGGTAGTGCAGGCGCTGCGCAACACCGGGATGGGCATCAAGGAGATCCGGCAGTTCGCCACCAGCGTGGCGCCGCCTACCGGGGGCGACGGGGCGGAGCGGCTGACCGCGCTGCGGGCCAGCATGCAGGACCTCCTGGAGGTCCTCGACCAGCGCGAGGCGGAGCTGGTGCGGGCCCGGTCGCTGGTGGTCCGCTGGACCGCCGAGCTCGACCAGAGCCACTCGGCCGGCTCTTGACATTACTTCAGTACCTACCGATATGATCGGTGCATGCCGATTGTTCATGAGCTGTTGCCGACCGACGTACCCGACGATGCCGCCGCAGTCCACGCCGCGGCCGACCTGGCCGCTCTGCTGTCGGCCCTGGGAGACCCGACCCGGCTAGCGATCTTGCTTCACCTGCGAGGCGGAGAGCACAAGGTCGGCGAGCTGGCCGAGCACCTCGGGCTGGCGCAGTCGACGATCTCCCAGCACCTGGCGCTGCTGCGCAGCACCGGACTGATCTCCACCCACACCCACGGCCGGGCCCGAGTCAGCGCCCTGGAGCACGCCGACGAGCTGGCGGCGGTTCTCGCCGCCGCCCAGTCCCTGGCTGATCAGATCACGGCCCACACCGACGAGGGGGACGCGCTGTGAGTACTCACCAGCACGAGCGCGACCACGAGCACCACGACCACGCTCACGGCCACCACGACCACGACCACACCGCCGGCGCCTCCCGGACCAGCCTGGCGATCGCCCTAGCCCTGACCGGGACAGTGCTGGTCGGCGAGATCGTGACCGGGCTGCTCACCGGCTCCCTGGCGCTGCTCGCCGACGCCGGGCACATGGCGACCGACTCGGTCGGGCTGGTGATCGCCCTGCTCGCCGCGCACCTGTCCACCCGGCCACCGACCGACCGCTCCACCTGGGGGCTGCGCCGGGCCGAGGTGATCGGGGCCGCTCTGCAAGCCGGAATGCTGCTGGTCGTGGCGGTCATGGTGGCGATCCGGGCAGCCCTCGCCCTAGTCTCCCCGACACCGGTCGAGGCCCACGGGATGCTGCTGATGGGCGTGGTCGGGCTGCTCGCCAACATCGCGGCCCTGCTGGTCCTGGCCCGCGGACGAAAGGACAGCCTCAACACCCGCGCCGCCTTTCTCGAGGTCGCCGCTGACGCCCTGGGCTCGGTCGGGGTCCTGGTGGCGGCCGGCGTGGTCGCGCTCACCGGCTGGTGGCAGGCCGACTCCGTCGCCTCGCTGGTGATCGTGGCCATGATTGTGCCCCGAGCCGTGGCCCTGCTGCGCTCCGCCGGCAAGGTCCTGATGGACTTCACCCCCGACCGGCTCGACCTGGCCGAGGTCCGCCGCCACATCCTCGGGCTCGACCACGTCGAGGACGTCCACGACCTGCACGCCTGGACTGTCGCCTCGGGGATGCCGTCCCTGACCGCCCATGTCGTGATCCGCGACGAGTGCCTGCGCGACGGCCACACCGCCGAGATCCTGGACGCCCTGCAGGCCTGCGCTGCCCAGCACTTCCCCGTCGAGGTCCACCACACCACGTTCCAGCTCGAGCCGGCCGGGCACCGCGACCACGAGCAGACCTGCCCAGCACCTGCTCAACGGTCCGCCTAGAGGACTGCCCGAAAGCTGCCGCCTCAGGTGGGGGCCTGCCGAGCCAGCCTCGACCGGGTGGACAGCGGACGCCTGCTGGGCCGTGGGCTCAGTGGCCGGTGCTGATCAGCACCACGACCGACCAGGCCGCGACGCCGTAGTGGCTGTCGACCACCGGGCCGGTCCCGGTCTCCCAGACGTTGCAGTGCGGCTCGGCGTAGGTGGCGGTGTCGATCAGGGTCCGCCACGGGCGCCGGTCGACCTGCGGCAGCTGGAAGTCCACCGGCTGGTCGGCCATGTTGACCAGCAGGCACAGGTCCCCAGCCCCCGGGGCGGCGCTGGAGTCGATCAGCACCACCAGGCTGCGGTCACCACCCGCCGGGTGGCTCTGCCCGTCAGGGCGGAAGAAGAGGTACGACACGTCGTCATCGCCCAGCTCGACGTCCCCGTACGCGCGCTGCCGCAGCGCCGGGTGCCGCTGGCGCAGCCCCGCCACGAAGCGGGTGAACTGCAGCAGCGGGTTCACCCCGTCCGGGGTCAGCGCCTGGCCCAGGTTGTCGTGGTAGCGCCACTGCGGGTGCTCCGGGTCGACCAGGACCCGCTGCGGAGCGCTGCTGCCCGCCATCGCCCAGTTGTTCCAGATCCCGACCGAGTCGATGCTCCACGGGTTGTTGTTGCCGTTCTGGGTGCGCCCGTACTCGTCGCCGGAGACGATCATCGGCACCCCGCGCGACAGGTACAGCAGGGTCAGGAAGTTCCGCACCCGCTGCCGGCGGAACCCCTGGTCACCGCCGGAGTCCCAGGACAGGTTCGAGTCCGAGCCGCCGTCGGAGGGGCCGAACGGGTACGGCTGGTCGTTGACCTTGCCGTTGTAGCTGACCAGGTCGGCCAGGGTGAAGCCGTCGTGAGCGGTGAGGAAGTTGATCGAGCGCTGCGGGCCACCCTGGTCGTTGAAGTGCAGGTAGTCACCGTTGAGCTGGTCGATGGTCTCGTACGTGTTGGCGTCGCCCTTGCAGAAGGCCCGTACGGCGTCCCGGTAGCGGCCGTTCCACTCCCCCCAGCCGGACGGGAAGCTGCCCACCTCGTAGCCCCACAGGTCCCAGGCCTCGGCAATCACCTCGATCTGCCGGTCGGCGGCCAGGTCCCGGATCTGCAGCAGCAGCGGGTGCTGCTGGAAGAAGCGGCGCTGCTGGTCCCAGTTGGTCCGCTCGAAGGCGTTCGGGGTCCGGCCCAGCACCGGCGCCAGGTCGAAGCGGAAGCCGTCGACCCCCATCACGTCCGTCCAGTAGGTCAGCGAGTCGACGACCAGCTGCTGGGTGGCCAGCACCGAGAAGTTGAGCTGGTTGGAGCAGCCGGTCGCCCCGTCGACCAGCATCTGCTGGTCTGACAGCACGTAGTAGTCGCTGGTGGCGAAGCCGCCGAGGCTGACGAAGCCGGTGGTGTCGGCCCGACCGGCCCAGTTGCCGCCCTCGGCGGAGTGGTTGTAGACGACGTCGAGGTAGACCTCCAGCCCGGCGTCGTGGAAGGCCTGCACCATCTGCTTGAACTCCCGCGTCGGCCCGCCCGGCGACCGGTCGTGGGCGTAGTGCCGGTTCGGCGCGAAGTAGGCCAGGGTCTGGTAGCCCCAGAAGTTCGCCAGCTGCGGGCGGCTAGCGTCGGTCGAGCTGTTGGTCTCGTGCACCGGCAGCAGCTCGATGGTGGTGACCCCCAGCGCCTTCAGGTACGGCGCCAGGTAGCCGGCTCCCGCGTACGTGCCGCGCAGCTCGTCGGGAACGTCGACCACCTGCGCGAATCCGGGCTGGCGCGACAGCAGCTCGCGCAGCCGGGCCGAGCTCGGGTGCTGGGTCAGGGAGCGGACGTGGGCCTCGTACACCGCCGAGTTCTCCGGCGCCAGCCGCGGGCGCGGCGCGGTCCAGGGCTGGTCGGCGATCACGATCCCCTTCGGCACGAACCGGGCGGTGTCGTGCTCGCGGCGGGTCCGCCCGGCGTACTCCTCGGCGCCGGTCCCGAAGAACCCTGGGTCGCCGCCGACCTGACCGATCAGCTCGGAGAACATGGTGTGCGTCAGCTCGCGGGCGTACGGGTCGAAGAGCACCTTGTTGGGGTTGAACCGGTTCCCGGCGGCGTCGACGTCGCTGAGGAAGCCGGCTGACGAGCCGCCCCGGGTCCAGGCCGGGTCGTACGGCCAGTTCGGCCCCCAGCAGCGGTAGCCGTACAGGGTGCCCTCGCCGATCCCGGCCAGAGCCCCGCGCCAGACCCCGTCGCTGCCCTGGGCGAGCTCGAACGAGGCGTACGCGTCGGCCCCGGTCGGCTGCTGGTACAGCTCCAGCTCGACGCGGGTCGCGGCCGGCGCGTACACCGCGAAGGCGACCTGGTCGGGACCGGCCTGGGCGCCGAGGCTGAAGCCGGCGCCGGCCCAGGTCTCGGGACGGACGGGGACTGGGGTGAGGTCGTTCACCGGGCAAGGTTCGCACCTGGCCTGCCGTTCTGGCCAGCCGGGTCCGGGCCCTGGACGACGGGCGCCGGGTCGTGACGCGCGGCGCAGCAGCGGGCTGATGGGCGGCTGAGACGGCGAGGAAGATCCTCGCCGGAGCCAGAAGCAAGATTGTCAAGGCGATCCGCGAGATCGTCGTCTTGTGCGGTGGCAAGCCGGCACGGAGGATCGGTGACGACTGTCATAGTCGTGTGATGGCAGAGTGTATGCCGCGCACCCGGAGCGGCGGTCACAACGACGCGAGACGTGGGGGTCAGCCGTGACATCGATGGTGGAGCACGCCGAGAGGTTCCTGGGCCCGGTCCAGAGGGGGTGGTCGACCGACCCTGACGGTGGCTCGATGCCGTTCCAGATCGTGGAGTACGAGCACGGCTCAGACCCAGAGTCGGTGGCGTACTCAACGCTCGGGCTGAGTCGGGCTGGGCTGGTGTCACCGACCTCGGGGCGTGAGATCCGCCAGGAGCTCCTGATGGTTCTGCGCAGGTCGGTTCCGGCTGATGTGGCCTTGTCACTGCTGTGGCAGGTGGGGCTGACGGTGCTGGAGTCGGGCGAGGCGCTGCTGCGGGGGCATGTGGTGGGTCCTGCGGGCCGGCTGGCGCCGGAGACGGACCTGACGGCTCTGTACGTCACGACTCCGGTGTACTTCCCAGACGAGCTGGCCTGGTTCGCCGGCGCCGACGGGGACGTGGCGGTGGCCTGGCTGGTGCCGATCGGGACGGAGGAGGCGCAGCTCGTGCTGGAGCGCGGGTGGGACCGGTTCGAGGATCTCGTGGAGGAGCAGGACCCAGACCTGGTCGACCTGCAGCGCCCCTCCATGCGCCTCGCTCCTTGAGCAGCGGTCTCCCGTGCAGCGATCGGCACCCGCCAGGTCGGGGGCCAAAGCAGTTTGAACGCTACAAGCTGAGTCAGTGCCACACGGGGCATCATCCCGAAGACGCTGTCGACTGGTGGAACCGAGTGGGCTGCATGCATGGCCCTCGAAGCGACACCGCGCGGCGGTAGATGCTGAGCTCAAGGAACTACGAGCCGCAGCCCGGACGATACAGTATGTCCATGGGTGGGCGAGCGAAAAGTCGTTGTGTCGATCCTGGATCGGCATTTCTATAGGCTAAGCAGGGGCTATGCACATCAGCTTCGGTGTGAATGATCTTCCTGCCCGCGAGGCTGAGAGGCTGAGCGATGATGCCGATCGGGTCGCCGACCTGTTTGACGCTGGAGACGTCGATGGCGCGCTACGGCTCGCGGAGCGGGTCTGGGACGAGATCCCAGGTGACGACCTGGAGACGAAGGTCCTGACGGCCAGTGTCCCGCAGCATGTCTCGTCGAATGCGATGCAGGGAGCAGCCGAGGCAGGGCTGCGGGAGGAGACTCTTCACTGGCTGGAGCGCTTCCGGGCCTCCTACGGGTACGAGGACAACCCGAGTGTGCTGGAGGAGTGGGGCGAGAGCATGTACGCGCTGGGTGACATGGCTGCCGCGGCTGACGTGTTCAAGCGGATGCTCACGACCTTCGGGAAGCGGGCGTTCCGGGAGCTGGACCCGAACTTTCTGCGGCTGGCGGAGGGGGAGCCGCTGGTGGAGGGCTCGGCTGCTCCGGCCGAGCTGGACGAGGACGAGGTAGACCGGCTGGCGGAGGTGGGCAACGAGGCCCTGGAGGCTGGCGACTGGCAGACAGCCGTCAAGGCCTGGACCGAGGGCCTGGCGCTGGTACCAGAGCCGAAGAGCCTGTACGAGGCGACGATGTGGTTCTGCGCATCGCTGGCGGATGCGTACTGGACAGCCGGCCAGTACGACCTCGTCGTCGACTTCGCCCAGCAGGCCATGGACGCCTCCGACGGCGGGAACGGGTTCATCTGGCTGCGGCTGGGCCAGCTGGAGCTGGGTCAGCGGGACGCTGCTGCGGACTCGCTGATGAGTGCGTTCATGCTGGAGGGTCACGAGATCTTCGAGGGTGAGGACCCGAAGTACCTCCAGCTCCTCCGCGACACCGGAGCAAAGAACATCTGACCAGGCAGAGCACAGACTCAGTTCCGGTACGCCAGGCGCCGGCCGTCTTGCAGAAACCCGCCTGGTCGGGCGAGTAGGCGGTGTCTGGCAGGCTGGTCCGGTGCGGAGCACTGCGAGACAGATGGCCCTGGTGCTGGGGGTGATGCCAGTCCTGCCGGCGAGCGGGCTGGCCGTCTTGTACATCTTCCCGGGGCTGCAGGCGCGCCGAGTCCTGCCGGCGCTGCTGGCGTCATTCATCCCGTACGCGGTGCCGATGTGGCTGGTCGCCCTCGCCGCCCTGCTCGGGCTCGGGCGGGGCCGGACCCGCTGGTGGGCGGTCCCGGTCGGAGTGGCACTAGCGGCCCAGACGCTCTGGGCGCTGCCCCACCTGCCGCACGCCCAGCCCTCGGCCGAGGGTAGCCCGGTGCGGCTGATGGCGCTCAACGTGCAGTTCGGCCAGGCAGACCACGACCAGTTCAAGGCGGCTGTGTCCGCTGCCCAGCCCGACCTGCTGGTGCTGACCGAGGTCACCGACGACTTCCTCGAGCGGGCCCAGCCGACCCTGAGCCACTACCCGTACCGGGTCGGGACGTCCGACCCGACCGGCCGCTACGCCGGCGGGACCATGGTCTACAGCACCAGCCCGCTGACCGAGCTGGAGCGCCTCGACACCACCTTCACCACCATGGCGGTCCGGGTCGAGCGCCCCGACGGCCCGCTGGTGCTGGTCGCCGCCCACCCGGTGAACCCGCTGCTCGGGACCCAGGCCTGGACCGAGGAGCCGGAGCGAATCCGCGAGGCGGTGCTGCGCCACCAGGAGCAGCCGGTGGTGGTGGCCGGCGACCTCAACGCGACCGTCGAGCACCTCACCGTACGGCGGCTGCTGCGCGCCGGGCTCACCGACGCCGTCGACCAGTCCGGGGTCGGCTGGCAGCCGACGTTCAGCACCGAGACCCCGTTCCCGCCCATGATCGCGATCGACCACGTCCTGGTGAACCACCGGGTCACGGCCACCGGAGTCCGTGCCTTCGAGGTCGCCGGCAGCGACCACCGCGGGATCGTGGCCGAGCTGGTCGTCCGGTAGCCCACCGCTCTCGCAGCGCTCCCCGACCGGGGTTCTGCCCGGTCAGGAGCCGCCCGCGGGTCGGCCGGCCAGCAGGTGCTCACAGAAGCCCAGGACCGCAGCCCTCAGACCTGGCTGTGCGAGCGGGTGCGGCTCACTGGCCCTGACGAAGTCGCGTACCCGCTCGCAGGTCTCGCCGACCACTGCTCTCGCCTCCCCTGTGCCAAGCCCCCAGGAGGCGGCCTCGTCGACGAGGTGCTGGACAGTGACCGCGGCCTGCCGGTACTCACCGGCCACAGCCAGCGCCAGCTCGCCGTCGCTCGGGCGGTGAGCCATCGGGACCACGTCATACGCAGGGGCGGGGACCGGGTCGGAGTCGAGGGGGTGCAGGACCGCCAGGTTCTTGGTGTGCAGATCCAGGTTCCCGACTGCAGTGGCGAGGGTGACCAGGCGCAGTAGCCACAGCCAGGGCTCGCCACTCAGGTCCCTGATCGCGGCGGCGACCCTGGCCAGGCTCGCCCGCCCACCGATCCGCTGGTACTTCTGGTCGCCGACCAGGCCGAGCACCTGGCTCAGGTCCTCCTGGTGGATGCGCTCGGGATCGCGGTCGAAGCGCTCAATGACGAGGGCGTCAACATCGTCGAACGCCTCGATCCAGGTCTCGTGGCGGGCGAGGCCCAGGTGCCGGGCGATCCGAGCCCCGTACTCCTCGTCGCCGATCGTGGCGGACCGGGACTTGAGGATGTGGGTCGACGGGTACCCATCGAGGGCCCGGTGCCAGCGGCCGTCGACGCGGGCCAGGACGATCTTCTCCTGCACCCCGCCGAGCGAGGTCTTCCCGGCGGCATCGACGTTGGCCAGGGGGGAGTCCCTGACCTGGCGCAGCAGGTCGGCGACCCCACCGCCGGTCAGAGCAAGGAGCCGAGGGGTGCGAGGCTCACCGGGAACATCGGGGTCCCAGATCTGCAGGGCTCCAGCGATGTCTCGCCCGTACCGTCGCAGCATGGCGACCGTGTCGTGCGCCGGGACCCCGGCCTCCGCGGCCAGACGCTGCAGCATCGGTCCTTCCGGGAGCAGCCCGGCGAACCAGGCCTGGCGCCGCTCCCGTCCCGAGCGCCGGGCTCTCAGGGTCAGCGGAACCGCGAGCGACAAGGCCGGCGAGTCCAGGCCGAATCTCGCTACCCCGGCCGGGTCGGGGTCGAAGTCGAACGTTCGCCAGGGGCCGCGCAGGTGCCCGATGCAGGTGCCGTACAGGTCAACCACCAGACCGGCCATGCATCAGCTCCTCGTCGACCTCGATGGTGGCGGTCAGCCGCATCCCGGTGGCCCGCATGTACGCGAACAGCCGGTCGGTGTACAGCGACGGCTTGCCGGCCTCGATCTCCCACACGTACCGCTGCGAGATCCCCAGCCGCTGGGCCAGCTCACGCTGTGTCAGCCCGGCGACCAGCCGTGACTGCTGCAGGATCCGCCCCAGCGACTGAGGCGAGGTGACCTTGCCGCTCACCTCCACCATCACCCCTCCTTACGACGATATCGTCGTCACCCTAGTCGACTACCACAAGGTAGTCAAGGGTGTGGGTCAGGCCCGGTCCAGAGCGCAGCGAAGGTCGGCCAGGAGGTCCTCGGTCTGCTCGATCCCGACCGAGACCCGCAGCAGGCCAGGGGTGATGCCGGCAGCCTGCTGAACCTCGGGCGGCATCGCGGCGTGGGTCATGGTGGCCGGGTGGCAGATCAGGCTCTCCACGCCACCGAGGGACTCGGCCAGCGAGAAGCAGCGCAGCCCGTCCAGGGCCCGGTCGACCGCCTCCCGGTCGGCCAGCTCGAAGGAGAGCATCCCGCCGAATCCGGCCTGCTGACGGCGGGCGAGGTCGTGGCCCGGGTGGTCGGGCAGGCCCGGGTAGTGGGTCCGGCGCACTGCGGGGTGCTGGGCGAGCAGCTCCGCCACCGCCTGGGCGTTCTCGCTGTGGGCCCGGGTCCGCGCCCCCAGGGTCCGCAGCCCGCGCAGGGTCTGGTACGCGTCAAACGGCGAGCCCGAGGTACCCAGGCAGTTGGCCCACCAGACGAGGCCCTCGGCCATGTGAGAGCTGGCGGCGACTGCTGCCCCACCCAGCACGTCGGAGTGCCCGTTGAGGTACTTGGTGCTGGAGTGGACGACGATGTCGGCCCCGAGGCCGATCGGGCGCTGCAGCGCCGGGGAGAGGAAGGTGTTGTCGACAGCGACCAGGGCCCCAGCCCGGTGGGCGGCATCGCTGACCGCAGCCAGGTCGGTGATCCGCAGCAGCGGGTTGGACGGGGACTCCAGCCAGACCAGGCTCGGCTCGTCCTGCCACAGCTCCTCCAGGCCGGCGAGGTCGGTGAAGTCCACCAGCCGCAGGCGCAGCCGGCTCGTGCGGGCGAGGGCGTCGAAGAGGCGCCAGCTGCCGCCGTACGGGTCGTGCGGGATCGCGACCAGGGAGCCTGGTGGGACGACCGCGTGGACCACGGTGGTGACGGCCGCCATCCCCGAGGCGGTGACAACAGCCCCGGCGCCGCCCTCCAGCTCGGCCAGGGTGTCGGCGAGCAGGCTGCGGGTCGGGTTGCTGGTGCGGCCGTACTCGTGACCGGGTGACTCACCCAGGCGAGGGAAGCGGTAGGTCGTGGACAGGTAGATCGGGGGCACCACGGCATGGTGCTGGCTGTCCCAGTCGAGGCCGGCCCGGGTAGCCCGGGTGAGCGGCGACAGACCGTCAGGCATGGGGTCCTCTCTGCTCGGGTACGCGGCTGAGGCTAGCCTCCGCGGCAGGCCCGTCACCCCTCGTCCAGGAGGTGGATCGCTGCACCCGTACGGGTTCACGCTGCCGCCCGCTCCCCGGCGACCTCTGCGGCCGACCGGCGAGGGCCTGCCCTGCGCCCCCAGCGCCCTACCCCTTGACCGCTCCCGAGGTCATCCCGGCCACCATCTGCCGGTTGAAGATGATGAACATGATCAGCGGTGGGATGGTGATCAGCAGCACGTTCATGAAGAGCAGGTTGTACTCGGTCAGGAACTCCGACATGAACGAGTACAGGGTGAGCTGCACGGTCGGGTAGCCCGGCAGGAAGTACAGCGGTGAGGTGAAGTCATTGAAGACGTGCACCGACTGGACCACCACGACCGTGATGATCACCGGGCGCAGCAGCGGAAAGATCACCGAGAAGAAGAGCCGCAGCGGACCCGCCCCGTCGACGATGGCGGCCTCGTCGATCTCCCGCGGGATCGCCGCGATGAAGGCCCGAAACAGCATCGTCGAGAACGACATGCCGAAGGTGATCTCGATGAAGATCAGGCCGGGCAGGGTCTTGAACAGCCCGAGGCTCTGCAGCACCCACACTGTCGGGACGACGGCCGGCGGGATCACCAGCCCGGCCAGCACCATCAGCTGGATGAGAAAGCCGACCCGCCCTTTGCGACGCTGCCAGATGAAGGCCGCCATCGCCGCGAAGAGCACCATGAAGGTGACCGAGACCACGGTCAGCACCGAGGAGTTGATGAAGGCCAGCACCAGGTCGTACTGACGGGCCGAGATGACCTCGCGAAAGTTCTCCACGACCCGGGTCTCACTCGGCCAGGACAGGCTCAGCTCCGACGACTCGGCCGAGCTCTTGACGGCCTGCAGCACGATGAACGCGAAGGGGACGACGAAGACCACCGTCACCACCGCGAACGTGATGATGGTCAGCGGCAGCCGGCGCCAGACGCTGGGAGCACGGCCGCTGGGCGACTCGCTCACAGGTCCACCTCCCGTCGGGTCAGCAGGTACTGCAGCGGCATCACGACCAGCGCCACCAGCAGGAACAGCACCACGTTGCCGGCGGTCGAGAGCCCGTAGAAGCCAGCCTGGTACTGCTTGTAGATCACCGACGCGATGACGTCGGAGGCGAACCCCGGCCCGCCCTTGGTCATGGCCCAGATCAGGTCAAAGGAGCGCAGCCCGCCGATCAGCGACAGGGTGATCACGGTGGCGGTGGCCGGCCAGGCCAGCGGCAAGGTGATGTGGAAGAACTGCCTGAGCTTTCCGGTCCCGTCGACCTCGGCCGCCTCGTAGTACTCCTTGGGGATGGCGAGAATGCCGGCCATGTAGATCAGGGTGGCCAGCCCGACCCCTTTCCAGATGTCGACGATGGCGACCGAGAACAGGGCCAGGTCAGGGTTGATGAGCCAGCCTGGCCCGTCGATCCCGACCACCGCCAGGGCCCGGTTGATGAGGCCGAGGTTGGGGTCCATCAGGGCCTTGAAGGCAATACCCACACCGACCGTGGAGACCAGCACCGGAAAGAAGATGATCGACCGCACCAGCCCCCGGCCCAGGACGCTGCTGGTCAGCAGCACCGCCAGCGGCAGCCCGATCACCACCTTGCTGCCGCTGGTGACCACGGCGTAGATGATCGTGTTGGTCAGCCCCTGGACCAGCTGCGGCTCGGCGAAGAACTGCCGAAAGTTGGCCAGCCCGATCCAGGTCGCCTCCTGCAGGTCCCAGCGGGTGAAGGCGTAGTAGAACGACGCCACGGTCGGCACCAGGAAGAACGTGAGAAAGAGGATCGCGGCCGGGGCCAGGAACCACACCGGGTACGCAGACCGGGTGTAGACCTGGGACACGGCCCGACCGAAAGGCGCGCGCCGGGCTGGAGCAGCGGCCATAGGACCTGCCTCTCGGGTCCGGGCAGCGTCGCGGGAACGCTCGGCGACGCTGCCGTGAAACGATTCACGATTCGTCGGAGAGTACGCCGTAGCGCTGCCGCCGTCAAGGGGCTCACCCCGCTCGGTGGACCGCCGCGCGCTCGCCGCCTCCTGCAACCCGCAGGTGTGGGCTCACCCCCCGCTCGGTGGGCCGCCGCTCGACGGGCGCTCGGCCCGGCCGCCGGCTCGCCCCGCTGGTGCCGCAGGGACGCGGGCTCAGCCCGGCCCTTGACACGTTTCAATCGTCGTGCTGGGCTATCCCCGTCCACCGACCGCCGCGCGAAGGAGCGCCGCCCGTGACCACGTCCACCCGTTCCCTGCTGTCGTCCGCCCGCCTGATCGAGTCCGAGGCCGAGCACGCCCAAGCCCCCCTGGTGCGCACCGTCGCCGAGCGCGACCCAGGCCACGGTGAGGTCGTGGCCGCCACCCTGGAGGCCAGCGGGCTCGGGCTCTTCGAGCCGTACCTGAACGGGCAGCGGGTCGGCGCCGACCTCCTCTGCCCCGGGTGGTCCAGCTACGAGTGGCGGGTCCGGGTCTACACGTACGACGTGACCGCCCACCTCACCGGCGACGGGCCGGTCGTGCTCGGCTTCCAGCTCGGCCGCGGCTGGGCCGTCGGGCGGCTCGGCTTCCAGGGCGGCCAGGGCTTCTACGCCCAGCAGCCGGCGGTGATCGCCGAGCTGCGGCTGCGGTACGCCGACGGCCACGAGCAGCTCGTCGCCACCGGCCCCGGCTGGCAGTCCGGCCCGTCGCCGGTGCTGGCGAACGACCTGTACGACGGCGAGACCATCGACGCCCGGGTCGACGTCACCGGCTGGTGCACCGACCCGAGCCCCCGGCCCGGCTGGGGCGGGGTACGGGAGGTCGACTTCGACCACGCCCGGCTGGTCGCGTACACCGGGCCCCGGGTGGTCCGCCACGAGCAGGTCTCGCCGGTCAGGACCTGGCAGTCGCCCTCCGGCAAGACGCTGGTCGACTTCGGGCAGAACCTCGTCGGCTGGGTCCAGGCCCGCATCTGCGCCCCGGCCGGGACCGAGATCACCCTGCGGCACGCCGAGGTGCTGGAGCACGACGAGATCGGCACCCGGCCGCTGCGGAGCGCGAAGGCCACCGACCGGTTCATCTGCTCCGGCGGTGACGACGTCTTCGAGCCGACCCTGACCTTCCACGGCTTCCGGTACGTCGAGGTGACCGGCTGGCCCGGCACCCCCACCGAGCAGGACCTGACCGCGGTCGTGATCCACTCCGACCTGCGCCGGACCGGGCACTTCGAGTGCTCCAACGAGCTGGTCAGCCAGCTGCACCGCAACGTGGTGTGGGGCCAGAAGGGAAACTTCGTCGACCTCCCCACCGACTGCCCGCAGCGCGACGAGCGGCTCGGCTGGACCGGCGACATCTCTGCCTTCGCCCCCACAGCAGCCTTCCTGTTCGACGTCTCGGCCTTCCTCGGGGAGTGGCTGGAGAACGTCGCGGTCGAGCAGGCTCACCACGGCGGGATCATCCCGTACGTGGTCCCCGACGTCCTCAAGCTGGACCGGCAGCGCCCGGGCCGGCCGCCGGAGTCGACCTGCCTGTGGAGCGACGCCGGCTGCTGGGTGCCCTGGGCCCTGTGGCAGGCGTACGGGGACCTCGACGCGCTGCGGCGGGCCTTCCCGGTCATGACCTCACACCTCGACCACGTCGAGACCCTGCTCACCGGCGACGGGCTGTGGGAAGGCTGCTTCCAGTTCGCTGACTGGCTCGACCCGAGCGCGCCGCCCGAGGACCCGGCCGCGGCCAAGGCCGACAAGGGCGTGGTGGCGACCGCGTGCCTCTACCGCTCGGCGGTGATCACCACCGAGACCGCCACCCTGCTCGGCGAGACCGAGGCGGCCGAGCGCTACCGCAGGTACGCCGACCGGCTGCGGCAGGCCTTCGGCCAGCACTACGTCTGCGCTGAGGGCACGGTCCGCTCCGACTGCCCGACGGTGTACGCGCTGGCAATCTGCTTCGGGCTGCTGACCCCCGAGCAGGAGCAGCTCGCCGGGCGGCGGCTGGCCGAGCTGGTCGCCGAGAACCAGTACCGGATCGCGACCGGCTTCGCCGGCACCCCGTTCGTGCTGCCGGCGCTGACCCGGACCGGGCACCTGGACGAGGCCTACCGGCTGCTGCTGGAGCGGGAGAACCCGTCCTGGCTGTACCCGGTGACGATGGGCGCCACCACGGTCTGGGAGCGCTGGGACTCGATGCTGCCCGACGGCAGCATCAACCCTGGCGAGATGACGTCCTTCAACCACTACGCCCTGGGCGCGGTGGCCGACTGGCTGCACCAGGTGGTGGGCGGGCTGGCCCCGCTGGAGCCGGGCTACCGCCGGGTGCTCGTAGCCCCCCGGCCTGGTGGTGGCCTGACCTGGGCCACGACCAGCCTCGACACCCCCTCCGGCACCGTCAGCGTGCACTGGCGCACGGATGCCGGTCGGACCACGGTCGACGTGGTCCTCCCCGACGGGGTGACCGGTGAGCTGCGTCACCCCGACGGCTCAGTACAGGAGCTGGCCGGCAGCTGCCAGGTCAGCCTGAACGCCTAAGGAGGGCACCATGACAGTCACCCGCAAGACCTTCCTCACCGGCCTCGGCGCCGGCGCTCTGCTGGCGGCCTCCGGCTGCCAGTCCGGCAGCCTGGGCTCCAGCGGCGGCGGCAACCGGGTCCCGCTGAAGCTGCTGTACTCGACCGGCAACACCAACACCGCGTACGCCGAGGGCCTGATGAAGGCCTTCAACGAGTCGCAGGACAGGTACCAGGTCAGCATTGAGGTCCGCCCCGGCGGCGGCGAGGGCGACAACATCGTCAAGACCCGGCTGGCCACCGGGGAGATGCCGGAGATCTTCCAGTACAACTCCGGCTCGCTGATGCGCAACATCAACCCGGAGCGCAACCTGGTCGACCTGTCCGGCGAGTCCTGGGCCAGCAACCTGACCGACGCCTTCCGTACCGCGGTCACCATGGACGGCAGGGTGTACGGCGGGCCGTGGGGCTCGGGCTCCGGCGGCGGAATCATGTACAACACGAAGCTGTACGCCGAGCTGGGCCTGTCGGTCCCGAAGAACTGGGACGAGTTCATGGCGAACAACGCGAAGGTCAAGGCGGCCGGCAAGATCCCCGTCCTCCAGTCGTACGGCACCACCTGGACCTCGCAGCTGTTCATCCTCGGCGACTACGCCAATGTCGCCAAGGCCGACCCGCAGTGGGCCGACAAGTACACCAAGAACCAGGCCACGTTCTCCCAGGAGCCCGCCCTGGCCGGCTTCCAGTACACCGAGGAGCTGTTCAAGGCCGGCTACTTCAACCCGGACGCGGCCGCGGCCACCCAGGAGCAGGTGATCGTGAAGCTCGCCAACGGCGAGGCCGCCCACTTCCCGATCCTGTCGAGCTCGATCGACATCATCTCCAAGAACCAGCCCGACAAGGTGGCTGACCTCGGCTTCTTCGGGATCCCGGGCAAGAGGGCCACCCAGAACATCCTCACCACCTGGGTCTGCAACGGCCTGTACATCCCGAAGACGGTGACCGGCGAGAAGCTGGAGGGAGCCAAGGAGTTCGTGAAGTTTGCGGCCTCCGACGCCGGCTGCCAGGTCCAGAACGCGGGCGCCCAGCCGAACGGCCCGTACGGGACGAAGACCTGCAAGCCGACCGGCGATGTCCCCCGGGTCGTGAAGGACATCGTCGCGTACGCCGACGCCGGCACCTCGGTCTCGGCGCTGGAGTTCGTCTCCCCGATCAAGGGCCCGAACCTGGAGCACATCGTGATCCTGGTCGGCACCGGGCAGAAGACGGCCGTCGAGGCCGCCGCCCTGTACGACGAGGACCTGAAGAAGCAGGCCCAGCAGCTCGGCCTGCCTGGCTGGTGAGCCGGGTCGGGCCGGCCCAGTCCTGCGGCGCCTGGTCGCCGACCGGGCGCTGACCTCCCGGGGCCGGGTCTGGCTCACCCAGGCCTGGCCCCGGCGACGGTCCTAGGGCCGTCACTGCCCCGCCGGGAGCAGCCCGCTGGCGAGGGACTAGACAGCTAGGGATTCGACAGGGTTGCCAGCACCGTGCAGCCCTGCTGCTCCAGCTCGGCCTCGATCTGCTCCGCGTTGTGGGTGTTGACCCCGAGCACCACGATCGACTGCTCTCCGCCCCGGTACACGGCGACGTGCTGCACGTTGGCGTGGTGCTTCGCGGTCACCTCCCCGAGCCGCTGCAGCATCCCGGGCCGGTCGGGGGCTGAGATCGTGAGCCGGGTCCCGGGGTCACGGAAGCCGAGCAGCTCGATGAACGCGTCGAGGATCGCGCTCTCGGTGATCACCCCGACCAGTTCACCGTCCTCCACCACCGGCAGCATCTCGATCTTGTTGTCCCGCATCAGGACCGCGGCCTCTTCCAGCAGCGCGTCCGGGGCGATCAGGATCGGGTCGCGGGTCATGATCTTCGAGACCTTGAGCTTGTTCAGCAGGTACGTGATCTCACCGGCCGACAGGCTCGTCGCCCGTGACGGGCCAGCCGCGTCGACATCACCCTTCGACAGCACCCCCACGACCCGGCCCCGGCTGACCACCGGCAGGTGCCGGACGCCTTTCTTCGTCATCAGCGCCACCGCCGTGGGCACGGTCTCGTCGGGCCCCACCGTGAACGGGTTCGCGGTCATCCGGTTCTTCACGAACATCTTTCAGCCTCCCAGGTACGCCTTGCGGATCTCCTCCGTGCCAGCCAGGTCAGCCGCATCGCCTGAGAGCACAATCCGGCCGGTCTCCATCACATACCCCCGGTGGGCGATCTGCAGCGCCATGTGGGCATTCTGCTCCACCAGCAGGATCGTGGTCTGGGCCTCCTGGTTGATCTGGGTGATGATGTCGAAGATCTCCTGCACCAGCAGCGGCGCCAGCCCCATCGACGGCTCGTCCAGCAGCAGCACCCTCGGCTTCGCCATCAGTGCCCGGCCCATGGCCAGCATCTGCTGCTCGCCGCCGGAGAGGGTCCCGGCCAGCTGCCTGCGCCGCTCGGCCAGCACCGGGAACCGCTCGTACACGTGGTCCCGCTCGGCCGGCAGCGCGGCCTTGTCCTTGCGCAGGTACGCGCCCAGGTCGAGGTTCTCGGCCACGGTCATGCTGGCGAAGACCCGCCGCCCCTCGGGGACCTGGCTCAGCCCGAGCCGTACCCGCCGCTGCGCCGAGGCCTTAGTGATGTCCTGCCCGTCGAGCAGCACCGAGCCCTCGCTGGGCCGGTTCAGTCCCGAGACGGTCCGCAGGGTCGTCGTCTTGCCGGCGCCGTTGGAGCCGATCAGGGTGACGATCTCGCCCTCCTCCACCCGCAGCGAGATCCCTTTGAGGGCGTGGATCCCGCCGAAGTGGACGTGGAGGTCCCGAACCTCAAGCACGGGGCGCCTCCTCACCCAGGTAGGCCTCGACCACCTTGCGGTCGGAGCGGACCTGGTCGGGGCTTCCAGAGCTGATCAGCTGGCCGTGGTCCAGCACGTACAGCCGCTCGCAGAGCGTCATGACCAGCGACATGTCGTGCTCGATCAGCAGCACCGACAGCGAGAAGTCGTCACGCAGCTCGCGGATCAAAGTGGTCAGGGCGGCGGTCTCGGCCGGGTTCATGCCGGCTGCCGGCTCGTCCAGCAGCAGCAGCGTGGGCCGGGTCGCCAGGGCCCGGGCGATCTCCAGGTGCCGCTGCTCCCCGTACGAGAGGTTGCGGGCCTGCTCGTCCGGCTTGCCGGCCAGCCCCAGCCGCTCCAGCAGCTCCATGCTCTGCTCGTGGATCCGCCGCTCCCCCGCACCGTACCCGAGGACGTGCAGGAACGAGGCCAGCATCGGGTAGCGCACGGTCTGCTGCATCGCCACCTTCACGTTCTCCAGCACGGTGAGGTTGCGGAACAGCCGGATGTTCTGGAAGGTCCGCCCGATCCCGGCCCGGCAGATCGCGTACGGGGCCTTGCCCCCGATCTGGAGCGGGCGGCCGTCGCGGTGAAAGGTGATGCTGCCCGAGCTGGGCGGGTAGACCCCGGTAAGCAGGTTGAACACGGTCGTCTTGCCGGCGCCGTTGGGACCGATCAGGCCGACCAGCTCACCCTCGCCGACCTCCAGGTCGACCGCCGAGACCGCGGTCAGGCCACCGAAGCTGCGGGTCAGGCCCGCCACCTCCAGGACCGGGCTCATGGCTGGGCCTCCGTGCGCCGTGACCCGACCAGCCGCCTCAGCATCCTCCAGCTGAGCTCGGAGTCACCGAGCAGCCCCTGCGGCCGGAAGACCATGATCACCACCAGCACCAGCCCGTACACGATCATCCGGACCTCCGGCACGCCCTGGGTGGCGGTCGACAGCAACCCCAGCAGGATCGCCCCGATCACCGAGCCCGACAGTGACCCCATCCCGCCCAGGACCACGATCACGAGGATGTCGACCGACTTCAGGAAGCCGAACTGGTCAGGCTTGAGGAAGAAGAAGTACGAGGCGTACATCCCGCCGGCCAGGCCACCGAAGAAGGCCCCGACCACGAAGGCGGAGACCTTGGCGAAGGTGGTGTTCACCCCGACCGCGTCGGCGGCGGTCTCGTCCTCGCGGACCGCGATGCAGTCGCGCCCGTGCCGCGAGCGCAGGTAGTTGCCGATCAGGACCACCGTGACCAGCGTCAGCGCGAACGCTGTGGGCCAGTCCATGAACGGCGGGATCCCGTTCAGCCCGGCAGCGCCGTTGGTGATGTCGAGGGTGAGCAGGGTGACCCGGATGATCTCGGCCATGCCCAGGGTCGCGATCGCCAGGTAGTCGCCGCGCAGCCGCAGCGTCGGCAGCCCGACCAGCAGCCCGACCAGGGCTGCCGCGAGCGAGCCCAGCAGCAGCCCGACAGCGAACCCGCCCAGGGTCGGGTACTGGATCGTGAACAGCCCGGTCACGTACGCGCCGAGCGCCATGAAGCCGGCGTGCCCCAGCGAGAACTGCCCGGTGAACCCGGTGATCAGGTTGAGGCTGGTCGCCAGGACGATGTTGATGCAGATCGTGATGATCGTGATCAGGGCGAAGTCGTCGACCACCCCGGCCGTGATCAGCCCCTGGACGACGCCGAACACAGCCAGCGCCGCAACCAGCTTCAGCAGCGGGCCCCGCCAGGCCATGTCACACCTTCTCCCGTACGTTCTTGCCGAGCAGCCCGGACGGCTTGCCGATCAGGATCCCGATCAGCACCGCGAAGACCACCGCGTCGCGGGCGACCGAGTAGCCGACCGCCGAGACCGTGGTCTCGACGAAGCCGATCGCGTACGCGCCGAGCAGGGCGCCGGGAATCAGGCCGATCCCACCCAGCACCGCAGCCACGAAGGCCTTGAGGCCAGGCATGATCCCCATCAGCGGGTCGATCGAGTTGTAGTAGACGCCGACCAGCACCCCGGCGGCACCGGCCAGGGCCGACCCGATCGCGAAGGTGAACGAGATCGTGCTGTCGACGTCGATCCCCATCAGCCGGGCCGCGTCCGGGTCCAGGGACACCGCCCGCATCGCCTTGCCGACCTTGGTCTTCTTCACCACCAGCTGCAGCGCCACCATCAGCACCACGGAGGTGGCGATGATCAGCAGCTTCTTGTTGTCGATGGTGACCCCGCCGAGGCTGACCGAGCCGGCCAGCCAGCTCGGCGGCTCAGGGTAGCTGCGGGCCCCGGCGCCGACGAAGTACATCATCGTGTACTCCAGCAGCAGCGAGACCCCGATCGCGGTGATCAGGACCGCGATCCGGGTGGAGCCGCGCAGGGGCTTGTACGCGACCCTCTCGATGACCACCCCGAGCAGGGCGCAGACGAGCATCGCCAGCACCAGTGACTCGAAGAAGCCGAGCCGGGCGGTGGTCATGCAGAAGTACCCCACGTAGGCGCCCACCATGTACACGTCGCCGTGAGCGAAGTTAATCAGCTGGATGATCCCGTACACCATCGTGTAGCCCAGCGCGATCAGGGCGTAGATGCTCCCGATCGACAGCCCGTTGACCACCTGCTGCCACAGCTCGACCATAGGTCCCCTTTGCCAGCCCCACCCACGGCCGGTACTGCCCGTGGAAACGCCTGCTCTCTTAGACCTGGACCTTCTCGCTGCTGCTCTCGGCGCCGTTGGCCAGCTTGATCACGACGATGTCCTTGACCGGGTTGTGGTTGGCGTCGATCGACAGCTTGCCGGTCACTGCCGGAAAGTCCTTCGTCTCAGCGAGGGCGTTCTTCACCGCCTCGCCCTTCAGCTCCGAGGCCCGCGACAGGGCGTCGGCGACCACCTTCGCGGTGTCGTAGCCGAGAGCCTGGAAGGCGCCCGGGTCGGCGTTGTACTTCTTCTGGAAGGCCGCCACGAACTCGGTCACCTTGGGGTCCTGGTCCAGGGCCGAGTAGTGGTTGGTGTAGTAGACGTCGGTGAGCGACGCGGCCCCGGCCAGCTTGACCAGGTCAGGCGAGTCGTAGCCGTCGCCGCCGAGGACCGGGGCGGTGATCCCCAGCGCCCGGGCCGCCTTCACGATCAGGCCTACCTCCTGGTAGTAGCCCGGCAGGTAGACGACGTCGAACGCCTGGCCCTTGATCCGGGTCAGAACCGCGTTGAAGTCCTTGTCCCCCTTGGAGTAGGCCTCCTCGGCGACGATCGTGCCGCCCTTGCTGGTGAAGGTGGTCCTGAAGTTCTCGGCCAGGCCCTTGGCGTAGTCGGAGGAGCTGTCCTTGAAGATCACGGCCGTCCGGGCGGCGAGCTTGCTGGCCGCGTACACAGCCATCGCGGTGCCCTGGAAGGAGTCGGCGAAGCAGGTCCGGAAGGCGTACTCCTTCACCCCGGAGGCGTCCTTGGTGACGTCCTCGGCGGTCGCCGAGCCGGAGACCACCGGCACCTTGCTGCGGATCGCGATCGGGACCGTGGCCTTGACCGCTCCGGAGGTGGCCGGGCCGATCACGGCGAGCACCTTGTCCTGGCTCATCAGCTTGGTGGCCAGGGTGGTGGCCTCGGCCGGGTCGGACTTGTTGTCGTACTTCACCAGCTCGATCTTCTTGCCCTTGACCCCGCCGGCAGCGTTGACCTCCTCGATGGCCATCTCGATGCCCTGCACCGAGGCCTGCCCGTACGTGGCGACATCGCCGGAGAGCTCGTAGTTCACGCCCACCTTGATGGTGCTCCCGCTGTCACCCGAGCCCGACGAGCCGCAGGCCGCCAGCGGCGCGAGGCCCACAGCGGCAGCCCCCGCAACCAGGACCGTTCTGCGCTGGATCATTTCTCGACATCCTTCCCGGATGGCCTCGCTACCATCTCTGGACGAACCCTAGGGCATGGCACTGACCGCGCCGTACGCCGATCAGTGGCTGAACGCTGCCCTCAGAGCCTCTGGAAGCGCGCCACCCGGCCCAGGGCCGGCGACCACCTCGGTCAGGGACGGCCTCAGGTCGGGCTGCGCCGCTGGCGCTCCTCGCGCTCCTGGAGCCACATCAGCCCGGTCAGGGAGATCTCGGCGCTGACCTGGCCGTCCTCGTGCTTGAGGTGGATCTGGACGTGGTGCGGCGGGATCCAGGTCCGCGACAGGGACGGCGACCTCGGGTGCTCGAAGCGCTCCTCGGGCCCTAGCCGTCCGCGCAGCGCCCCCAGGTAGGTCATGGTCTGGCCCCGGTTCTCCTCGTGGCTGCGGGTCTCGTCGTCGGCGAGGCGCACCCTCAGCCAGGTCAGGGACGAGCCGTCGCGGGCCCGGGCCTCGACCGCCAGCCCGTCCTCGGTGGTGAAGCTCGCCTGGCGCGTGGTCACCCTCCCCACCGACCAGCCCAGAGCGGGAGCCTGCTCGGCCAGGTCGGCGAGCGTCATCGGCCAGTCCAGGGCCACCACCTGGTCCACCCAGGCCACCACCCGCCCCGGCGCCGGCGGTGCCGGGCTCGGCTCCAGGCCCGGCGGGGCGGGCTCGGCCGGGCCAGTCCCTTCCGGGCCCGGCGCTGGCGCGGCCACGGCTGGGGCCTCTGCGGGCCCGGGCTCGGCCGGGTGCGGGGCGGGAGGGTCAGGCCTGGCGGGCTGCGGCTCGGGAAGAGTGAAGTCGGCCGGCAGCAGGGCCCAGAGCCAGTCCGGGACCGCGGTCCGCTGCCGCGGGAAGGCCACCAGGTCGCGGGCGTAGTCGTCGCCGGTGACCTCCCGGGTCCAGCGAGGCTCCTCGTCGTACGAGAACTGGGAGTCGGCGTAGCCGCGTCGGGTGACCGTGATCGAGCCGGACAGCCAGGCCCCGGTCTGCGGGGTGTACATCGCCTGCCGCAGCTGCTTGAGCGCCTCGATGGTCTCGTCGCCGAAGCCGGAGAAGACCAGGGTGGTCCCGTCGCCGCAGCTCGCGATCCCCTCGATCTGCCCCAGCCCGGTCAGGACCCGAAACCGCGCGGTGGCGGCGTCGAAGCCGTCCGGGAGCAGCAGGTGCAGCTCCTGGGCGATTCGGTTGACGAGGTCCTGCTGGTAGGGCTGCAGGTCGGGCATCGGCGGAGTCCTCTCAGAGCGGCCGACACCGGACCCTACCTCGCCCTGGTCTCCCTCGGCACCCGGCACGGTCAGGGCTGCCGGTCGCCGAGGTACCACTCGGGCGGCGGCTGCGGGCGGCAGTCGGCGATGATCTGGTCCCGGTCGGCCCGGTCGGTCAGCTCTGGGTACGCCCAGGCGGTGCCGCCGCCGGCGGTCCAGTCCTGCTTGGCGGGCGGGTCGGGAGCCGTCACCTGGCGGCTGCGCAGGCAGGGCACCAGGAAGCGGGCCAGGTAGTCCCAGGCCAGGTCCAGCTGGGCCCCGGTCGGGGCCAGGTCGAGCCGCGGGTCGGTGAAGTACCGGGCCCGGCAGGTGTACAGCACCCCGGCCCCCTCGGTTCCCGGTGCGGTCGCCGCAGCGTCCGGCTCGAGCTGCCCGTCAGGCCCCACGGTGGCGGTGATCCCGCTCGCCGCGAGGCACTTCTGCTGCAGCGGGACGACCTGGTCGGGGTAGTCGATCTGCTCCACTGCCACCTCGGGCGCCGGGTTCAGACCCAGGAACTGGGCGTACGAGGCCAGGTACCGCTCGCGGGCCTGCGCCATGTCCTCCGGCGACATCTGGACCTGGGGTACGCCCACCAGCGGCCGCCACTGGTCTCGGCTGACCGTGACCGGGCCGGGGACGGGCTCGGGCGCCGCGCCGGAGCAGCCAGCGATGAGCAGAACGAGGGCCAGCAGCACCCGGTGCATGACTCCTCCTCGCCGCCAGCTCTCAGATCCGGTCGGCCGTGCCGACCCGGCTCTACGCTACGGGCAGCGGCTCACTGGTCACAAGACCAGTCCAGGCAGCCCTTGTAACACCGCTGCTTCCAGCGGGACCCCCGGTCCATGCCGCCAGAGAGGGCCAGGCTAGTGTGAGCCGTGAGCCTGGACTGGAGAAGTCAGTGAGAGTCTGACGCTGTCCCGCAACCGTGACACCACCTGGTGAAGCCGGATCGCCGGTCCCCGCTCGGCGTACGTACCCGTCGCGGACTGCGGGTGGCCGAAACTGGTTGGTCGCGGTCCAGGAAGGACCTGCGATGGACCGGTCGAGTTCATCATCCTTCATCTCGCGCCTCTTTCGAGGCGGCTGTGACCTGCCCGGGCACTGGCGCCGACGGGCCACCTAGCCTCACTTCACTGAGAACCGTTATCATCTAGCCGCAAGCAGCCCCCTTCTCCGGGCGCCACCGCACGGCGTCTGGCCACGAGGAGACCCATGACACCCACCTTCACCCGGCGTCGCCTGATCGGAGCCGGCGCGGCAGCGTCGGCGCTCGCCCTGGCCCCGGCCTGCACGGCGAACCGGCCCGCCGCGGCACCGTCCCTGCCCGACCGGCTGCGCCAGCGCCACGAGGTGGTCATCGCCATGGACCCCTCCACCCTGAAGCCACCGTTCGACCCGGTCCTCGGCTTCGCAGAGACCGGGGTCGCGCTGATCCACTCCACCCTCACCACCGCCAACGAGCGCAACGAGATCGTCAACGACCTCGCCACCGGCTACCAGGTCAGCCCCGACGGGCTGACCTGGACCTTCACCATCCGCCCCGACGCCACCTTCTCCGACGGCTCGACGCTGACCGCCAGCGACGTCGCCTTCACGTACAACAAGGCCAAGGAGTCAGCCAAGGTCTCACTGCCCGGCTTCAGCACCGCCGTCGCCCGGGACGCCACCACCGTCGAGCTGCGCATGGAGAAGCCGTCGTCGACCCTGCTGTACACGACGGCCGTGCTGGGGATTGTCCCCCAGGGCGGGTACCACGACGGGTACGGCACCCGGCCGGTCGGGTCCGGGCCCTGGAAGCTAGTCGACTACCTCCAGGGCCAGCAGCTGATCCTGGAGCGCAACGACTCCTACTACGGCCCCAAGCCGGTCTTCGCCAAGGCGACCCTGCTGCTGATGGAGTCCGACGCCGCCCTCGCCGCGGCCCAGTCCGGCAAGGTCGACCTGGCCTGCGTCTACCCGGCGCTGTCGAGGCAGCAGGTCCCCGGCTTCAGCCTGACCAGCCTGCCCACGTTCGGCTACCGCTGCATCTCCCTGCCCTGCCAGGCTCCGGGGGCCTGGCAGGTCGACGGCCAGCAGGTCGGCAACGCCTTCACCAGCGACCCTGTGGTCCGCCGGGCCATGGCACTCGGTGTCAACCGCCAGCAGGTCATCGAGCAGTGCCTGCTCGGGTACGGCGAGGTCGCCTACGACATCTGTGACGCCTTCGATTGGGGGATCAAGGAGAAGACCGCCCAGCTGAAGGACGGCGACGTCGAGCAGGCCAGGCAGCTGCTGGAGCAGGGCGGCTGGCTCGTCGGCCAGGGCGGGGTCCGCGCCAAGGGCGGTACCCCGGCCCGCTTCACCGTGCTCTACCCGCCCAACGACTCCGGCCGGCAGGCGATCGCCGAGGCCTTCAAGGCCCAGATGCTGCCCCTCGGGATCGACGTCCAGCTCACCGGCACAGACTTCACCTCGATGGTCAGCCGCAACCGCAAGGACGCGGTGGTGCTGGGCGGGGGCCGGCTCAGCCCGTACCACGAGTTCACGATGCTCTCCCAGACCACGGCCCGGACCAAGGGCTGGCTCAACATCGCCTGCCACACCGACCCCGTCGTCGAGGCCCACCTGGAGCAGGCCCTGGCCGCCCCGGACCAGAAGACCGCCCAGGAGGAGTGGCGTCGTGCCTTGTGGGACGGGAAGACCGGAGGCTCGCTGCTGGGCAGCGCCCCGTACCTGACCATGGCCTACATCCGGCACAACTACTTCGTCCGCGACGGCCTCGACATCGGCGCCCAGCACACCCACCCCCACGACCACTTCCTGCACGTGATCCACAACCTGAACCGCTGGACCGTACGGGGCTGAGCCCCGTCCTCCACTCCAACCGAAGGGTCTGCACATGAGCCACACCCACACACTGAGCCGGCGCCGGCTCCTGGGGAGTGCCGGCCTGGTGTCCGCTGGACTGCTCGCCGGCTGCGGCCGCGCCGGCTCAGCCGGGTCCAGTCCCGGCGCCAGCGCCGCGCTGCCGGAGCGCCTGGGCAAGCGTCACGAGCTGGTCGTCGCCCTCGACGGCTCCCTGATGGAGGCCCCCTTCGACCCGGTCGAGGGCTGGGGCGACCGCGGAGTCAGCCCCTTCCACTCCACCCTGCTGGTCGCGAACGAGCGCAACGAGATCGTCAACGACCTGGCCACCGACTACCGCATCAGCAACGACCGGCTGACCTGGACCTTCACGATCCGCGACGACGCCACCTTCAGCAACGGCACGAAGGTTACCGCCCACGACGTGGCCTTCACGTACAACAAGGGCAAGGAGGCCGGCAAGCTGACCCTGCCGAACTTCGCCGAGGCGGTCGCCACCAGCGACCGTACGGTCGAGCTGCGGCTGTCGGCGCCCTCCTCGGTGATGCTGTACACCGCGACCCAGGTCGGGATCGTGGCGAAGGAAGGGTACGGGCCGCAGGTGGCCACCCAGCCGGTCGGCTCAGGCCCGTGGAAGCTCGCCTCGTACACCCAGGGCCAGCAGGTGGTCCTGGAGCGCAACGAGAGCTACTACGGCCCGAAGGCGACGTTCGCCAGGGCCACCATCCTGGCCATGACGGTCGACGCCGGCCTCGCCGCGGCCCAGGCCGGCAAGGTCGACGTCACCTGCGTGTACCCCAACCTGTCCCAGCACCGGGTGCCCGGCTTCAGCCTGGTCAGCCTGCCGACCTTCGACTACCGGGTGATCTCGATGCCCTGCCAGCAGCCTGGCGCCTGGGAGGTCGACGGCTCCCCGGTCGGCAACGCGGTCACCAGCGACCGGGACCTGCGCCGGGCGATGGCCACCGCCCTCAACCGCCAGCAGATCGTCGAGCAGTGCCTGCTCGGGTACGGCGAGGCCAGCTTCGACACCTTCAGCGCCTTCCCGTGGGGCATCAAGAACGACACCGCCAGCCTCACCGACGGGGACGTGGCCAAGGCAGCGCAGATGCTGGACCAGGCCGGCTGGGTGATGGGGGCCGACAAGGTCCGGGCCAAGGGCGCCCTGAGGGCCGAGCTCACCCTGCACTACCCGCCGTCAGACTCCGGCCGCCAGGCCATCGCCGAGGGCTTCAAGGCCCAGATGGCCGAGATCGGGGTCCGGGTCAACCTCGACGCCAAGGACTTCGCCTCGATGGCCAAGACCCACCGGGCGAACCCGGTCGTGCTGGGCGGCGGCGAGCTCACCCCGTACACGGTGTACGAGCAGCTCTCCAGCAGCCTGGTCCGCAAGAAGGGCTGGTCCAACATCGCCTGCTACACCAGCGACCGGGTCGACCAGCACCTCAAGGCCGCCCTGGAGTCCAGCGACGTCACGACAGCCACCCAGCACTGGCACGACGCCTTGTGGGACGGGCAGACCGGCGGCAGCATCCTGGGCGACAGCCCGTACCTGATGTGCTGCTACACCCGCAACAACTACCTCGTGCGGGACGGGCTGAGCATCGGCGAGCAGCACGTCCACCCCCACGACCACTTTCAGCAGGTCATCTACAACCTCCACCGGTGGGACGTGCGCGGCGCATGACCACCACCATGACGTCCGGGAGCGGGACCGCAGCCATGTCCCGCTCCCGGATCCCCTCCGGGATCCTCCGGTACGCAGCCGGCCAGCTCGCCAAGTGCCTGTCGCTGATCGCGGCGGTCAGCGTGCTGACGTTCGTCCTGGCCAAGATCTCCCCCATCGACCCGGTCCAGGCGTACTTCGGCAGCGAGTCCCCGGCCACCCCGGAGCAGCAGGCGGCGCTGGCGGCCAAGTGGGGGCTGGACCAGCCCGCGGTCGTCCAGCTCGGGCTCTGGGCCAAGAACCTGCTCCGCGGTGACCTGGGGACCTCACTGATGCTGGAGCGCCCCGTCCTGGACGTGATCCTCGACGGGCTGGCCAACTCGGCGATCCTGATGCTCAGCGCCTGGCTGCTGTCGGGGGTGCTGGGTGCGGTGCTGGGCGTGGTCGCGGGCAAGAACGAGGGACGTCTGCTGGACCGGGTGATCAGCGGGGTCTGCTACCTGTTCGCGGCGGTCCCGACCTTCTGGTTCGGGATGGTGATGCTGCTGGTGTTCGCGGTCTGGCTCGGCTGGTTCCCGATCGGGCTGTCGGTGCCGATCGGGTCCACCATGCACGACGCCAGCCTGGGCGAGCGGGTCTACCACGCCGCGCTGCCGGCTCTCACCCTGAGCCTGATCGGGATCTCGACGATCACGATGCAGACCCGGGCCCGTCTGATCACCGAGCGGCACAGCGACTACGCCCTGTTCGCCACCTCCCGCGGCGAGACCAGCTGGCAGTTCGTCTGGCGCCACGGTCTGCGCAACTCACTGATGCCGTTCGTGACCCTGCAGCTCGGCTCGATCAGCGAGATCATCGGCGGCTCGGTGCTGGCCGAGTCGGTGTTCAGCTACGCCGGGCTGGGAGGGCTGACCGCGGCGGCCGGGATCAAGGGAGACCTGCCGCTGCTGATCGGGATCACCATCCTCTCCGCGGCGGTCGTCTTCCTCGGCAACCTGACCGCCAACCTGCTGTACCCCGTGATCGACCCGCGGATCAAGGAGGGCTGGGCATGAGCGCGCTGCTGCTCGACTCTGAGCCGGTCACCGAGCGCTGGAACGGCCGCAAGACCGCGACCGTGGTGCTCGTGGCGACCGTGTCGCTGCTGCTCGCAGCCGGGATCGGCGGGACCCTGCTGCCAGAGACCGCGTACGCGGTGCACTTCGACCAGACCAACCTCCCGCCCAGCGCCGCGCACCCGTTCGGGACCGACTGGCTCGGGCGAGACATGCTGTTCCGGACCCTGAAGGGGCTGTCGATCAGCCTGAGGATCGGCCTGTTCGCCTCGGTCGTCAGCTCCCTGGTGGCGCTGGCGCTGGGGATCGGGGCCGCGGTCTTCGGCGGCTGGTACGACCGGGTGGTGCTGTGGCTGGTGGACCTGATGCAGGGGATGCCGCACCTGATCTTCATGATCTTCATCGCGATCCTGGTCGGACGCGGGATTCCCGGCGTCATGATCGGGGTCGCCGCCACTCACTGGGTGAGCCTGTGCCGGATCGTGCGGGCCGAGACGATCCACCTGCGCACCAGCCCGTACGTGCTGGCCTCGCGCCAGATGGGGCGCTCGGGCTGGTTCATCGCCCGGCGGCACTACCTGCCGTACATCATCCCGCAGACAGTGGTGGGCACAGTGCTGCTGTTCCCGCACGCCATCCTGCACGAGTCCGGGCTGACCTTCCTGGGCTTCGGGATCCCGATCCAGATGCCCGCGGTCGGGGTGATCCTGTCGGAGTCGATGCGCTACCTCGCCACCGGCTACTGGTGGCTGGCGGTCTGCCCCGGGCTGGTGCTGCTGGGCCTGGTGCTGGTCATCGACCGGTGCGGCAGTGCCCTGTCAGCCCTGATCAGCCCCGCAACGGCTCACAGCTAGGAGTGACATGGCCCTGCTTGAGGTCCGCCACCTCAGTGTCGGTTTCCGGATGTACCGCAGCTTCTACCAGCGGGTGCTGGGCTTCGCCGTCGACGACCTCAGCCTGACCGCCGAGCCGGGCCAGGTCCTCGGCATCGTCGGGGCCTCAGGGTCGGGCAAGAGCCTGCTCGCCCACGCGATCATGGGGCTGCTGCCGTACAACGCGGTCGAGCGCGGCGAGATCTGGTTCGACGGTGAGCTCGTGACCCGCCAGCGGGTGAAGCAGCTGCGCCGCAGCGAGCTGGCCCTGATCCCGCAGTCGATCAGCTTCCTCGACCCGCTGAAGAAGGTCGGCGACCAGCTGTACGAGAACCGGTCGCTGTCGGCGACCGAGCGGGTCGAGGTCGCAGACCGGCTCGGGCTGGTGCCCACCGACCTCGACAAGTACCCGTTCCAGCTCTCCGGCGGCATGGCCCGCAGGATCCTGCTGGCCACCGCGCTGCTCAGCCAGGCCCGGCTGATCATCGCCGACGAGCCCACTCCCGGGCTGCCCGTGACGCTCGCCGAGCAGATGCTGGCCGACTTCCGGACCCTCGCCAACGAAGGGCGCTGCGTGCTGATCATCTCCCACGATGTCGACCTGGTCAGTGCGGTCGCCGACCAGGTGGCGATCGTGAACCGGGGCCGGCTGGTGGCCCAGCTCAGCGTCCACGACTTCACCCACCCCGACGACTGCGACTCCCACCCGTACGCGAAGGCCTTGTGGCGGGCGCTGCCCCAGAACGACTTCGGCACTGACCTGACGGCCCTGGACGAGGAGCAGGCATGCTGACCGCCGAGCACATCAGCTTCAGCTACCGCCGGGGCCACCCGGTCCTGCGGGACGTCTCGCTGAGCGTGGCCCCGGGGCAGGTGCTCGGCCTGCACGCCCCCTCCGGGTACGGCAAGAGCACCCTGGGCAAGGTCATGGCGGGCTGGGTGCACGGCTTCACCGGTACGGTCACCGTGGACGGGGAGCCGCTGTCTGGGCGCCGGCCCTGCGCGGTGCAGTACATCAACCAGAGCCCCGAGCTCAGCGTCAACCCGCGCTGGCGGATGAGGGACGTGCTCACGGAGTGCTGGCCGGTCGACGCCAGCACCCGCGAGCAGCTGGGGATTGAGGAGGCCTGGCTGGGCCGCTTCCCCGGCGAGCTCAGCGGCGGCGAGCTGCAGCGGTTCTGCATCGCCCGGGTGCTGCACCCCGGGCTGCGGTACCTGATCGCTGACGAGATGACCACGATGCTGGACCCGCTCACCCAGGCCCACATCTGCACCCGGCTCACGGCCCTCACCCGGGAGCGCGGCATCGGGCTGCTGCTGATCAGCCACAACCCGGCCCTGGTGGACCGGTTGTGCGATGAGGCGGTGCACCTCGACCAGATCAACGCCGAGCTCTGACCGCGAGACCGTCCACTACCTGGAGGGTCGCGGCCGACCGGTGGTGACCTCGAGCCGCGGCACTGGTGGAGAGGTCGGAGCACCTGGTCGACCACACTCCGGCCCACAACGCACCAGGCCGCCCCGGAGGGCGGCCTGGTGTGGGCTTGAGTCTTCAGACTGTCTGGCGCTGGACTAGTCCTGGCAGGTCTCCGGCCAGGGCGGTGATCACCTTCTGGGAGGCTTCCACCGCAGACAGGTCCCCGCTCGCGACCTCGCGCTCCAGGCTGGCCCGCAGCGCCCGTACGGACGGGGACTGGTGCAGCGCGTCAGTCAGCTCGCCCTCGACCAGGGCCCACAGCCACGACACCTGCTGCTCGGCCCGCCGGGACGCCAGGCTGCCGTTCTTCTCCAGCCAGGCCCGGTGCTCCAGAACCGCCGACCAGACGTCGTCCAGGCCGTCACCGGTGAGCGCCGAGCAGGTCAGGACCGGTGGCTGCCGGGCCTGCGGGTCGGACCGCATCAGCTTCATCGCCAGCCGCAGCTCCCGGGCCGCGACCCGGGCCTCGCCGAGGCCGTCGCCGTCAGCCTTGTTCACGCTGAGGACGTCGACCATCTCGAGGATCCCGCGCTTGATGCCCTGCAGCTGGTCACCGGCCCGTGCCAGCGTGAGCATCAGGAAGGTGTCCACCATTCCGGCCACCGCGACCTCAGACTGCCCGACGCCGACCGTCTCCACGATCACCACGTCATAGCCGGCGGCCTCCACCACCAGCATGGTCTCGCGAGTGGCCCTGGCGACCCCGCCCAGGTGGCAGCCCGACGGTGATGGTCGGATGAAGGACTGGTCGCTCTCGGCGAGCCGGCCCATCCGGGTCCGGTCGCCCAGGATCGAGCCTCCCGTCCGCGAGGAGGACGGGTCGATCGCCAGCACCGCCACCTGGTGGCCCTGCTCGATCAGCCGCATCCCCATGGCGTCGATGAAGGTCGACTTCCCGGCTCCCGGAACCCCGCTGATCCCGACTCGCACCGCGCCCGAGCCGTCGGTCCGCAGCAGCCGGAGCAGCTCGCGGGCCTGGGCCCGGTGGTCCGGGCGGGACGACTCCACCAGCGTGATCGCCCGCGCGATCTGCCGGCGCTGTCCCGCCCGGACCCCGTCTGCCAGCGTCTCGACCAGGGTCACGACGCCACAGTCGCCTTCAGCTTCTCCAGCAGCCCGACCGCAGCCTCCGGGATGACGGTCCCCGGCGGGTAGATCGCGTCAGCGCCAGAGGCGTACAGCTGATCGAAGTCCTGCTTCGGGATCACCCCGCCGACCACGATCAGGATGTCCTTGGCCCCGAGCTTGTCCAGCTCGGACCGCAGCGCCGGAACCAGAGTCAGGTGGCCTGCGGCCAGCGAGGAGACTCCGACCACGTGCACGTCGGCGTCGATCGCCTGCCGGGCGACCTCCTCCGGGGTCTGGAACAGCGGGCCCACGTCGACGTCCATGCCGAGGTCGGCGTAGGCGGTGGAGACCACCTTCTGACCACGGTCGTGACCGTCCTGGCCCATCTTGGCGACCAGGATGCGAGGACGGCGGCCGGCGAGCTCGGTGAACTCGTCGACCAGGTGGCGGGCCTTCTCGGTGGCTGCGGTCTTGCCGGACTCTGCTGAGTACACACCGGAGATGGTACGGATCTGAGCGGTGTAGCGCCCGAAGACCTTCTCCAGCGCGGACGAGATCTCGCCCACCGAGGCCTTCGCCCGAGCCGCGTCGATGGCGACCTTGAGCAGGTTGCGCTCCGGGTCGGTCGGGTCGGGGTTGGCCGCGGCCCAGGTGACCTTCTCCAGCAGGGCCTGGGTCTCCTCCTCGTTGCGCTCGGCGCGCAGCCGCTCCAGCTTCGCCAGCTGCTGCTCGCGTACGGCCCGGTTGTCGATCTTGAGGACCTCCGGCGGGGTGTCGTTCTCCACCTGGTACTCGTTGACCCCGATCAGCGGCTGACGGCCAGAGTCGATCCGGGCCTGGGTCCGGGCCGCGGCCTCCTCAATGCGCATCTTCGGGATGCCGGCCTCGATGGCCTTGGCCATGCCACCGGCGGCCTCGACCTCCTGGATCAGCTCCCAGGCCTTGCGGGCCAGGTCGTTGGTCAGCTTCTCCACGTACGCACTGCCGCCCCACGGGTCGATGACCCGGCAGGTGCCGGACTCCTGCTGGATGAACAGCTGAGTGTTGCGGGCGATGCGGGCCGAGAACTCGCTCGGCAGCGCGATCGCCTCGTCCAGCGCGTTGGTGTGCAGCGACTGGGTGTGACCCTGGGTGGCGCCCATGGCCTCCAGGCAGGTCCGCATCACGTTGTTGAAGACGTCCTGCGCGGTCAGCGACCAGCCGGAGGTCTGCGAGTGGGTCCGCAGGCTCATCGACTTCGGGTTCTTGGCACCGGTGTCGCGGACCAGGCGGGCCCACAGCAGCCGGGCCGCGCGCATCTTGGCGACCTCCATGAAGAAGTTCATGCCGATCGCCCAGAAGAACGACAGCCGCGGCGCGAAGGCGTCGACGTCCAGGCCGACCGACTGGCCGGCGCGGATGTACTCGATGCCGTCGGCCAGGGTGTAGGCCATCTCGATGTCAGCGGTCGCGCCCGCCTCCTGCATGTGGTACCCGGAGATCGAGATCGAGTTGAACTTCGGCATGTTCGCGCTGGTGAACGCGAAGATGTCGGAGATGATCCGCATGCTCGGGGCCGGCGGGTAGATGTAGGTGTTGCGGACCATGAACTCCTTGAGGATGTCGTTCTGGATGGTCCCCGCCAGCTGCTCTGGCTTCACACCCTGCTCTTCGGCCGCCACCACGTACAGGGCCAGGATCGGCAGCACCGCGCCGTTCATGGTCATCGACACGCTCATCTGGTCGAGCGGAATCCCGTCGAAGAGCTGACGCATGTCGAGGATCGAGTTCACGGCCACCCCGGCCATGCCGACGTCGCCGGTCACCCGGGCGTGGTCGGAGTCGTAGCCCCGGTGGGTGGCCAGGTCGAACGCGATCGACAGGCCCTTCTGCCCGGCCGCCAGGTTGCGCCGGTAGAAGGCGTTGGACTCCTCAGCGGTGGAGAATCCGGCGTACTGCCGGATCGTCCAGGGCTGGTTCACGTACATGGTCGCGTACGGGCCGCGCAGGAACGGCGGCAGCCCCGGGTAGGTCTTCAGGAAGTCCAGGCCGTCCAGGTCCTGGCTCGTGAACACCGGCGGAACCAGGATGTGCTCAGGGGTCTCCCAGCCGCTGGCGTCACGGGAGACCGTCTCGGCCGCAGGGGCACCCGCCCCGAGGTCGATGGAGTCGAAGGTCGGGAACGTGGTCACTTGGCAACCCCCAGCTTGTCGAGCGTGTCGGTGAGGAAGCCTGCGACATCCATGCCGTCGAAGATCTCCCCGGAAAGCACCTGGTCGGCCTCGTCCGACCCGGTCTCGGTCTTGCGACCAGCGATCCAGACGTGGGCCACGCCCGCCGCCCTGAGAGCCTTGGCGACCTCGATCGCCTGCTCGGCGTACACCATGCCAGAGGAGCACAGGATCACCATCGGGGCACCTGCCTCCTTGACCTGGGCGACGATCTCCTCAGCCGTGCCGCCCTCGCTCGAGGGGTGGGCCAGCCCGGCCACCAGCAGCACGTTGCTCGTGAACTGCTCCCGGGGGCCGAAGTCACGCCGGGCTCCCAGGCAGGCCAGGAAGACACCCGGCCGGGTGCCGGTGTCCGCGGTGTGCTTGCGGGTACGGTCCCGCAGGCCCTCGAAGAGCTCCGAGTCGCGAGCCGTCGGCAGGCCGCCCAGCGGCGGCTGCGCCGGCCGGGGGACCACGTCCTCCAGCGGCTCCTCGTGCTCCGGCGGGAACATGCTGACACCGGTGATCGGCTGCTTGCGGGTCGCCAGGCGCTGGCGACGCTGGGACACGGTCTCGGCGATCCAGCCGGCGATGGTGCCGGCGTCGAGCGCAGCGGCCATGCCGCCAGCGGCCTCAATCTCCTGCACCCGCTTCCACGCGGCCTCGGCGAGCTGGTTGGTCAGCGACTCGACGTACCAGGAGCCACCGGCCGGGTCCTCGACCCGCCCGAGGTTCGACTCCTCGGCGGCGATCAGCTGGGTGTTGCGGGCCATCCGGCGTGCGAAGGCGCTCGGCAGGCCCTGCGCCGTGTCGTACGGCAGCGTGGTGATCGCCTCGGCCCCGCCGACCGCGGCCGCGAAGGTGGCGATGGTGCCGCGCAGCAGGTTCACCCACGGGTCGTCGCGAGTGATCATCCGCCACGAGGTGACCGCGTGCTGGTAGGCGCCCCGCTTGTCGGCCGGCACCTCCAGGACCTCGCCGACCCGGGCCCACAGCCGCCGCAGCGCCCGCAGGCGAGCGATCGACAGGAACTGGTCGGCACTGGCGGCGACCCGGAAGGCGAGGGCGTCGAAGGCCTCGGCGGCCGGGACCCCGGCCTCGGCCAGGGCCCGCAGGTACGCGATCCCGGTGGCGACCGCGAAGGCCAGCTGGTCGACGTCGCCGGCACCGGCATTGTCGTACCCGGTGGCGTCGACCACCACCGGGAGGACCTTCGGGAGCTCGTCGCGGACCTTCACCCACTCGGCCAGGACTGACAGGTCCGCCTTCTCACCGGTCACGGCCTGGTGCCCCAGCGGGTCGATCCCCAGGGAGCCGGAGACCTCAGCCTGCTTGCCGCTGGCCCGCCAGAACTCCACCAGGGCCTGGGCGGCCTCGGCCTGGTCAGAGGTGCTCGACACCGAGATCCGGCACAGGTGCGGGAGCACGCCAGCCAGGGCGGCACTGACATCACTGGCGGCGATAGCGCCCGCCCCAACCCGTAGCCAGATGCCGGTGGCTCCAGCCTTAAGGTCCTCCAGCACGGCAGCGTTGGTGGTCGTGACGTTGGGGTCCTCGTGGAGCTGGCGGATGTCCCAGGCACTCACCTCGCCCTTGCGCAGCTCGCTGCCGCGGGTGAAGGGGGCCTGGCCCGGCACCCCCAGGGCAGGCGCGTCGGCCTCGGTGTAGAGCGGCTCGATGACCAGCCCGTCCACGGTGGTGGTACGCAGCCGGCTCATCCCCTTCTCCAAGGTGAGCTCAGTGCCCGGCGGACGACGCCGGTTCAGCACCTTCAGCACTTCGGCCTCCCACTTCTCACGCGTGGGTGCCTGGAAATCACCAGCCAAGGTGATGGTGTTATCAGTCATTCGGGCTCCTGCTGTGGTGGCGCCGGCTCCGACCGTGCCACAGTCGGAGTGCCGGACTTCACCACCACCCTAGCGACTTTCCCTTCCCGTCTCAGCACAGGGGTTGAGGAGCCGAGGCCGGGGCGGTCTCACCGGCCCCGGGCGCCGGAGGAGACGTCCATGTAGCAGACCTTGCCCGAGCACCGGTACGTACCCAGCCAGGTGCCGCGGGGGCGGCTGCTCGACACCGACCGCTGGACCACGGTGTAGCCAGCCTCCTGCAGCGCCTGCCGGGCCTGCGGGTACGACATTCCGCCCACCGACGGGGCCCCGCCCTGGTTGCTGGTCACGCGCGCCGAAGGAGCCGTGAAACCGACCTTCGGCAGGTTCTCCAGAGCCGCCTCCATGACCGGGGTCCAGATCCGCCCGGCATCACCCGAGCCGGAGCCGTTGAGCTCCATCCGGGCCGGGGTCGACATCCGCAGGCCCTGCAGCGAGCCCCCCCGCTTGGCCCAGAACTCCTGGTAGCGAGGGTTCTTGTCGACGGCGATCATCGCGATCCCGGCCAGGTTCGGGGTGTACCCGGCGAACCAGACCGCCGCGTTGGAGTCGGTCGTCCCGGTCTTGCCGGCCTGCGGCCGTCCGTCCGCGGTTCTCACGCCCCGGCCGGTGCCGTTCGTCATCACCCGCGACAGGATCTCGTTCACCCCGTCCGCCACCTGGGGGTCCAGCACCTGGCGGCAGTTGCCTCCCGGGGTCTCCACCTCGGCGCCGGTCCGGGTCGTGACCCGCTCCACGATGATCGGGTCGCAGCGCACCCCGCGGGCGGCCAGGGTCGCGTACGCAGTCGCCATCGACAGCGGCGACACCTCCGCGATCCCCAGCGTGAACGACGGGTACCAGGCGTACTCCGACTCCAGGCTCTTGCCGCTCGACAGCTTCACCCCCAGCATGTCAGCCATCCGGGCCGACTGGCAGATCCCCGCCACCTGCTCCAGCTGGATGAAGTACGTGTTCACCGACATCTCGGTCGCCTTGTACATGTCGATGTCCGCGAAGGCGCCGGTCGAGTTGTGCGGGCTGTACGGGGCGTTGTACGTGAACCTGATGTCGTTGCCCGCCGAGTCGCAGGTGAGGAACTTCCGGCCGCGGAACTCCATGGTCTGCGGGGCCTGGAACCGGGTGCTCGGCGAGATCCCCCGGTTCAGGGCGTTGGCCACCGTGAAGGTCTTGAACGTGGACCCAGCCTGGTACCCCTCGGCGCCGCCCATCCCGGCCTCGACCGCATAGTTGTACGAGGTCTCCCCGACGGCGGCGTTACCGCCCATCACGGGCCGGTTCTGGGCCATCGCCAGGATCAGCCCGGTGCCTGGCTGCACCATCACCATGGTCGAGATCACCGGGTCGGTGGGGGCCACCAGCGCGCTCAGCCGCTTCTGGGCCGCGTCCATCATCCCGGGGTCGATCTTGGTCCAGACCCGCAGCCCGCCCCGCATGATCGCGCTCTGCCGCTCACTGAGGGTGCCGCCCAGGGCCGGGTTGTTGAGCAGGGTCCGGACCACGTAGTCGCACATGAACGGGTAGCGCACGTTCGGCGCCGAGCAGCCCTGGTTCGGGTGCTGGACCTTGGTCCGGTCGAAGTCCTCGGCCTTGGCGAGGTCCACCTCCTCCTGCTGGGCCATCCCCAGCTCGGCCATCCGGTTCAGCACCACGTTGCGCCGCTCCAGCGCCCGCTCCGGGCGCCGCCACGGGTCAATGTTCGGGTTCTGCACGATCCCGGCGATCATCGCGGCCTGGGAGAGGGTGAGCTGGGCAGCGGTGGTGCCGAAGTAGCGCCGGGCAGCCACCTCCACCCCGTACGCGCCGTAGCCGTAGTAGGCGATGTTCAGGTAGCGCTCCAGGATCTCGTCCTTGGAGTACTTCTTCTCGACCGCGACCGCGTACCGCATCTCGCGGATCTTGCGCTCGTAGGTGGGGGCCTGGGCCGCCTCGACTCCCTCCTTGTCGCCCCGGGCGACGGCCGCCTCGATCTGGACCTGCTTCACGTACTGCTGGGTCAGCGTCGAGCCACCCTGGGTGGAGCCGCCGGCCGTGTTGCGGGCGAAGGCCCGCAGGGTGCCCTTGAGGTCGATAGCGCCGTGCTCGTAGAAGCGGTGGTCCTCGATCGCCAGCTGCGCCGCCTTCATGTACGGCGAGATCTCGGCCAGGGTGACCGGGATCCGGTTCTCCTGGTACAGCACGGCCAGCGGCTCCCCGTTGGCCAGGTAGATCACGCTCTGCTCAGCGTCGGGCGGTGTGTCCAGCGCCGCCGGCAGGTTCTCCAGCCCGGCGGTGCCGAGCTCGACCCCACGGTCCAGCAGCAGCACTACCGGGACCAGTGCCGCTGCCACCAGCGCCCCAGCCAGCGCACTGACGACAGCGAACATGGCGGTCGCGTAGGCCTTGGAGCCGATCTTGGACGCCAGCGTGGCCCTGGACTGCCGGAGACGATCATCCACGGTTAAGAGTATGCGTGCCGAGCCCAGGAATCGCGACTTCCTCTCATGGGCCGCACCAGCTCCCCTTCCGCCGCCGCGCTCACTGTGAGATAATCGCGCGCCCGTCAGGCCTCGTGCCTGCCAGGACTGCTGGAGTCGGGCTACGGTGGGTCCCGGGAAGGGGAACCGATGCAGACGACGGTCAAGCTGCTCCAGGACCTGGGGCTGCTCCTGGCCCGGCTGGTCTTCGGCGCGGTCATGGTCTACCACGGCTGGACCCGGTGGCAGTCCGGGGTCAGCACGCAGGCTGAGTACCTCGCCCAGTACGGCCTGCCGGAGCCGCTGCTCTTCGCCTGGGGCGCGGTGGTGCTGGAGGTCCTCGGTGGGGTGATGCTCATCCTCGGCATCCTGACCCCCGCCGTGGCCGGGCTGTTCGTGGTCGAGTTCACGATGGTCGTGCTCTGGATCCGGTGGCGCAACGGCCTGGCCGTCCTCAGCAACGGCTACGAGTACTCCTCGGTCCTGGCGGTGCTGGCGCTGCTGCTGACGGTCTTCGGCTCCGGACGGGTGAGTGTCGACCGGCTCTTGCTCCGCCGGCGGTCCAGCCCGGTCGTGGACGAGTACGAGCCCGCCTAGCACTCACAGCAAACACACAGCCAGCACCTAGCCGACGGCTGGCTCGGGCTGACAGGATGCGTGCCATGGCACGACCTGACGCCCATGACGAGCTCACCCGGCCCGACGGCAGCCCGATCCGGGTGCTGACCGTCGACGACGAGGCCAGCCTGACCGAGCTGCTGTCGATGGCGATGCGGTACGAGGGCTGGGACGTCTCCACTGCGGCCAGCGGCACCGAGGCGGTGAAGGTGGCCCGCGAGGTCCGCCCCGACGCGCTGGTCCTCGACATGATGCTGCCCGACTTCGACGGTCTGGAGGTGATGCGACGGGTCCGGGCCGAGCTGCCCGACGTCCCGGTGCTCTTCCTGACCGCCAAGGACGCGGTCGAGGACCGGGTGGGCGGGCTCACCGCCGGCGGCGACGACTACGTCACCAAGCCGTTCTCGCTGGAGGAGGTGATCGCCCGGATGCGGGGGCTGCTGCGTCGTACCGGCGCCACCGTCGCACGGCCCGACTCCCAGCTCGTCGTGGGCGACCTGACCCTGGACGAGGACTCGCACGAGGTGAGCCGCGGCGGGCAGGAGATCTCGCTGACGGCCACCGAGTTCGAGCTGCTGCGGTACCTGATGCGCAACCCGCGCCGGGTGCTGTCGAAGGCGCAGATCCTGGACCGGGTCTGGAGCTACGACTTCGGCGGGCAGGCTAACGTGGTCGAGCTGTACATCTCGTACCTGCGCAAGAAGATTGATGCCGGACGGGCTCCTATGATTCACACCCTGCGAGGCGCCGGGTACGTGCTGCGACCGGCGGTCGAGTGAAGCGGCTGCCAGCCACGCTGCCCCAGCAGGCGCTCTCCCCCACCGGGCGGGGCACCCTCGGGCGCCGGCTCGTGGTCCACGTCGCGGTCATCGTGGCGATGATGGCGCTGCTGGTCTCAGCGGTCTCCTTCGTCGCTGTGCAGCAGATCGCCGACTCCCGTGCGAACGCCCAGCTCACCGAGCTGCTGGCGCGGGTGTCGAGCACCCCAGGGCCTGGGCGGCAGCGGGGCCTTCCCGGGCAGACCCTGGGCTCGGTGGTGCTAGAGGTCAGCAACGGCCGGGCCAGCGCCCGCCGGCTCACCAAGGACGGGCAGAAGGTGCTCTCCGACGACGACCTGGCCTCCATCGTCCACCAGGCCCCGCCGCCAGGGCAGCGGGCGACGGTCCGGGTGCCGGGTCTGGGGCGCTACCGCTTCGCCACCACCCAGCTCAACGACGGGACCCGGGTGATGGTCGGCCTGCCGCTGCGCGAGCTGGACGAGCAGGTCTCGACGATGCTGAAGCTGGAGGCGGTGCTGGCGGTCGTGGTGGTCACCGCTGCGATCGCGCTGACCCGGCTGGTCGTCGTACGCAACCTGCGGCCGCTGCACGAGGTCGCCGGTGTCGCGGCCGAGGTCTCCCAGCGCGAGCTGGACCGCGGCGAGGTCGACCTCTCGCTGCGCGTGCCGGAGCGCTACGCCGGCCCCACCAGCGAGGTCGGCCGGGTAGGCCTGGCACTGAACACGATGCTGTCGAACGTCGAGAGCGCCCTGGCAGCGCGGCAGCTCAGCGAGACCAAGGTCCGCCAGCTCGTCGCCGACGCCTCCCACGAGCTGCGCAACCCGCTGGCCGCGATCCGTGGGTACGCCGAGCTGACCCGGCGCGGCCGCGACCAGCTGCCCGTCGACACCCAGTTCGCGATGGCCCGGATCGAGTCCGAGTCGGAGCGGATGAGCCGGCTGGTCGAGGACCTGCTGCTGCTGGCCCGGCTGGACAACCGTCCCGACCTGACCTGGGCCGAGGTCGACCTGCGCGAGCTGGTGCTCAACGCCGCCGCCGACGCCCAGGTCGCCGGCCCCGACCACGACTGGGAGGTCGAGGTCGGCGAGGACCCGGTGCTGGTCCCGGGCGACCAGTTCCGGCTTCACCAGGTGGTGGCCAACCTGCTCGCGAACGCCCGTACCCACACCCCGCCGGGGACCCGCGTGGTGGCCGGGCTGCACCGCGACCAGGGCTTCGCGGTGGTCACCGTCACCGACAACGGCCCGGGCATCGACCCAGAGCTCCAGCCGAAGATCTTCGAGCGGTTCGTCCGTGCCGACGCGTCCCGCGTCCGCAAGCAGGGACAGTCGACCGGTCTGGGGCTGGCGATCGTGGCGGCCGTGGTCCAGGCCCACCACGGCGCGGTCTCGGTGCAGTCGGAGCCGGGGCGTACGGTCTTCGAGGTCCGGCTGCGGCAGGTCGGCTCAGCCGCCCCGGCCCCCGACGCCTCGCCGCCTCAGGCGCCGAGCAGCAGCCCCCTCAGGTAGGCCGCCTGCCCGGCGTGCTGGACGGCGTCGTCCACGATGCTCACCAGCCGGACCAGGCAGGTCACCGGCGGGTCCCAGCGGGTGTCGACGACCCGCTCCAGGTCCGCCTCCCCCAGGCTGCCGACGAAGCTCTGGGTCGCCGTGGCGACCGTCTCCTGGTAGGCGAGCAGCGGCTCCGGCGCGACGGCCGGGAACCGGGCCACATCGGCCGCTGACATCCCGTACCCCATCGCCTCGACCGGGTACGGCAGCGCCAGCCGCTCCCGCCAGGTCTGGTCCCAGACCTCACCGCCGCCGCGGATACCGGCGACCTGGACGTCCTCCTGCCGGGTCAGGTGCCACACCAGCCAGCCGATCGAGTTCCCGGGCCCCTGCCCCAGGTCTGGCTGGGCGGCCAGCTGCTCGGGGCTGAGCCCGGCGAGGGCCCCGGCCACCAGCCCCCGCACCCGGGAGTGTGCCTCGAGCAGGACATCTGTGGCGGTAGGCATGCCTCCAGCCTACGCCGGGCGCCGCTCACAGGTGGCTCACAGGCGCTGGCCACCGGGTCCACAACCTGGAGCGCCAGGGTCAGGACCGTGACTACTACTGAAACCCTGTCCGAGCCGGGCTCCGTGTCTCGCCGCACCGTGCGCGTCTCTCTGGCTGCGGTACTGCTGGCGACCCTCGCCCTGTACACGTACGACCTGGGGTCCTCGGGCTACGCCAACTCCTTCTACTCGGCGGCGGCGCAGGCCGGGGCCGAGTCCTGGAAGGCCTTCTTCTTTGGCTCGCTCGACTCTGGCAATGCCATCACCGTTGACAAGACACCCGGTTCGCTGTGGCTGATGTCCTTGTCGGTCCGGGTCTTCGGGCTCAGCCCCTGGAGCATTCTGCTGCCCCAGGCGCTGCTCGGAGTAGCGACCGCGGCGGTCCTGTACCAGACCGTACGGCGCTCGCTGACCGGGCCGCTGGCTGAGCGGGCTGGGCTGACGACGACCCCGGCCCGGGCCCACTGGGCGGGGATCGTGGCGGCGCTGGTCTTCGCACTGACCCCGGCGGCGACGCTGATGTTCCGGTTCAACAACCCCGACGCGCTGCTGGTCTTCTGCTGCACGGCTGCTGCCGCGCTGACCCTGCGGGCCGCCGAGACCGCCTCCCGGCGCTGGCTGGCGGCGGCCGGGGCGATGGTCGGCCTTGGTTTCCTGGCCAAGATGCTGCAGGCCTTCGTGCTGCTGCCGTCGCTGCTGGTCGGGTACGCGGTCGCCGCCCCAGCACCGTGGCGCAAGAAGGTCGTCGACCTGGTGGTGGCCAGTGCCGCGATGGTGGCCGCTTTCGGCTGGTGGATCGCGATTGTCGAGCTGGTCCCAGCCTCGTGGCGCCCGTACGTGGGTGGCTCGCAGACCAACTCGGTCCTCGAGCTCACCTTCGGCTACAACGGCCTCGGCCGGCTCAACGGCAACGAGACGGGCTCGGTCGGCGGCGGCCCGGGTGGGGCCGGTGGGCGCTGGGGCCAGACCGGGATCGGGCGGATGTTCACCACTGTCTCCGGGGAGATGGTGTCGTGGCTGATCCCGGCGGCCCTGCTGCTGGCGGTGATCGGGTTCGTGCTGCTCGGCCGCCGCGCCTGGGCGACCACGCTGCGGGCCGGCACCGAGACCTCCCAGACCCGGACCGCGGGAGCGCTGGCGCTGTTCGGGAGCTGGCTGGTGGTCACCGCCGCGGTCTTCAGCTTCATGGCCGGGATCTACCACGACTACTACACGGTGGCGCTGGCCCCGGCGATCGGCGGCACGGTCGCTGTCGGCGGTGCGGTGGCCTGGGCGCACCGGGACCGGCTGCTGGCCCGAGTCGGGCTTGCCGCTGCGGCGCTGGTCTCTGCTGCCTGGGGGGTGGCCCTGGCCACGGTCCCCGGCGGCACGTACCTGGTGGTCTCGGTCGCGGCGGCCGTGGTGCTGGTGCTGGCTGCGGTGGCCCTGCTCGTCCGCCCGGCACGGGCAGCGGTCAGCACGGTGGCGCTGGCGCTGGCGGTGGCCGGGCTGCTGGCCGGGCCGGCCGCGTACTCGGTGAACACCATGCTGACTCCGCACACCGGCTCGATCGTGACCGCCGGCCCGGCCCGCAGCGGCCTCTCCGGCGAGCAGAGCGGTCCCGGCGGGCGCGGCCCGGGCGAGGGGACCGACAGGCGCAGGGACCGAGGAGCCCCGGGGCCGGTGCCTGGTGAGGACCCGGCCGGCCAGAACGGCCAGGCACCCGGCCCCGGCGGTCAGGCCCCCGGCCCGGACGGTCAGGGTCAGGCCCCAGGAGGCCAGAACGGTCAGGCCCCAGGCCCCGACGGTCAGGCACCCGGCGGCCAGCCTCAGGCTGGAGCTGACGGCCAGCCCGGCCCTGGGTCGGGAGAAGGGCCTGGTCAGGGCGGTCCTGGCGGGCTGCTCGGCGGGACTCGGGTGTCGCAGGAGATGGTGACGCTGCTGAGCGCCGACGCCGACCAGTACACCTGGGTCGCGGCTACCACCGGTGCCCAGAACGCAGCCAGCTACCAGCTGGGCACCGGCCACGCGGTGATGGCGATCGGCGGCTTCAACGGCTCCGACCCGTACCCGACGCTGGAGCAGTTCCAGCGCTATGTCGCGGACGGCCGAGTCCACTACTTCATCAGCGGCAGCCTCGGCGGCCCGCAGGGGGCCGGCGGAACCTCCGCCCAGATCAGCTCCTGGGTGGCCCAGACCTACACCGCGACCACGGTCGGCTCGGTGACCGTGTACGACCTGACGACGCCGAAGTGATGGGAGACGACGACATGACAGCACTGCACACCGCCGCCAGCCCGGTCCCCGAGCTGCGTCAGGCCACGGTCGAGGTGGTGGTCCCGGTCTACAACGAGGAGGTCGACCTGGAGCGGTCGGTCCGGACCCTGACCAGCTACATCGACCACGCCCTGCCGTACCCGTGCACGGTGACCATCGCCGACAACGCCTCCACCGACAGCACCTGGGCGATCGCGACCCGGCTGGCTGACGAGCTGAGCGGGGTACGGGCGGTGCACCTCGACGCCAAGGGGCGCGGCCGGGCCCTGAAGCAGGTCTGGATGGCCAGCGAGGCCGATGTCGTGGCGTACCTCGACGTGGACCTGTCGACCGATCTCGCTGCCCTCCTGCCGCTGCTGGCGCCCCTGGTCAGCGGGCACTCAGACATCGCGATCGGGACCCGGCTGGCGCGCGGCTCCCGGGTCGTTCGGGGACCGAAGCGGGAGCTGGTCTCCCGCTGCTACAACCTGATCCTGCGCAGCAGTCTGCGGGCCTCGTTCTCCGACGCCCAGTGCGGCTTCAAGGCGGTGCGCCGGGACGTGGCTCAGCGGCTGCTGCCGCTCGTGGAGGACACCGGCTGGTTCTTCGACACCGAGCTGCTGGTGCTGGCCCAGCGGGCCGGCCTGCGGATCCACGAGGTCCCGGTGGACTGGGTCGACGACCCGGGCACCACGGTGGACATCGTGTCCACCGCGGTCGAGGACCTGCGCGGGGTGTGGCGGCTGCTGCGGGGGCTGGGCAGCGGCCGGATTCCGGTGGCCCAGCTGCGCCGCGAGCTGGCCCGGCCGCGGCAGCCGGCCCCGGTGCCGGGGGTCCCTGCCGGCCTGCTGGGTCAGCTGCTGCGGTTTGGGGCGGTCGGGGTGGCATCGACGCTGGCGTACTTCGCGCTGTACCTGGTGATGCGCCCGGTGCTCGGCGCCCAGGCCGCGAACCTGGTCTCCCTGGTGCTGACCGCGGTCGCGAACACCGCCGCCAACCGGCTGTTCACCTTCGGGGTACGGGGCCGCCAGGGCCTGCTCGGCCACCACGCGACCGGGCTGCTGGCCTTTCTGGTGGCGCTGGGGCTGACCAGCGGGTCTCTGCTGGCGCTGCACAGCCTGGCGCCAGACGCGGGGCGCTGGGTCGAGGCCGCGGTGCTCACCGTCGCCAACGCCACCGCCACCCTGCTGCGGTTCCTGGCGCTGCGCCTCGCCATGGGTCGGCGGTGAGGAAGACGGCCACGACTGCGTTCCGAGCCGGGCTGGATCCTCCCGACCAGCACCAGTCGGGGGGTGGACAGCATCCCCGGGTCGCCATGAGAATCTTGCTGTGCACCTACCGTCGAAGGACCTGGCATGCCAGATCCACAGCGCATCCCTCGACCTGGACGGTAGCCCTCTCGTGGACCACTTGCAGCGGGTGGCCGACCGGCTGGCTTTCCTGGACCACCTCCCCCTGGTGGAGGCAGCCTGGCTTCACCACCTCATGAAGGCGACGACGGTTCCGTCTGCAACAGTGGAGCATGTGCGCGAGGACCTTCGCCACCTCCTGCTCCTTCTGACCCGTGGTCCGGACGAGTCGACTGCTGCTTATCTGGCACGGATCCTGAGCTCCCCCGATGCTGCAACCGTGAAGCGGGCAACTCTTGCGGACAATCAGCGCGAGGACCGCATGCACAGCATTCCCGAGCCTCTTCGGACTTCACTACGCACGACGTACGACAGCTACCGGGCCGCTCTCGGAGTCTTCTCGACCAGTGACACTGTCGACCTTCTTCCTCCCTCATGCCCAGACGAACCCATCGCCTGGTCAGAGGAACGGCAAAGCCACCCTCTCTGGGTCTACTGGGTGTACCCGCTGGCCATCGCGGAGTACGCCCTGACACAGATTCACCGTGCATCCATGATGGAGCCCATCGTGACCGAGTCCGTCGAGCGATGGGTCCGCTGGAGCGGCTCGGCCCAACTCAGCCACCTCCAGCACCGCATCAAGTCGCCTGACAGCCTCGCCCGCAAGATTCGCAGCACACCGTTGCCCACGGGCTTCCCAGACATCCCTGACATTGCCCGGTACACCGTTGTAGACCGCGTTGGCTGCCTCGCGGACCGAGCGAACGCCCTACTAGACGATGCCCGGTCCGAGGGCTGGCAGTGCCTGGCGCTAGAGCACAGCTACTACGATGGGAGCCCCTACAAGGGCATCCATGCGGTGCTGAGACCCGATGCCGCCCAAGCGATCCCGGTCGAGCCGCAGTTCGACTCGCCTGAGTCCATGCTCGCCAAGCAGGTCACCCGTGAGCTCTATGAGCAGTACCGCCAGGATCGTCGCGCTCGACGCCGGCTCTGGCCCCAACGAGTGCAGGCCTGGGAACAGGTCCCAAGCCCTGCGGTCGAGACCCTACGGTTCGCAGATCGCCGAGTCAGCATTAAGACCTACCTGGCCCCCGCCTCTGGCTCCTAGACCTGCGCAACACCTGACTAGGCTGGTACACCTAGACATCACAACGGCCAGAGCCAACGACCGCCCCGGTACTGCGAGTCGTCACGGCTGCTAGCAGCGGAGCAAACCCTCATCAGCGGACGCCGCCCGGCCAGGTGGCTGCGGAGCGGGTCGGGGTGTCTCGGCATTCCCCGGCACGGAGGCTCCGCTGGGCAGAACTGCGTCGAGGGCCACCGAGGGTGCAGACTCGAGCTCATCGCGCACCCAGTCGGTGGCGGATCCCTGGATGCGCCCCACGACCCCCTCATCGCACAGGTGCCTGGCTCTCTCGGGTGAGATCGGCACATAGGTCAGGTTCTGTGCCCAGTCCAGGTCAGCGGTAAGGCCTTCGCTCCTGGCAAACCTACCCAGATCCGGCGACCAGACGTAGACTTCGTCGTCGGCGTCGACGTAAGCCACCCAGGAGGCCCGCTCCCCAGAGACACGGTGGACGGTCGCAAACCAGCTCACAGCCACCTCCCGCGCTCGACTCCTTGAACACCCATGCTAAGCGCTCGCCAGGTGCGACACCACCGGACGGCGTTACCGCGCATCGACAGCTCCTGCGAAGGTGACAGCGATCGACCACCGACTCGGCTGAACGACGGGCGAGAAGCGCCTTGCCCACGCCCACTGATGCCTGCAGGCCGCAGCTGCCCGGCCAGTCCGCCCAGCCTGACCACGATCGGCCGCCGTCCGGCCGAGCCGGCAGTGAGGAGCGACTGGCTGAACCTGGGCTGAAAGTGCCTCGTCACCAAGAGGAGCTCGTCACCAAGAGGAGAAGGCCGGGGCTAGCGAGAACGAGCCAGCCAGCCACGACGAAGGCAGCGGCGATCAAGCACGGCATGCACTACGGTCGCCTGATGGACCTGAAGCGCGCTGACCTGGCCCGGCTGACCGATCACACCCTGCTGCGGACCGACGCCACGACCGCCGAGGTGCTGGCCCTGGTGGAGCAGGCCGCAGAGCTCGGTGTCTTCGCGGTCTGCGTCTCGCCGTCGATGCTGCCGCTGACCTCGCTGCCCAGCTCACTGCGGCTGGCCACCGTCTGCGGCTTCCCCTCCGGCAAGCACACCACCGCCACCAAGGTGGCCGAGGCGGCCGAGTCGACCCGGCTCGGCGCCGACGAGGTCGACCTGGTGCTCGACCTGGGGCTGGTCCGGGCCGGGCGGTACCGCGAGGTCACCGCCGAGGTGGAGGCGGTCCGCGGCGAGGTGGGGCTGCTCAAGGTGATCATCGAGTCGGCCGCCCTGAGCGACGACGAGATCGTCGCGGTCTGCCAGGCGGTCGCCGAGGGCGGGGCCGACTTCGTCAAGACCTCGACCGGCTTCCACCCGGCCGGCGGCGCCACCGAGCACGCGGTTGCCCTGATGGCTCAGACCGTCGGCCCGGACCTCGGGGTCAAGGCCGCCGGCGGGATCCGTACCTACCAGCAGGCCTGCGCGCTGGTCGCTGCCGGCGCCACCCGGCTGGGGATGTCCGCCTCCGCCGAGGTTCTCGCTGCCGCCGAATCCTGATCCTGGGCTGCGGTTTGGGGTCACCGCCAGGTCACGGCATGCCAACTCCTGGCAAGGGCCGCTGTCAGTAGGGACTCCGGGCATGGTGTGCAGTGCCTGCCTGATGGATCAGCCGCAAAGGAGCCTGCATGAGCACCAAGGACAGCCAGGAGCCCCAGCCGCGTACGGGAGACGAGGACGAGGGCTTCGTCAAGCCCAAGTACCGGACAGCGGGTACGGTCTCGCTGGGCCTGTCGATGTCGATCGACAATACTGAGGGCGGGGTCTCGAGGACGTTCTTCCCCCAGATCGCCAACGTCTTCGGGCTGCAGAACACGGAGCTCGGCCTCTTGAACGCTCTCGGCTCGGCCGCCCGCATGGTATTCGGACCGATCTGGGCACTGGCTGCTGACCGCTGGGGCCGCAAGCGGATCCTGTTCGTGGTCACCGGCATGTGGGGCCTGTGGACGATCGCCACCGGCTTCGCTCAGAGCTGGCCCCAGCTGCTGACGCTGTACACGATCGCCCTGATCGGCACGGTCGCCGGCGAGCCGATCCTGAACGGGCTGCTGGGCTCCCTCTACCGCCGCTCCGAGCGGGGCAAGGCCTTCGGCCTGGTGCGTGGAGTCTCGGCGGCACTGGGTATCGTGCTCACCCCGGCGATCGGCCAGTGGGGCGCGAACCCCTCCGGCTGGCGGTACGCGATGTTCGCCATGGGCGGCCTGTCGGTGCTCTCCGGCATCCTGATCCTGCTGTTCGTGCACGAGCCGAAGAGCACGACTGATGAGCTGGGTGAGGAGGTCAAGTCTGAAGCTGGCCTGTTCAAGATCAGCGATGTCCCGCGGCTCTTCAAGATCCGTACCCTCAGCCTGATGGCACTCATGCTGCCCCTGGTCACCTCGCTGGTGCTGTTCGGCTTCATGAACCAGATCTGGGCCAAGAACCTGGGATACGGCGTCAAGAACGGCTCCTACCTGTTCACCGTCTTCAGCATCGGCTCCACCCTGTCGGCCTTCCTGGGCGGCTTCGTGGGCGACCAGTTCGTGAAGAAGCTCGGGCACAAGGGCCGGATCATCCTGTTCCAGATCTACGCCGCCACCTGGGGCATCCTGGTTGCGCTGACGATGTACTTCGCCACGTGGTGGGACCCGGATGTGGTCGCTGGCGACGGACAGTCTGTGACCAACGACCCCAGCATCGCCTACTACGTGATGGTCTTCCTGATGGGTCTGGTCTTCTCGATCGGCTTCTCCGGCTGCGTGCTCCCGATGGTGTCGAGCGTCTGCCCTCGTCAGCTCTCCTCCACCAGCTTCGCGGTCCTGTTCTCGCTGATCCAGGGCGCCCTGACCACGGTCTACAGCCTGATCGTGGGCAAGGTGGCCGACGTCATCGGTGACTTGCAGCTGACCGTCGTGGTCGCGGTGACCGGGCCCTACCTGCTCAATGCCCTGCTGTGGTTCGTCTTCTACAGCACCTACGAGAAGGACGTGCACCTGCAGGCCGAGCGCACCCGGCTCATCGAGGAGGGCAAGTTCTGATCCTGGTCTGATACCAGCAGCGCCGCCGGCTCGTCCCGGCGGCGCTGCTCTGTTCTACTCGGGGATCTGGGTGCGGTGGAAGTGGAGGTGGCTGCGGCTCGCGGTCGGGCCGCGCTGGCCCTGGTAGCGGGAGCGGTTCACGGCGCTGCCGTACGGGTTCTGGGCCGGCGACGAGACCTGGAAGAAGCACAGCTGGCCGATCTTCATCCCTGGCCAGAGCATGATCGGCAGGGTCGCCATGTTCGACAGCTCCAAGGTGATGTGGCCGTCGAAGCCAGGGTCCACAAAGCCAGCCGTGGAGTGGGTCAGCAGCCCCAGCCGGCCCAGCGAGGACTTCCCCTCCAGCCGGGCTGCCAGGTCGTCGGCCAGCCGCACCCGCTCGTACGTGGAGCCCAGCACGAACTCGCCGGGGTGCAGCACGAACGGCTCGTCGCCTCGGCAGACCACCTCCCGGGTGAGCTCGGCCTGCTCCTGCGACGGGTCGATGTGCGGGTAGCGGTGGTTCTCGAAGATCCGGAAGTAGCGGTCCAGCCGGACATCCACGCTGGACGGCTGGACCATCTCCAGGTCGCAGGGGTCGAGCACCACCCGCCCCGACTCCAGGGCAGCGGTGATGTCGCGGTCGGAGAGCAGCACGGCAGCGACCCTAGCGGGGCTCGGGTACCCGGCGCCGGACCTCCAGGTAGTGGTCGCCGAAGGAGACCACCTGCCCTTCCCGGACCCGCACCGGGTCGCCCGGCGCGCACGGCTCGTAGTCGCCGTTCGCGTTCGCGATCGCGGTGCCGTTGGTGGAGTTACGGTCCATCACGTAGATCCCGCGGTGGTCGAGCCCGACCGCCAGGTGGGTCTTCGACACCATCCGGCTGTCCTGGCCGACCGAGACCAGCTCGGCCTGCTCGTCCGGGCGAGGCTGCGGGTTGCGCCCCACCAGCACCAGGCCCGTGATGTCCACCACCCGGCCGTCATCCAGGCGGACCTGCCAGCCCTCGGTCACCGACCGCTGCAGGCCAGGGACGCTCATCGCCAGGTGCGTGTGCTGCCCGTCGTCCTCGTCGTCCAGGCCGCCAGCCACAGGCGGGGAGGCCTGGCTCCCCGCACCAAAGCCCGGCTGAGGTGCCAGACCGGGCGCGCCCGGCTGACCGAAGGGCTGCGGGCCTGGGAACGCCTGCGGACCAGGGCTGCCAGGCTGCCCCGGGAAGCCCGACTGGGCCGGCGCTCCCGGCGAGCCAGCAAAGCCCGGCTGCGGGCCACCCGGCTGACCAGGGACAGCGCCCGGCTGACCTGTGAAGCCCTGCGGACCTGTGAAGCCCTGCGGACCTGTGAAGCCAGGCTGCCCCGGGAAGCCCGACTGAGAAGGCTGAGCGCCGTACCCTGGCTGCCCCGGCTGAGAAGGCTGAGCGCCGTACCCCGGCTGCCCCGGCTGTCCAGCAGGCTGGCCCTGGGGCCCGAAGCCCGGGGCGTGCTCGATCGGAGCGGGGGCCTGAGAGCCCCACTGCTGCTCCCAGGGGGCCTTGCTGCCCGACCAGCCCTGCTGGTCGCTGCCCGGGACCGCCGTGATCGGGCCGGTCCCCGACGGGTCCGGCACCGGCTCAGGAGCGTAGTCCCGACGCAGGTGCGCCGGCAGAGCGACCACGTTCGCGCTGGTGACACTGGCCCGCGGCTGAGCCTCGGGAGTCGCCACGTGCCGGACCCGCTGCTTCACCACCACCGACTTCGCCGCCAGGTCGTGCCAGCCGCGGCGGTGCGGGTGCATGACCATCAGCACGACCAGGATGATCCACACCACGGCGGTGAGGCTGGACGCCACCCAGACCAGCTCCCGCAGAAAGTAGCGGCCCCAACCGATCGGGGTCCCGGTCGCTACGTCCAGCACCTGGATCTTCGCCACCTTGGCCCCAGGGCCCTGGCCACGGGTCGCGTACCCCCACCAGACCAGAACCGCCCAGCCCAGGCTGAGCAGCCCAGCCAGGATGCTGAGCACCACCACCACGGTGCCAGACGGTTCGAGCATCAGCAGCAGGCTCAGAAGGCCCTGGACTACGGCGATCGGGAGCGCGTCGATCACAGCGGCCAGGGCGCGCCATCCGAGCCCTGCGATGACCTGACGGGCCGGTTCAGGTGTCTGCGTCACGCAGGCCATCCTGTCACGCCAAGGGGCGCCGAAGCAGCAGGTCCTGGCATCGTCGCCCCAGACTCAGCGTCGCGGAAGCCGCCGCCGGAAGGAGCGGACCGACAAGGTGGCCTGGAGCCGGCGCCAGAACCCGACCGACCGGTTCAGACCGCCTACCGCCGCGTCCACGCTCGTCCAGTACGTCTGGGCCTGGCCGGCGGTGATCCGATCCGGCGAGAACACCGACATGTCCGCTTGCCGGGACAGGATCCGCGGGTCCGCCAGCTCTGTCACCCGCCGGAATGACGCCACCAGCTGCTCGGCCTGCTCGGTCCGGGTCCCGGCCACCGCCGGCGAGACGCCCAGGTCGCGGGCCCGGTCGATGACCTCGGCCCAGCCGCCCGCCACCCGCCGGCTCAGGTCCGGGTCCCCCATCCGCATCCGGCGCCGGCGCAGCTTCAGCCCGACGATCAGGCAGATCGGCAGCACCACGAAGACCAGCGGGATCCCAGCCACGATCGCCACTGTGCCGATCAGCCGCCAGTTGATCTGCAGGCGCTGGTCCTGCGGCGGGGTCGGGGTGGCCTGCTGCGAGGTGTCCTCCTCCGGCACCTCCGGCTTCACCGGCGGCGGTGGCGGGTTCTCCACCTGCGGGCGGGGAGCGGTGACCGGCTCCTCCTCAATCAGCTTCAGGACCCGGTCCTTGGACGGGGTCGGGTCGAACACCACCCAGCCCAGCTGGCCCAGGTTCACCTCGGTCCAGGCGGTGACGTTCTCACCGCGCACCACCCCGTCGGCGGCCGGGACCAGGTAGCCGTACCCGACCCGCGCCGGCAGCCCGGCCGCACGGCACAGCAGCGCCAGCGCCACCGCGTACTGCTCCTCGTCGCCGACCATCTGCTCGGTGTTGCGGAACAGCGCCTCCAGCCGGGCCACGCTGTGCCCGGGGTCGGAGCGGACCTCGTCGGGCTGCCCGTGCGAGTAGTACCCCTTCTTCAGCTGCTCGGTGTACGCCAGCGCCAGCGCCCCGCCGCCGCTCGGAGCCAGCGCCGCCCAGGCGCCGGCGGTGTCGCGGACCACGTCCGGGAGCGGCTCCGCCGGCGGCTGCCCCACCGTGTCCGGGGCGGCGGTCATGATCTGCTCCCGGCTCGGCTGCCGCGGCACCACCGCCCGCAGCCGGTACTGGTCACCCTCCCCCACGGTCACCGGCGCCAGCCCCGTGCCGCTGCGCTGGTTGTAGTAGAAGGCGTCGGCCAGCCCTACCCCCCGCGGACCGGTGAAGTCGACCCGCAGGGTCTGGCCCACGGTCGGCACCCAGACCCCGGACAGCTTGCCCAGCGTCACCTCCACGTCGACCTCGGTCCCCGGGGTGGGGTCGTCGACCCGGGCCCCGATCTTGCCGAAGGTCCCCGAGTCCCGCCCGTACGCGGTCGTGTTCGAGACGTTGTACGTGAACCCGTCGTACGCGTCCATGGTCCCGAGACGGACGCGGCTGCCGGCTGGGGCGCCCTTCGCGGTCAGGATGGTCTCGGTCTTGAAGTCGGTGATGTTGCGCCGGAAGGCCTGCAGCGGGCTCGGGTAGCGGTGGATGTCGAGCGGCTGGCGCACCAGCGCCCGCACCGTCCGGCGCTCCTGGGCCGGCTCCAGCAGCGGCCGGGCCAGCAGCACCGCGCCGCTGGCCAGCCCCAGCATGGCCAGCCCGGTCGCCAGCGAGGTCCACCGCAGCCAGTGCCGTCCCAGCAGCAGGGTGCGGCTCTGCCGCGACCGGCGGTACGTCGTCCACACCAGCACCAGGGCCAGCGTCGCCAGCCCTGCCGGCACCGGCGCGTACGAGGTGCTGACCCCCAGCCCGAAGGCGAGCCCGGTCCCGGCCACCATCGGCACCCAGGCCCATGTTGGGTAGCCCGAGCGGAGCGCGACAGTGACTGCCGCCAGGACCGACACCAGGCCCACCAGCACCACCGGGACCAGCAGGTCCGCGGTCTCCCCGATCGGCGGGGTGACCGTGAGCATCCGCTTCCAGCCCGACACCGGAGCCACCAGCAGCCCCTGCAGCGAGCGCCACGTCGGGACCACCCAGGCGTACCCGGCCGAGGGCATCGCCAGCAGGGTGCCGAGCAGCAGGTAGCCGACCAGCGCCACCGCCGTGGTGACCACCGTGTTCCAGCGCCGAAGCGTCGCCACCACCCCCACCACGGCCCCGAGCAGCCCGGAGCCGAGGGAGGCAACCCAGGTCCAGCCGCCCCCGTACGTCGGCAGCCAGGCCCAGGTCAGCAGCACCAGCAGGGCGGCGATCGCGGCCAGGTCGGTCCCCAGCCACAGCCGGCGCCCAGCCGGTGACTCCTGGAAGAGCGTCGCTGTGGCCGCCCGGGACCGGCGCCGGACCGGGACCGGGTCAGCGCCGCGGAGCCGGGCGACCCGCTCGGCCAGCCGGTCACGCTGGTCGTCGATCCAGTCCAGCACGTTGACCTGGGGCCCGCGCCTCATGCCGCAGCCCTCCGTACGGCTCGGGGCAGGTCCTCCAGCCGCGGCAGCTGGACCGTGGTGACGTTCGACACCGTCTCGACCCGCAGCCGCTGCTCCGGCGCCACCCGGACGCAGATCACCCGAGCGTCAATGCTGAGCAGGGTGGAGGCCCGCCGCAGCCGGTCCACCCGAACCCGGGAACCGGTCACCACGATGACGATCGAGGCCATCGGCTCGCGGTCCCGGACCAGGCGGAAGACCTGGTTGACGTGGGTTCGCCGCAGCTGCTCGACCCGGCTCAGCTCGTTCATGATCTGGGTCCAGGTCAGGCCCGGGTAGGCGTCCACGTTGGTCACCAGGGCCATCGGGTTCTCCTCCCGGAAGGCCTGCTGCACAAACGAGCCAGCCACCGAGACCGCGGTCTCGAACTCGTCCTCGTCGCCGTACGAGATCTCGCCCAGGTCGACCGCGACCGCGATCCGGGACTGCCGGCTCTCCTCGAACTGCCGCACCATCAGGGCCCCGGTCTTGGCCGAGGAGCGCCAGTGGATGTGGCGGCGGTCGTCTCCCGGCACGTACTCACGCAGGGCGTGGAAGCTCATGTCAGAGCTCGACAGCTTCTGTGTCGGGCGCCCCTCCAGGTCGTGGACAAAGCCGGTCTGCCGCCCCGGCAGGAGAACGGTCCGGGGGTGCACGAAGACCTCAACCTGCTTGGTCCACAAGGCGTCGCGCCCCATCAGCCCGAACGGGTCGCCCTGGACCGACTGGGCCGGGCCGACCTCGACCACGGCCCGGCGCTGGGTCGGGATCACCAAGGTCTCCTCGTGCCGGCTCCCGGCCGCCAGCGACGGCAGGCCCAGCGAGGCCAGCTGGCGCCCGACCGGCAGGTTCATCTGGCCAGGCAGAGTCCGGCGGCGGCCGACGTTGCGGACCACCACCCGGCCGCTGGCCGGCTCCCCCACCGTGACGTGGGTCTCGGGGATCAGCAGGTGGACCTCGAACCGGGGCCGGCCGATCGTCAGCAGGCTCCCCAGCAGCAGCAGGACCAGGCCGGCCAGCCCGGCCGCTCTCAGCTCCAGCCAGCCGAGCAGTCCCCCCGCCACCAGCAGGCCCACCGACACCAGCAGCACCACCCAGCCGCGGCGGCGGACTCCCAGCCAGCGCGACAGGGCACCGGCCAGGGTCGCGAGGTCGCTGAGGCGCAGCGGGTCAACCGTGCTCGGCGGGACCCACTGCGGTGAGGGGGCCGCAGCCGGGGAGGGCTCACTCATGCAGAGGCCCGCTGGGTCGGCGGCTGGACGGTGGCCAGCACCTGGCTCATCACGTCGATTGCGCTGACCCCGTTGAACTCCGACTCCGGGTCGAGCACCAGCCGGTGCGCCAGGCACGGGATGGTCAGGATCTTGACGTCGTCAGGCACCACGTAGTGCCGGCCCAGCGAGGCGGCCCAGACCCGGCTGGAGCGGGCCAGCGCCAGCCCGCCGCGGACCGAGACCCCCAGCCGGACGTCCTCCGCGGTCCGGGTGGCCTCCAGCAGCCGCGCGATGTAGTCCATCACCGACGGCTCGACGTGCACCGACTGCCCCAGCTGCGCCATCTCCGCCAGTGCCTGGGTGGTGATCACCGGGGCCAGGGCCGCCGACTGCGGGCGGGAGCCGCCGCTGGTCAGGATCCGCAGCGTGGTGGACCGGTCCGGGTAGCCGAGCGAGGTCTTCATCAGGAACCGGTCCAGCTGGGCCTCCGGCAGCCGGTAGGTGCCGGCCTGCTCGACCGGGTTCTGGGTCGCGATCACCATGAACGGCGAGCCGACCTCGTACGAGACCCCGTCGACCGTGACCCGGTGCTCCTCCATCACCTCCAGCAGCGCCGACTGGGTCTTCGGCGAGGCCCGGTTGATCTCGTCGGCCAGGACCACCGAGGCGAAGACCGGGCCCTGGTGGAACTCGAACGAGCTGGTCGTCTGGTCGAAGATGGTGACCCCGGTGACATCGCTGGGCAGCAGGTCAGGGGTGAACTGGATCCGGCTGTTGGTGCCCTGGACGGTCTGGGCCAGGGACCGCGCCAGAGTGGTCTTGCCCGTACCCGGGTAGTCCTCCAGCAGCAGGTGCCCCTCGGCCAGCAGGCACGTCACCGCAAGCCGGATCGCCTCAGTCTTGCCCAGGACCGCGCGCTCAACGTTGCGCACCACCGAGGCGAAGGTGTCAGAGAACCAGCGGGCCTGGTCCGGGGTCATGGCCATCAGAGGGGATCCTTCCTAGGTGGGGGTCACCGTGTACGAGATGCGGTAGGTGTCAGGGCCGTGGACGCCCTTCGCTTCGCACTCCACAGACACCTGGTCACCAGGAACGAGGTTCCGCTCCGGCTTCACCGGGATCTTGTAGAGGTAGCCGTACTGCTTCTCGTCGGAGGGCCAGTAGGTGTCTCGGATCTCGTGACCCCGAGCAGTGATCGTGCAGCGCATTCCCTCCCTGCTGCGCACCATGTCGAAGTGCACCTCCCCGCCGGTGAGGCTGGAGCTGGCCACCTTGGCGATCGGCGGCAGTGACACGGTGGTGCTGGTGAGCTCCTTCCCGTCCCGGGTCACCCAGACCTTCACGGTGTCCCCTGCGAAGTTCGAGACTCCGTCAATCGTCACGGCACCAGGCGATGTCAAGCGCGCCTCACCGCTGCCCAGCCGGTACCACAGCTGCAGGTCGCTGTCGCGGTTGCCGTTCCTGGTGGCCGGCAGGTCCATGCGAATCACAGCGGCGTACTGCCCGCCGTTGGTGTAGGTCCGCTCCTCCAGCCACGCCAGCGGCGCCGACGGCGTGCCGTACGGGGTCACCGGCCCGGCGGACCGCGGCTGGCCCGGCTTCTGGTCCGCCATCGGGACGACCGTCACGGTCCACTGCTCGTCGGCGTCGTTGGGCCGGCCGGTGGGGACGGTCACGCTCAGGCCACCGTCGGAGCGAGGGTCGTACAGGTTGTCCACCACGCCGCCCTTGGTGCTGGTCATGGTGACCTTCCACTTGGTGACCCCCTTGCCCTGGGTGCGGGCTGGCGGCGCCGTCACGTGGATCGCCTTGTCCTTCGGCTCCGCGGTCGGGTCTCCCTGGGGCTGCGGCGAGCCGAAGGTCTGAACCTGGTTCGAGTAGGCCGCCGCCTCCGACGGCCCGGCCTCGTTCACGGCTCGGACCAGGACGAAGTAGCTGGCGAAGCCGATCCCGTCGAAGACCACCTCGATCTGGCCGTCGCGGGCGTGCTCGACCCGGTCCGGCGGCTGGTCCAGAGGGACCTGCGAGCTGTGGGAGAGGTACACGTAGTACTGGGTGATCGGAGCCCCGCCGTTCTGGCTGGCCGGGGTCGACGGGAACGAGGCCACGAGCCTGCCCGTGGTCGTGCCGCCCCCGTCAGCGGCCGACACCGACGCCGGCGGGCTGGGCGGCTGAGACGGCACCCCGGTCCCGGGCTCGGAGGCCTCTGAGCTGCCGGCCTTGTTGGTGGCGCTCACCCGGAACGAGTACGACTTCCCGTTGGTCAGCCCCACCCAGTCGAACGAGGTCTGGTCAGCCGAGACGACCTTGGTCTCGCCGCCCTCCATCCGCACGGTGTAGTCAGTGATGGGGGTGCCACGGTTGGTCGGTGCCTTCCAGGTGATCCGGAGCCGCCCGCCCTGACGCCCCGGCACCCGCTCCACCCGCGGCTGCTCCGGCTTGTCGGGCCGGACATCGGGGACCATGGGCGCCGAGGCTGGCGACGCCTGGCCGACACCCACCTCGTTCACCGCAGCCACGACGGCGGTGTACGCGACCCCGTTGTGCAGCCCGGTCATCGTGCAGGTGGTGGTCGGGCAGTCTGTGCTCGCCTCGTGGCCGTCGGCCCCCTTGGCGGCCAGCACGTACTTCTGGATCGGCAGGCCGTTGTTCATCGACGAGGTCCAGGTGACGGTGAACGCGCCGTCACCGACCGAGACCTGCCGGGGCGTTCCCGGCGGCGACGGCTTGCCCTTGACGTTGACCACCAGCCGGCCGTCGACGTTGCGGTCCGGGTCCTTGGTGGCGTCCATCACCGTGTACCGGATCTGCAGCACCCCGACGAAGTCCGGGCCGGGGGTGACCGAGACCTGCTGGCCGTTCGTGTCGACCTTGGACGCCGCCCCGAGCTCGACCACGGCCTGGGTGACGGTCAGCGGCCCGTTGAGGGCTGACTTGTCATTGTCCAGCACACTCACCTGGCTGGTGCGCCCCTGGATGGCGTCGGCGGTGTCGTCCACCACCACCGTCTTGGGCTTGGTGGTGCCCAGCACCACGATCGTCACGACCATGTCGCTGTACGCGTTGCGCAGGTCGGTGACCCGCCCGGTCATGGTGACCCTCGTCCCCTTGGGCACATAGATCGCGGCCGACGCGGTCACCACCGGCCCCTGGGTCGACACCTCCACCCCGGCCGGCTTGCCCTGGGGGAAGTCGAAGCTGCTGAAGACAAAGCGGTCACCCTGACGGTCGGTCACGTACGACTCGAGGTTCTGCTGCACCGCCGGGTCGCCGGCGCCGACCTTGATCTCGACCGGGGGCGCGACCGGAGGGGTGTTGATCTGGTTGGCCGGACCGGACGAGTCAGAGGGCTGGACCGGTCGCGGCAGCACCTTCACCGGGATGGTGATCGTCGCCTGCCGCGGGTTGTCCTGGGTGTCCTCGACCACCTCGAAGGTGATCGCGGCCGGACCGGCGTACGAGCTGTCGGCGCGGAAGCTGACCTCGGCGTACGAGACCCGGCTGCCGGAGTTGCCGGGAGCGCCCACCACCTTGTCGGCCGACGACACCTGGACCCGCCGGCCCTGGGTGCCCTGTACGTACTCGGCGACGGCGATCGTCAGCGGGTCGCCCGCGGTGACGGTCAGCGAGATGCCGGGGTCCTTCAGCGTCGGGACCGCGTCGGCCTTGCCGGGGACCGTGACCAGGCCGTAGCTGCTCAGCCCGTCGGCGTCGGTGACCTGGTAGCGCACCACCCGCATCTGGTCACCGATCGGGACCCGCAGCTGGGGCCCGTCCGGGGTCTGGACCACCTCGGCCGGCTTCAGCCCCTGGGTGTCAGCCGACGGGACGCTGAGCTGCAGCTGGGAGCGGGGCCCGTCCGGGTCGTAGTCGTTGTCCAGCACCGGGATGTCGACGGTCTCCTGCTGGAAGACCTTGCGGGCATCGACCAGGTCGTCGCTCACCTTGGGCGCCAGCAGCGGGGCGTCCGGGTCAGCGATGACCGTGATGTTCCCGCTGGCCCGGGCGCCGCGGGCGTCCTGGATCAGGTAGGTCCCGAAGACCGTTGACTTCTCCCGCGGCACCGACAGCTCCACCGTCGAGCCCTCGACGATCTTGGCCGGGACCGGCATCGTCAGTGACGGGTCGGGTCCCCAGAGCACCCGGTCCCCGTCGAGGTCGAAGTCGTTCGCCAGCGGCCGCAGGTACGCGGTCCGCCCAGGGCGGGTGGTGACCACGTCGTCGACGGCGACGGGGTCGCTGTTGAGGGTCGCGCCGGGCGCCACCCCGACCCGGATCTCACCGACGGCCCGGGCACCGTACTTGTCGATCACACCGTACGTGAAGGCGTCGGTGCCCTTCTCCTCCGGGAAGGCCTCGTACTCCAGCCAGCTCGCCCCGACCGACAGCACCCGGCCCCGGCGGGGCCCGTCGGTCAGCCCGAGCAGCCGAACCGTGTCGCCGTTGGGGTCGATGTTCTGCATCGGGATGGGGATCCGGACGGTGGTGCCGGCGATCACCCGGCCGACGACGGTGGCCGGCCGGGGCGGCTGGTTGGCGATGTCGGGCGAGATCACGTTGAACCGGACCTGCGCCGACGCGGTTCGCCCTAGCCCGTCACGGATCTGGTAGGTGGCTGTCACCAGGCCCGGGACCATCGGCGCCTGGTAGCGGATCTGGTCCCGGTCGACCCAGGCAGTGCTGGGGCCGTCCACCAGGGTCTGGTCCAGGTGCAGGTCGAGCCCCACCGGGGAGGAGTCGTTGCTCATCGGGTGGACCGTGACCGTGTCGCCGGCCCGTACGTTGACGTCGTCGACGACCGCGACCGGCCGCTCCGCCCCGACCGGGTTGGAGGTCAGGACCACGATCGTGCCCGTGACCGGCTCGTGGTACCCGTCGGAGACCTGGTAGGTGAGGGTGACCGGGTCGCTGGACGCGGTCACCTCCTTGATTGTGAGCAGGTGCCGGTCGCGCATCTCCACGGACAGGCCCGAGGTGCCGCTGAGCGACTGGATCACCAGGACGTCACCGTCGGGGTCCTCGTCGTTGGCCAGCGGGTCAATCGTGACGGACCCGCCGTGGGTGAGCAGCGCCACGTCCCGGCCCGCGACTGGCGGCCGGTTCGGCCCGCCCCGGTCGGTGACGTCGATCCGGACCAGGCCGGAGCTGGTCGGTCCGTTGGTGACCTTGTAGACCAGGTAGTAGGTCCCCGGAGCGGTGGCCTTGAAGCGGAAGCTGCGGGACTGGTAGTCGACGCTTCGGGTGGCGCCCTGCCCCCCGGACGGCTCCTCGACCGTGGCCAGCGCCAGGTTGGCCCCGATGTCGTTGAGCAGTGGCTGGACCTCGATCTCCTGGTTGGTGACCGCGGTCGCGAAGTCTCCGTTCGCCAGCGGCGGGACGTCGTGGGGCTTGCGGACGTCCAGGGTCAGGACTCCGACCTCGGCGCTGCCGGAGCCGTCGGAGACCGTCACCTGGACGGTCTTGATCCCGGTCGTCTTGTTGACGTCGGTAAAGGTGACGGTGCCGTCCGGGGTGAACGAGACCTCGTCGTCGCCCTTGGTCAGGACCGCGTTCTGCAGCACCAGGTCGTCCCCGTCGGGGTCGCGCCAGTCGAGCAGGGTGCGGATCTGGGTCTGCTGCCCGGCCGCGACCTTCACCGGGTCGCTGCGGAACTGCCGGGGCGGCTGGTTGGCGGCCTTCTGGTCACCCGGCTCCAGGCTCAGTCTCACCGTGGCCGTGTTCGAGGTGCCGCCGCGGCCGTCGCTGACCTTGTACGAGAAGGTCCGCTGCCCCGACTGGCCGGCCGCCACCGTGGCCTGGATCCCGGTCCCGCCCCGGGTCACCTCCAGGGTGACCCCCTCGCCGGCGCTGGAGGGGGCCTGAATGGTGAGCACGTCACCATCGGGGTCGGAGTCGTTGTCGAGCACCGGCAGCACCGTGGAGCGGCCCTCCCGGGCCAGCAGGTCGTCGTTGCCGGCCGTGGGCGGACGGTTGGGCTGGGACCGGTCCGGGTCAACCTTGACCGGGTCGTCCTTGGGGTCCTCGGGCCGGTTGGTGGTGTCAGCCGGGGAGACCCGCTCCCAGTCCACGATCCGGCGCATCCCGTCGTGCACCAGCCAGATCACCCCGGTCACCGGGTCGTTGAGGATGACCGTGTCCCGGTTCACCCGGGGCACCGCCTCGGCGCCGGGCGCCAGCTCGGGGATGTCCTGGATGACGGGCGCCTGGTCGGCGCAGACCGTCGCCAGCCGGGGGCCCACCACGGCGTAGCTGCAGGACCCGACCACGACGGGGCGCTGCACCGTACCCTCGGGCATCGTGCCCGAGAGGGAGAGGACCTGCTTGGGCGCCACCCCGACCAGGCCCCGGGGGGTCCCGACCAGGGCCCGCAGCTGCCCGCCCATCAGCGGGGACTGCGGGATCGGCGAGGCCAGGCGGGCCTTCGACCCGAGCGGCATCTCGATCGGCGTGCTGAGTCCCTCGAACCAGATCGACTGCTTGGTCCGGTCCAGCACCACGGCCTGGTCCCCGACCGCGCTCAGCTCCACGTCGGCGACCTGGGCGTCAAGCTGGAGCGGGACCTTGGTCCGGACCGGGCTGCTGCCCGACAGCCGGACCAGCTCCGAGGTGGTCAGTGACAGCCCGATCAGCTGACCCTCGGTGGTCACCGTGACCAGGGCGTTCTCGCCCAGGTCGAGCAGGGCCTTCTCCTGGTTGAAGTCCCGGCCCAGCATCTGGCTCGTCTCACCGAACCAGACCGCGCCGTTGCTCCGGCTGATGATGGCGACCTTGCCGGCGTTCAGCGCCAGGTCACCGGCTGGCGGCAGGGAGACCACCGGTCCTAGCCGGCCGGAGGCCGGGTCGTACGACTGGACCTGGTTCGAGGAGCGGCTGCGGATGATCACGGTCCGCTCCTCCTGCAGCACATCGACGTTGCCGTCGGGCAGCCGGGTGGCGGTGGCGAGGTCCTTGATGGAGGTGTTGACCGTGCCGAGCAGGGCCTTGTCCTGCTTGATCGCGAAGACCGTCCCATCGTGCAGCCGAAGGTCAGCAACGCTGTACCCGGGGACGACGGCCGCCGCCACCACGAGGGCGGCACCCAGCAGACTCACGAGCCCACCAGACCACGTCCGCCGCACGAACCGCGCGATCGGAGCTCCCACGCCTGTCCTCCTGTCCCCCGGCTTGCTCACCCTGCTAGGCGAACGGTCACTAGTGTCCCGCGACAAACCGGTACAGGCCAACCGGCAGGCTCAGGCCGGTGCCAGGACCGTGATCCGGGCCCCGTCGCCGAGGTCGATCACCGTCCCGACCTCAACATCGACTGGGACTCCGGGCACCATCCGGACCGGCGGCTGGTCCGGGCGCTCCAGCATCGTGCCGTTGGTCGAGTGCAGGTCGGTCACCTGGATTGCCCACTCCTTGGCGGCGACCCGGACGTGAGTCCGGCTGATGTCGCTGTTGGGGCTGGGGACCGGCAGTAGCAGCGGGTTCTGGTCGCCCGACTGGGCCTGGGGTGAGCGGCCGATGAGGATGGTGTCGGTGAGGTCGGCCGTGGCGCCGCCCGCGGTCTGCAGGGTCGCCAGCACCGGCCGGGTCACCAGCCGCGGGTTAGCGGTGTCGACCGGGGACTGGCAGCGCAGGCAGACCGGCTGGCGTGGCGGGTTGGCGTGCCCGACGTTGCACATCGCGGCCAGCACCAGACCTGGCCCGGTTGAGGTGGCGGTCGGGTTCGGCTTGTGGGTGGCGGCCAGGCCGGTTGAGAAGACCGTGCCGTCGGTGGCGCTGGACAGCGAGGCGGGCTCCGGCGAGGACTGTGGCGGCAGCGCCGGGGCCGGCCCGAAGCCGGGCGGGCTGGCCGAGGCGGGGGCCCCGGAGAAGGGCTGCGGCGGCGGTGAGGCGTAGGAGCGGGGGCTGGGTGAGGCGTACGAGCCGGGCAGGCCAGGGAAACCCGGCTGCCCGGGGGCGCCGGCCGGTCCGTGCGGCGCCGGCTGGCCGGGGAAGCCACCCGGCTGCGGGCCCGGTCCTGACTGGCCGGGGAAGCCACCCGGCTGCGGGCCCGGACCAGACTGGCCCGGGAAACCACCGGGCACCGGTCCAGGACCGGGCTGGCCGGGGAACCCTGGCCGTCCTGGCTGGCTCGGCATCCCGGGCTGCTGCGGGAACTGCCCCATCGGAGCGGGGAAGCCTGGCTGCCCTGGCTGCGCGGGGAGGCCCTGGACCGGCCCCGGCTGCCCGGGCGGGAAGCCTGGCCCCTGCTGCGGGCCGGGCTGCCTCGCCAGACCCGGCTGCTGGTTCGGCGCCCCGGGCTGCCCGGGGAGCGGGCCCTGCCCGGGGAGGGGCTGCCCGGGGAGCGGGGGCTGCCCCGGGAACGATCCGGGTGCCTGCTGGCCGGGGAACGGCCCGGGCGCAGGTCCGGGCTGACCTGACCCAAAGGGGCTGCCACCGGGTACCGGCGCGGGCCCGGGGAGGAAGCCGCCAGGTCCGGCGGCGCCAGGCCCAGCGGCGCCAGGCCCGGCGGGGGCTCCGAGGCCCGGGAGGCCGGGGCTGGCCGGCACCTGGCTGGCCGAGGCAGCGCTCGTGGCGGGCAGCTCGAGCCCGACCGGGGCGGCCCCGGCAGGGACCGGGTCGTCCAGCTCGAAGGTTGCGGGCGGGCTGGGAGCCGCCGGCCCCGGCTCGTCATCCATGTCCATCGCAACCGGCGACGGTGCTGCCGGGTCGGTCACTCCCCAGCCGCCAGGCCCGGCCGCGGTCTCGGGCTCACTGGCGGGCTCGGGCTCACTGGCGGGCTCGGCTGCCTCACCGGGCTGGGTCTCCTCGCGGACCTCACCGGCTGGAGCCGGCTCTGCCGCCCCAGCGTTCTCGGGCTCAGCCTCGCCAGGCACAGGCTCGCTCGTCGGCTCCTGGTCGGCCTCGGCCTCACCCGCCGCGGCCTCGCTCGGCTCAGCGGGCTCGGGCTCGCTCAGCGCCTCCTCGTCGGTCTGCGGGCCGGGCTCCGAGCCGATCTGGGGGTCGGGCTGCCCGCCAGGCTCCGGCGCCGGCTCGTCGGGGGCCTCGCCGACCGGCTGGGCCGAGACCGGCTGGGTCGGGACCGGCTGGGCCGGGACCGACCGGGCAGGGACGCCCGCCGAGGTCTCTGCCGCCGCCCCAGCCGCTGCCAGCGCCTCCTCGCCGTACGCCCGCTGCGGCCAGACCTGGGAGTCCGCCACCGTCGGCAGGGCCAGCCGGGCCTCGTCGGTGGCGTCGATCACCACGGCCGAGGCCAGCACCATGCCCACCACCAGCGGCATCTGGAGCAGGGTGTCCTGGTCGACCGGGGTCATGTCCACCCGGATCTGGCGGACCTCGCCGAGGCCGACCTCGTTCCAGGTCAGGAAGTCCTCTCCCTCGGCGATCACGTTCCCGGTGGCCAGGTCGACCGCCTGCAGCGAGCCCCGGATCAGGGAGTGCATCTCGCCCCCGGCCCAGAAGAAGGCTGCCAGGTTGGGCATCAGGTCGACCCGGAAGGCGGCCAGCTTGTCGGCGAACTCGGTCAGGGTCCGGGCCGCGACGATGTCCGACCACAGGTCGTTGAGCAGTGACGACATGTGCGCTGGGGCTGGCATCATCACCAGCAGCGACGTGGGCCCCGACAGCACCACCCAGGTTCCAGGCACGTAGGTGGCGCGCCACATTCCGATGCTCTGCATGTCTTCCCCTCGTTCGGCTTGGGGTCATTCTCGCCTGCGGACAGCTCCCTCCCAGAGAGTACTGGCCCGCTGGTGTGGCCGCGGAGCACACCGTCTGGACGAGCGAGCAGTGCCGACCGACTGGCTGTACCCCCAGCTCGCCCGACCCGACCACAACCCGCAAGCTAGCACGCCCAACCCGACCACAACCCGCAGACCAGCACGCCCAACCCGACCCCAGCCCGCAGACGACGAAGAGTGAGAAACGACCCTGTGCACCCGGCTCAGCCACAGCGGGTGAGGTGACCGCTCGGCCTGGCCACGAGGGCCGGCGAGTCCCCCGGCTGGACGAAGGAGCGGTGAAGA
>ERZ772827.9-NODE-9-length-113173-cov-15.302180_pt1 | contig 113173 bp, 96 predicted proteins | sample MGYA00580850_ERZ772827 | MGnify/ENA primary metagenome ERZ772827 (study PRJEB29015, sample SAMEA2737950) | human oral metagenome | biome: human oral; feature: human-associated habitat; material: dental | place: China | collected 2145 ... | reverse complement strand
TTTGGGCCGGTCCAGTCGTCACCTGAGGCCTTCGGGGCGGCCCAGTCAGCCGGGACTTTTGGGCCGGTCCAGTCGTCACCTGAGGCCTTCGGGGCGGCCCAGTCAGCCGGGACTTTTGGGCCGGTCCAGTCGTCACCTGAGGCCTTCGGGGCAGCCCAGTCATCGGGGGCTTTCGGACCAGCCCCGTTCCCCCAGGCCCCGGCCGTTCCGGTCGGCGAGACGCCCTTCCCCGCCGGCGCTCCCACGACCAGCCCGTTCCCTGAGTCCCGGGGCCGCAGCGGAACAATCACCGTGAACCGGCCCCCGGTTGCCATTCTGGCCGCGTGTGCGGTGATCGGCGTCGGGGCTGCCCTGGCCGCCTGGCTGAGCGGGCTCGTGGCTGTCGCCTTCGGGTGCTGGGCCCTGGCCGGGCCGGTCGCGATGGGTCTGCTGGCACTCTTCCAGCAGCGGGACGCGGTGGCCCAGTCCCGAGGGGTCTATGAGCGTCCGAGCTGGGTCACCCCCGCCTTCTATGCAGGAGTCCTGGTATGTCTGCTCGCCGTCTGCGTCTGCGCCTTCCGGATCGCGATCTGGGCGGGGCGGCTGTGAGGCGCCTGCTGACTGCCCTGGGGGTGGCGGTGCTGAGCCTGGGGCTGTGGTGGCCAGCCGCACCGGCCCAGGCCGAGGAGCCAGCCGCGACCACCGCCAGCCGCTTCGGTGCCTGCCTCGCCCAAGGCAAGCAGGGTGACCTGGTGCTGCTGGTGGATGAGTCGGCCTCCCTGCGGACCAACGATCCCAGCAACGGCCGGGTGACCGCCTCCGAGCACTTGGTGCGAGGCCTGGCCGAGCTGGCGAAGGAAGGCGTGACCGTCAACGTCCGGGTCGACACCTTCTCGACCTCGTACGCCAACGGCTCGGGCTGGACCGCCCTCAGCGAGCAGTCCCTGCCCGGAGTCCTGAACCAGGTGACCGCGCTGGCCAACCGGCGCCAGGGGACCGGGACCGACTACTGGCTGGCCCTTGACGGCGCCCGCCAGCACCTGGCCGAGCGGGCCGCCGCCGGCTCCACCTGCCAGGCGATCCTGTTCTTCTCCGACGGTGAGATGGACATCGACCGAGGCCCCGGGGAGAACGACTACACGGTGGCCCCGCGGCCGTACGACCCGACCAACAAGCTGCGCAACCCGGCCGACCGGGAGCGCGCCAGCAAGAGCGCGACCGAGTCGCTGTGCCGGCCCGGTGGGCTGGCAGACCAGCTCCGCTCGGCTCAGGTGATGATGTTCGGGATCGGGCTGCAGGGGCCGAACCCCGGCAAGTTCGACCTGATGCGCTCGATCGTGACCGGAAGCAGCCCAGCCGGGCCCTGCGGCAGCATCGTCGACCCGCCGCCAGGAGACTTCTATGCTGCCGGCAGCGTGGGGGACCTGCTGCTAGCCTTCAACCAGGTCAAGGCCCCTGGCCGGATCACCGAGCGTGACGTCTGCCAGGGCGATGTGTGCCCCGAGGGGGCACACTCCTTCGTCCTCGACCCGTCCGTGGGCCGGGTCGAGATCCTGGGCACGTCGTCGGGCAGCGGGGAGCCGCCGCAGGTGGTTCTGATCGACCCGTCGGGAGCCCAGGCCGTGATCCCGACCGCGGCCGGGGAGCAGAAGCTGCCCCTGCCGCAGACGGTCGCCAGCGGCCGCTGGCTGGAGCCTCGGACCGCGGCGATCACCCTGACTCGGGAAGGGTCCCAGTCCTGGACCGGGCAGTGGCAGGTGGTCTTCGTCGACCGGGCCAAGACCAGCGCCGGGTCGAAGTCCAAGACCAGCCTGCGGATCGTGGGCGATGTCCGCCCGGCCTGGGTGAACGCTGACAGCACCGGCACCTGGCGCCAGGGCGGCGAGCCGGTCGCCCTGCAGCTCGGCCTGGTCGACGGTGCTGGCCAGCCGGTCACTCCTAGCGCCGTCCTGGGCAAGATGCAGATGGCGGTCGACGTGGTCTCCAGCCGGGGCACCCATCGACTGGGGGTCCTGGACCAGAGCAGTCTGGCCAACCCGGTCATGGTCGACCCGGGCACCGTCGGTCTGGGAACAGCGACCCTCTCGCTGACGCTGGACATCACCACGAAGGCAGTCACCGACCCCCAGGGCCGCAGTGTCAGCGGCACTCCCTTAGCCACCCAGCAGGTGGACACCCCAGTCACGGTGCAGCCACCGGTGGGGTACCCAAGCCTGGGCGCGGGGCCGGTCCAGTTTGGGTCCGCCGAGGGCCCAGCCCACCTCAGCGCCGCCCTGCCGATCACCGGGCCGGGCTGCGTGTGGCTCAGCGGAGACCGAGCCGTCGCCGGCCCAGACGGGGTCCCGTGGGAGGTCACCAGCCCTGCCAACCGGGCAGAGAGCTGCGTGAAGGTCCCCGAAGGGGGCAGCGGTGAGCTGCCACTGACGCTGACCTCCAAGGAGGCCGGCAACGGCGGCCTGACGGGCGAGATCACGGTGTCGTCGGCTCCTCTTGACGGCTCCTCGGCTCCCCGCGAGACGGCGGTAGGCTACCGGGCGTCGCTGGCCAAGCCCTTGAACCAGACCAGCTTTGTGCTGGTCTTCGTCGCGGCCCTGCTTCTCGGCCCGGGGATCCCGCTCGGCCTGCTGTACCTGTTCCGGTACCTGGTCGCGGCTCGGATCCCGGGGGAGTCCTTGATGGTGACCCAGGTCCCGGTCACCTTGGGCGAAGCAGGCCAGCTGCTGCGGGACGGTGCCGCGCTGGCACCACAGCCCCACGACCTGTCGCAGATCCTTCCAGGCACGGGCAGGCCGCTGCGCCGGGTGGATCTCGGCTCGGGGATCGTGCTGCGGACCCGTACCGGGTGGTCACCGTTCGCAGCCCCGTACGTGCAGGTCGAGTCGCCCGGGGCGGTGGGGGTCTCGGACAGCCACGGGGCACCGATGCCGAAGTCAGGCTGGGCCCGGCTGCCCGTGGCGGTGCAGAACCACTGGGTGCTGGTGCAGCGGCACAGCGACCCGGCCGACCAGGCGACCCTGGTGCTGATCGCGGGCGCCAGTGCGTCGGCCGAGCAGCGCAAGGACCTGTACCAGACGGCAGCCGACCGGGCCCAGCAGTCGTTCAAGGCGCTGGCTGCTGCTCGACCGGCTGGGTCCTCGGCTCCCGAGACCAGCAGTCCGTTCGGTCCGGTCTCAACCTCGGGTCAGGCTGCTGAGAACCCCTTCGGGCCGGTTGGTCCCGCCGCGACGACGGGGCCGGCCACAGCCAGCCCGTTCGGCGTGCCGGGGACCCCACCAGCGGGTGAAGCCGGTGGAGGGCCGTTCGGCGTGCCGGGGACCCCACCAGCCGGTGAAGCCAGTGGAGGGCCGTTCGGCTCGGCCGCGGCCGGTGGTCCGTCCGGTGTGCCAGGAGGGGCTTCGGGAGCTGATGAGACACGTGGCCAGGCCGGCTCGACTCCGCCCGCGGACCCGTTCGGCGTGGCCGGAGCGCCTCCGGGAGCCGATGGGCCGTTCGGCGCACCCGCGGCTTCGCCGGGCCCCGCCTCCAGTGGCCCTGGCGGCGGCCCGTTCGGCCCAGCCGCGCCGCCCAGCACCTTCGAGACCGCGTCGGCCGGCTCGGCAGGTGCTCCCGCTGCCGGCGACCCGTTCGGGCCCGCGTCCGCAACAGTGATCGCAGGCCCGTACCAGCCGGCCGCGCCCCCGCCGCAGGCCGCGCCCTTGACGTACCAGCCCGAGGCTCCGCCGCAGGGCGTCCCACCCGCCCCCGACGGGTCCAACCCCAACGCCTGAACCGAATCTGACGAACCAGGAGTACCGCATGTCTTCGACGTACGACCAGGCTCCGGCTGCTCACACCGGCCCGGCCCTGCACCGCTTCCTCGTCGTGGGCTGCGGCGGCTCGGGCGGAGCGACCCTGAGCTACATGCTCGACCAGCTCCGCTCCGACCTGGCCGCCCGGGGGGTGGACCGGGTCCCCGACGGCTGGCAGTTCGTGCACGTCGATGTGCCCATGGCGGCGGACCACGGGCCCGAAGGGCTGCCGAACGTACCGCAGAGCGGCGGCACCTACATTCCCCTCGGGCTGGCGTCGGGCAGCTACCGGGAGCTGGACGGGATCGTCACCAACCGGGTGGCGGCGCACCAGCACCTGGAGCTGATGGGCTCCTGGGCACCGCGGGCCGTCGACAAGGTCTCGGTGCCGCTGACCACGGGCGCTGGCCAGCTGCGGGCGGTGGGCCGGATGGTCACCCTGCACAAGGCAACCCAGATGCGCGAGCAGCTGCGAGCCGCCTGGCTGAAGCTCTCGGCGGCGAACATGACCCAGCAGATGATGACCCTGCAGCGGTTCGGCCGCTACGACCCGCAGCGTCCGCCGATCGTGCTGGTGGTGACGTCGATGGCTGGCGGGGCCGGGGCCTCCATGGCGCTCGACGTCTGCCGGATCCTGTCCAGCCTTCCGATGTACAACGCCTCGCTGGCCGGGGTCTTCATGGTCGGTGCGGACGTCTTCCAGAGCCTCTCGCCGGCCCAGCGGACCGGTGTGATGCCGAACGCCCTGAGCATGTTCGGCGAGATCGTCGCCTCCCAGACCGGGGAGGCAGTCACCGCCGACAAGGGCCTGCTGGAGGCCCTGGGTCTGAACGAGGTCGGGACCCGGGTCCCGTTCGCACGGGTGTTCCCAGTCAACCTGTACCAGGGCGGCAACCAGATGACCATGGTGGGCGACGGGTCGCCGCAGGCGGTCTACCGGGCCCTGGCCCGAGGCCTGGCCAGCCTGATGACCTCGCCCCAGGCGACCTACCCCTTCATCCAGTACGACCTCACCAACACCGTCGGGCCGGCCTTCGACCAGCAGATCTTCGGCTGGGGCTCCGACACCCCCAAGCAGCTGGAGTGGGGGAGCTTCGGCTACGCCTCCCTGTCGATGGGTCGCGACCGGTTCGCCGAGTACGCAGCCCAGCGGATCGCGTCCAAGGCGGTCGGTCGGCTGGTGGACGGCCACCTCTTCGAGGGCTCCCAGGCCGACGGGCTGGAGCAGCTGCGGCAGCGGGCCGCCACCTTGTGGCCGCACGAGGTCGCCGCCACCGGGCTCTGGGCCGGGCCGCAGAGCACGGACGCCAACCTCGGCGGCTGGCTGTCCCGGGAGGCCTGGCCGCACCAGGAGGCGCGCGCCACCGCCGCTGGGCTGGTCCAGTCCCAGCTGGTCGACTTCATTCCCGCCGGCGGCAACGTCGTGGCCCACGACTGGATGCAGCGGGTCCGGCAGGTGTTCGCCCAGGCCCGGCCCGGACTGCAGGTCGCGATCGACCACGCGGCCTACACCTGGGCCACGCACTGGTGCGACCAGCTGCTGGCCCGTACCCAGCAGGTCGTCGCCCGGGCAGTCAGCCAGCACGGCCTGGCCTACGGGCAGCGGCTGGTGCAGATGCTGCGCAACCACGGCACCACGGTGCTGCAGCCCGCTCTGCGTGACATCGTCGCCTACGCCCCAGAGCCTCTGGACACCGTCGACCAGCAGGCCAGCGCGGTGGTGGACGCCATGCGGGGGGCCGTGCAGAACGTCGAGGCGATCGTCGGTCAGATCGCGGCCCACTCCGAGGGGGTGGTCCAGCAGCACCTGTACCTGGCGGGCTGCCGGCTGCTGCACGAGATCCTGCCCAGCTACGTCGAGGACGTGCTGGGGCCGCTGGAGACCGAGCTCGGGGCGCGGCTCTCAGAGCTCAGCCTGGCACGGGAGGCCCAGAGCCGCACTGTGGGGGTCGCCCACGTCGCGACCACATCGGTGGCGGACTGGCCCAACGAGGTCGAGGCCGAGCCGGCCAAGCGCTGGTACCAGGCCACCAACGAGGTGATCCTGACCACCCCCGACCAGTACCACGCGGCGTTCACCAACCTCGTGGTGGCCACGGCCGGCAAGCCGGGGCGGTACCCGGAGGCGCTGGATGACATCGTCTCGTCCGTGGTGCCGGGGGAGTGGGAGACGGCCGATGGCAGCGCCCCGCCACGGGACCTCGTGGTGATGACCCGGCGCTGGCTGCCGGTGGCGCTGGCGACCAACCCGATCACCGGGGAGACCGCGTCTCAGGCCATGGCCGGCTTCGAGGTCCGGGCCACCCCGGCCGCGGTGCTGGACCGGGCGCGGGCCTTCGTCGCCCGCCGCGGGGCACCGTTCCAGACCTTCGTTTCCCAGTCGCTGCGCTCGTACGCGACCTCGCCGCAGACCGTCGACGACATCGCCGCTCGCTTTGAGACCGTTCTGGTCCGGGCGCTGCCGCTGGCCAAGGTCGACGCCTCGATGGTGATGAAGCTCTACGGTCACCAGGTCAGCTACCGCTACAAGTTCTCCGAGATCCCGTTCCAGGGACACCCGCTGGAGACCAGCCTGCGGCGCGTGCTGCAGGGTGGCGTCGACGTGGCGCAGGAGGCCCTGCAGGCGTACGACTCGGCTCTGACCGGGTCCCAGACCGCCACCCGGATTGACGTCTTCGGCTCCTACCCGTGCTACGCACCGCTGTGCTTCGACTCGGTGTTCGAGCCGATCGTGCAGGAGTGGAACCAGAAGAAGGGCACCTTCCAGCAGGGTGACTTCTGGTCGCTGCGCCGGTCCCGGCCGCTGCCGGGAGTGCTGCCGCTGACCGGGGCCGAGCGGCGGGCCATGATCGCCGGCTGGTTCCTGGGCCAGGTCGTGGGGCGGGTCAGCATCCCGGCCCCGCCGTACAGCCAGAACGTCCCACCGGCGACGATCTGGGTGCCGCAGCTCAACCAGTGGCGTCCGTTCACCGACGTCATGCTGACCCGGGTCCACGAGATGGTCTCGACCGCCGACTGGCTGCCGGCGGTGCTGGAGTCGTCGCTGATCGCGATGGCCCGGGCCCATGAGCAGCCGGTGACGGAGTCGCTGCTGCCGTACCGGGCGCTGCGGGAGATCTTCGACGACGACCCCCTGGGGGTACGGCAGTGGGACCTGGCCCTCGACGGGACCATGCCGTTTGTCGGGCAGACTCTGCTGGCTGAGTGGCTTCGGACTGGCAGTACCCCGCCGCGGGGTGTCTCCCGGGTGACGGTTGATGAGGCCGCACCGGACCCGGTCGCGGCCCGGGTGGCGGGGACGACGGCCTTCCTGGACCTGATGGAGAAGACCAGCCACGACTTCTTCGCCCCGGACACGGGCAAGTTCGGCGCGATCGGGAACCGTCAGCTCGCCTCCCAGATGCCGGTGATGCGGGACCTCGTGGACGACGTGCTGCTGGTCCTGGACACCCTGCGCCGGGTGCTGGCCCTGGCCGAGCGGCAGCTGGGCAGCGGCAGCGACAAGCAGGGACCTGCCGGCTTCGACGAGATGGGCTTGATGTGACGAGCCTGACGATTCTGGTCGCACCGCCTGGTCCGGTGCCGCTGGGGCTTCGCGACCACCTGGCCGACTGGGTGGCTGCCGGTCTGGTGAAGCCGTTCCTGTGGGTGCTCGCAGAGCGGGTCACGGTGGACGGCACCAGCGCGCTGCTGGTGAACCCGGACGGGATGGTGCCGGTCCAGCTCCAGTCGTACCTGGGCCGGGCGCCGGCCGAAGAGCTGGTGCTGGGCGTCCTGGTCCCGGTGGCGGCCGGGGCCCCCACCGTGGCTGCGAGCGTGGAGGGAGCGGTCTGGCAGCAGCTGGCCGCGGCCCGCAACACGGCCCGAGTTGTTCCGCTGCGGTGCCTGCTGGCTCGCCGCCTTGACCCGGTCCAGGCTGAGGTAGGCACCGCCGGCTGGCACAACGTGGTCGTCTCCCCGGAGGACTCTGCCGACCCGACAGTCGCGGTCGCGCCACTGCCGCCGACCGATGACCCAGCCGAGATCGGCCGGCAGGGCGCAGTCGCGGTGGCCGGTCTGGCCGGGATGTGGGTTGGCTGCGGCCAGTCTCCGCTGGCGACGCTGACCCCGGTCAATGGTCGCTACGCCCGACTGGCTCGCTCCCACCTGCTCTGGGCCGACGCGACCGCGCTCGGGGCCGCCATTGAGACCAAGACCCTCGACACCCAGGTGGTGCCGCGCCCGGCCGCGAGCCTGGGAGCGACGGGCTACATCGACGACGCCACAACGGCTGCCCAGATGGCCGCGGACTCGTTGCTGCAGGCCCACCGGGGCGAGCTGCTGAGCCCTCGGGAGCCGGCCCCGGCGCCGGAGGTCACCCAGCTGGGGATCGGGGCGGCGCTGCGGATGTTCTGGGGCTTCCTGGCCAAGGCCCTGGCCAACGCGCCGGGGACCTGGGCCCGGTCGCTGCTGGCCCGGGCCGGCTCCCAGGTGGCGCAAGTAGTGCACCAGCAGGTCTTTGGAGACGGCTCGAGCTACCAGGTGGTTGCCGGGATGCGTTCCGCCTCGCCGCTGGAGATCAGCCAGACCGCTCAGAACCTGGGGGCGCACCTGGACCGGGTGGCGGGCAGCACGCTGGAGCCGACCGCCACCTTCCCTGGACTGTGGCAGGACTTTGTCGCCGGGGGGCTGACCCTCATCGACGGCGGCTCCCGGACCGAGGCGGTGCCGCCGGTGCGGGTCGGCACCGAGGTGGCCGTGGTGCGGACTCCGGACGCGGTGGCTCCCTCGCCCGCAACCCGGGTCAAGGTGGACCCACGCGTCCCCGGGGTGACCGGCTCACGGTCGGTCTCGCCAGCCGACTGGGTGGCCATGAACGCCGTGGTGACCCTGGCCGAGCAGGCTCGCTCCGCCGACCCGCGCAACAGCTACCTGGGCGATGTCGTGACCGGGATCAAGGACTTCCGGCTGCGGTACGGGTCCTCGTACGCGGCCAAGGTCGGAGAGCGCCTAGGCGGGCTGCTGCTGTCGCTGATCGACGAGGTCAACACCTTGTCGACCAGGCTGGGGCAGGCCGCTACTGCCGACGACGGGACGGCCGAGCTGCAGGCCGAGCAGGCCCGACTCGGCCGGAGAATGCAGCTGCTGGCGATCTACTTCGTGCTCAGCCTGGTGCTGGTGACCGGGCTGGGGGTGTCGAGTGTCATGACCACCGGCTGGGTCATCGGAACCGGGGTCGGCTGCCTTCTTGCCTGGGTGCTGGGGTCGCTGGTCACCTTCATCCAGGGCCAGCGCAACCTCTTTGCTGCCCTCAACCGCCGTGAGGTCGCGGCCGGGCAGGCCGAGGCGAACTTCCGCAACCTGAGGGTGGCCGTGCGGGACCTGCGCCGCACCAGCGACGCGTACAACCAGCTGCAGGCCTGGGCCCGGGTGCTGGGGGCCTTTGTGCACCGGCCGCTGGGTGAGCAGCCGGGCAGCGAGCGGCCGGCGCTGGCTGGGCTCAGCGGGACCCCCCGCAACATCTCGGTAGGTGAGGTCCACCAGTCGCCGGCCGGGCAGGACCAGATCGCCGCCCACCTGCGGCGGCGGCTGTTCCAGGTGAGCTGGATGAGCCCTGCCTGGCAGGCTCTGCTGAACGACGCCCCCCGACGGCTGGGGCCCCGCGCGGCCGACCTGGTCGGGGCGCCGGAACGGCTCTTTGCGGAGCGGACCGATGTGGCTGAGTCACTGCTGGACCGCTGGGCCGAGGTTCTGGAGCAGGAGGGGGTTGGTCCCGTGGGCGGGACCGCGGCCCGGGCGATGGTCCGCGACCAGCTCAGCGGAGCCGGCGGCGAGGACTACCTGGTGGGCTCCGAGGTCACCAGTGCTGACGGTCGGCAGCTGCCGCTGGAGACCTTCCTGGGCGGACTGGTCGACCCGCAGCGGCTCGGGCAGCGTTTCGACGGCCGGATCCTGGGGGTGGAGGCTCGGACCGACCAGGGCCTGTCGGGTGTGGAGCGGGCGCTGGTGACCCCGCTTCCGGTGCTGGGGCGGGCCGTGGCCCGGGTCGAGCTGAGCCCCGACATCCCTGCTGAGCTGTTCGTGATCGACCGGGGCTACCAGACCTCGTACGAGCAGCCGTCGTCGCCCACTCCGCCCACCCCGCCCACGCCGCCCAAGATCGACCTGGTGATGTGAGATGCCGGTGAACGTCAACGCCCGGATCGCCGCCTTCGACAAGTGGTTGGCGGTGGCCCGGCTGGAGGGGTCGCGCGACCTGCCGCCCCGGCAGGTCCTGCACGGCCTGGCCGCCACCTGGGACGGGCAGCCGCTGGGCAACCGGTTCGGGTCCTGGGGGACCTTGCTGACCCACATCATGCTGGCCTGCGACGCCGGGCACCCGCAGCCGCTCGAGGCGGCGCTGGACCAGGTCCGGCGCCAGGTCCCACCGGCCTACCCTGGTACCACGAGCGGACCCGCCCAGCCCGCCCAGCCACCCGCGAGTCGTCCTCCGGCTTCGGGGCCGCAGCCGCCGGCCGGTGGCCGCCCTGCCGCCTCGGTGCCACAGCCAGCAGCCGGTGCTGAGCAGGCTGCACAGCAGCCGCCAGCCGGTTCTGGGTGGGGCCCGAGGCCCAGACCACCGGCCCCGGGAGAGGCGGCCGCGCAGCCTTCCCAGGGCAGCCCGGACGCGGGCACGGGCTCGGTTCGAGAGCGGCTGACCTCGTGGCTCGCGCGCAACGGGATCTCGCTGCCCGAGGGGACCTTGTCCCAGCTGACGAAGGCCGGGGCCAACGAGCGGGACGTCGCCAGACGCCTGCCGACCTCGTACCGCCAGCACGCTGCCGAGATCACTCAGCTGCTGGACGAGACCCAGGCAGGGCCCGGTCCGGCACAGACGGCAGGCCCCGCCGCGACCGGCCCGAGCCCTGGCCCAGCGCCGGGGGCGGTGGCACAGCCTGCCACCCAGGCTCCGATGACGGTCGTCAACCCACCGGCAGCACCGCCGGTCGCGACCCCGCCGGCTGCGGGCTCACCGGCCCCGCCCCCGCCCGCTCCACCCACCGGGTCACCCGTTCCGCTCCCGCCCGCCGGGTCACCGGTCCCGGCCGGCCCACCCGCCGACTCACCAGCACCCGCCCCCGCCGAGCCGGCACCGCAGCAGCACGGGGTCGTAGCCTCCCTGGACGATCCTGACCGGCTGCTGGAGAGCATGTCGGGCTTCGCGCCGATGATGTTCGAGGAGGTAGCCGACCCGGTCACCCCGGTCAAGCTGCGGATGGTCCCGGGACCGGGTGGGATTCGCCTGACCTGGCCAGCACTGGAGCAGGCCGGCACGGTGGCCCTGCTGCGCGTGGTCTCGGCCGAGAACGAGGAGCCGCTGTCACCCGACCATGCCGACCCGGTGGCCGTCGCCACCGGGACCGTGGCCTTCGACCCGCGGCCGCTGCGGTCAGCGGTACGGCACTACCAGGTCTGGGTCAACACCGGCACGACGGAGGAGGACGCCCGCTGGTCCGAGCCTCAGCTGTACGGCTCGGGCTCCATGGTGGCTCAGCCCTGGGACCTCGAGATCCGCCCCGAGGGCGGTAGCGTCATTGGCAAGTGGGTCGTCGCTCAGGGGATCACCGAGGTGACCGTGACCCGGGTACCGAGTGGCTCGGGCATGGCTGCGCTGCAGAACCCGCAGAACCGGGTCGAGCCGGGCAACCCGCACCTGACCGGCTTCGTCGACGCCGGGGTGGAGCCAGGCAAGGCGTACCTCTACCGCGTCGTCGCCACCGCCGAGGTGGGGGGTGCGCTGCTGCGTTCGCTGCCCCTGGACCGCCGCCTGGTCACCCAGGCCCAGCTGGAGCCGGTCACCGACCTAGACGCCGAGGTCGACCCGTCCGGTGACAAGACCACCTTCACGCTGCGCTGGACCCCACCGCAGACGGGCAAGGTCGAGATCTACCGAACCCAGGACCGGCCGCAGCCGCCCTCGGGGGAGATCGCACCGGAGATCCTGCCCCAGACCGGGCTGGTTGACGCCGACCGGCTGATCCACCCCGCCAGCCAGAACCAGAGCGGCCAGACCGAGATGGTGGCAGTGCCGTCACGTCTGGGCTGGTCTCGGGTCTACTTCACCCCGGTCACCTTCCTGGAGGGAAAGGCGGTTGCCGGCGGTGTGGTCAGCGTGGTGGTTCCGGGCAGGATCTCGTCGGCGGTGGTGGTAGACCGGGGGCACTCCCAGATCATCACCCTGGGCTGGCCAGAAGGTGCCTCGGCGGTCAACGTCTTCCTAGCGAAGCAGGAGGTCGCGGTCGAGGAGGTGGTTGGGGGCCGTCCTCACCTGCAGCTGTCTCAGCAGCAGTACCGGCTCCAGGGCGGGATTCACTTCTCTGAGCCACTGCCGAGGGAGGGCACCGAGATCCACCTCGTGCCGGTGTCGTACAACGCCGAGGGCGCAGTGCCGGGCCTGCCGTACACCATCAGCTACACAGGCAGCTACCAGGTGTTCTACAACATTGAGCCCCCCGGCGGGATCGGCTCGGTGTTCAGCACCAGCAAGCGGGTGCTGCGGCTTGACGCCGGACGGTTCTTTCCGTCGCTGACCTTCGTGCTGGTCTGGAACCCCAACCGGATCCCGATGCACGTTGACGACGGGTCGATCGTCCCCCTGGCGCCGATCACGGACGGTGGCCAGCCGCAGCCGCCACAGCGCTCGATCACGACTCCGGTGGGGCCGGGGCTGGCCCAGACCTGGGGGACTGACCTGGGTAGCCTGCGGGGCTGGATCCGGCTTTTCGCAGTCGGGCTCACCCCGGAGCAGCAGGCCGTGCTCGCTGTCGTCGACCCCGAGCCCGCGAAGCTGTGGCGAGGATGAGTGGCGTGGGCCAGCTGACGTACGCCTCCTTCGACGCCCGCGGCGCCGCCCGGGGCGGCTGGCAGGTGAAGGAGGCTGTCGGCCTACCGCCGGAGGTGACTCCGGAGCAGGTTGTGGACCGGGTGGTGACCACTCTCGACCCGGGGGTCCCGATCCCGGCCTACCCGACCGCTGAAGAGCGCCGCCTTCTGCCGCGGCGGGTCCTGTTCGCCCACCTCGCCGGCCACCCCGCCTGGTGGAGCAGCGTTCCGGCCGGCCCGGACGCCTCGGGCCGGCAGGGCAACGTCTTCACCCACGTCGTGGTGGGGGCTGGGCCGTCCCGCCCGGCCGCCCTGGTTGCCTCGCCGGACTGGCTGGCGCCGTTCGGAGCCGCCGAGGTCGCAGCCGCCAGCGTGGGCCAGCCACCAGCCCCCGTAGACCTGGTGGCCCGTGCCCAGTACTTCCTGGACCACGGTCCGGGCTGGCCGCTGGGCACACTCGGGGTGCTGGCAGACGCGGTGGCGGCGGCGCTGCAGGACGGCCCGGTGGTGGCGGTGCTGACCGAGTCGACCGCTGAGGCGGCGGAGTGGGTCGGCGCCCTGTCCTTGTGCTGCTCCCCCCGGACCTCGGCCACCATCTCCTTCGCCACTCTGGAGCGGGCAGCGACTGCCGCCACCTGGGCGATCGACGGCCTGACCCTGGTCTTCCTGCCCCGGCTGGACGCCGAGGCGGCCCGCGGCCTGCCGAACGTGGTGGTGATCGACCCGCTCGGTGACGTAGTGGTCGCCGAGCCGGGCGCCTACCACGAGACCGGCACGGGGCAGACGGTGCCGGCAACCGAGTGGTCAGCGCTGCTGATGGACCAGCTGGGCACCACGAGCGAGCTGGTGCGAGTGGTGGACGAGCTGGACTGGATCGCCGCTCAGGTGGGCGACGACGACCTGTCACCGGTCTGGCCGCTGGCCATGCGCGGAGCGCTGGAGCAGCGGGTCGGCACCGAGCAGGTGGTGGCCCAGGCCCTGCTCCGGACGACACCAGACCGGGTGTCGGCCCACCCGGAGCTGCACCAGACCGTCCAGCTGAGCATCCGCCGGCAGATGGGGGCCAGCACCCCCGAGCGCTGGTCGGCGCTGGTGGGGATGACATCCGGGTCGCCGGCCGTCCTCCAGGTCGCAGCACTCGTGTACGCCGAGGCCGCGGTGGCGGACCTGGGCTGGCTCGCACAGCCCGGAGACCCGTGCCTGCCAGCCGACCAGATCCGTCCGGGTCTCACCCCGCAAGCGGTGGCCGCTGTCAGGCAGGGTGTCGGCGGGCTGAGCCGGCTGGGACTGCTGGACGGAGCCCGGGCTGGCATCCACCTGCTCGGCCTGCTGGAGGTGCTGGGATGGTGGCCAGAGCCCCGACTGGCGGGGTTGCGCGAGCAGCTGCTGGACGTGGTCCTCGACGGCCTGCGCTCCCCAGCGGCAGCCGACCTGGTACGCAGCAGCGGCAGCCTGCGCCCCGGTGTGGCCGCGATCATCGAGTGGGGCCTGCGACTGGCGGTGATGCCGGGTGAAGGGCCCCTGGGGACCCGGGTCCCGCCGGAGTCGATGCACTTCATCGGGCTGGGGGAGAACCGGCTCGACGACCAGTCCTGGGTGCTCCAGGACCAGCGGCCCACCGCCCTCGCAGCGGAGCTGGCGATCTGGCTGCTGCGCGCCGGCACGACCAGCGACCACCACCGCCGGGCGGCCCGCTACCTCGCCGCCGAGGCGCTGATGCGGGAAGGTCCGGGGCAGGACCCGTCAGGGGCGGTGGGGGCGCTGCTGTCTCAGGAGACCTTCACCTCCTGGGACCTGAGCCTGCTGGTCCGGGGCTTCGGGGCGGCGTGGGAGCAGCAGGCCGTGGCGGCCCTGCTGCGGGAGCCCGCCAGCACCGACCTGGACAGCCTGGCCGCCAGTGTGCTGGGCTCCTGGGGCTTCAGCCCGCCGGCCCGCGACCTGGCCGAGATGCGCTCCCGAACCGGGCGGCTGGCCCAGCGCCTGCCGACCCTGGCCGAGGTGGAGCTGGTCCGCAGCGCGGTGAACCATGCTCTCGGCGGCGACAGCCAGGGGCTGGACCCGGGCCTGGTCGAGCAGCTCCAGCTAGGGTCGCTGGCGGGGCTGCTGCGCGGAGAGCCGGAGTCCGCCTGGGTGCACGAGCTGACGGTGCCTACGGTCGGGGAGGAGCAGATCACCCAGGTAGCCGCCGAGCTGGCGCCGGTGCTGCCAGCAGCCGAGGCCCTGGTGGCCCTGAGCCACTACCACCCCCAGTCCCCCGAGCTGGTCGCGCCGGCCGCGACCGCTACCTGGCTGGGGGCGTGGACTGCAGACGACGAGCAGCTGGTGCTCGACAGGCTGCTGGTGGCGGTGCTGGCTCCCGTGGCCGACACCGACCTGTACCACGTGGCCGAGCGGACCTCGCTGGGGCGGGCCGACAAGTTCGTCAGCCGCTGGCTGCAGAAGAACCGGCCCCGCCGCGTACGGGACCGGCTCGGCAGCTTCTTCGGAGAGAGATGAGGAGCAGATGCCCGAGTACATGCTGAGGCAGGGCACCAGCGTCGCCTTCCCCACCGGCCCGCTGACGATCCGGGGCAGCGCTGGGCTGCGAGTCGAGGTCCGGGCCCGGCACGGTGGTACGGTCCGGACCGCGTCCCGCCAGCCGGAGCTCGTGGTGGTGCCCCAGCTGAGCACCACCTGCGACGTCTTCTTGTCCCGGGCAGACCAGGCCAGCTTCACCGGGACCGAGCAGGCCTCGGTGACCTTCTCGTCCGGTGAGCGGACGATGGACCCGACCCTGGCCACCCTGAGCGATGTCCATGGTGAGGGCCAGGTGGAGGTCCTGGCGGTCACCTTGGAGCCGGGAGACAACGGGATCCAGATCAGCGTGGTGGGAACCAGGGACCGCCCAGCCGGCCTGGCCGGCCTGGCCAGCGATGTGACCCAGCGGCTGCTGATTGCGGGCGCCCAGTCCCGCGACCTGGGTGTCGCGGTGGTGCTGGACAGCTCGGCCAGCATGCGGCCCTGGGCGGGCTCGGCGGGCGCGGTGGTCAGCCTGCTCTCTGGGATCGACCATGCCCTGGGGGCCGGTCGGGGCGTGCGACTTGACGTGGGCGACGGGCAGTGGCGTCGGCTCGACCCGGCCGGGGTCGAGGAGGCGGTGCAGCAGTGGGCAAGCCGGCCGACCGCGACCTCAGGGAGCAGCCCGCTCGGCCCGACCCTGGAAGGCTGCCTGACGTTCCGGGTCAGCGACGCGGTACCGGTCGACCACCCGGGCGAGCGGCAGTGGGTGGTGGTGCTGTGCCGTCCCGGTGCCTGGGAGCTGCTGGATGATGGCCGGGGCCAGGCGGTCCCGGTCCCGGTTCCGGTCGGCGCCGACCTGAGCCAGGTGCTGAGCCGGGACCAGCGGCTGCTGCAGCAGCTGGTGGGTCAGCTCGCCGACCCGCTGCTGGTTCGAGGAGGAGTCAGATGACAGTCTGCCCCTGGTGCTTCACTGAGCTGCTGCCGAACCGGGTAGCCTTCGTCTGCACCGGCTCTTGCCAGCCGCAGCAGGACCCGGACAAGAGCCGGTGGGCCGGCAAGCGGGGCCAGACCACGGCCCCGATCACGCTGGTGGAGGGCCCGCCGGAGGACCGGCGGTGGGTGCCGCCGACAGAGCAGCCCTGCCGGAACTGTCAGGGGCCGACCCAGGAGTGCTGCCTGACCTGCCACTTCGCGCTGCCGCGGGGCTGGCGTGCGGGGCAGGCGGTCACGGTGGCCTTCTCGGGTGCCCGGTCCACCGGGAAGACGGTCTACATCGGGGTCCTGGTGCACTTCCTGGCCCTGGCGATGCAGGCCCGGCACCGAGCCTTCGGGTACGCCAACGAGGCCTCCCGGCGGGAGTTCGACTACTACGAGAAGCAGCTCTTCGAGACTCAGGGACTGCCGGCCGCGACCGGCGCGGCCGCCACCCAGCCGAACTTCATGCCGATGATCATCAGCCTCGGTGAGCACCAGAGGATCCCGCGCTACCTCGTGCTGCGGGACGTGGCCGGGGAGGAGCTGGAGGACTCGGCTCCCAAGGACCACCTCGGCTTCTTCGCCCGTGCCGACCTGGTGGTCTTCCTCTACGACCCGCTGCGGGTGCAGGAGATCTACGCCCAGGTGAATGAGCGGATCGCCAGCCACGGCCAGATTCTGGGTGGGGAGCCGACAGCAGTCCTGTCCCGGGTGCTGGAGCTGATGCAGGGCCGTGGCCGCCTGGCGGTGTGCATGTCGAAGTTCGACATCATGCACGAGCTCGGCTCGGTCCAGGGCTCGGCGTACCAGCCGATCATGTCGAACCTGGGCTCGTCGCTGCTGCGGGACGTCGGGCCGCTGAGGACACCCACTCTCGCCGACCAGGACCTGCTTGACGCCGAGGTCCGCAGCCTGCTGACGCTGGCGCACGCCGAGAACCTGATCAACATCGTCGCAGCAGCGCAGCAGCGCGGGGTCGAGTGCCGCTACTTTGCGGTCTCGGCGCTGGGGAACCCACCCAACGCCGACGGCGTGCACCCGCACGGCATCGCGCCGTTTCGGGTGCTGGACCCGATCCTGTGGGTGCTGGGCCGTACCGGCGCGATCTGAGCAGGCCCCAGCCACGACCCGCCGCGCCCAGCCTGGCTGGGTAGCTGCCCCAGGAGCCCAGAGCACCGGGCTGCCCGGTGCCAGCCCGCTGCCCAGACGGCGCCCGGCCGGTCCCGTCTCGAGGGCAGCGGCCGCGCCGCGTACCAGCGCCTGACGTGCAGGCGTAAGAACGTCAGCTGGGTGGCACGATGAGGCCATGACCTTCTGGAGCCAGCTGTGGGCCCAGCTCGGGACCACCGGCCCGCACGCGCTAGGAGTGGTGATCTCCAGCTGTGTGCTGTACCTGACCTTCACCACGGTGCTGCGGGTGTGGGGGCAGCGGCTCTTCGCTAACCGGTCTGGGACCGGGCTGGCGGTGGTCCTGGTGCTGGGCGCGCTCGTGGGCCGCTCGATGCTGGGCCCAGGGCCGACCTTGCTGGGTGGCCTGATCTGCCTGTCTACCCTGGTCGCGCTCGAAGGCTTCTTCGGTACGGGTCGCCGAGCCGGCCTGATCGGGCACCGTAGCGCAGTGCTGGTGTACCACGACGGGCACTTCGACCAGCGCACCCTGCGCCGCTACCACCTCAGCCAGGCGATGGTCTGGGCCCGAATGCGCCAGGCTGGGATCAGCAACCCCGGGCAGGTCCTGGCGGTGGTCCTGGAGACAGACGGCAGCCTCAGCCTGATCCGGGACGGAGCCCCGCTGCACCCCAGCCTGCTGTCCGGGATCCGCGGTGGCGAGCGGCTCCAGCCCGAGAGCTGACCGGGTCAGACCTCCGCGTACAGCCGCAGCAGCCGGGTCACCTCCGGGACTACCGCGTCCCGGGCCGCACCGAGGTAGCGCCTCGAGTCCACCACCGTCGGGTTTTCCTCTAGGTACGCCCGCAGCGCCTGGGTGAAGACCACGTTGAGGTGGGTGGAGACGTTGATCTTCGTCATCCCGGCCCTGATCGCGGCCTGGATCCCGGCGTCACTGACCCCTGAGGAGCCATGCAGTACCAGCGGCACCGGGACGGCGGCATGCAGCCGGCGGACCAGGTCCAGGTCGAGCTGGGCGTCGCGGGTGGTCATCGCGTGCGAGCTGCCCACCGCGACCGCCAGCAGGTCGACCCCGGTCGCGGCGACGAAGGCCACCGCCTCGTCCGGGTCGGTCCGGGCCCGTGGGTCGTGGACCCCGTTCTTGCCACCGACCTCACCCAGCTCGGCCTCCACCGTCACCTGGTGGCTGTGGCAGTGCGCCACCAGCTCCGCGGTCAGGGCCACGTTCTCCTGGTACGGCAGCGCCGACCCGTCGAACATCACCGACCCCACCCCGAGCTCGACCGCCTCGCGGACCAGGTCCGGTGAGACGGCATGGTCGAGGTGCACCACGACCGGGGCCGGGCTCGCGGCAGCCTGGGCCAGGGTCCCGGTCAGAACCGGGGCCAGGCTGCCGTGGTAGCGGACCGCGTTCTCGCTGATCTGGAGCACCACCGGGCGCTGCGCGGCCTCGGCGGCCCGGCAGAACACCGCCGCGTGCTCCAGGTGGATCACGTTGAAAGCCCCCAGCCCGGTCCGCTCGGCGGCGGCCTGCTGGGCAAGGTCTGCCAGACTGGCCAGGGTCATCGGGTTCTTCCCTCCACCACGGCCCGGGCTGCGGCCCGGGTTCCCTCCTCACGGATCCGGGCGTACCAGGTGGCGACACACTCCCGCAGCCGCGGCTGGCCACCGACCGACGCCAGCACCGGGTGGTCGAGCAGCCGGACCGGGTCGTCGCGTACCAGCGCCAGCAGGCTGTCCAGCCGGTCGTCGACCGGCTCCAGCGGCCGGCCGGAGTCGTCGCGGCCGAGCAGGTACCGAGCCCAGGCGGCGAGGACGAAGCCGGACGCGTCGACCGGGCCGCCAGCAGCCAGGTTCGCCTCCAGCGTGGGCAGCACGAAGGTCGGCACCCGGTCGCTGACGTACGCGGCGATCCGGGCCACGGTGTCGGCGATCCCGGGGTTGGAGAAGCGGTCCAGCAGCACCCGGCAGTAGTCGACCAGGTCCACTCCGGGTGGTGCCTCCAGCTGGGGCTGGGCCTCGTCGGCCCAGAACACCTCGAGCAGCCCGGCCAGGTCCGGGTCGGCGGCGGCCTCGTGGATGTAGCCGAAGCCGGCCAGGGCACCGGCACAGCCCAGCACCTGGTGGCCGGCGTTAAGCAGCCGCAGCTTCATCCGCTCGTACGGGGCGACGTCGTCGACGAGGAGCACCCCGACGTCCTCCCAGCGCGGCCGTCCCGAGGGGAACCGGTCCTCGACCACCCACTGCCGAAACGGCTCGCAGGTCACGGGGCACTCGTCACGGACCCCCAGCGCGGCGGCCACCAGGTCCCGGTCGGCGTTCGTGGTGGCCGGGGTGATCCCGTCCACCATCGAGCTGGGGAAGGCCACCTGCTCGGCGACCCAGGCCCCCAGCTCCGGGTCGAGCGCGGTGGCGAAGGCCACCACCGCCTCCCGGGCCGCCGGTCCGTTGTCGACCAGGTTGTCGCACGAGAGCACCGTGAACGGCGCGACCCCGGCCGCTCGGCGGGCCGCCAGCGCCCGCGCGATCAGCCCGAACACCGAGCGGGGCCGCTCCAGGGCGGCGTCGGCGGCCGGCTCGGGCGCCTGGGGGTCGATGTGCCCGGTGGCGGACTGCCGCAGGTAGCCGCCCTCGGTGATGGTCAAGGTGACGAGCTTCGTCACCGGGTCGGCTAGCCAGGCGGCCAGCAGGTCCAGGTCGCCGGGCGGCAGGACCTGCTCGACCGAGCCGACCACCCGGTGGCGGACCTCGCCCGAGGTGGCCTTCTCAGTCAGGCAGTACAGGCCGTCCTGCTCACCCATAGCGGTGAGCAGACGGGCATCGCCGGGGAGGGTGCCCGCCCCGCGCATCGACCAGCTGAGGTCGCCGCGGCTGCGGAGCTGGTCGAGGTACCAGGCCTGGTGAGCGCGGTGGAAGTTGCCGAGCCCAAGGTGGACCACCCGGTGCTCCCCGGCACCGCGGGGATAGCGGGGGACCGCCACCTGGGGCGGCAGCTCGGCGAGCGTGTGCTGGTTGAGCCGTGACATCGGGGCATCCTCCTCTCAGTCACCAGCAGGTGTAGCCGCCGTCGATGACGACGTTGCTGCCGGTCATGAAGGTGGCCTGGTCGCTGGCCAGGAAGCGCACCAGTCGGGCGATCTCGCCGACCTCGGCGGGCCGGCCCATCGGGGTCTCCCGGAACCAGGTCTCGGTCCACTGCGGCTGCAGCGCGGTGACCTGCTCCAGGATCGCGGTGTTGGTGTACCCGGGAGAGACCGAGTTGACCCGGACTCCCTTGGGGGCCCACTCCCCGGCGAGGCTCTTGGTGAGCATGATCACGCCGGCCTTCGAGGTGTTGTACGCGCACTGCGGCTGGGGGTGGTTGGAGACGATCCCCGACATCGAGGCGATGTTGACGATCACGCCGCCGCCGCGCTCGATCATGTGCCGCCCGACCTCGCGGCAGCAGTAGAAGGTGCCGTTCAGGTTGACGTCGATGACCTTCAGCCACTGCTCGTCGGTCATTGCCTCGGCGTCGGCGTTGATGTCGATGCCGGCGTTGTTCACCCAGATGTCGATCCCGCCCCGCTCAGCGACCACCTGGCTGATGCAGGCGGCGACAGAGGCGGAGTCGGTCACGTCGATCGGCAGGCAGCTGCCGCCGAGGGCCTTGGCGGTGGTGGCGCCGAGCTCGGTGTTCAGGTCGGCGACCACGATCGTGGCACCGGCCTCGGCCAGGGCGGTGGCGATCGCCTGGCCGATCCCCTGAGCGGCGCCGGTGACGACGGCGACCTTGCCGGACAGATCGATGCCTGCACTCATGACGGAGTCCTTTCCTTAGTGGGGTCGAAGTGGATCTTGCCGGTGCCGGGCTCGGCCATGGCGGCCACCGCGGCGTCGAACTGGTCGAGCCGGAGGCGGTGAGTGACGAGCTGCTCCACGGTGGCGGCCAGCTGCGGCATCCGGGCGGCCGCGGCCGGGTAGGCGCCGGCGACCGAGAACGAGCCGACGACTGTCAGCTCGCGGGCGAAGACGTCGTACGGCTCGAGCTGGGCCAGGGCCCCGGACGGAGCCGCCCCGACCTGGAGGAAGGTCCCCCGGGTCCGCAGCCGCCGTAGCCCGTCGTTGATCGCCGCGAGCGCCCCGGTCGCGTCGAGCACGTAGTCGTACTGGTCGAGGTCAGCGCCGGGCTCGACCGCGCGGGCCGCGCCCAGGGTCAGCGCCCGGCTGCGACGCTCGGGGGTGGTCTCGACCACGGTGACCTCCAGCCCGAGGTCCCTGGCCAGTACCAGGCAGGCAGCACCCATCGTGCCCGCTCCGTACAGCAGCATCTGGCCCGGCCCGCTGACCTGGGCCCGGTCGAAGGCGTGGATCGCGCACGACAGGGGCTCGATCAGCGCCCCGGCGGTGAAGGAGACTTCATCGGGCAGCCCCACCACGAACCGGGCCGGGACACACAGGTACTGTGCCAGCGCCCCCGGCAGTGTGATCCCGGCGGCCTGCCAGGACTCGCACAGGTTGTACGCGCCCCGCTGGCACCAGTGGCAGCTGCCGTCGTAGCGGTTCGGGTCGGCCGCTACCCGGTCGCCGGGACGCCACTGGTCGACGTCCGAGCCGACCGCGTCGACGACCCCGGCGAACTCGTGGCCGATGACCAGCGGCAGCCGGGCCGGGAAGCTGCCGTGGACAATGCTGAGGTCGGTCCCGCAGATCCCGCTGGCCCGGACCTCGACCCGGACCTCGCCCGGCCCGGGCTCGGGAACCGGCAGGTCGGCCAGCTCGACCCGGCCGACCTCACTCAGCAGGACAGCTCTCACTGCCCGCCTCCGGGGGCCAGCAGAACCTTGCCGGAGGTGCTCCGGCTGGCCTGCTCGAAGGCCGCGGCGGCGTCCTCCAGCGGGCGGACCTCGCAGATGATCAGGTCGGCCGGGATCTCGGCCCCGATCCGGATCGCCTGCTCCACATCCACCTCGGTGTACGCAGCGCAGCCCTGGACCCGCAGCTCCCAGTCCTGGATCAGCGGCATCGGGACCGTGAAGTCCCGGTTCGGCACCCCGACGATGCAGATCGTGGCGCCGCGGCGCACGATCGAGGTCCACTGCCTCGCCGACGCCTCCACCGCCACGCAGTCGAAGACCACCTCGGCCTTGCCGCCCAGGGCCGCGACCACGTCGTCGGCGAAGCTCGTCGAGGCCGCGTCGACGGCCGCGTCGGCCCCGAGCTGGACCGCCCGGTCCCGCTTTGCCGGCTCCAGGTCGGTGACCACCAGGGTCTGCGCCCCGGCCATCCGGGCGGCGACCAGCATCAGGACCCCGATCGTCCCGGCCCCCATCACCACGACCCGGCGGCCGGTCAGGTCCCCAGCCATCCGGGCGGCGTGGACCGGGGTGGCCAGGCACTCCACCAGGGCCGCCTGCTGGTCGCTGACCTGCTCCGGCAGCGGGTACAGGTTGCGGGCGGGGGCCAGGAAGAGGTCGGCCATGGCGCCGGGGTGGGCGCCGCTCGGGTCGCAGCCGACCCAGGCCAGCGTCTGGCAGCAGTTGGAGCGCTCAGAGCGGCAGTTCTCGCAGTCACCGCAGGGAAGGTTCGGCTTCAGCAGCACCCGGGTGCCCAGGGCAGGGGAGTCGACCCCCTCTCCGAGCGCCTCCACCACGCCGATGGCCTCGTGGCCCGGCACGTACGGCGGGTAGAGCAGCGGGTGGTGCCCGGCCAGGGCATGGGTGTCCGAGCCGCAGATCCCGACCAGCGTGGTCCGTACCAGCGCCTCCCCGGGCCCGGGGACCGGAACCTCGGCGTCGCGGACCAGGACCTGGCCCAGCTCGGCGGCAAAGACTTGTCTCATCTCAGTACTCCTTCGTAGGTCACTTCACGGCGCCGAGCGAGAGGCCCTGGACCAGGCGGTCCTGGGCGACCCAGCCGGCGATCACGACGGGGATCGACACCACCAGCGCGGCCGCCGAGAGCTGGGCCAGGAACAGGCCCTCACTGGTGATGAAGCCGACCAGGAAGACCGGAGCGGTGCCGGCGTTGGTGGCGGTCAGGTTGAGGGCGAACAAGAACTCGTTCCACGACAGGATGAAGCAGATCAGCGCGGTGGCCGCGATCCCCGGCATCGACAGCGGAAGCACGATCCGGGTCAGCACCCGCAGCAGGGAGGCGCCGTCGATCTCGGCCGCCGCCATGACGTCCTTGGGGATCTCCTTGAGGAAGGAGTGCATCATCCAGATCGCGATCGGCAGGTTCATCCCGGTGTAGAAGATGACCAGCGCCCAGATGTTGTCGAGCATCCCCAGCCACTGGAAGGTGACGTACACCGGCACCAGGGCGGCGATCATCGGCAGGAACTTGGTCGACAGGATCCACTGCAGCACTCCGCGGGGGTCACGGGCCGGCTTGATGGCCGTCGCGTACGCAGCGGGCACGGCCAGCGCGACGACGAAGACCGTGGAGAAGCCGGCCGCCATCAGCGAGTTCGCCAGGGCGTAGACGATGTCGCCGGAGAAGACCCGCTCGTACTGGGCCAGGGTCAGTGGGGCGAGCAGGTTCGGCGGGCTGGCGGCGGCGTCGACCTCGTCGTGGAAGGAGACGAAGACCATCCAGGCCAGCGGGAAGATGAAGACCAGGCCCAGCACCCAGGCCAGCAGGCCGAGCAGCCAGCCGAAGCGGGAGCGACCAGGACGGCGGGTACTCATCGGGAGGCCTCCTTGGTGGGTGCGGAGTCGTCGGCCAGGGAGCTGACCATCCGCAGCCCGAAGGTGGCGAGCAGGACGCTCAGGGCCACCACGAGCACCCCGGCGGCCGAGGCCTCGCCGTAGTCGTAGCCGCGGTAGGCGGTCAGGTAGATCGCGTACGGCAGGTTGGTGGTGGCCGTGCCGGGGCCACCCTGGGTGATGGTGAAGACGTGGTCGTACGCGTTCAGCAGGTAGATCACTCCGAGCACCAGGCAGAGCTCGATGTACGGGCGCAGCATCGGCAGCGTCAGGTAGCGGAACGTGGCCCAGGTCCCGGCGCCGTCGACAGCGGCCGCCTCGTGGATGTCCGGGTCCTGCGACTGCAGCCCGGCCAGCAGGATCAGGAACATGAACGGGGTCCAGGTCCAGGCCAGGGCAATGATGATCGCAGTCATCGGGGACTGGCTGACCAGGTCGGTGTGCGGGGTCGGCTGGCCGGTCAGGTCGGCAAACCAGGCTGAGAAGCCGTGGATGATGCCGTACTCCGGGTTGTAGATGAGGTGCTTCCACATCAGCGAGGCCGCCATCGGCATGATCAGGAACGGCGTGATGAGCAGGGTACGAACAATCCCGCGGCCGAAGAACTGCCGATTCAGCAGCAGCGCCAGCACCATACCGGCGACCAGGCAGATCACCAGTGTGGCGACCACCATGACCACGGTGTTGAGCACCGCATCCCGCATGGTCGGGTCCTTCAGCACCGCCAGGTAGTTGGCGACAGTGCCGAGCTTGCGGTCGTTCGGGTACTGGATATTCCACTGTGCGAACGAGATCACCAGGGTGACCACGAACGGTACCTGGGTGACCACGATCAGAAAGATCAGGGCGGGCAGCAGCGGCAGCCGGCGGCGGCGGGTACGAGCCCGGCTCTGGGCGTCGGCGTCACGCCGGGCGGTGGCTGTCTCAGCCATGGTGGCTCCTTGCGCTTGAGGAGGCGGGGCCCCGGAGGGTGGGGTGACCCTCCGGGGAACGGGCACTACTTGTGCTTAGCGGCGACGGTCTCGGCTGCGGCCTGGCAGGCTGCCAGAGCGTCCGCGACCGACTTCTGCCCGGCCAGGGCGGCGCTGACCTGCTGGCCGATCTTGGTCCCGAGGTCGGCGAACTCGGGGATCGCGAGGTACTGGCAGCCGGGGGCCGGGCGCTTCTGGACCCCACAGTTCGTCGGGTCGGAGCGCTCGAGGGCGGTCAGCATCACCTGGCTGTACGCCTTCGAGGCCTCCTTGTACTCCGGGATCTGGAAGGTCGACAGCCGCTTGCCGTCGGGGACCCGGGTCCAGCCCAGCTTCTTGCCGACGGCCTGCTCGTACTCCTTGCCCGAGGCCCAGGCGACGAACTTCCAGGCGTTGTCGAGCTTCTTGGTGGTCTTCGGGATCGCCCAGGCCCAGGCCCAGACCCAGCCGGAGCGGGCCTTCATCTTGGGCGCGTCGGCGTAGCCGACCTTGCCGACGATCTTCGACGAGGCCGGCGACTCCAGCGAGTTCGCCGCCGAGGTGGCGTCGAACCAGATCCCGGCACCGCCCTGGCTCATGGTGTTGAGGCACTCGGTGAAGCCGGCCTGCGGGGCGCCCTTCTGGCCGAAGTCCTTGACCAGGTCGACGTAGTAGGTGATGCACTCGGTGACCTCGGGAGAGGTCAGCAGCGGCTTCCAGTCGGCGTCGAAGAAGGCCCCGCCGAAGGAGTTGACCATCGACCCGACGACAGCCATGTTCTCGCCCCAGCCGGGCAGCCCGCGCATCACCACCGGGGAGATCGAGGGCTCGGCTGCCTTGAGCTTCTCGGCCAGGGTCCGGATGTCGGTCCAGGTCGGCTCATCCGGCATCGTCAGGCCGTGCTTGGTGAACAGGTCCTGGCGGTACATGGTCATCGCCGACTCGCCGTAGAACGGGATCGCGTACAGGTCGCCGCCCTTGCTGAGAACCCCCTTCATGGCGGGCATCAGGTCGTTGACGTCGAACTCGGCCTCCTTGGTGGCCAGCGGCTGCAGGTTGGTCAGCCAGTCGTTGGCGGTCCAGACCGAGCCCTCGTACGCGCCGATCGTGACGACGTCGTACTGGCCGGCCTTGGTGGAGACGTCCTGGGCGACCTTGTCGCGCAGCTCGTTCTCCGGAAGGACCGTGAACTTCACGCTGATGCCGGTCTTGCTGGTGAAGTCGGACACCATCTCCTGGATGTCCTTCATCTGCGGGTTGCCCACCATCAAGACGTTGAGCTCGCCGCCAGCCGAGCCGGAGGCGCCGGCCCGACCGGCTCCGGCTCCGGAGCAGGCGGCGAGGGCGAGGGCCGACCCGACACCGGCGGTGCCGGCGAGCAGGGACCTGCGGGTGATGCTGTTCATGTGTCTGACTCCTGTGTCACGAAGGTGCTCCCTGGCGGGAGCGGGCAGTGGTAGCGGCTGGGCCGCGGCGAGATCAGCTGCGCTGGACCACCCCCTCTGCTGCTTGCCGGGCCAGGACGCAGGCCCCGACGATCCCGGGCTCGGGGCAGTCGGTGGCCGGGGTGGCGCTGAGCAGCTCGGAGCGCAGCCGAGCCATCAGCGGGTCGTGTGACCAGCCGCCGAAGACCTGAACCAGCTCGGGGGAGCCGACGATGGCGCTGACCTGGTCGAGGTGCTCGCGGGCCCGCTCGACCAGCTGGGTCATTACCGCGCGCCAGGCGCCTTCACGGGTGTCGCCATCTCCGATCCCGGCCAGGGTGAACGAGTCCAGGTCAGCCTGGACGAGCCGGACTCCGGGCGCTGCGGGCACGGTCGCGGCGGCGCGGCTGAGACTGAGGCGGGCCTCGGTCTGGTCGCAGCCCAGCAGCCGGGCGAGCCGCTCCAGGGTGAGGTTGGTCGGCAGGGTGCTGAGGACGTACCAGCGGTCACCCAGCGGGTGCCAGTCGACGGTGGCGTCGAGGCGGACCAGCGCCAGCACCTGCTGCGCCGACATGCCTGGGGCCACAACCCGGACGTGGGCCTCGGAGGTGCCCAGAGACAGGCTCACGGTCCCCGCCTCGGACCCACCGCAGGCGAGGGCGGCGACTGGGTGGTCGTGCCCGGCCACGGTGACCGCTGCGCCCGACAGCAGGCCCAGCCCGGGCCGTACGGTGCCGACGGCGGTCCCGGCCGGCACCGGGTCGCCGGGCAGCAGCCACCGCCCGGCGCCGAGGAAGCCCAGCGCATCGTCCCACCAGGTGCGCCCAACGAGGTCGAACAGGCCAGTCCGCCCGCTGAGCGAGAACTCGCAGCAGCGCACCCCGGTGAGCCGGTACGCGATGTACTCGCCGATGTTGAGCCAGACCTGCCCGGGGCGGAAGCGGTGGCCGCGGCTGCGCAGGTAGTCGAGCTTGACGATGCTGGGTGCCAGGTCGCAGCCGTGGCCGGTGGTCTGGGCGAAGCGGTCCGGGCCGAGGGCCTGCTGGACCCGCTCCGCGTCACCCAGGGTGTGGTGCCAGGCGAAACCGGGTGCCAGGGGCTGGTCGTCGGGGCCGAGCAGGGCGCCAGTCTCGGCCATCCCGGTGATCCCGACCCCGGCTACCTGCCCCCTGGCCGCCCCGCCGGTCTCGGCCGCCTCCTGAGCCACGGCCAGGACCAGGTCGGCGAGCTCGACCACATCGACCACCGGTCCTTCGTCGGTGGTCTGCCAGGGGGTGGGCCGCCAGGCCAGGCTCGTCAGCCGGCCCGCCTCGTCGACCAGGCCGGCCTTGACCCGGGTGGTGCCGACATCGATCCCGACCCACAGGTCAGTCATGGTCTCCTCCTCGACGCTGCAGGGGGCTGAGCGGCAGCACGACCGAGGCCTCGGCACCGGCTGGTCTCGGGTGCAGCGCCCGGTCGACGGCGACCCGGCCGATGGCGTCGGTGTCCTGCTCCAGGCAGAGCACCGGGACCGGCAGCAGGCCGTACAGGGGGTGGCTGTCGAAGGAGGCCAGCTCGACCTTGGACCCGGCCAGCTCCCCGGTGAGCAGCGCACTCAGCAGCGGCGGCACGCTCAGCGCTAGGAGCGCGGTCGGGGCGTCGGGCCCGGTCAGCAGGTCGCGGACCCTCTGCCGCAGCACCTCGGCACTCCCGTGGACGATCCGGTCCTCGGGCAGCGACAGACCCTGCTGGGCCAGGGTGGTGCGGACCCCGGCCAGCCGCTCGGCCTGGGTCCAGATGCTGGGCTCGATGGTGAGCACACCGAGCCGCCGGTGGCCGCGCTCCAGCAGCGCCTCGGTGAGCCGGCTGGCGCCGCCGACGTTGTCGGTCGTGACCGTGGTGCAGCGCAGGCCGGGGACTGGCCGGTCGATCAGGACCAGCCAGGTGCCGAGATCGGCCTCCCGGGCCAGGGGCTGCGGGTCGGTGCCGGGAGCGGGCACGATCAGGACCGCCGAGACCCGGTGTGCCACCATCTGCTCCACCAGGCGCTGCTGGGCCTGCGGGTCCTCGTTGTGGTAGCCGATGATGACCTGGTGGCCAGCGGCCCGGGCGGCGGCGTGGACCCCGGTGGTGACCGAGGTGAAGAACGGGTCCTGCAGGTTGGGGACCACCAGCCCGAGCAGCCTGGTCAGCCCACCGAGCCGCAGCGCGCGGGCAACCTGGTTGCTGCGAAAGCCCATCCTCTGGGCGGTGTGCCGGACCCGGCTGCGGGTGGTGTCGGCGACCCGGGGGTCGTCGCGCAGCGCCCGCGAAGCCGTGGAGGGCGAGACCCCGGCGGCCCGGGCCACAGCGGTCAGGGTGGGACGTGGGGTCACGGCAGCCTCCGGCGCAGCTCGGTGACCTGGTCGGCGTCGGCCAGCCCCGGGACCCAGCTGGTGACTGCGGAGGACGCGGTGGCCACAGCCCAGGCAACGGCGTCGGCGACCGAGGAGCCGGTCGCCAGCCGGGCCATCAGCCCACCCAGGAAGGCGTCACCGGCACCGATCGGGTTCACCGCCTCGACCGGGACGGCCGCCACCAGTCCGCTGCCGCCGGCGCCGGCCCAGGCGGCGCCCTGGGAGCCGGCGGTGACCACGGCCAGCCCGATGCCCCGGTCGACCAGGGTCTCGGCGGCCTGGACCGCCTGCTGCCCGGCGCCGGCGTGAGCGTCGACCGACTCGGTGCCTGCCTGCCCGCTGAGGGCCTGGGTCGCCTCGGCCAGGTTCGGGGTGACCAGGTCGGGTGCCGCCGGGAGGGCAGCCGCCAGCCAGCTCGGCCCGCAGTCCAGCGCCACCCGGCAGCCCTGGGCGCGTAGGTCGCTCACCAGGCGGGCCACGTCGTCACCGGTCACGCCGGGCGGGAAGCTGCCCGAGACCACCACCCAGTCCTGGCCGGTGGCGCGCTGGCGGACCTGCTCGGCGAAGGCCGCCCAGTCGCCGGGGGAGACGGTCTGGCCGGGGCCGTTCACGACCGTGGCGCGCCCGGAGTCCTCGTACACGACGATGGTCTCGCGGACCTGGCCCGGGACCCGCCAGACCTCGGCCTGGATCTGCTCGGCGGCCAGCCGAGCCACCCAGTCCTCGTCCTGCTCGGGCAGCAGAACGAGCAGCTCTGGCTGCCAGCGGTGGGCCTTCATGGCCCGCAGCACATCCACCGGTTTGCCGCCTGGCAAGGAGCGGTTGCGGTGAGACCGGGAGACCGACCCGGGCAGCAGCTCACCCACGAAGACCTGACGGTCAATCGTCGGATTAGGACAGACGACGAGCATTCGGCGACCTCTACCTCTGTGTACGGGGCGCGTCATGAGGAACAGTGGTAACGTTGTCATTGCGGGGCCCGCATGTCAATACCCGACCGCAGTACGGTCTGGTCGCGGTCGGAGCAGGGAGGGACATGGACGTCTCGTGCGCCATGGATCTGGGGACCAGTGCGGTGAAGGTGCTGCTGGTCGACGCAGCCGGGCAGGTTCAGGCCAGAGCAGCGGCGGGCTACCCGGTCCGGGCGGCCAGGCCGGGCTGGGCGGAGACCGAGACCGAGGACTGGCGGGCAGCCGTCTGGTCTGCGATAGCCGAGGCTCAGCGGCAGAGCCCGGCGAGCCGGGTGGTCACCGTGGGGCTGGACGGCCAGATGCACGGCCTGGTGCTGTCGGCGGCCGGCCGGGCCGTACGCCCGGCGCTGCTGTGGCCCGACACCCGGGCCGAGCAGGTGGCCGAGGACTGGCAGCGCCTCGACGAGCCGGTGCTGGCCCGGCTGGCGAACCCCGTCGCGCCCGGCATGTACGGGCCGCTGCTGGAGTGGCTGCTGCACCACGAGCCGGCGCTGCTGGCCCGGGCCGAGGTGGCGCTGCCGCCCAAGGACTGGCTGCGCTCAGCGGTGCTCGCCCCCGGCAGTGACCCGGTCACCGAGCCGTCGGACGCCTCAGCCACCCTCCTGTGGGACGCCCCGGCCGACGACTGGCACCGCGACCTGGCCCGGCTGCGGGGGCTGCCGCAGGCGCTGCTGCCACGGCTGCGCCGACCCAGCGAGGCAGTGGCCAGGACCGGTCCTGGCAGCCCGCTGCCCTCCGGGCTCCCGGTGGCGACCGGGGCAGCCGACACCGCGGCCACCCTGGCCGGGCTGCAGCTGGCCAGCGACGAGGTGCTGGTGAACCTCGGGACCGGGACCCAGGTCTGCCAGAGCTGCCCCGCACCTGAGCCGACCGCCTACCCCGACTGCCACCACTACGCCGACGCCCACGGTGGGCACTACGCGATGGTGGCGCCTCAGAACGGGGGACTGGTGCTGCAGCGGGTGCTGCAGCTGCTTGGAGCCGACTGGGACGAGCTGTACGCGGCCCTCGACCAGCCCGACCCGGGCTCGGTCCGGTTCAGTCCCTGGCTGACCAGCGACCGGCTGCCGCGCCGCCCCGGGCAGCGCGCCGGCTGGTCCGGGATCGGGCTCGACACGTCCCGGGCCGACCTGCTGCGGGCCGCGCTGGAGGCGGTTGCCTTCCAGGTCCGTGCCGCGGTCGCCCGGCTGCCGCGCCGCCCGGGACGGATCCGGTTCGCCGGCGGCGGCACCCGGGACCAGCGGATGCGGCAGCTGGTCTGCGACCTGACCGGCCTGCCCAGCCGCCGGTCGGCGGTGGTGGACGCCACCGCCCTGGGGGCGGCCCGCCTGGGCTGGGAGGCGGCCGGAGCGGACCTGGCCTGGGAGCCTGCCGTGGCGCCGGGGCTGACCGAGCCCCGCCCTGCCCCGGGACTCCTCGAGCGCTCCGAGCAGCACGCTGCCGAGACTGCCAACTGACCGGCCGGTCGGCGCCCCGTACCAGCCGGCCCCGCTGGCAGCGGCTGTCCACCCCAGTACCTGCGGCCTGTCCAGGCCGGTGCCGGCCCGTACAGTGACCTTCGTGCAGGCACTGACCGGATACGTCACGATTGGTGTCCTGATCCTCGTCGGCGTGGTCTGCGGCCACTTCGGGGTGCTGACCACCCAGCACCAGCGGATGCTGAGCAAGACCGCGCTGCTGGTGGCCTCACCGGCGCTGATGGTGATGCTGATGTCGCGGGCCGACCTCAGCCACGTCTTCGCTCGCAGCGTCTACGCCTCGTACGGGGCGATCGCTGGCTCGGCGCTGGTGTACACCGTCCTCGCCTTCGCCGTCTTCCGCACCGACCTCGCCGGACGCACCATCGGCACCCTGCTGTCGTGCTACTCCAACGCCGGCAACATCGGGATCCCGGTCGCCATGTACGCCCTCGGCGACGCCACCTGGGCGGCCCCGATCCTGCTGGTCCAGGTGGCAGTCATGCAGCCCATCGGGCTGGCCGTGCTGGACTACTGCAAGGCCCGCGACAACGGGGCCCGGATCCCGCTGCTGGGTCTGCTGAGCCTGCCTTTGCGCAACCCGCTCACGGTCGGGTGCCTGACCGGGCTGGCGCTCAACCTGCTCGGCCTGACCGTGCCGCGCCTGATCGCCACCCCGCTCGACATGCTGGGAGGGATGGCCGTGCCCAGCATGCTGCTGGCGCTGGGGATCTCGCTGCGTCTTGAGCCACGCCCCAGCCGTAACGCCGAGTCGGCCGAGTCGGCCACCGTGATCGGGCTGAAGTGCCTGGTTCAGCCGGGCATCGCGTACCTGCTGGGACGGGCCCTGGGGCTCCCGGGGGAGGCGGTGAGGGCGGTCACGATCCTGGCGGCCCTGCCTCCGGCCCAGAACGTGCACGTGATTGCCACCCGGTACGGGGTGCGGGAGCTCTTCGCCCGGGATGCGGTCTTCCGGGCCACGATGGTCTCGGCGGTGGTGATCCTGGTGCTCGTCACCGTCCTGTAGGTTGCCGGGCAAGGAGGGACCGTGGAGATCGACGACTTCGACATCGACCGGAGCACCGACCAGGCCTGGGAGCAGTTCCGCGACCGGCTGTCGGAAGTGCTGTCGGTGATGGACGACGAGGCTGACCTGCACCTGCCGACGCTGTCTCCCGACGACGACGTCGCCCCGTACCTGCACTTTCGCTGCCGCCGGCTCGGTGAGCTGGTCGCCGAGGCCTCCTCGAACGCCAGCCTGGGGGAGGACTTCCAGCTGGCGGTGACCCAGCTGACCACCATGGAGGAGCTCGGGTGGCAGCCTCCCAGCGTCAGCGGCGAGCACCCGAGCCACGACTTCAGCGTCGTCTGGTCTCAGGACGACACCGACGGGCTGGCCGCGCTGAGCATCGAGACGCTGCGCTCGGTGTACGGGGTGCTGCACCCGGTCTTCATCGCTCCCGACCACCTGGCTGAGGTCCTCGCCCCGCCGGCGCCGACCGAGCCGGGCTCCCTGGGCGAGAACGGGCCTGGGCCGAAGCAGGCGTACGACGCCGAGGAGCTGACGGCGGTGATGCTGCCCGACCCGGAGGACCTGGCGGCGGCGGTCGCCGAGGAGCTCACCGAGATGTTTGGCCACACCCCGTTCCGGGACTCCGAGGGGGACTTCGCGGTCCGGGTGGGCTCGGCGATGGTCTTCGTGCGGGTCACGGCCGACGCCCGCGAGGTGATCGCCTTCTCGGCTGTGGTGCACGACCTGGAGGGACGCTCCCGGGCCGCCGAGATCTGCAACGACCTCAACGCCGAGAGCCGCTTCATCCGGTTCTGGGCGCTGCGGGACCGGGTCTACGCGTCGATGTCGCTGCTGGCGCAGCCCTTCGTGCGGGCCCACCTGCACCAGGTGGTACGCGAGGTCGCCAAGATCGCCGACGAGATCGACGACTTCCTGGCCGACGCCCTCAAGGGACGCACGACCTTCGAGGTCTGAGGCCCGCACTCTCGCACTTCGGTCGCGGTGCCCGTCGGTATCGTGATGCCATGCCGATGCTTCCTGCGCTGACTGAGGCCGAGCTCGCTGGGCTGGACGCCTGGTGGCGGGCCAGCAACTACCTGACCGTGGGGCAGATCTACCTGATGGGCAACCCGCTGCTGCGGGAGCCGCTGCGCCCCGAGCACATCAAGCCCCGGCTCCTCGGTCACTGGGGGACCTCGCCCGGCCTCTCCTTCGTCTATGCCCACGTCTCGCGGCTGATCCGCCACACCGGCCAGAGCTGCCTGTTCATCACCGGACCTGGCCACGGCGGGCCGTCGCTGACCGGGGCCTCCTACCTGGAGGGCACGTACACCGATGCCTTCCCCGCGATCACCGAGGACGAGGCCGGGCTGCTGGCCTTCTTCCGGCAGTTCTCCGCGCCCGGCGGGATCCCGTCGCACGTCTCGGTCACCACTCCCGGCTCGATCCACGAGGGCGGGGAGCTCGGCTACGCCCTGATCCACGCCTTCGGCTCGGTGCTCGACAACCCGGACCTGCTGACGGTGGCGGTGGTCGGCGACGGCGAGGCCGAGACCGGGCCGCTGGAGGGGTCCTGGAAGGGGATCTCCTTCCTCAACCCGGTCCACGACGGCGCGGTGCTGCCGGTGCTGCACCTCAACGGCGGCAAGATCGCCGCCCCCACCGTCTTGTCCCGCAAGCCCCGAGACGAGGTGACCCGGCTCTTTGAGGGCCACGGCTACCAGCCGATCTGGGTCGAGGGTGATGACCTGCCCGGGATGCACTACCGCTTCGCCGAGGCTCTCGCCAGCGCGTACGAGTCGGTCCGGGAGGTCCAGGCCACCTACCGCGGCGCCGACCGGCCCACGCAGCGGCCCTGCTGGCCGATGATCATCCTGCGCTCGCCCAAGGGATGGACAGGGCCGGACGTGGTGGACGGGGTCCAGGTCGAGGGCACCTGGCGTGCCCACCAGGTGCCGCTGGCGGGGGTGAGGGAGAACCCCGAGCACCTGGCCCTGCTGGAGCAGTGGCTGCGCTCGTACCGGCCCGAGGAGCTCTTCGACGCGAACGGGAGAGTGGTCGACCTGGTCCGGCAGGCCAACCCCGACAAGCCGGCGTCGATGTCGGGTACTCCGTACGCCAACGGCGGCCTGCTGACCCAGGAGCTGGACCTGCCTGACTTCCGGGAGCTGGCGGTGCCGGTGACCGAGCGGGCCGGGGAGCGGATCGAGTCGACCCGCAAGCTCGGCGAGCTGATGAGGGCCGCCTACCAGCGCAACCCCCGTACCTTCCGGCTGTTCTGCCCGGACGAGACCACCTCGAACCGGCTCGGCGCGGTTCTTGAGGTCTCCGACCGGGCCTGGATGGAGCAGGTCACCGACGACGACGTCAGCCTCAGTGCCGACGGACGGGTGATGGAAGTGCTCAGCGAGCACAGCTGCCACGGCTGGCTGGAGGCGTACACCTTGACCGGCCGGTACGGGCTGTTCGCCACGTACGAGGCCTTCGCGATGGTGTCCGCCTCGCAGACCGTGCAGCACGCCAAGTGGCTGCAGGAAGCGATCGAGCTGCCCTGGCGGGCGGACGTGCCCAGTCTCAACATCCTGCTCAGCTCCACCGCCTGGCGCAATGACCACAACGGCTTTAGCCACCAGGGTCCGGGCCTGATCCAGGTCGTCCTCAACCAGCGCGGGGAGGTCGGCCGGGTGTACCTGCCGCCGGACGCGAACTGCCTGCTGTCGGTGGCCGACCACTGCCTGCGGTCGAAGTCGTACGTGAACCTGATCGTGATCGACAAGCAGCCTCAGCCGCAGTGGCTGAGCATGGACGAGGCGGTGGCCCACTGCGCCAAGGGGGCCTCGACCTGGACCTGGGCCGGCTCGGCAGAGGGGCCGGGCGAGCCGGACATCGTCCTGGCCTGTGCCGGGGACATCATGACCATGGAGACGGTCGCGGCGGCTGAGCTGCTCAAGCAGCGGCTGCCGGCGCTGCGGACCCGAGTGGTGAACGTGGTCGACCTGATGACCCTGCGCCGACCCAAGGACCACCCGCACGGGATGAGCGAGACCTACTTCCGCGAGCTCTTCACCGACACCAAGGACGTGATCTTCGCCTTCCACGGCTACCCGGGGGCGATCCACCAGCTGGTGCACGGCCGTCCCGACGCCGACCGGTTCCGGGTCCGGGGATTCATCGAGGAGGGGACGACGACCACCCCGTTCGACATGGTGGTCCGCAACCGGGCCTCCCGCTACCACCTGGTGCTGGATGCCCTGAACAATGCCTCGGTCGCGCCGGCCGGCTCCGACGACCTGCGGTCCTACTGTGAGTCGCAGTTGGCCCGGCACGAGACCTACATCCGCGAGCACCTGGCGGACCTGCCCGAGATCCGGGACTGGCGGCTGGCCCGGACCGTCAGCTGAGGGCTCGCCCGGCGAGCACCTGGTGCCCGGTGGGGATAGGGTCAGGCCATGAACGACGAGGTGAGCCAGTCCTCAGCGCAGCGGGTCCTGGTGGGGGTCGATGGCTCCCCGGACGCGCTGCGCGCGGTCCAGTACGCTCAGGGCACGGCGGAGCGGACGGGGGCCGACATCTGGTTGGTCCATGCCCTCGATGACGGGGTGCTGACCGGCGGCTGGGGGGTGGTGTACGACCCGCGGATCCTGTCTCAGGTGGGGGAGGAGGCCCTGGTCGATGCCCGGCGCTTCCTCGTGGAGCGGGGCTTCCCGGCCGAGCGGGTCCGGACCGAGGTGCTGATGGGCCACCCGTCCGCGGTCCTGGCCGACCTCAGCGAGGACGCCGAGATGGTGGTGGTCGGGCGGCGGGCCTCGAGCAGCGCGGAGCGGATGTTCGTTGGGTCCACCAGCGTCTCGCTGGCCGGGATGGTGGGCTGCCCGCTGGTGGTGATCTCAGCCGCCTCGACCCCGGAGCCGACCGGCCGGTTCCGGCGGATCGCGGTGGCGGTCAGCAAGCCCGACAAGTCTCGTCACCAGCTCCGCTGGGCGCTGGAGGAGGCTCGGAGCCGGGGGTGCCGGCTGAGTGTGGTGCTGGTGGTGCCGCCGCCACCGAAGGGCTTGCGGGCTGCTTTCGGTCGGGACCCGGTTCCTGATGCGGCAACGTCGAAGGCGGCGCTGGAGGTGCTGCTGGCTGAGCTGCGGGTGGAGTACGGGGACGTCACGATCGAGGGTGAGGTGACCAGTGGGGTTCCGGTTGAGGAGCTGATCGGGGCCACAGGTGAGGTGGATCTGCTGGTGGTGGGGGTTCATAGTCATCCGGTGACGGGGGTGGCGTTCTCGGGTGCGTTGCGGGCGGTTCTGGCTCACTCGTTGTGTCCGGTGTGCCTGGTGCGCTGAGGCGGCTGCCAGCCTGCCCACTGCCTTCTGGGCGTGATGGCGTTCCCGGGGTGGTTCCCGGCTGCTCTGGATATCTCTCATGTCCTGTCTGTCTGGTTCGCCATCCCGCGCCTTTGGTTCTGTGAGACGAGGTTTGGCTGCCGGGTCGGGGCAGTCGTCCGGCACCGTCCGGGAACGGTTGTGGTGCCCGGTAAGGCAGTGGGGTGAGCCGGGCCGGGGTAGCGTGCAGGGCGGAGAATCTGTTGGACGACCCGAGGAGGTGGTGCTGTGCAGGCGCGTGACGAGACGGAGAGCTCAGTAACGACCGCACGGCGGACGCGAGTCTCGCGACCTGGACCGAGAGGGCGGCGCCGGTCGTCCGCGCTGGCACTGTCCTGGGCAGGGATGTCACGGCTGCGGCAGGTGAGCCTCTACGACGCCAACCACCCTGCGCTCGAGCCGACAGTCGAGGACCTCGGGGATGAGGTACCAGGCCGGCTGGACCGGGTGGTCTTCGGGACCACCGGGGTCGTGTCGCTGGCCTTCGTGCTGTGGGGGGCCCTCGCTCCCGGCAGCCTCAAGTCAGCCTCCAGCGCTGGGCTGGCCTGGGTGGTCGACAACACCGGCTGGCTGTTCGCCACCGCCTCCACCGGCTTCGTCTTCTTCATCCTGTGGCTGGCGCTCAGCCGCTACGGGGCGATTCCCCTCGGCCGCGACGGGGAGAACCCCGAGTTCTCGACGGTCTCCTGGGTGGCCATGATGTTCAGCGCCGGGATGGGCATTGGCCTGATGTTCTACGGCGCCGCCGAGCCGCTGTCGCACTTCCTTGCCCCTCCGCCTGGCCATGCCGGGGCTCCGGAGGCGGACCGGGTCCGCAACGCCCTGGCCACCACGCTGTTTCACTGGGGCCTGCACCCGTGGGCGATCTACGCCGTGGCCGGAGTCGCGATCGCGTACAGCGTTTTCCGCAAGGGCCGTCCCCTGACGGTCTCGGCGGTCTTCGAGCCGCTGCTGGGCAAGCGGCAGGCGTACGGCCCGGGCGGCAAGGTGATCGACATCTTCGCGATCTTCGCCACTCTCTTCGGCTCGGCCACGTCACTGGGGCTGGGGGTGCTCCAGATCGCCCGCGGTGCCCGCATCGTGGGCTGGGCCGGGGAGGCCGGCAACACCCTGCTGGTGCTGCTGATCACCGTCCTGACCATCTGCTTCATCCTCTCGGCGGTATCTGGGATCGCCAAGGGGATCCAGTACCTGTCGAACATCAACATGGTGCTGGCGGTGGTGCTGGCGCTGTTCATCTTCGTGGTCGGTCCCACCGTCTTCGTGCTGAACCTGATCCCGACTACGCTCGGCACCTACCTGCAGACCATCATGCAGATGTCGTCGACCACCGGAGCCCTCGGGGCTGAGGCCAACAAGTGGCTCGCCAGCTGGACCATCTTCTACTGGGCCTGGTGGGTGTCGTGGACGCCGTTCGTCGGGATGTTCATCGCGCGGATCTCCCGGGGGCGCACCATCCGGCAGTTCGTGGCCGGGGTACTGCTGCTGCCGAGCACCGTCTCGCTGCTCTGGTTCGCGACCTTTGGAGGCGCCGCGATCCACGCCGAGCAGGCTGGCGCCCAGCTGGACCAGGCTGGCGACGCCGAGGGGATCCTGTTCGCGCTGCTCTACACCATGCCCTGGGAGACGGTGACCTCGGTGCTGGTGATGGTGCTGGTGGCGATCTTCTTCGTCTCCGGGGCCGACTCGGCGTCGATCGTGATGGGCACCCTGAGCGAGAACGGGACCATCGAGCCGCGGCGCCCGACCGTGATCTTCTGGGGTGTCGTGACCGGGGCGGTGGCGGCGATCATGCTGGTCGCCGGCGGTGAGGACGCTCTGGCAGGGCTGCAGTCGGTCACGATCGTGGCCGGTCTGCCGTTCCTGCTGGTGATGATCGCGATGGCTGCCGCCCTGATGCGTGACCTGCGCCACGACCCCCGGATCGTGCGGGGCCGCTACGCCGACATGATGATCGACCAGGCCGTGGTCCAGGGAGTCAGTGCTCACGGTGACGACTTCGCCCTGGCGGTCGGGCGGACCGCGCCCGGTCAGGGGGTCGGCTCGCTGGTCCCGACCCCGGAGCCGGCCGACGACGCCGACGCGGACTGACGGCTCAGCAGGCCGGGGCGACAGCGGCCAGCGCCAGCTCCAGGGCCAGCTCGTGGCTGTCCTGGCCCCAGCTGCGCGGGTCGTGCTCGCCGTCGGCCAGGGAGTCGCCGGTGAACAGGATCTGCCCGAACCGGACCCCGCGGACCTGGGCGCAGGCCGCCAGCGCCGAGCACTCCATGTCGACCACCGAGCAGCCCTCGTCGAGCCGGGCCGCGACCAGCGAGCGGGTCTCGCGGCAGATGGCGTCGGTGGTCCAGACATCCACCTCGGCAGCGGTCAGGCCACGGTCACGGATCGCCGCCAGGCACTGCTCGCTGATCCCCCGGTCCAGGTCGACCCAGCGCCCGGGCGGCAGGTAGTGGTAGCTCGTGCCCTCGTCGCGCAGGGCCCGCCGGGCCACCAGCCACTCACCCTCGGCGAAGTGGCGCAGCCCACCGCAGGAGCCCACTGCTACCGCCTCCCGGACCCCGTGGCGGAACAGGACCTCGGCGAGCAGTGCCGCGATCGGGGCGCCTAGGTGCGCCCGGACCAGAACCACCGGCCCGGTCGGGGTGGGCACCAGCCAGTACGGGTGGTCACCGTTGATCGACTTCTCGGTGTGGACCACCTCGGCCCCGGTCCGGGCCGCGTACGCGTCGACGGTGCCGGCGAGGAAGGCGATCACCGCCCGCGCCGGGAACAGGTCCGCCGGCAGAGTCCGGGGCGGGACCCCCATGATCACGTCGTCGGGATCGGGGTCGAAGTCGAGGATCGGGAAGTGTCCGGACTGCACCCGGTCATCCTCCCACGACTCGTGCCCCGGTAGGGGAAAGCCCTCGGCGGCTAGTCTTGGGCGGGCCATGACCGACCAGTCCGCCTCGTCCTGCGCCCCGGTGCTCCAGATCAGCCCCGACCTCCCGATCGCCGAGGCAGCCCCCGAGATCGCCGCCGCCCTGCTGTCCAGCCAGGTCGTGATCGTGGCGGGGGAGACCGGCTCGGGCAAGACCACCCAGCTGCCGAAGCTCTGCCTGATGGCGGGCCGGCGCCGGATCGGTCACACCCAGCCGCGCCGGATCGCGGCCCGGACCCTCGCCGAGCGGATCGCCGCCGAGACCCGGACCGAGGTCGGCGACCTGGTCGGCTACCAGGTCCGGTTCACCAAGCAGGCCGGCCGGCAGACCCGGGTCAAGGTGATGACCGACGGGATCCTGCTGTCCGAGATCAGCCAGGACCGGCTGCTGCGCCGCTACGACACGGTGATCATCGACGAGGCCCACGAGCGCAGCCTGAACATCGACTTCCTGCTCGGCTACCTCAAGCAGCTCCTGCCGAAGCGGCCCGACCTCAAGGTGATCGTCACCTCCGCCACCATCGACACCGAGCGGTTCTCGGCGCACTTCGATCACGCCCCGATCGTCCGGGTCGAGGGCCGCACCTACTCGGTCGAGGTCCGCTACCGCCCGGTCCGCGACGACGGTGCGGCGAGCCTCGACAGCGACGAGCAGCCCCGCCCAGTCCCCGAGGCGGTCGCCAAGGACCTCAACGAGGCGATCTGTGACGCGGTTCGCGAGCTCTGTGCCGCCGGCGACGGCGACATTCTGGTCTTCCTGTCAGGTGAGCGCGAGATCCGCGACGCGGCGGAGGCAATCGAGGCTCTCCAGCTGCGGTTCACCGAGGTGCTGCCGCTGTACGCGCGGCTCTCGGCCGCCGAGCAGCACCGGGTCTTCACTGCGCACCAGGGACGGCGGGTGGTGCTCGCCACGAACGTGGCCGAGACCTCCTTGACGGTGCCGGGGATCCGGTACGTGGTCGACCCGGGCACCGCCCGGATCTCGCGGTACTCGAAGCGGACCAAGGTGCAGCGGCTCCCGATCGAGCCGGTCTCGCAGGCCTCCGCTAACCAGCGGGCAGGTCGTTGCGGCCGCACCGCCCCCGGGATCTGCATCCGGCTCTACTCGGAGGCTGACTTCCTTGCCCGGCCCGAGTTCACCGAGCCGGAGATCCTGCGCACCAATCTGGCCAGCGTGATCCTGCAGATGGCCGAGGCGGGGCTGGGTGACATCGCCGCCTTCCCGTTCGTGGAGCCGCCCGACACCGCCCAGATCACCGACGGGCTGCGGCTGCTGACCGAGCTCGGGGCACTGCGGCCCGGACGCTCCACAGCACCCCGGCTCACCCCGGTCGGCAAGCAGATGGCCCGGCTGCCGGTGGACCCCCGGCTGGCCCGGATCCTGGTCGAGGCGGCCCGGCTGGGCTGCCTGCGCGAGGCCCTGGTGGTGGTCTCGGCGCTGGCGATCCCCGATGTCCGGGAGCGGCCGGTCGACAAGCGCCAGCAGGCCGACGAGCGGCACCGCCGCTTCCACGCCCCGATCACGCCGATCGGCCCAGGCGAGCCCGACGGCTCCGACTTCGTCGCCCTGCTGCGGCTCTGGCGGTACCTCAAGCAGCAGCGCACGACCCTGTCGGGCAACGCCTTCCGCCGGCTCTGCCGTGATGACTTCCTCTCCTTTCTGCGGATCCGGGAGTGGCAGGACCTGCACCAGCAGCTGCGGCAGCTCTGCACCGAGCTGGGGCTGGAGCGCAACCGGGAACCGGCCCCGGCCGACCTGCTGCACACCGCGGTGGTCTCCGGGCTGCTGTCCCACGTCGGCCTGCTCGACATGCGGACCGAGCGCAAGGACCTCCCGCCCCGCAAGCGGGCCCGGCTCGGGCCCCGGGAGTACCTCGGCTCGCGCGGCAGCCGGTGGGCGATCTCGCCCGGCTCGGCGCTCGCGAAGACCCCACCGCCGCTGGCGGTCGCCTTCGAGCTGGTGGAGACGACCCGGCTCTGGGCCCGGACTGTGGCGGCGATCTCCCCAGAGTGGGTGGAGGCGGTGGGCGGGCACCTGCTCAAGCGCACCTACGTCGAGCCGCGCTGGGTCGAGGCCACCGGAACGGTGGTCGCCGACGAGACGGTCAGCCTGTACGGGGTCCCGATCATCAGCGGCCGGACCGTCTCCTACGCCCAGGTCGACCCGGTCGAGGCCCGGCGCCTGTTCATCCAGGCCGCCCTGGTGGAGGGCCGCTGGCGGACCCGGCACCACTTCGTCCGGCGCAACCAAGCGGTCCGGGACCAGGTAGCCGAGCTGGAGGAGCGGACCCGGCGCCGGGACCTGGTCGTCGATGACCAGGCCATCTACGACTTCTACGATGCCCGGGTCCCGGCCGAGGTGGTCTCTCAGCAGCACTTCGACACCTGGTGGCGGCGCAAGCGCCGCGAGCAGGACGACTACCTGGACCTGCGGCTGGAGGACCTGGTCGCCGCCGGGGCGGAGAGTGTCGACGCCGACGGCTTCCCTGACTGGTGGCGGGTCGGTGACCACGAGCTGGAGGTCTCGTACGTCTTCGACCCCGGCTCGCAGCACGACGGGGTCAGTGTCGAGATCCCGCTGGGAATCCTCAACCAGCTGCCGCCGGCCGCGTTCACCTGGCAGGTGCCCGGGCTGCGGGCCGAGCTGGCTACCGAGCTGATCCGGTCCCTGCCGAAGCGGCTGCGGACCGCTTTCGTCCCGGCCCCGAACCACGCCGCGGCGGCCCTGGCCTGGCTGGAGCAGCGCCCGGATGTCGCCTCCGCCGCCCAGGGGGACATCGCCCCCGACACGATCAGCTTCAGCGAGGCCCTGGCGGTGGCCCTGCGCTCGCTCACCGGGACCGACCCGGCCGGCGCCTGGCAGGAGCAGACCCTCCCGGCCCACCTCCAGCTGAGCCTGGTCGTCACGGACGGGGAGCGCGAGGTCGCCCACGGCAGCGACCTGGCCGAGCTGCAGCGCCGGCTGGCGCCGGAGCTGACCCGGACCCTGACCCGTGCCAGCCGGACGGTGGCGGTCACCGGCGCCACCGGCTGGTCCTTCTCAGAGCTGGAGACCCGGCACACCACCCGCCGCAGCAGCGGGGCCGAGCTGGCCGGCTACCCCGCGGTGCAGGACGAGGGGAGCAGCGTCGGGGTCGTGGTGCTGGACACCGAGGCCCGGGCCCGTGCGGTCCACGCCCGGGGGGTGCGCCGGCTGCTGGCCCTGACCACCCCCGACCCGACGACCTGGGTGGTCTCGCGGATGTCGAACCAGACCAGGCTTCAGCTGGGCGCCTCCCCGTACCCGAGTGTGGCGGCGCTTCTGGCCGACTGCCGGCTCAAGGCCCTGGACCGCTGCCTGGCCGAGCTCGGGACCGACCCCTGGACGGTCCGGAGCCCGGACCGGTTCGCTGAGGTGTCGGTGCCGGTACGCGAGCAGATGGCCGACACCATGCGGGCCGTGGTCGCCTACACCGGCGACGTCCTGGGCCGCTACCAGGCGGTCCAGCGGCTGCTGCCGACGGTCAAGGGCCCGACCGCCGACGACGTCACCGAGCAGGTCGCCAACCTCGTCTTTGCGGGTTTCGTCGTCGCCACCGAGGACCCCTGGTTCGGTCGCCTGGAGCGCTACCTGCACGCCGCCGAGATGCGGCTGACGGCGTACGCCAGCAACCCGGCCCGCCAGCGGCAGCCGGCCGAGGTGGTGGCCGAGCTGGAGGACGAGTACGCCGAGGTGGTGGCCCGGCAGCCTCAGGGCCCGCTGAGCCCGGAGGTGGTTCGGGTCGGCTGGCTGCTGGAGGAGCTGCGGGTGAGCCTGTTCGCCCAGCAGCTGCGCACCAGCGAGCCGGTCTCCGCCAAGCGCGTCCGGGCCGCTCTGGCCTGTCTGGGCTGACCGCTGGCAATCCCGGGCAACTGACCCGGTGGAGCCGTAAGTCCCGTAGCCTTGGCGGGATGCGGGATCCACGAGAGCTGTACACGACGGAGCCGGGCGACTGGTCCGAGCTGGCCGAGGCTCCGCTGCTCCACCTGCTGAACGGCTTCCTCGACTCAGGACGGGTGCTGCAGGGCGCGGTCCGGCACCTGGAGCAGACCTGCTCGCCGGTCCGGGTCGCTACCTTCGACACTGACGAGCTCCACGACTACCGCAGCCGTCGCCCCGTGATGACCTTCGACACCTACCGCTGGGTCGGGGTACAGCCGCCCCAGCTGGTGCTGGACCGGCTCACCGACGCCGAAGGACGTCCCTTTCTGCTGCTGCACGGCGCCGAGCCCGACGCCCAGTGGGAGCGCAGCATCGCGGCCGTCCTGTCGGTCTGCGACGACCTGCGGGTGGGGAGCCTGTACACCCTGGGCGGGATCCCGCTGGCAGTGCCCCACACCCGCCCGACCGGGATCACCCGTCACTCGACCGACGAGCAGCTGGTGCATGACAACCCGCCCCTGATCGAGCGGATGGACGTCCCGGCTCAGTGGTCCTCCCTGTTCCAGCTGCGCGCCGGCGAGGCGGGCCGCTGCGCCAGTGGCTACGTGGTCCACGTGCCGCACTACCTCTCCCAGGTGTACTTCCCGCAGGCTCTGGTGGTGGCCCTGCAGGCGCTGATGGACGACACCGGGCTGGTGGTCCCGCTGGCCGGGCTGGCTGAGGAGGCCGCGGAGAGCCTGGACCTGATCAACAAGGAGATCGCGTCCTCGGCCGAGACCCAGGAGCTGGTCGGAGCCCTGGAGGAGGCCTTCGACGCCGCCCACATCCGGGTCGCGCCGGTACCCACCGCCGACGAGATCGGGGCCGAGCTGGAACGCTTCCTCGCCGAGCGCGAGCACGGGGACGACCGCTGATGCCGAGGTCCATCAAGGACCTAGTGCGGACCAGTGACCAGCCAGCTTAGCCGGGTAGGGCGTAGTACCTGGTCTCCAGGTACTCGGTGATCCCCTCGAAAGAGCCTTCCCGGCCCAGGCCGGAGTGCTTGACCCCGCCGAACGGTGCCGCTGGGTCGGAGGCCAGCCCGGTGTTGACCCCCACCATCGCGTAGTCCAGGCGGCTGGCCACCCGCAGCGCGGCTCCTTCCTCGCCGAAGACGTAGGCCATCAGCCCGAAGTCGGTGTCGTTGGCCCGGGCCACGACATCGTCGACATCGGAGAAGGTCTGTACCGCTACCACCGGGCCGAAGATCTCCTCGGTGGCGATCCGGGCCCTGGTCGGGACCTCGGTCAGGATCGTGGGGGGCAGAAAGGCGCCCGGGCCCTCGAGAGCCTGGCCACCGTGGACCAGGGTGGCCCCGGCGGCGGTGGCGTCGGTGACCAGGTCGACGATCCGGGCCACGGCCTGCTGGTCGATCAGAGCCCCGAGCCGGGTAGCGGGCTCGGTGCCTGGACCCACCGGCCAGTCGTCGAAGGCCTCGTCGAGCCGGGCCACGACGTCGTCGGCCAGGCTCTCGTGGAGGAAGAAGCGGTTCGCCGCAGTGCAGGCCTCGCCGTTGTTGCGCATCTTCGCCACCAGCGCCCCCTGGACCGCCTGCTCCACATCGGCCCCCTCCAGCACGATGAACGGGGCGTTGCCGCCGAGCTCCATCGAGCAGCGCAGCACGTTGCCGGCGGCCTGGCGCAGCAGCCCTCGCCCGACGCTGGTGGAGCCCGTGAAGGTCAGCTTGCGCAGCCGCTGGTCGGCGATGACGGCGGCCGAGGTCTCGGCGGAGCGGGAGGAGACGAAGGTGTTCACCACGCCGCCGGGCAGTCCGGCCGCCAGCAGCACCTCCATCAGCAGCAGAGTGGTCAGCGGGGTGGCGGAGGCGGGCTTGACCACCACCGTGCAGCCGGCGGCGAGCGCCGGCCCGATCTTGCGGGTCGCCATCGCCAGCGGGAAGTTCCACGGGGTGATTGCGTACACCGGACCGACCGGCGTGAGGTCGGTCACGATCCGCTGCCCGCTCAGCGGGGCTTTCCCGTACCGGCCGTGGACCCGGACCGCCTCCTCGGAGAACCAGCGGAAGAACTCCGCCCCGTACGCGACCTCGCCCCGGGCCTCGGCGAGCGGCTTTCCCATCTCGAGAGTCATCAGCAGTGCGAAGTCGTCACCGCGCGCCACGATCAGCTCGTACGCCCGGCGCAGCAGCTCGGCCCGTTCCCGGGGTCGGGTGGCCGCCCAGTCGTCGGCTGCCGCCACCGCCGCGTCCAGGGCCGACCGGGCGGTCTCGACACCGGCATCGGCGACCGTGGTCAGGACCTGGCCGGTGGCCGGGTCGATCACCTCCAGGCTAGGCTCTCCGGTCCACCGGCCGCCGATCAGGTGCTGGCGGGGAATCCTGCTCATCAGCTCAGTCATCTCGCTCCTCGTCCACGGTGACCACCGGGCCGAACGCCCGTTCCTGGGCCAGCTCGTCCACCGCCGGATCCTGGGCACGGGCGCGACTGGCCGGGATCTGGTCCAGACCAAGGACTACCTGGCCGGTCCGGCCCTGTCCACCCAGCCCAGCGTGGACCGGGCGCAACGACCAGCGGCGGGCTGAGATGGTCCTCGGCTGGTGCCGGGCTGAGCCAGGACTGCCAACCTGGGACCTCGCCGGCTCACAGGCTCTACCAGGCGCCTGGGCTTCCTTCCGCTCCCGGTCTCAGCACGGCTGTGGCCCGCCACCGAGGGGTTGGCGGGCCACAGCCGGCTGACTCAGGCGGCGAGCTCGGCCTTGCGGAGCTTCGCGATCGCGTGCCGCTCGATCTGGCGGACCCGCTCAGCGGTGATGCCCCAGACCAGGCCGATGTCGCTGAGCTTGGCCTGACGACCGTCGAGCAGCCCGTACCGGCGGCGGACCACGTCGGCAGAACGGTCATCAAGGGTGGCCAGCATCTTCTCCAGCCGCTCGTGCTCCTCGGCGTCAAGGACCACCTCGTCCGGGCCGGGGGTCGGTTCGCGGGCGATCAGGTCACCCAGCGAGGTGTCGCCGTCCTCCTCGACCGGGGCGTCTAGCGAGACGTGGTCGCGGGAGTACCGGATCAGCTCCAGCACCTTCTCCGGCTCCATGCCGAGCTCCTCGGCAACCTCGGGCAGCTCGGGCTCGCGGCCCAGCCGGCGCTCGAGGGTCCGCCGGACCGCGGCGATCTGGTTCACCTGCTCGGCGACGTGGACCGGGAGCCGCACGATCCGGCCCTGCTGGGCGATCCCGCGGCTGATCGACTGCCGCACCCACCAGGTGGCGTACGTGGAGAACTTGAACCCCTTGGCGTAGTCGAACTTCTCGACCGCCCGGATCAGGCCGGTGTTGCCCTCCTGGACCAGGTCCAGCAGCGGCATCTGGGCCCGTCCGTACTTGCGGGCGACGCTAACCACTAGGCGTAGGTTGGCGGTGACGAACCGTTCCATGGCCTCCTCGCCGAGCCGGACCAGCTCGGCCAGCTCCTCTGCCGTGGCGGCGACCGGGTTCTCGCCGCGCTCCAGATCGAGCACCTCGCCATCGAGAATCGCCTTCGCGTACAGCCCGGCCTCGATGGCCCGAGCCAGCTCGACCTCCTCGGCGGCTGTGAGCAGCGGGGTCTTGGCAATCCCTTCAAGGTAGAGGCCGACCGCGTCCTTGCCATCAATGCCTTCGGTGCTGCGGGTGCGGTGAGTCGTAGCTGCAGCCATGAACTTTCCTTTCGACGTCACTATCTCAACGCCTGGCAGCCCCGACAGGTTTCCAGAAGAAGCCGGAAAGCGACCCTGATCCAACCCTGACCCACGGGGCCTCGAGCCTGGACCCAGGTCGTACACAACGGCTAGGCACATGCTTTTGGCAAGGTGGAACGCCGTGCCCAGAGGCGTCAGCGAACGGCGTCACCACAGATCAGGGGGACGAGCCAGCCGATCCACCTCGACGGTGGGAGGGACCGCAGCCGGACCTGGGCGAAGCCCGCCTGGCGGATCGCCGCCTCGGAGTCCCGGCAGGAGTCGCAGCCCCGCCAGAGCACCTTGGTGAGGGGAGTGATGAGCCGTTGCGCACGGTGGGCCAGCGAGGTGGGAGCAGCAGCGACGTGCTCGAAGAAGACGACCCGCCCGGCCGGGCGCACGACCCGGCGGACCTCGGCCAGGGTCTCAGCCGGGTCGGGAACCGAGCACAAGACCATGGAGCAGACCACGGCGTCGACACTGGCGTCGGGCAGAGGGATCTGGCTGGCGCTCGCGGCCAGCAGCTGGGACCCGGGCCGGGCTGCGACCGTACGGGCCAGCCGCCGGGAGGGGAACGGCTCCAGAGCGAGCCACCGTACGTCGGGGCGCAGGTGGCGAGCGGCGGGGCCGTGGCCGGCGCCGAGGTCGAGCACAGTGCCACGCAGCTCACTCAGCACCTGCTGCCGCCAGCGAGCCAGCTCTTCGGCAGCAGTGCTCATGGCACCAGGCTAGATGCCCAGGCCGGCGCCGGGGTGGGAGGGGCTCGTTGCCGCAGGGAGCCAGGCTGGGGGTCGGTGTGGTGCGGCGAGACCCTGGCCGGGGTTGGCGACCAGGCGCCGGGCATGGCACTATAGCCACCGGAGCATTGACACCAGCGGGGTTTTGCGCGCTCGCGATCGTGGGAAACCGCGGTGTGAGGCTCTGTCAGCGAGGCGTCCGCCTCTCGAGACCATGTGAAGGGTTCCGCGTGCCACGTACCGCAGCTCGTCAGCCAGTTCCCGCCGAAGAGAAGCCCACCCGCCGTCGTAGCGCCGCCCGGCTGGCTGCCGTGGCGGACAGCACCACCGAGGAGACCGCGGCCAAGCCCGCCGCCCGGTCCCGCGCCAAGGCCGGCACCGCGGGCAGGACGAAGACAGCGAAGACCGCGGCCGCCAGGACCAGCACCGGGCGGGGCACGGCCGCCAAGACCTCGAAGACGACCTCGCGGGCCGCCCGGGCGAAGGGCCCGGCCCGTGGCCGTAGGGCGGCTCAGAGCGACGGGCTGGCGGTCGACATCCTCCAGTCCGATGACCTGGAGAACGACCTGGACCTTCACGAGGACAGCGCCGATGACGAGGGCCCCTCGATCGCTGACGCGGTGACCCGTGAGGTTCCGGTGGAGTTCAAGCGCGAGGGCAATGATGTGGTCCTCAAGGTGGGCGGCAAGAAGCGCAGCCTGGAAGACGTCGACGAGTCCGAGTTCCAGCCGGCCAAGGAGGCGCAGCTGGAGAAGGAGATCACCGAGGACGAGGGCTTCAGCCTGTCGGACGCCGACGACGCCGACGAGCCCGAGCAGCAGGTGACGGCCGCCGGTGCCACCGCGGACCCGGTCAAGGACTACCTGAAGCAGATCGGCAAGGTGGCCCTGCTGAACGCTGAGCAGGAGGTGGAGCTGGCCAAGCGGATCGAGGCCGGGCTCTTCGCCGAGGAGCGGCTCAACGACGACCAGTCGGTCCCAGCCGCCGATGTCGACGACTACGAGTGGATCGCCACCGACGGTCGCCGCGCCAAGAACCACCTGCTGGAGGCGAACCTGCGGCTGGTGGTCTCGCTGGCGAAGCGGTACACCGGCCGCGGGATGCTCTTCCTGGACCTGATCCAGGAGGGCAACCTGGGCCTGATCCGGGCAGTCGAGAAGTTCGACTACACCAAGGGCTACAAGTTCTCCACGTACGCCACCTGGTGGATCAAGCAGGCGATCACCCGAGCGATGGCCGACCAGGCCCGGACCATCCGGATCCCGGTCCACATGGTCGAGGTGATCAACAAGCTGGCCCGGGTGCAGCGCCAGATGCTGCAGGACCTGGGCCGCGAGCCCACCCCGGAGGAGCTGGCCAAGGAGCTCGACATGACCCCCGAGAAGGTGGTCGAGGTCCAGAAGTACGGCCGGGAGCCAATCTCGCTGCACACCCCGCTGGGCGAGGACGGCGACTCCGAGTTCGGTGACCTGATTGAGGACTCCGAGGCCGTGGTGCCGGCCGACGCCGTCAACTTCACCTTGCTGCAGGAGCAGCTCCACGACGTGCTGGACACGCTGTCTGAGCGTGAGGCCGGCGTGGTGTCGATGCGTTTTGGACTCACCGACGGGCAGCCGAAGACGCTCGACGAGATCGGCAAGGTGTACGGGGTGACCCGGGAGCGGATCCGCCAGATCGAGTCGAAGACCATGTCCAAGCTGCGTCACCCGTCGCGCTCCCAGGTGCTGCGGGACTACCTCGACTGAGGCTGCTCCCAGGAGCGGTCGCACACCGCGCACCTGGTGGCGTGGAGAGTCCCTGCGGGGTCTGACCTGTGACAGGATCGGGCCATGGCCTCGGTGACTGTCCTGGCGTGGGTCTCGCCCCTTGTCCTGGTGCTGGCGGCCTGCTCAGGCCCGGCGGGGGGCGCTTCTGCTGGCGGGCCGACGGTCTCGCCCACTCCTGCCGCATCGAGCTCTCCGGCTGAATCAGCCGTAGCCACGGTGGCCTCAGTGGTCACCGCGGGAGTGTCCGCCACACCTGCGTCCCCGGCGAGCCCCGCCGAGACGCCAGCCGGAACCAGGCCGGGTGGCCCCCAGGGGCTGAGCCTCAGTATCGGGCAGACCGCCCGTCTCAGGTACTTCGATGTGACCGTGCAGCGGTTCGCCCACGGCAAGGACGGCATCAGCGCTGGCTACCGGGTCCAGGTCTGCTACGCCGCCCCGCACCCCAGCGCCAACGCCGACGGGACGACGAGGGTCAGTACCGACCCGTGGTCGTTCCTGGTCCGCGACGGCGAGTCCGGCGGCCGGTACCGGCAGGTGCCGGTCGGCGAGCTCCCGCGGGACTGGGCCTGGAGCCCGTCGTACCGGGAGACCCTGCTCAGGGCTGGCGAGTGCAGCACCGGGTGGATCGGGGTACGCCACGGCAGCCCAGACCTGCAGTGGGGCGGGATCGTGTATCAGCCCGCAGACTTCGGTGACCGCGTGACCTGGACCTGACGTCGCAGTGCCCGGCGAGCACGAGCAGGTCACCGCCACCGCGGGGTTACCCGCCGGCGGTTCCCGGTCGGGGTCGAGCCGGACCGGGAGCCACTCGGGGCGTCAGATGACTCCCATGGCGACCATGGCGTCGGCAACCTTGATGTAGCCGGCGAGGTTGGCACCCACCACGTAGTCGCCCGGGTGCCCGTACGTCTCGGCGGTCTCCAGGCAGCGGTCGTGGATGTCGGCCATGATCTGCTCCAGCCGCGACTCGGCGGTCTCGAAGCTCCACGAGTCCCGGGACGCGTTCTGCTGCATCTCCAGGGCGCTGGTGGCCACCCCGCCGGCGTTGCTGGCCTTGCCTGGCGCGAACCGGACCCCGGCCGCGGTGAGCACCGCGATCGCCTTCGGGGTGGTGGGCATGTTGGCGCCCTCGACCACCATCCGCACCCCGTTCTTGACCAGGGTGGCGGCGTGCTGCTCGGCGAGCTCGTTCTGGGTGGCGCAAGGGATGGCCACATCACAGGGAAGGTCCCAGATCGAGCCGTTGGTGACGACCCGGCAGCGGTCGCCGACGGCCGCGGCGTAGTCGCTGACCCGGCCCCGGCGAACCTCCTTGACCTCCTTGAGGACCTCCAGGTCGATTCCCTGCTCGTCGACCACGTAGCCCGACGAGTCCGACACCGCGACCACCCGGGCGCCGAGCTGCTGGGCCTTCTCGACCGCGTAGATCGCGACATTGCCCGAGCCGGAGACCACGACGGTCTTGCCGTCGAAGGAGTCTCCGGCCTGCTTCATCATTGCCTCGGCGAAGAAGACGGTGCCGTAGCCGGTGGCCTCGGTACGCACCAGCGACCCGCCCCAGGTGGTGCCCTTGCCGGTCAGTACCCCCGACTCGTACTTGTTCGTGATCCGCTTGTACTGGCCGAAGAGGTAGCCGATCTCGCGGCCCCCGACGCCGATGTCACCGGCTGGCACGTCAACGTACTCGCCGAGGTGACGGTACAGCTCGGTCATGAAGGACTGGCAGAACCGCATGATCTCGGCATCGGACTTGCCCTTCGGGTCGAAGTCGGAGCCGCCCTTGCCGCCGCCGATCGGCATTCCGGTCAGTGAGTTCTTGAAGGTCTGCTCGAAGCCGAGGAACTTGATGATGCTCAGGTTCACGCTGGGGTGGAACCGCAAGCCACCCTTGTACGGGCCGAGCGCCGAGTTGAACTGGACCCGAAAACCTCGGTTGATCTCCACCTGGCCGGAGTCGGTGAGCCACGGAACGCGGAAGATGATCTGCCGCTCCGGCTCGCAGATGCGCTTCAGGATCGACCACGCAGTGTAGTCCGGGTGGTCGGCGATCGGGGCCAGGGAGTGCATGACCTCGAAGACCGCCTGGTGAAACTCGGGCTCGCCCGGGTTACGGGTGAGCACGATCTCGTACATGGGCTCAAAGGCGGGATGAAGGGCACTGTCCATGGGCGGGACCCTACCCAAGCCCGGGACGGCCACCGCTCCCAGCCAGATGCCGGAACGTCAGGCGAAGATGCTGCGCTACTCGCCCAGGCCGGCCAGGTGGGCTGCTGCCTCGGCCGGGTCCATCCGGTCTGCCTCGGCCGCGATCGCAGCCGGCAGCAAGGTGGTTTCTTTGGCGGTCGCCACTCCCGTGACGCTAGAGAAAGTCCCGAGCACCCAGCCGATCGCGGCCCGAATATCGGCCGGGGCGGTCAGCGGCTGGTACCCGGCGGCGGGCTGGCGCTCACCGTCCCACGGCCTGCGGGCGGCCACCCTGGTCGTGCGCAGCCCGACCCCGCGCTCTTCCAGCATCTGGTAAAGGGTGTCGAAGTCCTGGGCGAACTGCCGGTCGGCGGTGTAGAGGTGGTAGCTCAGCGGGGTCAGCACCGAGTCGAAGTCGAACCGGTGCAGTGCCTTGGCGTGCACCGCGGGGGCCTGCTCGGTGTGTCCAGTGATCCCGAGCCAGTTCACCACCCCTTCCTCTCGGGCCCGCAGGAAGGCCTCGATGGCGCCGCCCGGGGCGAAGACCTGGTCCAGCTCCTCCACCGTGCAGCAGGCGTGCACCTGCCACAGGTCGAGGTGGTCGGTGCGCAGCAGCTCCAGGGACCGCTGCAGGTCGGCCCAGGCCTGCTCGGCGCGGCGCTCGGTGGTCGTGGAGGCCAGGAAGACCTGGTCGCGGACCCGCTCCACAGTGGGGCCCATCAGCTCCTCGGCTCGTCCGAACGAGGCCGCTGTGTCGAGGTGGTTGATGCCGGCGTCGAGGGCCAGCCGCAGCGACTCGTCGGCCTGGTCCTGACTGGCTTCGCTGAGGGCGGCCGCCCCGTACACGAGGACAGTGCTGCGGTGACCGGTCCGGCCGAACGTTCGCTTCTCCATGCGTGAACCTCCCTGCCGGTCAGCCTAGACCGCGGGCGCTCGGTGGCAGGGTGCCCGTGGCAGCCCGACGGGCATGGCAAGACCCCCAGCCCGCGAGGGTGGGGGTCCTGGTGCCTCGGGTCAGCGGACCCGGTCGGTCTCGTCGTGAATCCGTAGTGCGACCTGGCGCAGCTTGTCGGAGTGGGCCTTGGCGTGGTGAGCGCAGAACAGGAGCTCGCCACCGCCGGACAGCGTCACCCGCAGGTACGCCTGCGCACCGCACCGGTCGCACCGGTCGGCCGCGGTCAGGGAGTCGTCGTACAGGGTCGTGCTCACAGTGCCTCTCTTCCCGAACAGGTGTCACGGAGACGTGCTGGGCGGGTTGCTTCCTTTCTAGCACTGCTCCGGGTCGGAGCAGCCCGACATCTCGTCAACGGCGCAGCAGTGTGGAATGTTCCCCCAGCACCCCGGCGACGTGAGTCGTACGCGCTCAAGTCTAGCGCCAGGGGAGGAGCAGCCACCGGGCGTGCCCCGGCCGCACTGCCGGTCCGGATCGCTAACCTTCGCTGCGTGACTGATCAGATCCGGCCCGCTCGTCGCGGCGCCTCCCCGCAGCTTGGCCATGACTACGAGGCCCGGCACCTGCTGGTTCTCGAGGGTATGGACGCGGTCCGCAAGCGCCCGGGCATGTACGTCGGGTCGAACGGCACCCCCGGGCTGATGCACTGCCTGTGGGAGATCATCGACAACTCCGTCGACGAGGCGCTGGCCGGCTTCGGGGACCGAATTGAGGTCGAGCTGCGGGCCGACGGCTCGGTGATGGTCGCCGACCATGCCCGAGGGATCCCGGTCGACATCCATCCTGGGACCGGGCTGACCGGCGTCGAGGTGGTGTTCACCAAGCTCCACGGCGGTGGCAAGTTCGGCGGCGGCTCGTACAACGCGGCCGGCGGTCTGCACGGGGTGGGGGCCTCGGTCGTGAACGCCCTCTCGGCCCGCCTCGATGTGGAGGTCGACCGGGGCGGGGCGACCTGGGCGATGTCGTTTCGGCGCGGTGTCCCGGGGGTCTTCGACGGCGACGGTCCCGACGCCAGCTTCACTCCGACGGCCGAGCTGCGCCGGGTCGGCAAGGTCGCCCAGAGCACCACCGGCACCCGGGTCCGGTACTGGCCAGACCGGCAGATCTTCGTCGTCGGTGCCGAGATCCAGCTGGAGCCGGTGCTGAACCGGGCCCGGCAGACCAGCTTCATGGTTCCCGGTCTGCAGCTGCGGGTCAGCGACCTGCGCGGGGAGGAGCCCCGGACCGAGGTCTTCCAGCACGACGGCGGGATCAGCGAGTTCTGCGACTTCCTGGCTGCCGGGGAGCCGGTGACCGAGGTGGTCCGGCTCCGAGGCCGCGACCAGTTCACCGAGACTGTCCCGATGCTCGACGACGCCGGGACCATGACCCCGACCGATGTCGAGCGGAGTCTGGAGGTGGACATCGCGGTCCGCTGGGGGCAGGGCTACGACACCACCGTGCAGTCCTTCGTCAACATCATTGCCACCCCCAAGGGCGGCACCCACGTCCAGGGCTTCGAGCGCGGCCTGGTCCGGGCCTTCGGCAAGGGCCTGGACGGTACCCGGATCATGAAGAACGGCGAGGAGATCACCAAGGACGACATCCTTGAAGGGCTCACCGCGGTGGTCACCGTCCGGCTGGCCGAGCCGCAGTTCGAGGGGCAGACCAAGGAGGTGCTGGGAACCCCGGCAGTCTCGCGGATCGTGGCCCGGGTCGTGGAGTCGGAGCTGGTGGACTACCTGACCGCGACCAAGGCCACCGTACGCAGCCAGGCCCGGGCCCTGATGGAGAAGGTGGTGGCGGCGTCGCGGACCCGGGTTGCCGCCCGTACTCACCGGGAGGCGCAGCGCGCCAAGAACGCCCTGGAGTCGTCCACCCTGCCGCCCAAGCTGGCCGACTGCCGCTCTCACGACGTCGACCGGACCGAGCTGTTCATCGTCGAGGGTGACTCGGCGATGGGGACCGCCCGGCTGGCCCGCAGCTCAGAGTTCCAGGCGCTGCTGCCGATCCGGGGCAAGATCTTGAACGTCCAGCGGGCCTCGGTGACCGACATGCTCCGCAACGCGGAGTGCGCCTCGATCATCCAGGTCGTCGGGGCCGGCTCGGGGAAGACCTTCGACCTGGAGCAGGCCCGGTACGGCAAGGTGATCTTCATGGCCGACGCCGACTCCGACGGGGCCCACATCCGGTGCCTGCTGGCGACGCTGTTCTTCAAGTACATGCGGCCGCTGGTGGAGGCCGGCCGGGTTTTCACCGCGGTGCCGCCGCTGCACCGGTTCGAGATCCTGAACCCGAGGAAGGGGCAGCCGAAGTACCTGTACACCTACTCCGACCCGGAGTACCAGCGCAAGGCGGCCGAGCTCACCAAGCGGGGAGTTCGCTTCGCCGAGCCGCAGCGCTACAAGGGTCTGGGGGAGATGGACGCTGACCAGCTGGCCGACACCACGATGTCGCCTGGTCACCGGACCCTGCGACGGCTCACCGTTGATGATGCTGCCACCGCGACCCGGACCTTCGAGCGTCTGATGGGCAACGAGGTCGGGCCGCGCAAGGAGTTCATCGTGGAGGGCGCGTACCGGCTGGATGCTGAGACGATTGACGCATGAGTCGTGGCCTCGACAACTGCTGGCCGCGAACCGCGGTACGCGATCTCGTCGCCGGGCAGCTCGACGAGATCGCCCACGTCAGGGTCTGCCCGGAGCGCTGACGAGCGTGTGCCCGCGCGGACAGTCGGCGGGTACTGGCGGCTGCTCCCGGCCCCTCGGGCTCCGGCTCGTCAGGGACGGCTGCCGATCCCGCTGATCGGCTGGGGCGCGGGGGTCCCGGACCCGTCGCGGCGGGGGTCGGGGCCGGGCAGCGGGACCGGGGCTCCCGAGGCTGCCGCCGCGGCTGCTGGAGCCTGACCTGCCCAGGCTCCCAGCAGGGTGTCCTCGCCCTTGAGGAAGCGGTGGCAGCGGACTCCGCCGGTGGCCCGTCCCTTGCCTGGGAACTGCGCCAGGGGGGTCACCTTGACCGTACCGGCGTGGGTGCCCGGCAGGGCCGAGCGGGAGCCGGCGACCGTGACCACCTCACCAGTACCGACCGCGGCCGCGCCGAAGTAGACCACCGTGGCCCCCTTCGCCAGCCGGATCCCGGCTATGCCGCCGCCGGAGCGGCCCTGGGGCCGGACCGCGGTGGCCGGAAAGTGCAGCAGGGAGGCGTCGGAGGTGATGAAGACCAGGTCCACGTCGTCGCTGGCGAGTTCGACCGCCCCGACCACCGAGTCGCCATCCTCTAGGCGGATCAGGTCCCAGCTGTCCTTGCCCACGATCTCAGGATGGGTGCGCTTCACCATGCCCCGCCGGGTACCGAAGGCCCAGGTCCCGGTCTCGGGGCCGAGTCGGGTCAGCGCCACCACCTGCTCATCAGGCTCGAGGGTGATCAGCTCGGCCAGCGGTGAGCCGCCCTGAGTGTGCGGTGCCGTCGCCTGCGGCGGCACCGACGGCAGGTCGATCGCCTGCAGCCGGTAGACCCGGCCCTGGGTAGTCAGGGCGCCCAGCTCGCCCCGGGTGGTGGTCTCAACCTGGGAGACGATCACGTCGTGGTTCGCGCGGGGACCTCCCAGCCCGAGCGGCTCGGCGCCGTCCACCCGGGCCACCAGCCCGGTCGACGAGAGCAGCACCCGGCAGGGGCCGTCCGGCACCTCCAGCGCTGCCGCAGTCGCCTTCGCCGACGGGGTGACCGCACCGGCCCCGGAGAGCAGCACCGTACGGCGCGGGGTGCCCAGGGTCGTGGCGACCTGGTCCAGGTCGTCGCTGACCAGCAGGCGCAGCCTGGCCGGGTCGTCGATGATCGCCTGCAGCCGCCCGATCTGCTCGGTGAGCTGGTCTCGCTCCTGCTCCAGCTCGATCGTCGACAGCCGGGTCAGCCGGCGCAGCTGCATGTCGAGGATGTACGTGGCCTGGGTCTCGGTCAGCTCGAAGGCCTCGATCAGGCGCTGCCGGGCGGTAGCGACATCGTCGGAGGAGCGGATGATGGCGATCACCTCGTCGATGTCGACGATCGCGATCAGCAGCCCCTGGACCAGGTGCAGCCGGTCGGAGGCCTTCCCCAGCCGGTACTGGGTCTGGCGCAGCGTGACCGACAGCCGGTGGTCGAGGTAGACCTGCAGCATCTCCTTCAGCGACAGCGTTCGTGGCTGGCCGTCGACCAGGGCCACGGCGTTGATCCCGAACGAGTCCTCCAGCTTGGTGAGCCGGTAGAGCTGCTCGAGCATCGCGTCGGGGTTGATCCCGTTCTTGACCTCGATCACCAGCCGCAGCCCGTTGGTGAGGTCGGTGAGGTCCTTGATATCGGCGATCCCGGTCAGCTTCTTGGCCTGGACCAGGGTCTTGACCTGCTCGATGATCCGTTCCGGACCGACCATGTACGGCAGCTCGGTGACCACGATCCCGCGCCGGCGCGGGCTGACCTGCTCGACCTGGGCGGTGGCCCGGATCTTGAAGGTGCCCCGCCCGGTCTGGTACGCGTCGCGGACCCCGTCCAGGCCGACGATTTTGCCGCCGCCGGGCAGGTCCGGACCGGGGACGAACCGCATCAGGTCGTCGACGTCTGCTTCCGGGTGGCTCAGCAGGTGCTTGAGCGCCTGGACCACCTCGACCAGGTTGTGCGGGGCGATGTTGGTGGCCATCCCGACCGCGATCCCGGTCGCCCCGTTGACCAGCAGGTTCGGGAAGGCGGCCGGCAGCACCACCGGCTCGGTCCCCTTGCCGTCGTAGTTGGGCCGGAAGTCGACGGTGTCCTCGTCCAGCCCGCCCGTCATGACGGCGGCCGGGGTCGCCATCCGGCACTCGGTGTACCGCATCGCGGCGGGCCCGGCGTCGAGTGAGCCGAAGTTGCCGTGCCCGTCGACCAGCGGCAGCCGCACCGCCCAGGGCTGCGCCAGGCGGACCAGAGCGTCGTAGATGGCCACGTCGCCGTGGGGGTGCAGCACACCCATCACCTGCCCGACCACCCGGGCGCACTTGACGTGGGGCCGGTCGGGGCGGACCCCCATCTCGTCCATCGTGTAGAGGATTCGGCGCTGCACCGGTTTCAGCCCGTCCCGGGCATCCGGCAAGGCCCGGGAGTAGATCACCGAGTAGGCGTACTCCAGGAACGACGACTCCATCTCGGCCGAGACGTCGATGTCGACGATCCGCTCGGAGAGGTCGTCCTCCGGGTCGGCGGCCGGGCGCTTCGCCATGCTCCTCCTTCAGGTGCTGGTCCGTCGGGCATTCTAGGGCTGCGCCGCGGTGCTGTCCCGGCAGCGGCAGCGTGAAACGCCCGCGGCGGCCTCCGCCGGCCGGGTAGCGCCCCCGGCGGAGGATCAGGCGTCGAGCTCGCGAACCTTGCGCGCCAGAGAGAACCCGTCCGGCCCGAAGACCACCGGCCGGGGGTGCCGCAGGTCCTGAGCCGCCGGCGTGTCGAGCCGCTCGCCCGGGGTGCCGTGAGCCAGTACCTGCTCGACCGGGTTGAGCTGCCGGATGGCGATCGCCCGGACCCGCTTCGGCGCGTACTCAGCGAACTCGGCGTACAGCATCGGGTCGTGCTGGCCGTCGTCGCCCACCAGCAGCCAGGAGATGTGGGGGAAGTCTCGGGCCAGCTGGCGCAGGGCGTTGCGCTTGTGGTCCTGGCCGGAGCGGAACCAGCCAGTGTTGGTGGGTCCCCAGTCGGTCAGCAGCATCGGCCCGGAAGGGTAGCGGTGCCGGTCGAGGAAGCGCCGCAGGAAGGGAAGGGTGTTCCAGGAGCCGGTCGACACGTACACGACCGGTGAGCCCGGGTGCTGGGCGAGCAGGTCGCGGTACATCTCCGCCATCCCCGGCACGGCCTGTCGGGCGTTCTCGGTGGCGACGAAGGAGTTGTAGGCCGCGATCATCGGTCGCGGCAGCCAGGTCGAGATCACCGTGTCGTCGATGTCGCTGACCAGGCCGAAGGTGACGTTCTTCGCGATCACGAGGACATCGGCCGAGGTCGGCTCGGCCTGCTCGGTCTCGACCTGCACTGTGTGCCAGCCAGGCGCCAGGCCGTGGTCAGCGATCTGGACATCGATGTAGCCGCCCCGGTCGGTGGTGGCCTCGACCGTACGGTCGCCGAGCCGGACCGTGACCGGGCGGCAGACGCAGGCCAGGGTGATGAAGTTGCGCCAGCCGCGGCGCTCGAGCAGCTTGTGGACCTCGGCCCCCACCACCCCTCGGGGACGGTTCGGGGCCAGCGACAGCCGGGCTAGGACCCGCAGGCTGCGGTGGTTGCCGTACCCGACGTACCCGGTGACCCGTTCCACCCAGCCGGCCCGGCGTGCCAGAGCCTCGATCCGACGGTTGATCGCGGTCTCGATGCGGGCGGCGATGAAGGGTCGCGTCGACATGCCACGAACCTAGCGCGCGCCTTGTCAGGGCGCTGGAGGGACCGCCCCGGACACACCGTGGCAGTCGTGGGAGGATGAGCCGTGTGACACTGCCTGACACCACCGGCCCGCTGCAGGCCGATGTCGCCGCCTGCGGGTACTTTCCCGACCTGGTGACCGATGGGGTGCTGCTGGCGCTGGGGGACGAGCCGCTGGTTGAGCACCTGGTGCACCACGAGGCCACCTTCAGCGAGGACTCACTGCACCGGCACCTCACCGTGCTGGCGCTGACCGCGACCCGGCTGGTCGTCGGCCACACCGACGAGTACGCCCGGGAGCCGGCGCCGGCGCAGGCAGCCAGCACCACCGAGGCGGTCTCGCTGGACCGGTTGGCCTCGGTCTCGTTGAGCCGGGTCGTCAGCCGCCCGGAGAAGTTCGGGACCGCGGAGGCCCGGGTCGAGGAGGCCTGGCTGACGGTGGGGTGGGGGACCCTGCGGCGGCTGGACCTGGAGCCAGCCGGGTGCGGGGATCCCGGCTGCGAGGCCGACCATGGTTACATGGGCAGCGTGACTGCCGAAGACCTCACGGTACGGATGAGTGCCGCCGCGGACGGAGACGAGAACGTCGCCAAGCTCGTTGCCTTCGCCGCTGAGCTCCAGCGTCGTACCGGCCAAGCCAGCACCACGACCCGGGTGGCCCGATGAGCGAGCCGCAGCTGCCGCAGTACGGCTCCGGCTCCTTGGCTGACCTGCTGCCGAGCATCGGGGCCCGGCTCGGGGTGCCGGGCTGCAGAGAAGACGTGCTCGGCCTGCCGGAAGGGGACCGGTGGGTGGTGGTCCTCATCGACGGCCTGGGCTGGCACCCGGCCCAGTCGGTGCTGGCGGAGGCCCCGTTCCTGGCAGGCTCGATCGGGCACGGGAAGCGGATCACGGCCGGAGTGCCCAGCACAACGGTGACCTCGCTGACCAGCCTGGGGACCGGCCTGCCGCCCGGCCTGCACGGGATCGCCGGGCTGACCATGCGCGACACCCGCACCGGCAAGATCTTCTGCCCGCTGTCGTGGGACACCACGACAGAGCCCCAGGACGTCCAGCCGATGCCGACGCTCCTGGAGCGGGCGCGGGCTGAGCAGGTCGCGGTGACGAGTGTGCTGCCGGCCCGCTTTGAGGGCAGCGGGCTGACTCTCGCCGGGTTGCGGGGCGGCAGGTTCGAACCGGTCGCTGACGAGACCGACGACGAGGAGAAGCTCACCAAGACCGTGGCCGCGGCGGCTCGAGGTGACCGGTCCCTGGTCTACCTGTACGACCGGTGGCTGGACCACGCCGGCCACCTGTCGGGGACCGCCTCTGCGCACTGGTACCGCCAGCTGCTGAAGACGGATGCCTTCCTGGCCGAGCTGCGGGACCGGTTGCCTGATGACACCCGGCTGGTGGTCACCGGTGACCACGGGATGGTCGACGTGCCCGAGGACCACCGGATCGTGATCGAGGACCAGCCGCACCTGCTCGACAGCGTCCAGCTGATCGGCGGCGAGGCACGGCTGCGCCAGCTGTACACCGACCAGCCGGAAGCGGTGGCGGCCCGGTGGGCGGAGCGGATGGGGGACCTGGCCTGGGTCCGGACCCAGCGGCAGGCCGTGGCAGAGGGCTGGTTCGGCAAGCTCGCGCCTCGGGTCGCCGGCCGCTTTGGCGATGTTCTGATCGCCATGCGTGACGACTGGGCCGTGCTGACCCACGAGCTGGCCGGGGAGTTCAGCCTGGTCGGGATGCACGGCTCGCTGACTGCAGCCGAGATGGAGGTTCCACTGGTCGTGGAGTAGCCCTGCACCCTCACCCAGCCGCGGCATGGACCCGGTGCCGCACCGGCTCGACCGTGCCAGCCCCGTCAGCCCTGACGCTGTGGCCATCGTCGATCCGTGATGGAAGTGCGCCGACCTGGCCACGGTCTGTGGCAGGCCGGGCTACTCCTTGGAGCCGAACATGATCTCGTCCCAGGACGGGACCGACGCCCGCTTGCTGCGGCTGCGCCGCTTGGTCGGGGTGCTCTGCGGCGCTGGCTGGGGCGGCTGCGTCGGCTCGCTCGGCGACGGGGCTGGGGCGAGCCTCGGCTCAGGCTCGGGTACGGGGCTGCTCTGGGCCGCGGCCTGGTGGGTCGGCTTCGACCGACGACGCCGGGCTCGGGGGGCCGGGCGGGTCGGCTCGTCCGGCTCGGAGTCCACGACGGCTGGTCGCTGTGCTGGTTGCTGGTCGGGCTCCTCACGGGGGGTGACGGGGTTCTGCAAGTCGGTGTAGATCCGGACCGAGTCCTCGTCGATCCCGGAGATCATCTCGTACAGCACGTCCATCTCCGACGACGGGGCCACGAGGTCGTAGACCCCGTCCACCTCGGCCAGCTCGGCCGGGCTGTAGTCCGGCACCTCGGGCTCTGAGGTGTACTCGTCCGGTCCGCGCTCGGGCATGGTCGCCTTGACCAGAGCCAGCTCGTCGTCCAGGTCCACAGTCGGCTCACTGTCCGGGTCGGACTGGCGGCGCCGGGTCCTGGCCGCCGGCTCGGTCTCCTCAATCAGCCACCGGGCGGTGTCGTTCTCGGCCACGGAGAACCGGCCACCCGTGTCGTACGTGAACAGCGCCTCCTGCCGGGCACCGTCGACCTCGTAGCCGGCCTGCACGACCCACCGGCCGTCACCGCGCTTCCAGCTGTCCCACTCGACGTCGTCGATGGTGAGACTGGCGGTGCGCAGCCGCTGCCCGATGGTGACCTCAAGGCCACGGGTCGAGGCCGCCTCTCCGCGCCGACGCACCGGCGCTGCCTGGGCCACACCGACGACATGGGCCCGCTCGGCCAGGACTGGGGCCGCGAAGGCCTCGATCCGTTCCGCGGGCACCCCAGCAGCCTGCGCGACTTCCTCCAGGCTTTCGCCGGCTCGGATTCGCGCTTGGATCTCTCGGGGGCGAAGTTGGCTTTCCATCTCGATCTCCAGTTGTCCCAGGCGCGGGCGGTCCCCCCGGACGGCTGCGCGGAGTCTGGCGTCGACGACGATGGAGATCTCCTCGCCGTCGGGCGTGACCACGTGCAGCGCTCCGTCCGAGGTGAGGCCGAGAAGGCGCCCAGTCCGCATTCGGTGGCCATTCGTTTCGTGCTGTTGGTGGGGCCAACCTACCGTTCCTGAGCCTCAAACCTCTTCAACCGGACCGTGCCCGCTCGCCTGGCGCGCCGGTACGAGTGCGGTGCACGGGGTTGACAGGTGTGGTACACATGCGACCTGGACCGCAGCCGAGGCCGCTTGGGAGGCCATCGGGACGGGTTAACCGACCAGACCTGAGGAAAAAGAGCGATGGCAACTGACTACGACGCACCGCGCAAGACCGATGAGGACTCGAACGAGGACAGCATCGAGGAGCTCAAGAGCCGTCGCAACGACAAGAACTCGGGCAAGGTCGACGAGGACGAGGCCGAGGCGGCGGAGGCCTTCGAGCTGCCTGGCGCCGACCTGTCGCACGAGGAGCTGACGGTGCGGGTGCTGCCGCGCCAGGCCGACGAGTTCACCTGTGCCGGCTGCTTCCTGGTGAAGCACCGCAGCCAGATCGCTGAGTCGCGCAACGGCTCCGACTACTGCGTGGACTGTGTCTGACCGTCTGAGCACAGCAGCGCCCCCGGCTCGACCGGGGGCACTGGTGAGCCGGGGCAGGTCAGCCCAGCTGCTTGTCGCTCACCCACTGCCTGACCTTGCGGGTCGAGTACCGCCCGACCAGAAGCTGGGCGACACCGACACCCAGCGACGAGGCCACGAACCAGGTCACCGCCTCCCGGACGGGGACCTCGGGGTCGTTCGGGTCCGGCGGAGTGCTGCCGGTGGCGACCTGCCACATCCTGCGGACCACGAACTGGGCAATCAGCGTGGTCAGCGCCCCAAGGACCATGGGGTACGTCTTCTCCAGAACCTTGTTGTCCATCTCTCCTCCTGGCCGGGTGCCCCCACCGTACCGGGCCGGGGCCACCCACAACGCCTTGGCCAGCGGCGTCAGGGAGCGTGTCCGTCTAGGGTGGCCGCCATGGTCGACCGCGTACACCTGCACTCCCCGCTGCCGGGAAGGCCGACGGCCGTGGTCGGGGGGTGCCGTCGATGAGTGTCCAGCTGCAGGTGCTGCGGCTGGACCGCGGGGTGCCGCTTCCCTCGTACGCTCACCCGGGTGACGCCGGGGCGGACCTGGCGATCAGCGAGGACGTGGTGATCCAGCCGGGGCAGCGGGTCCTGGTGGGGACCGGGATCGCCGTGGTGATCCCGGACGGCTACGTCGGACTGGTCCACCCCCGGTCCGGCCTGGCTGCCCGGCACGGCCTGACGATCGTCAACGCCCCGGGCACCATCGACTCGGGGTACCGCGGCGAGATTCGGGTGAACCTGCTGAACACCGACGTCGGGCAGCCAGTCAGCCTCCGGCGGGGAGACCTGGTCGCCCAGCTGGTGATCCAGCCGGTGGCCCGGGCCGAGGTCGTCGAGGTGGACGAGCTCCCCCCGTCACAGCGGGGTCAGAGCGGGCACGGCTCCAGCGGGGGGATCGCCGGGTGGCGTACCGTGGGCGCCGACACCGACGAAGAGGAAGACATCACGTGATTTTCGGGCGCAAGAAGAAGGCCGCCGTGCCTGCCTCCCCGGCGACTGCCGATCCTGTGGACGAGGTCGAGCCGGAGGACGACAGCACCGAGGAGCCAGACGACACCGATGGTGATGTCGACGGTCCCGGTGAGGAGCCAGACGACTCCACTGACGACGACAGCAGCGCCGGTGAGGAGTCCGACGACTGGGACGACTACGAGGCGTCCAGGGACTGGCGTGAGGACGGCCCCTTCGACATTGACGAGGTCGACCTCACCGGGGACGAGGTCGACCGGCTCGACCTGGGGTCGCTGATCATCACTCCCGAGGAGGGGATGCAGCTCCAGATCGTGGCCGACAGCCAGACCGGCGAAGGGATGGCCCTGATCGCGGCCCTGGAGAGCTCGGCGCTGCAGATCGAGCTCCGGGCCGCCCCCAGCAGTGGAGGCTTCGCCAAGGAGCTGCGCGGAGACATCGAGGCCGAGACCACCCAGGCCGGGGGGAGCTGTGAGCTGGCCAAGGGCCCGTTCGGGATCGAGCTGCGCCGACTGCTCCCCGCAACCGACCAGGAGGGCAGCGAGGGCGTGGCACCGTTGCGCGACTGGTTTGCGGAGGGGCCCCGGTGGCTGCTGATCGGGCGCCTGATGGGCGAGGCGGCTCTCGACGTCGAGGGTGAGGGCGCCTCGCTGGCAATGGAGGAGTTCTTCGGCAACCTGGTGGTCCGCCGCGGCGCCGAGGCGATGGCGGCCGGGCAGACGGTGCCGCTCACCATCCCGCAGGGCTGAGGCGTGCCTGGCCTCTGGCCCCGGCTGCTGCGCTGGGTCGGGTCCTCCGACGAGGAGCTGGGCGCTGAGGACCCGGCCGAGCGCAGCCGAGGCACCGGAGCCCAGCCCATCAGCTCGGCCCGGGCCCGCGGGCGGGTCCACCTGCGTGGGTCGCTGCAGTCGATCAGGTACACCTCGACCGCCCGGCGGCTCGAGGCCGAGCTGAGCGACGGGACCGGGGCGGTCACCGTGATCTGGATGGGGCGTCAGACGATCCCAGGCCTGGTGGCTGGGCGGGTGCTTGAGATCCGGGGCACCCTGACCATCTCCGACGGGCGGAAGGTGATCTTCAACCCCGCGTACGAGATCGTGCTCGGCTAGGGCTGGCGCGGCGCCAGGAACCGGGAGAGCCGCTGCTCCTGCTCCGGGTCGACCAGGAAGAGCAGCTCGTCCCCGGCTTCCAGGGCCTCGTCCCGCTCCGGAGGCAGGCCCCGTCCGTCGCGGATGACCGCGGTCAGCACCGCTTCTCCCGGCCAGGACAGGTCGCCCACCTGGCGACCGACGGCGGGAGACACCTCGGGCAGGGTCATCTCGACCAGGTTCGTCCGGCCCCTCTGGAAGGTCATCAGCCGGACCAGGTCTCCGACCGTGACGGCCTCCTCGACCAGGGCGCACATCAGCCGCGGCGTGGAGACCGCGACGTCGACGCCCCACATCTCGTCGAACAGCCACTCATTGCCGGGGTGGTTGACCCGCGCCACGGTCCGCGGGACCCCGAACTCGGTCTTCGCGAGCAGCGAGTGCACGAGGTTGGCCTTGTCGTCCCCGGTGGCCGCGATCGCCACGTCGCAGGAGTCGAGCTGGGCCTCGGCCAGCGAGTCCATCTCACAGGCATCGGCTTGCAGCCAGTCGGCATCGGGCACCGAGGCCGGCTTGATCGCCGTCGAGTCCCGGTCAATCAGCAGCACCTGGTGACCGTTACCGACCAGCTCGTTGGCAATGGAGCGGCCCACGTTGCCGGCTCCCGCAATCGCTACTCGCACCGCTGCCTCCTAGCGCTCGACCGGGGCGGCGCCCAGGACCGCCTCGACGTCGGGGATCCGCTCCGACTCCACCATGGCGTAGACCAGGTCCCCGGACTGCAGCACGGTGTCGTCGGTGACTACAGCACCCGACCCGTACCGGGTGATGGCGGGAATCGAGGTCCGGGCCGCCGCCTCCAGGTCCCGGAGCCGGTGACCCACCCAGTCGCTGTGGCACGGCACCTCGATCAGCCGGACCGCCCCAGAGGGATCCCGCCACAGGCTCTCGGCGCCCACCGGGAGCAGTCGGCGCAGCACCTGGTCGGCCGCCCAGCGCACGGTCACCACGGTCGGGATCCCGAGTCGTTCGTACACCTCGGCCCGGCCCTGGTCGTAGATCCGGGCGACGACGTTGTCGACCCCGAAGCTCTCCCGGACTACCCGGGCGGCGAGGATGTTGGAGTTGTCGCCGTTGGAGACCGCCGCGAACCCGTCGGCGTGCCCGATGTCGGCGGCGACCAGCACGTCCCGCTCGAACCCGGCCCCCTTGACGGTCGCTCCGCGAAAGTCCGGTCCGAGGCGCCGGAACGAGTCTGAGCTGACGTCGATCACCGTGACCGTGTGCCGACGCCGTTCCAGGCTGCGGGCCAGCAGCGACCCCACTCGGCCGCAGCCCATGATCACGTAGTGCACCTTGACCTCACTCCTCGTACCTGGCGGACAGCACCACCGTAGCGGTCGGGCTCCCCGAGGGGCTGGTCGGCGCGTCCTCGAGCCACAGGTAGGAGTACCCACCCGGGGCGTGGCAGTGGCGGTCGAGACTGTGGGCGGACGTAGTGTCTTGCGGGTGAGTCGTCAAGAGGACCCAGCGCAGGGACCCGCCGGCCTGGCGGGCCACGGGGACCGGGGTCGTCGACCGGAGCAGCCCCCGATGAGCTGGCAGGTGGGCGAGCGGGTCGGGCCAGCTCAGGTCGGTCCGGTCGCCCACGGCGGGCACTGCGTGGTCCGGGTCGACGGGCGCGTGCTCTTCGTCCGGCACGCTCTGCCCGGGGAGGTGGTTGAGGTGGAGGTCACCGGGTCGCGCTCCCGGTACGGCTACGGCGACGCGGTCGCCGTTCTCGGTGCCCACCCGCAGCGGATCGCTCCGTCCTGCCCGGTGGCCGGACCGGGAGGCTGCGGCGGCTGCGACTTCCAGCACGCCTCACTAACGCTGCAGCGCGAGCTCAAGACCGCCGTAGTCGCCGAGCAGCTGCTCCGGCTAGCCGGGTACCACTGGGACGGCGAGGTCGAGGCGGTGCCCGGGGAGACCGGGGCCGGCTGGCGAACCCGGATGCGGTACCAGGTCACCGCGGAGCACCGGCTCGGCCTGAGGCGTCACCGCGACCACGCCCTGGTCGAGCTGCCCAGCGCCGGCTGCCGGATCGCCCACCCGGGGCTGCGCCCGGTCCCGCCCGCCGTCCTGGCCAAGACCTCGCCAGGGGCCGAGGTAGTCCAGGCCGGGGTGGGCGGAGCGGTGCTCGTGGGTGGGCAGCGGGTGGCTGGCCCAGACCGGCTCCGGGAGACCGCTGGCGGCACGGTCTTCGAGGTCGAGCCAGACGGGTTCTGGCAGGTGCACCCAGCGGCCGCTGAGACCCTCGTGGCCGCAGTCCGTGACATGCTCGTCCCGACTGCTGGCCAGACGGCCTGGGACCTCTACTGCGGTGTGGGTCTGTTCGCGCAGATGCTGGTCGCCTGCGGGGCCTCGGTCAGGGCAGTCGAGTGGTCGCGGAGTGCGGTGGCTCTGGCCCGGCGCAACGTCCCGGCAGCCCGGGTAGAGCAGGGACGAGTCGAGCGGGTGCTGCGCCGCTGGCCGCACCGGGTCGACCTCGTGGTCCTGGACCCGCCGCGGGCCGGGTGCGGCCGCGAGGTGGTGGCCGCGATCACGGCCCGCCGGCCCAACCAGGTGGCCTACGTCGCCTGCGACCCAGCCGCCCTGTCTCGGGACCTGGCGGCTTTTGTCAGTCACGGTTACCAGATCGAGCAGGTCCGCGCCTTTGACCTTTTCCCGATGACTCAGCATGTGGAGTGCGTAGCGCACCTTCGGTGAAAGTGCACATGAGATGCCTCTCACGGATCTTGAGGTCTGGACCAGGGCGGGGCAGTGTTGTTTCAGGCCCTTCGAGGGGAGGAGCCGGGGGAGTACCGCTGGTCGTGATTGAGGGCGGTACCGATGGAAAGGGATGAGCACATGAACGCTATTTCGGCTTACGTGACTACTGCGATGTTCTACGCGGGGCAGCGGCTGGGGAAGGCTGCGAAGGGTGCGACTGCGGTTGAGTACGGCCTGCTGGTCGCTCTGATCGCGGCCGTGATCATCGCCGCAGTGACCGCCTTCGGCACGGAGGTCAAGGCCGTGTTCGTGCAGGTCCAGAAGGCCATGGAGAACCGCGGCAACTGAGCTAGCCTCTGCGGCTCAGGCGGGCCGGTCGTCCTTCGGGACGGCCGGCCTGCTGCTTTGGGGACGAGCACGACCTGGTGACTCGTTACGAGTTGTGGCTGGTGGTTGGGCGTGATGAGGAAGGCTTCATTCTAGTTGCGCTGGTCCTGGTCTTGAACCAGTGTTGTTGCAGGCCCTTCGAGGGGAGGAGCCGGGGGAGTACCGCTGGTCGTGATTGAGGGCGGTACCGATGGAAAGGGATGAGCACATGAACGCTATTTCGGCTTACGTGACTACTGCGATGTTCTACGCGGGGCAGCGGCTGGGGAAGGCTGCGAAGGGTGCGACTGCGGTTGAGTACGGCCTGCTGGTCGCTCTGATCGCGGCCGTGATCATCGCCGCAGTGACCGCCTTCGGCACGGAGGTCAGGGCCGTGTTCGTGCAGGTCCAGGAGGCTCTGAAGAACCGCGGCAAGTGAGCTAGCCTCTGCGGCTCAGGCGGGTCGGTCGTCCTTCGGGACGGCCGGCCCGTTGCGTTGAGCCAGGTGAGGGGGATCTCATGGAAGTAGCGGTGGTGGCCAGGCCGGGATAATTCTTGTTTCAGGCCCTTCGAGGGGAGGAGCCGGGGGAGTACCGCTGGTCGTGATTGAGGGCGGTACCGATGGAAAGGGATGAGCACATGAACGCTATTTCGGCTTACGTGACTACTGCGATGTTCTACGCGGGGCAGCGGCTGGGGAAGGCTGCGAAGGGTGCGACTGCGGTTGAGTACGGCCTGCTGGTCGCTCTGATCGCGGCCGTGATCATCGCCGCCGTGAGTCTGTTCGGCAAGGAGGTCAGGGGCGTGTTCGTGCAGGTCCAGGAGGCTCTGCAGAACCGCGGCAACTGAGCTAGCCTCTGCGGCTCAGGCGAGGCCGGCCGTCCTTCGGGACGGCCGGCCTTCGGCATTCTGCGGCGAGCAACCGTCGCCGGGCAGTCACTGCCGAGTGGCTACCTGGTCCGGTCCCAGCGGAAGCGCCATGTGCCCAGGGCACCGAAGACCAGGGTGCAGCCCACCAGGACCACCACGGACAGCCAGGGCCAGGGCTGGCCCTGCCAGCTCGTCCGGACGAGCTCGGCTAGGTGGTAGACCGGGGAGAAGGCCACTGCGGTCCGGACCCCGTCCGGCAGCACGGCGGTGGGGATGAAGGCCCCGGAGGTCATCATCAAGATGATCATCAGGCCGTTTCCGATCCCCGTGGCGGCGGCGACGCTCGGGTAGAGCGCGGCCAGCGTGTAGCCGAGGGCGAGCATCGCGACCAGCCCCAGCGCCAGGGCAGCCAGGACCAGCTGGACCTGGCGCGGCCAGCCCACCCCGAAGACGAGAATGCCGACCAGCGGTGTCGCGAGCGCTCCGACCAGACCGAGACAGAACTGCACCGTGAGGTCGGCCGCGACGTAGGTGCGAGGCTTGAGCGGGGTGATCCGCAGCCGGGTCAGGGCTCCCGAGGAGCGCAGCAGGAGCTGGTTCTGGGGAACCAGCATCACGCCGGTGATCACGATCGCGATCACGGTGAGCCCGGGGGTCATCTGGTCCACGAAGCCATGCATCCCGAACTGGGGCTGGGGGTCGTTGCCGAAGATCAGGCCGAGCACCAGCATCACCACGGGCGAGAAGACCATGATGAAGAAGAAGGCGACCGGCTCGCGGACCTGCGAGCGGAAGAACGCCAGCGTCAGCTCTCGGTACCCTCGCACCTCAGTCTCCTTCCCGCATCTGCCGGCCAGTGAGCGCGAGGAAGACATCCTCGAGCGTGGCCTCCTGAAGGCTCATCTGGGTGACCTCGACTCCGTCAGTGGCCAGTCGGGCCATCACTGCCGGCGCGAACTGCCCGTGGCCGGTGACGACCAGCGTCGCGCCCTCGCGGCTGGCCTGGTCGACGCCCTTGATCCCGAGCAGCGAGTCGGGCTCGACCGGCTGAGCAGTCTCAAGCCGCAGGCTGGAGCCTCCCGCGTGGGCCGCGATCAGCTCGTCCGCGGTCCCCTCGGCGATCATCCTGCCCGCGTCCATGATCGCGATCCGGTCGCACAGGGCCTGGGCCTCGGCCATGGAGTGGGTCGTGAGGATGATGGTCCGGCCCTGGTCCCGGATCGAGCGCAGAATGTCCCAGATCGCCAGCCGTGCCTGAGGGTCGACGGCCGAGGTGAGCTCGTCGAAGAACAGCAGCTCCGGGTCGTGCAGCAGGGCGAGCGCAATGAACACCCGCTGCCGCTGCCCGCCGGAGAGCTTCTCGACCCGTGAGCCAGCCTTGGAGCTGAGGCCCAGCTCGGCCAGCAGGGCGCCCAGGTCGCGGGTCTTCTCGTAGAACGACGCAAAGGTCCGTAGCGCCTCGATCACGGTCAGCCGGGGAATGATCGTGGACTCCTGGAGCTGGCTGCCCATCCGGGCAGCGAGCTCCTCGCGCTGGCGGGCCGGGTCCAGCCCGAGCACCTCGACCGACCCGGACGTGGGCCGGTCAAGCCCCTGGAGCTGGTTCAGCAGCGTCGTCTTGCCCGAGCCGTTGGGACCGAGGATGCCGAAGACCTGGTGCTTCTCAATGGCCAGGTCGATCCCGTCCAGGGCATGAACCTCGCCAAAGAAGCGGCGGACCTCCCGGCAGACGACCGCAGTCATCGCGGGTCCGGGGAGGCAGGGGGAGTATTCGCCATCATCTCGGCCAGCGCGCTAGCCGGCAGGATCGCGATCCCGCCGGCAACGTCGGCGAGCAGCAGGACCTGGTCGCCGGGTCGGAAGCCGAACAGGTCGCGGGCTCCCTTGGGGATCACGATCTGGCCTTTTGGGCCGATGGTCAAGGTGGCAGCAAAGCGGCCCTCGACCGGAGGCAGAGGGGTGCCCTCGGACATAGTTTCCATCTCCTTCAAGTTGAACTAGTAAGAAAAGTATAACTCAGTGAGACCGGACTGCACAAGGAGGCTCGGGGGTCAGGGGTCTTTCTGGTGAGGGCGCCTCAGGCCTGCTCGCTCAGATCCTGGCTGACCAGGTGCGCGGGTCGATCTGGGCAGCCACCTGACGCTTCGGGGTGAGCGAGCTCCCCAGGCACGCGGGCGACCCACGGTGCTGCCGGCTCGCTGCTGGGTCTGAGTGGGCGAAGCTGGCGGGATCGGGCGCGGTGAGGGCCTGGTGTTGGCAGACTGGCGTGAGCCGGCAGAATCGGCAGCCGGACGTGGTAACTTGACGTCAAGATACTCGGGCGGGGAGGCCCGTCCGCAACGCTGGAGGAGCGACCAGATGAGTGTCAACAGCTTCGGAGCCCGGTCCACGCTCAGTGTTGGCGGGACCTCGTACGAGGTCTTCCGAGTCGACGCCGTGCCGGGGCAGGAGAAGCTCCCGTACAGCCTCAAGGTGCTGCTGGAGAACCTGCTGCGGACCGAGGACGGCGCCAACATCACCGCCGACGACATCCGCGCTCTGGGCTCCTGGGACGCGGGCGCCGAGCCGGACCGGGAGATCCAGTTCACCCCGGCCCGGGTGATCATGCAGGACTTCACTGGGGTGCCGTGCGTGGTGGACCTGGCCACGATGCGGGAGGCAGTCGCCGACCTGGGAGGCAACCCGGCCAAGGTCAACCCGCTGTCGCCGGCCGAGCTGGTCATCGACCACTCTGTGGTGGCGGACGTCTTCGGCCGCAGCGACGCCTTCCAGCGCAACGTCGAGCTCGAGTACCAGCGCAATCGGGAGCGGTACCAGTTCCTGCGCTGGGGGCAGACCGCCTTCGACGACTTCAAGGTGGTGCCGCCTGGCACCGGCATCGTGCACCAGGTGAACATCGAGCACCTTGCCCGCGTGGTCTTCGCCCGGTCCAGCGGGGACGTGCTGCAGGCCTACCCCGACACCTGCGTGGGCACCGACTCCCACACCACCATGGTCAACGGACTCGGTGTGGTCGGCTGGGGCGTCGGCGGGATTGAGGCAGAGGCCGCGATGCTCGGCCAGCCAGTCTCGATGCTGATCCCCCGGGTGGTCGGCTTCAAGCTCTCCGGCCGGCTTCCCGAAGGCACGACGGCCACCGACCTGGTGCTCACCATCACCGAGATGCTGCGCCAGCACCAGGTGGTCGGCAAGTTCGTCGAGTTCTACGGCCCCGGAGTCTCCCAGGTGCCGCTGGCGAACCGCGCCACGATCGGCAACATGTCCCCGGAGTACGGCTCCACAGTCGCCCTCTTCCCGGTTGACCAGCAGACCATCGACTACCTGCGCCTCACCGGCCGTGACGAGCGGCAGCTGGCGCTGGTCGAGACCTACACCAAGGCCCAGGGGCTGTGGCACGACGACAGCCACGAGCCGGTGTACTCCGAGTACCTGGAGCTCGACCTGGCCACGGTGGTGCCCAGCATCGCCGGCCCGAAGCGGCCTCAGGACCGGATCGTGCTCTCCTCTGCGAAGCAGGCCTTCGCCGAGGCCCTGCCCGCGTACACCGCCGACCCGCAGCGCTCGGTGCCGGTGACCCTGGCCGACGGGACCTCCTTCGACCTGGGCCACGGCGCGGTCACAGTGGCGGCGATCACCTCCTGCACCAACACGTCCAACCCCAGCGTGATGCTCGGTGCCGGCCTGGTCGCTCGCAAGGCGAACCAGCTGGGGCTGACCCGCAAGCCCTGGGTCAAGACCACGCTGGCCCCTGGCTCGCAGGTGGTCACTGATTACTACCGTCGGGCCGGGCTCGACCAGGACCTCTCGGCCCTCGGCTTCGACCTGGTCGGCTACGGCTGCACCACCTGCATCGGTAACTCCGGGCCGCTGGTCCCGGAGGTCTCGCAGGCCGTCAACGACCACGACCTGGCGGTGACCGCGGTGCTGTCGGGGAACCGGAACTTCGAGGGCCGGATCTCGCCCGACGTCAAGATGAACTACCTCGCCTCGCCGCCGCTGGTGATCGCGTACGCCCTGGCCGGGACCATGGACATCGACCTGGCCACCGAGCCGCTGGGGACCGGCAAGGACGGCCAGGAGGTCTTCCTGGCCGACATCTGGCCTACCCAGCAAGAGATCGACGAGGTGGTCTCGACAGCGATCGGGGCGGACATGTTCGCCCAGCGCTACGCCGACGTCTTCGCGGGCGACAGCACCTGGCAGGGGCTGCCCACCCCAGCCGGGGAGATCTTCGAGTGGGACCCGGAGTCGACCTACGCGCGCAAGCCCCCGTACTTCGAGGGGATGCTGCTGCACCCGGAGCCGGTCACCGATGTCAGCGGGGCCCGGGTGCTGCTGAAGCTGGGAGACTCAGTCACCACCGACCACATCTCGCCTGCCGGCTCGATCAAGGCCGACAGCCCCGCGGGTCTGTACCTGACCGAGCACCAGGTGGCCCAGGCCGACTTCAACTCGTACGGCTCCCGCCGCGGCAACCACGAGGTGATGATCCGTGGCACTTTCGCCAACATCCGGCTCCGCAACCAGCTGGCGCCGGGCACTGAGGGTGGGGTGACTCGGGACTTCACCCAGCCGGAAGGGCCCGTCGTCAGCGTGTACGAGGCCTCCCAGCACTACCAGCAGGCGGGAGTGCCGCTGGTGGTCCTGGCCGGCAAGGAGTACGGCTCCGGGTCGTCTCGGGACTGGGCCGCCAAGGGGACCGCTCTGCTCGGGGTGAAGGTCGTGATCGCCGAGTCGTACGAGCGGATCCACCGCTCCAACCTGATCGGGATGGGCGTGCTGCCCCTGCAGTACACCGACGGCCAGAACGCCGAGTTGCTGGGCCTGACCGGTGAGGAGACCTTCGAGGTCACGGGGATCACCGAGCTGAACGCAGGCACCACCCCGAGGACCGTGACCGTACGGGCCAGCGGCGCAGCCGCCCCGGTGGAGTTCCAGGCCGTGGTCCGGATCGACACCCCCGGCGAGGCGGACTACTACCGCAACGGCGGCATCATGCCGTACGTGCTGCGCTCGCTGCTGGCGTCGTAGCGGTCAGCTGGCCAGCACCTCCCGCAGCAGGGTGGCGTACGCCTCGATCTCACCGTCGCGATAGGTCGTGCGGGGCCAGAAGAAGCCCCGCAGACCGTCGCCCTTGGTGCGAGGCACGACATGGACGTGGAGGTGCTGGACCGACTGCGAGACGGTGTTGTTGATCCCGACGAAGCTGCCCTGGGCGCCCAGAGCATCCACCATCGCCTGGGAAACCCGCTGGACCAGGCCGAAGAGGCCGGCCACCTGGTCGGCGGGCAGCTGCGGCAGGGTGAGCACGTGCTGCACCGGGCAGACCAGGGTGTGGCCTCGAAAGAGCGGGCGGTGGTCGAGGAAGGCCACTGCGGTCTCGGTCCGGGCCACGACGTGGGCGTCGATCCGGCCGTCCAGCAGCCGGCAGACGATGTCGTCGGCGGGTTCAGGCATGTCGCCCACGGTAGTGATCCGGTGCGGGCGGACGTGAGATCCTCGACGCCATGGTGTCGATGCGGATCGCGGACTCCCCGAACCGGGGTGCCCGGGTCGCCTATGCGGTGCTCGCGGTGGTCGCGGCCGGCCTGGTGGGTGGAGTGCTGCTGGCGGTGCTCTGGCCGCTGGTCGGCGCCACCGGGGCCTGCCGGGCCGACCAGAGCGGTCTGTGCGGCCTGGTGCTGGGAATCCTGGTCTGGATCCTCGCCACCGTCGCGGCGCTCGGCTGGACCAGCTACGCGCTCCGCCTGGGGAGCGGGTTCTGGGGGCTGGTGGTGGCCGGAGCGCTGGTCTCGGTGCAGCTCGGGATCGAGCTGGTGGCACTGTGGCCGGCCCTGCTCTTCGCCGCGCTGCTGGTCGTGGCCGCCCTGGTGACCGACCCCGGTGGGCACGACGGGATGGGGCGGCTGCGGCGCTGGCTGGTGGCGGCCGCGGTGGTGGCGACTGTGGCCCAGTTCGGCTGGTGGGTCTACTCGTGGCTCTGGGCCTAGCCGGCCGGGTCTGCCTGGCGCCGGAAGACTGGGACCTCGGGCGTGGACGAGTCTGGGTGGTAGCGGTAGCCAGCGGTGGCGAAGTCCCGTAGCCGGTCGGTCGACTCGACCCGCTGCTGCACCAGCCAGGCCGCCATCTCGCCGCGGGCCCGCTTGGCCAAGAACGAGACCACCCGGTAGCGACCGCTGCGGTCCGGGTCCTCGAACCGGGGTGAGACCACCCGGCCGGGCAGCCGGGCGGTGTCGACCACCCGGGCGTACTCGGTCGAGGCCAGGTTGACCACCACCGGCTCGCCGGGGGAGGCCTCCAGGTCGGCGGCCAGCAGCTCGCTCACCGGCTCGCTCCAGAACGGGTACAGACCACGGCCCTGGTCGGTGGTCAGCCTTGTCCCCATCTCCAGCCGGTAGGGCTGGATCCGGTCCAGCGGCCGCAGCAGTCCGTACAGCCCCGACAGGATCCGCAGTGTCTGCTGGGCCTGCTCCAGGTCGGCCTCACAGAATCGCTCCCGGGCCCGCAGCCCCCGGTACACGTCCCCGTCGAAGGTCAGCACCGCTGGCCGGGCGGTGCCGGGCTGGGGCAGGGTGAAGTCGGCGTACCGGCGCGCGTTGAGCTCGGCCAGCTCGTTCGAGATCCCCATCAGCTCTCGCAGCTGCCCGGCCGACAGTGACCGTAGCCGCTCGGCCAGGGCGGCGGTCTGGGTCAGTAGCCGAGGCTCGGTGTGCAGCGTTGTCGTCAGCGGTGAGTCCAGGTCGAGGGACTTGGCGGGGGAGAGCAGGCAGAGCATCTCGACAGCCTAGATGATTGATTCCCGCCGCTGGTGAGTAAGGACGTCCAGTACAAGGGGCAGCCATCACAGGAGCACTTTCTCAGGGCAACCCGCCACCTTCACCACCACGAAAGCGAGGCTAAGTCCCCGGACTCACCGGGGCAGTTCATCTGGCCAGGGCTGGGTCACTGGCAGGTCAGGTCAACCGGGCCTGAGGGCTCGCGGTCCCGCCTGTGCAGTAGCATTCGTCAAATGAGCGGCTCAGCCTATCTACTCCAGCTGCGCGCCGCTGTCGGCAGCAGAGTGCTCATCATGCCCGCGGTCTCGGTCCTGCCCGGGGACGGGGAGGGGAGAATCCTGCTGCGCCAGCACGACGGATTCGGCGCCTGGGGGCTCATCGGCGGGACGTTGCACCTCGATGAGAGCCCGTGGGACGGCGTACGGCGCAAGGCCGCTGAGGTCGGGATCGAGGTCGACGGGCTGAGTCTCGTGGACGTGTACGGGGGCCCTGAGTACCGGATTACCTACCCCAACGGGGATGAGCTTGCCATCGTCGGCTCGGTCTTCGCGGCCGCGCTGGCCGGCCCGCTGAGCGATTCCGTCCAGTGGTTCACCACCGACAACCTGGCCGCAATCCCACTGGTCGGACTCACCCGAGCCATTCTGCGCGGACAGCGACTCATCACCGAGTGATGTCCTGCTGGGGTGCTATTGGCTCGTGCGTGGAGCTGTGGGGGGTTGAGGTTGACCCTTCGAAGTGAATATCGGGCTAGGCGGCCTCGGGTTTGGGACGCTGGTTGCTTCGTGGACAGGTTTTGGTATATGCTGGGCGGTGCTGGCGTGGCGTCTTCCTACCGAGGTGGCAGTGGTGTTTTCGGTTGCTGTAGTGGAGTACGGCCCCGGCGTGTCACGTCCCTTGATGGCGGCTTTTTCGTGGCGTGGTGGACCCGCTCTACCGCGTTGAGTGACTCAGCCGGGCACTGTCTCAGCACACTCCGGTCCGGCCGACCCAGCGACGAGTCTGGTGCTCACCTAGTGGGAGTCGGTGATGAACGCGATCGCCCAGACCGCCGACCTCGGTACGGGCGGCGAGTTCTTGGGTGTCCTGGGAGACGGCCCGGCTGGTCCGGGCCTGGCGGGCCGTGGCGCTGGAGGAGTCGCTGCGGGGACAGGTCTTCATCCGGCGGCTCTGAGGGCGCGCGTACGACCGGAGTCGTCAGTCCCAGGGGCGCGAGTCCGACCACAGGCTGCGGGTTGCTGGCAACCGGGCCACCAAGCGGCGGGCAGACCATAGACTCGCGACTATGCCCCTGCTCGACCGGATCGGTTCTCCCGCGGACCTGCGTGACCTCAGTCGTGGTCAGCTCACCGAGCTGGCGAGCGAGATCCGGGCCTTTCTGATCTCCAGCGTCAGCCGTACTGGTGGCCACCTCGGGCCGAACCTGGGGGTGGTGGAGCTCACCATCGCCCTGCACCGGGTGCTCGACTCGCCGCGGGACCCGATCATCTTCGACACCGGCCACCAGAGCTACGTACACAAGCTCCTGACCGGCCGCCGGGAGGACTTCGCGACCTTGCGCCAGGCAGGGGGCCTGTCGGGGTACCCGTCGCGGGTCGAGTCCGAGCACGACTGGGTGGAGAGCTCGCACGCCTCGGCGGCGCTGTCGTGGGCCGACGGGATGGCGAAGGGCTTTCGGCTCCGGGGCGAGCAGTGTACGGTCGGCGTGGTGGTGGGCGACGGCGCGCTCACCGGAGGCATGGCCTGGGAGGCGCTGAACAACATCGCCGACGAGCCAGACCTCCCGATCGTGGTCGTCGTCAACGACAACGGCCGCTCGTACACCCCCACAGTGGGCGGCTTGGCCAACCACCTGTCGGCGATGCGAACCGACAAGCGGTACGAGCAGGCACTGCGGATCGTCAAGGACGCCGTCTCCAGCGCCCCGGTGGTCGGTCGCCCCGCGTACGAGCTGCTGCACGGGCTGAAGACCGGGATCAAGGACGTTCTCGCACCCCAAGGACTGTTCTCGGACCTGGGGCTGAAGTACATCGGGCCGATCGACGGCCACGACCTGGCGGCTCTGGAGACCGCCCTCACCCAGGCCAAGGGCTACGGCGGGCCGGTGATCGTGCACTGCCTGACGGTCAAGGGACGTGGTTTCAAGGCCGCCGAGGACAACGCCGAGGACGCCTTCCACTCGGTGGGCCAGATCAACGAGCTGACCGGTGAGCCGCTGGCCTCCCAGCAGGCGACCTCGTGGACCGACATCTTCGCCGACGAGATGGTCCGCCTCGGCGCCGCCGACCCGCGGATCGTGGCCCTGACGGCCGCGATGCTGCACCCGGTCGGCCTGGGTGCGTTCCAGACCACCTTCCCGAGCCGGACCTTCGACGTCGGGATCGCCGAGCAGCACGCCGTGACCTGCGCCGCCGGGCTAGCCACCAGCGGCCTGCACCCGGTGTTCGCGGTCTACGCCACCTTTGCCAACCGGGCCTTCGACCAGGTCCTGATGGATGTCGCCCTGCACGGGCTCCCGGTCACCCTGGTGCTCGACCGGGCCGGGGTCACCGGTCCGGACGGCCCCAGCCATCACGGGGTCTGGGACCTGGCGCTGCTCTGCGGTGTGCCCGGTCTGAGCCTGTGCTCGCCCCGGGACGCCCAGCGGCTGCGCCAGGCGCTGCAGACCGCCGTCCAGATTGAGGACGGCCCGTCGGTGGTGCGGTACTCCCGCGACCCGGTGCCCGACGAGATCCCCGCTCTGCGCAGCGTGGACGGGATCGACGTCCTGGCGGCCGCCCCGGGGGCTCCGGTCCTCGTGGTGGGGTACGGCCAGCTGGTGGGTCTGGCCCTGGAGGTGGCCGCTCGCTTGGAGCAGCAGGGGATCGGGGCAACCGTGGTGGACCCGGTCTGGGCCCTCCCGGTGAACCCCGCCCTGGTGGAGATGGCTGCTGACCACGAGCTCGTGGTCAGCATTGAGGACGGCGTGGTCGGCTCCGGGCTAGGAGCCCAGCTCGGCTACGCCCTGGAGCAGGCCGGCCAGTCGGTGCCCCTGCGGCAGTTCGGCCTGGGCAAGCAGTTCTGGGCCCACGGCAGCCGCGAGCAGGTTCTGGAGGCGGCAGGGCTGACCGCGCAGCAGGTCGCCCGTACGGTGACGGAGACGGTCACCAGCCGCTGGGCGACCGTCGCCCACTGAGCCCCCTGGCGCCGTGGGGGCCGGACCGCTGCGACCCCCACTGGCAGCCTCAGACCTTTTCCAGCCAGGCCTTCATCAGGGGCTGGGCCTGCGGGCCCGGGGTCCAGCTCTGGCTCTGGCCGTCGGCGTCCTGGGTCACCCAGCCACCGCACTGCAGCTGCAGCTCACGGACACTGCCGTAGCCGTCACGGACCAGCAGCGAGGCTGACGGTCCGGTGCAGGAGCCCGACGGCGTGCCGGGCCTGAGACCCGTCTGAAGGTCGGGGCCGATCACCGACCAGTCCGCGGCGCTGATCTCACCGACCACCTGCCCCAGGCCAGAGCAGAGCCAGGCACCGGTGGCATCTGCGACCCGGGCCGGCACCCAGCTGGCCCGGCAGGAGGGGCTGACGTGGGCCGAGCCGCTCGGCCTGGTCGTGCCGCGCTGCTCCAGCAGGGCTTTGCTGAAGGCGGCCAGCACCTTGTCGGAGCCGAGCCTGCCGCCGATCGTGCGGCAGCCAAAGGCCTGCCCGTCCAGGGTCACGGTCTGGTCTACGTAGCGGATCTCTAGCCGGTAGGTGCCGGCGATGTCGGTGGTGCAGGTCTCCTGCCCGGTGGCGGCGGGCAGTGCGTTGAAGGCCGCGACTACGGCATCGGTGCTGCTGGTCAGCAGGTCCTGGGGCGCGCTCAGGCCAAGCCCCTGACCGCTAGCGTCGCACAGCCGCACTGACTGTGCTCCCGGTGCCAGCGAGCCGGCACGGCTCGGGGTTCCCGTGCAGCCGGCCGGGCCGCTGGCGGGCGCCTCGCTGGGCAGGTCGGCCGGGCTCTGTGACAGCGCACCGGGCAGCGTCACCGAGCTGCTGGCCCGAGCCAGTGGCGCCGAGGGCACCGCAGTGCCCGGGCCTGCCGCTACCGTCTGGCCGCAGCCTGTCAGCGTCACTGCCGCCACCACCGCGGCCGCTCCGAGTCGTCCCATCACCTGGTTCCTCCTCGAGTCTGTGCACATCGGTAGGTAGACGCCTCAGCCGACGATCAGGTTGACGGCTCTTCCAGGGCTGCCACGACCACCGGTACCACGAGCTCGCGCTGCCAGGGGCGAAGTCCGTAGCCCGCCAGCTGAGCGTCCAGCTCGGCAGGGCTGCTGCCGACGGGCTGCCACAGCAGCCGGCGCAAGGAGTCAGGGGTGACCAGGTTCTCCACCGGCAGCCCGTGCTGCTCGGCGAGCCGCACCAGCTCGGGCCGGACACGCTCCCACCGGGCAGCCGCTGCCGGGTCGCGGTTCGGCCAGGTCCGCGGGGGTGGCGGGCCCTCGGAGGGGACCGTCGTAGCGGGCCACTGGGATCGCGGCAGGGCCAGGGCGCGCTGCGCCGCCTCCAGCCAGGCGGACTCGTAGCGGCGGGCCTCGCGCCGGTTGAACCGCGGGATCGCCCGGAGCACCGAGCGGTCGACACGGGCCGGCAGCCGCTTGATCTGCCCGGCCAGGGTGACGATCCCCTCGTCGCCCAGCAGCCGGCTGGGTGCCCGGTCCAGCTCGCGGGCAATCCGGTCCCGCTCGGTCCACAGCTCTCGCGCGACGGCCATCCCCAGCGGTGTCCGTACCGTGTGGATGCCGGACAGCCGGCGCCAGGGATCTGGTCGGGCCGTGGCCGGGAGCCCGGCCTGGGCTACCAGGTACTCGAACTCCTGGGAGGCCCAGGCGGCCTTGCCGGTCGACTCCAGCTCGGCTGCGAGCCGATCGCGCAGCTGCCCGAGCAGCTCCACGTCGAGGGCCGCGTACGCCAGCCAGTCGGGTGGCAGTGGCCGCTTCGACCAGTCGGCGGCGCTGTGCTTCTTGAGCAGCCGGACCCCCAGCAGTGACTCGGTCAGCGTTCCCAGCGCCACCCGCGGGTATCCGAGCAGGCGGGCCGCCAGCTCGGTGTCGAAGAGCTGCTGCGGCAGCAGCCCCAGCTCGGCCAGGCAGGGCAGGTCCTGGGTGGCCGCGTGGATGATCCACTCCGCACCGATGATCGCCGCCCGCAGCAGCCGCAGGTCCGGCTCGGTGAGGCCCAGGGGATCGACCAGCGCGATCCCGCACCCGGTCCGCGCCAGCTGCAGCAGGTAGGCCCGGCCGGTGTAGCGGAAGCTCTGGGCCCGTTCAGTGTCCACCGCCACCGGCCCGCTCCCGGCCGCCAGCCGGTCGGCCAGCGCCCGCAGCTGCTGCGGGGTGCTGACGACCTCGGGGACTCCGCTGAGCGGACGTGACCGGACCGGGACGTCTGACGGCTCGGCGGTCTCAGTCTCCCTCATCGGCGGGACCGCTTGGCGAGGATCGGCACCACTCCCGGCGGCACCGGTGGCAGTCCGGAAGTCATGCAGAGCAGGTCCTGCCAGGCCGACAGGTGGGCCTGGACCGCTCCGGGCTGGCTCAGGTCAGGGGTCCACGAGGCCCGGATCTCGACCTCGGCTGAGCCGGGGTCGCCGGCCAGCTCACCAAAAGGGGTTGAGATCACGGCCGAGACCGTCCCGCTGACCGCTCGGTAGTCGGCGCCGTGGGTGGCCAGGGCATCGGTCAGCCAGCTCCAGCCGACCTCGGCCAGCAGCGGGTCCCGGACCATCTCCGGCTCGACCTCGGCCTTGGAGAAGGTGACGCAGCGGTACGTGCCGTCCCAGGCCTCGTTGCCAGAGGGGTCGTGCAGCAGCACCAGGCGCCCCGAGCCCAGCTCTTCGTGACTGCTGGTCACTACGTCGGCCCCCAGAGCAACCGAGTACGGGGCGATCCGCTGCGGTGACGGCATCTCCTCAATCAGCACCTCCGGGCGCCAGGGTGCCGAGCGCACGTCGGCGACCACCTGCCGGAAGCCAGGTGGCAGGTTCGGCTGAGTCGATGAGGTCACCCTGGCAGCCTACGGACACGGCCGCCCAGGTCTTGAAGGCTCGCCGTGCGGGTGATGATGCGCTCGAGGGGGCGTCGGGGGCGCCCGTCACCTGGCCGGGCGGAGCCGCAGGCAGACCGAGTTGATGCAGAACCGGTTGTCGGTCGGCGTGTCGTAGCCCTCGCCGTGGAAGACGTGGCCGAGGTGCGAGTCGCACGAGGCGCAGCGGACCTCGGTCCGGACCTGGCCCAGGGAACGGTCCTCGCGGTAGACCACGCGGTCGGCTGCGGCCGGGCCCCAGAAGGCTGGCCAGCCGCAGTGGCTGGCGAACTTCTGGTCGGAGCGGAAGAGCTCGGCGTCGCAGGCCCGGCAGTGGTACACCCCTTCGGTCGTGGTGTGCTCGTACTCACCGGTGCCGGGGCGCTCGGTACCGGCCTCTCTCAGCACGTGGTACTCCAGCGAGCTCAGCTGCTCGCGCCACTCCTGCTCAGTCTTGACCACCTGAACCGGTCCTGGTGCCTCTGTCATCCACCCTCCTCAGAGCCGACTGGACCTACGCTAGCGCCTATGGCAGAACCCGCCGTCACCCTGCAGGCCGGCGTGCAACCGAGGTCGCCCCGGCCGACCTGGCCACGATCTGCTGGATGCTGAACCTGGGCACCCTGCGCTTCCACCCCTGGCCGGTCCGGCTGCCCGACACGGACCTGGTCGACCAGCTTCGGCTGGACCTGGACCCGCAGCCGGGCGTGACCTGGCAGCAGACCCGGCAGGCGGCCCTGGTGCTGCGGGAGGTGCTGGTCGAGGCCGGCCTGGAGGGCTTCTGCAAGACCTCGGGCGGGCGGGGCCTGCACGTCTTCGCACGGGTCGAGCCGGCTTCGTTCATCGACGCCCGCCACGCGGCGATCGCGGTCGGGCGCGAGCTGGAGCGCCGGCTACCAGGCACCGTGACCACCGCCTGGTGGAAGGAGGAGCGTGGGCAGCGGGTCTTCGTCGACTTCAACCAGATGGCCCGCGACCGGCTGATGGCCTCGGCGTACTCGGTCCGGCCCGTACCGCAGGCCCGGGTCTCGGCTCCTCTCACCTGGGACGAGGTGCCCGATGCCGAGCCCGACGACTTCACGGTGGTCACCCTGCCGGCCCGGTTCGCCCAGCACGGTGACCCGTGGCAGGCGCTGGAGGAGTCGACGCCGCAGCCGCTGCAGACCGCGCTCGACTGGTACGCCCGGGACCTGGCCCGAGGACAGGGGGAGATGCCGTACCCACCGGAGCACCCCGCGATGCCGGGCGAGCCGCCGCGAGTCCAGCCCAGCCGGATGAGTCCCAAGCGCTGGGGGCAGAACCGTGCAGACTGACCCGGGCCGGGTTCTGCCGGGACGCCGTACCGCCAGTGCCCACGCCGAAGCGGGAGCCACTGAGCGCTGTGGGTGAAGCCAGGACTGAGGGTCCACCCCGGATTCCTGGTCACTGACTTCGACGTGGCTGGGGAACCAGGCCGGGTGGCGGCCGGCTGAGCCAGCCGTCAGGAGACGGCGCTCGCCTGGTCCTCCTCGGCGAAGTGGAGCAGCTCCATGGCGGAGACCACGTACCGGGCCAGGACCAGGTCGACGAGCTCTCGGTCGGCGCCGATCGGGTCGGCGACCGCGACCGCGCCGAACCGGCGGGCCATCTGGGCCTGGGCCTGGTAGGCCTCGTCGGGGGCCAGGAAGAAGGCCCCGACCGCGATGTGGCGCCGGCCCTGGGCTCGCAGCGAGGCGATCGCCTGGCTGATGCTGGTGCCTGAGCCGTCGGCCACTGCCGTGGCGCAGGGGAGCCTGTGGTGGCTCGACCACTGCCGGACCCGGCGGGCGACCAGGGCGTTGCCGCGTACGTCGGCGGCACCCTCGGTGCACAGCACCAGCCCGTCGAGCTCCAAGGTCCGTGACTGGGTCAGCGCAGAGCGGAGCCGGCTGTCCACCACGGAGAGCAGGCTGGCCGCTGGCCCCACCGGCTGGGCCAGGGCGAAGGTGGTCGTCGGGTGAGCGGCCTGCACTCGCTGCAGCAGCCCGGTCAGGTCTGGGCTGTCACTGGTGGCCTGGCTCAGCCGCAGCGGCACGAGGACGACTTCCTCGTGGCCTCGGCTCACCAGCTGAGACACGACCTGGGAGACCGTGGGAGGGCAGTGGTCGAGGAAGGCGATCTGGACCCCGATCTCGGGGCGGAGCGTCTGCAGCTCGCGGCGCAGCCGGTGAGCCACCGAAGTGACTGCCGGGCTACTGCTGCCAGGCGCAAGCATCACCAGTGCTGGAGCTGCCATACCGGGGCCCAACCTTCCATACGCTGTGTCGGGACGGCCCCGTTGCCGTGCCGTGGGTGATCTGCCCACGAAGGCGCGTCTCACTGGGTGAGACGTGCCCGCGAAACCGGTGACCAGCCGGGCTGCTCGCCGCTTCCACAGAGCACTCTGGTAGTCGGGACCATGAACCGCAACCCCCAGTATCACATAACGAGACGTTATCTCGATACACGGGAATGCCGGGGAGCTGGTGGCACGGGGCGAGGTCCGGGCATGCCGTTAGAGTCTGCCTGCAGACAAGGAGGAACAGGTGAGCACCACCCGACGCGAGACAGCCCTGGTCGCCCTGGCATCGGTTCTGGTCACCGGCCTCTGGTGGCTCGACGCCGCGGCCCGCGGTGCGGTCGGTGCGCTGCGCGGCGACGACTGGGTCTACCTGCGGGCGGTGCAGCGCTGGGCTGAGACCGGGGTCTTCGCCCCAGACTTCTCCATGGCGATGCTGGTCGGGCAGGTGCTGCTGGCCTGGCCGGTGGTGGCCCTAGCCGGGCTCTCGGTGACCGCGCTGCAGGCCCTCACCTCCCTCGTCGGGGCAGCCACTCTGACGGCTTCGTACCTGGTGGTGAGGAGCTTCCTGCCCCGGAGCGGGGCCACGCTCGCCACCGCCTGCCTGGCGCTCGGCCCGCTCTACCCGAGCCTGGCGGTCTCCTTCATGAGCGACCTGTACATGACCGGGCTGGCGATGCTGAGCCTGCTCCTGGGGATCCAGGCCACCCGCCGCCCGCAGCGGTCGCTGGTCTGGCTCGCTGGGGCGCTACTGGCCGCCCTGGCGGCCTTCTCGGTCCGCGAGTACGGCCTGGCGGCTGGGGCCGCGGCCACCGCGGTGGTCTGCTGGCAGGCCCTGCGCCGACGTCAGTGGGGGACCGTCCTGGCCGCCGCCGGGCTCGGTCTGGCGACCGTCGGGGTCGCGGTCGGGCTGCTGGTCTGGCGACGCTCGGTGCCCGGGTCGTTTGTCTCCCAGAACGAACCCTGGCCTGCTCCGTACACCGCCAGCATGGTGACCCGGCTGCTGGTCACCCTCGGGCTCTTCGTGCTGCCCGCGGCGCTGCTGCTGCGGCCGAGGGCACTGGCCCTGCGCCAGCGGTGGTGGCGGGCGGCCCTGGTCGGGCTGCTGCTGGCGGCGGTGGCGCTGGCCGGGACCACCATCGAGCCGGTCGAGCTGCTGCGCAACTACACCGCCGCCGTCCCCTCGTACTCCGAGACCATCCCTGGCACCGCCGGGCTGATCATGCCCCGCCACGGCTACGACCTGCTGGTGGCCGGGGGGGTGGTGGGGCTGCTGGCGGCCGGGGTGGGGCTGAGCTGCGCCCGGCGCCGGCTGAGCGACCCGGCACTGGTGGCCCTGGCCTGGGTGCTCGGCTACGGGGTCGGGCTGGTCGCGATCCAGGGGCTGACCGGCAACCTGCTCTTCGACCGGTACCTGATGCCGCTGGTGGTGCCGGTAGCCGGGCTGCTGGCGTACGGGCTGCGCGGCTGCGGCGCCCGGGCCTGGTCACGGCTGCCGGTGCTGGCCAGCCTGGGCCTGGCCGCCCTGGCGGCGCTCGGGCTGCTGGTCGGGGACGCGGCCGCAGCCAACGACGGGGTCAAGCACCGGGTCGGCAGCGGGTACCGGTCCGAGGGCTACCCGGCCGCCACGGTTGACGCCGGGTACGAGTGGTTCGGCTTCTACCAGCCAGGCCCGTGGGGGCTGCGCCCAGCCCAGCCCGGTGAGCCCTGGTACTGGTCGCTCTACCCGCCCGGCACCGTCTGCGTCCGGCTAAGCTACGACGACGGCAGCATCCTTCCTGGCCAGCGCCTAGTCGAGAGTGTCACGGCGACGAGCCTGTCGGGGTACGAGCTGCGCTACCGGGTCACCGTGCCGGTCGAGACCCCGGCCGGCTGCCCGGTGCCGGCGCGCTGACTCAGCCTGCGCCCCCGACCTCCCGCAGAAAGTCGTCATAGCTCCGCAGGTAGTCGTCCGGGTCGTACGGGTGGGAGGCGAAGACCGCCAGCACCGTCCCCGGGGCGTAGCCGTACTGGGTCCCCCAGGTCAGTGCCGGCATGTGCAGCGCCACTCCCGGATGGTCCAGCAGAAAGGTCTGGCGCCGGTTCCCGTCGTCGACCAGGCAGGTCACCGAGCCCGACAGTGCCACCAGCAGCTGCTGGCAGCGGCGGTGGGCGTGCATCCCGCGGACATCCTTCGACGGCACTCCGTAGACGCAGAAGAACCGCTGCGGCGTGAACGGCAGCTGGTCGAACTCCACCGCCGCGAGGCTGCCGCGGATGTCGGAGGCGATCGTGACCCGGTACAGCGGCGGCTCCAGAGCGCCGCTCATCTGGCTGGTGGGCAGCGCGGCGGCCGGGTAGTCCGGCAGCCGGGCGTCGGCTGCGTCGACGTAGCCCACGATCCGGGCCGGGTTGCCGACCACGACCGCGTTCGCCGGGACGTCCTTGGTGACGACCGCGCCCGCCCCGACCATCGCCCGGCGCCCGATCGTCACCCCAGGCAGGATCACCGAGCCGCCGCCCAGCGAGGCGCCGGCCAGGACGTGGGTCTGGGCGTACTGCTCGGGCCAGACCTTGCTGCGAGGGAAGGGGTCATTGGTGAAAGTGACGTTCGGTCCGACGAAGACGTCGTCGCCGAGGTGCACCCCGTCCCAGACCTGGACCCCGCACTTGAGGGTGACCCGGTCGCCGATGGTCACCTCGTTCTCAATGAAGACGTGGTCGCAGATGTTGACGTCTCGACCGACCCGGGCGCCGGGCAGGACATGGGCGAAGGCCCAGACCCGGGTGCCCTCACCGACGGTCGACGACTCACAGATCCCCTGCGGGTGGACGTACACGCTCATCTGGCTCTCCTGGCTCGGGGGGCTTGGGCCCGTACTTCCAGAACAGTAGCCGCCCGCCGAGGAAGCTGAGCGGAGCGGTCACCAGCGCGACCAGCCCGGACAGGGCAGCCGGCAGCCCGGCAGCCAGAGCCAGCTGCAGCACCAGCAGCCCGGCCCCAAACACCACTAGGTACATCACGACGTAGCCGAGCGCCCGCTGCCAGGTGATCCGGCGCCGAAAGACGAACCGGCCCGACAGCACCAGCGACAAGGCAGTCCCGGCCACGAAGACGATCCCGTACGCCAGCCGCGGCTCGACCACTAGCGCCAGCAGACTCAGCGCCGCCCCGGTGACGACCGTGTTGAAGCCTCCGGCGACCAGGAACCGCAGCCCCGCCGCCAGGTCCCGGTTCACTGCCACGGCTCGCCGTAGCTGGTCTCCTCAGAGACGATCGACAGCGGCCGGGCCTTGCTGTTCTCGAAGATCCGCCACACGTACGAGCCGACGATCCCGAGTCCGAGCAGCATCGTAAAGGTGCAGAACAGGATCACCAGCATCAGCGGGGTGTAGCCGGGGACCTCGATCCGGCCGAGCGCCCAGGCCACCAGTACCAGCACCGAGACCGCGGTGGTCGCCAGCACCCCGAGCACCCCGATCCCGGTCAGCAGCCGGATCGGGAGGTCGGTGAAGGCGAAGACGCTGTCGAGCAGGTAGGTGACCTTCTTGCGCGTCGTCCAGCCGCTGCGGCCGGAGGGGCGCGGCTGGCGCTGGTAGCCGATCTCGACCCTCCGGTAGCCGATCCAGAACAGCTGCCCGACCAGGCTGGAGTGGGCCTCGGTGAAGCCCGTCAGGGTCTGGGCGACATCCCGGGTGACAGCGAACACATCGACCCCGCCCGGCGGGATCGACGGCATCACGAACCTTCGGTACGCCGACCAGTAGACCCGCGACAGCAGCGAGCTGGAGGCCGGGTCGGCCCGACCGGTACGGCGCCCGACGGCGACCTCGGCACCGTCGCGCAGCGCGGCGAAGAAGTCCACCATCAACTCTGGCGGCTCCTGCAGGTCGGCGGCCATCACCCCGATCAGGTCACCGCGGGCAGCCGCCAGGCCGGTGCGGATCGCGGCGAAGGAGCCGAAGTTGCGGGAGTGGCTGAGCACCCGGACCGGGATCTGGGCCCGGGGAGCGTGCTGGGCCAGGACCTGGGCCGAGTCATCGGGGGAGCCGTCGACCACGAGCACCACCTCCAGCGGCCCCGGCAGCTCACCGGCCAGCCGCTCCAGCCGCTGCAGCAGCGCCGGCAGAGTGTCTCGGTTGCCGTACACCGGCACCACGACCGAGTGGTGGGGCTCAGGCGGAGGCGAGGGCACCGCACACCTGCGCGATCTCGGACTCGGTCAGCTCGGCGAAGAGCGGCAGCGAGAGGATCCGCCCGACCATCGACTCGGTCACCGGGAGGCTTCCCGGCAGGTCCTGCCAGGCGGGCTGCCGGTGGTCGGGGACGGGGTAGTGGACCGCGGTCTGGACACCGTGCCCGGCCAGGTGCTGGGCCAGCCGGGCGGCGTCATCGGTGACGACCACCGCGAGGTGCGCGGCGTGGCTCTCGTCGGGCGCGGGCAGCACCCGGACCGAGGCCGGGGCGGCGGCGCGGTAGCGGGCCACGATCTCGCGGCGGCGCTGGTTGGCTTGGTCGACCAGCGGCAGCCGGAGCCGCAGGTACGCGGCCTGCAGCTCGTCGAGGCGGGAGTTCCGCCCGCTCGGGGTAGTGACGGTGTACTTGTCGCCCCAGCCGTACTGGGCGAGGTGGCGGACCCGGGCAGCCAGCTCGGGGTCACTGGTGGTGATCGCGCCGCCGTCGCCGAGGGCGCCGAGGTTCTTGGTGGGGTAGAAGCTGAAAGTGCCCAGGTCGCCCAGGGAGCCGGTCATCCCGGCCGGAGTCCGGGCCCCGATCGACTGGGCGCAGTCCTCGACCAACGCCACCCCCGGCGGCAGTGCGGCCCGGACCGCGGTGACGTCAGCAGCCCGCCCGTACAGGTGGGTCACCACGACCGCGAAGGTGTCGTCGTCGACTGCCTCGGCCAGCCGGGCCGGGTCGAGCAGCAGGGTCTCGGGGTCGATGTCGCAGTACCGCAGCCGCAGCCCGGCCGCCCGGGCAGCGGCGGTCGTGTAGCCGCCAGCGTTGGCCACGGTGACCACGGTCCGCCGGTGGTCGCGTCGCAGCGCCCGCAGCCCGATCTCCAGGGCATCGGTGCCGTTGCCGACTCCGCAGGCCTCGCCCACCTGGAGGTAGGCGGCGAGCTCGGCCTCGAAGGCCTGGTGCTGGCGGCCGTGGACCAGCCAGCCGGAGTCGATGACGGCGGCAGTGGCAGCCAGCAGCGACTCGCGCTGCTCGGCAGCGGCCCGCGCCACGGCGTTGAACGGCACCGTCACAGCGGCCTCCTCCCTCTGGTCCCGGGTCATCGTATCGACGCTGTGCCACCATCGTTGGGTGACGACACTGCGGGTAGCCCTGGGCCAGGTCCGGATCGAGCGTGACCCGGAGGCCAACCTGGCCACGATCAACGAGCTAGCGCGGCGGGCCAGCAGCCAGGGGGCGCGGCTGCTGCTGCTGCCCGAGGGACTGGTCGGCTACGACCCGGCCCGCCCGGAGTACACCGCCGAGGCGGCCCAGCCCGAGTCTGGTCCGTTCGTGGCCGGGCTGGCCCGGGCCAGCCGGGAGCAGGGGATCGCGCTGGCCGGTACGGTGCACCTGCTGCGGGGCGGCCAGGCCGAGAATGTCTTCGTCCTGTACGACCGGGGCGAGCGGCTGGCGAGCTACACCAAGCTGCACCCGTACGACGCCTTCACCACCCGGGAGTCGGACACGGTGGCTCCGGGCGAGCAGCTGCCACCGGTGGTGAGCCTGGACGGAGTCCGGCTGGGGGCGATGATCTGCTACGACCTGCGCTTCCCGGACCTGGCGGTGTCGCTGGCGCTGGCCGGTGCCGAGGTGATCCTCTGCCCGGCGGCCTGGGTGAAGGGGCCGCTCAAGGAGCACCACTGGACCACCCTGGTCACCGCCCGGGCCCTGGACACGACGTGCTACCTGGTGGCCTGCGGATCGGTCGGGCCACTCACGATCGGCCGCTCGATGGTGGTCGACCCGCTGGGAGTCACGGTCGCCGGTGCCGGCGAGGGGGCGCAGCTGCTGCTGGCGGAGCTGGACCTGGACCGGGTGGCCCAGGCCCGCCGGGGACTGCCGGTGCTGGCGAACCGCCGCCTGGCCCCGCCCCGGCTGCCCTAACCACTGCTGGGGGAAGACCGGCCCGTGGGGCTGGAGGAAAGCTGAGTGGGCGTTACTGGGTTTGAACCAGTGACCTCTTCCGTGTCAGGGAAGCGCGCTACCGCTGCGCCAAACGCCCGAGGTGGAGACGGGATTTGAACCCGTGTACACGGATTTGCAGTCCGTTGCCTCGCCTCTCGGCCACTCCACCGTGTTGCTCCGAGCGGACGACGGGACTCGAACCCGCGACCCTCACCTTGGCAAGGTGATGCTCTACCAACTGAGCCACGTCCGCACGCCCCCTTGAGGTGCGGGTAAGACCATACCGGGTGGGCGGTGCCCGGCACAAACCGGATTCCCGACCGGTCCGGAAAGCGCTTACAGCACAGTCAGGGAGGGGCTGCTGCCAGCGTCCAGACGGGCGCTCACCCCAAGCGGGACGCTGAACGACGCCGGGCCGTGCCCGAAGCCCAGCTCCCACACGATGGGCACCCCCAGCGGCGCCAGGAGCTCGGCGACCAGGCTCTTGACCTGGTCCAGGTCGCAGCTGCGCCAGCTGCCGCAGACGATGCCCCGAACCCCGTCGAACCAGCCAGCCCGCAGCAGTGACTGCAGGTAGCCGTCGATCCGGTAGCTGTCCTCGGTGACGTCCTCGAGCAGCACGATCGTGCCCCCCTGGTCCAGCGGCTGGTTGCGGCGGGCCCCCAGGGTGAGCGCCAGCAGCGACAGGTTGCCCCCGACTAGCCGCCCGGTCGCGGTGCCGGGGACCAGAGTCTCGGCACCCGGGCCCCGGTAGACCCGGCCGTGCCAGCCCTCCAGCACCGCGGCCCGCAGGTACTCGGTGGCGGTCGGGTCGTTGAGCAGGTCACCGGTGGCGACCATCGGGGCGTGCCAGCTGCAGACCCCGAGATGGGCCCCCAGCCACTCGTGCAGGGCCGTCACGTCCGACGACCCGTACAGGGGCTTCGGGGCCGCCTGCCGCATCCGCTCGGCGTCCAGCAGGTCCAGCACCCGCACCGAGCCGTACCCGCCGCGGACGCAGAAGACCGCGGCGATGCCGGGGTCGCACCAGGCGGCCATCAGGTCGTCGGCCCGCAGCTGGTCCGGCCCGGCCAGGTACGACGCCGAGGGGTGGGTGGCCGTGGTGCTCGGGTACGCGACCGGCTCCAGCCCCCACGACCGCAGCAGTCGGGCACCGCGGGCCATCCCGGTCGTACTGGGGCTGCCGGACACCGACAGCAGGGCGACCCGGTCACCGGGCTGCAGCGGTCCAAGGCACTCGATCATGAGGACTCCTGGGTGACGGACTCGGCTACGGCGTCGAAGGCCAGGTCGGACTCGACCACGGCGCTCGGGACCACTGCCAGCAGCGTCTTGGTGTACTCGTGCTGCGGGTCCAGCAGCACCTGCTCGACGGGGCCCTGCTCAACGACCCGGCCCTGGTGCATCACCAGGACCCGGTCGGCGATGTTCCAGGCCAGACCCAGGTCGTGGGTGATCACCAGCGCCCCCAGCCCGAGAGTGTTCTTCAGGGTCAGCAGCAGGGCCAGCACCTCACCACGGACCGAGGCATCGAGCGAGGCCACCGGCTCGTCAGCGACCAGGAACTGGGGCTGCAGCGCCAGCGCACCGGCGATCACGACCCGCTGCCGCTGGCCACCGGAGAGCTCGCTGGGAATGGCGCCGAAGAACCGCTCCGGCGGCTCCAGCTCGGCCTGCCGCAGTGCCTGAGCCACCCGTTCCCGCTCGTCGCCGTCGAAGCGGTGGATCCGCAGACCCTCCGCCACCGCCTCGTACACGGTCAGCTTCGGGTTCAGCGACGCGGCCGGGTCCTGCGGCACGAACTGCACCTGGCGCCGGTACGCGCGCAGCGCCCGCTGCCGGCGGGGGAGCGGCTCGCCGTCGAACCGGACCTGCCCCGAGGTGGGGCGCTGCAGCCCAAGGATGGTCCGGGCCAGGGTGGTCTTCCCGGAGCCGGACTGCCCGACCAGGGCCACGATCTCGCCCGGGCCGCAGCGCAGCGACACCTGGTCCACCGCCCGGACCCGCTGCCCGCGGGCGTGGAAGTCGACCACCAGGTCTTCCACCTCCAGCAGGGCCTCGGTACTGGCCGAGGTGGTCGAGGTCACCGCCCGGCGCCCGACCCGCAGCCGGGAGGACTGGTCGCCGATGGTGGGGAAGGCCGCCGCCAGGTCCTGGGTGTGCTGGTGCTGCGGCGAGCGCATCACCTCGTGCGACGGGCCCTGCTCAATGATCTGCCCATCGCGCATCACCACGAGCCGCTCGCAGGTCGCCGCCAGCACCGACAGGTCGTGGCTGATCATCATCAGCGACAGGCCCCGCTCCTTGACCAGGGCGCTCAAGACCCCCAGCACCTGGGCCTGGACCACGACGTCGAGGGCGGTGGTCGGCTCGTCAGCGACGATGATGTCGGGGTCGCAGGCCAGCGCCATCGCGATCATCACCCGCTGCTTCTGCCCACCTGACAGCTCGTGCGGGTACGCATCGGCCTTGGCCACCGGCAGGTCGACCTGCCGCAGCAGCTCGTCGACCCGGGCCCGCCGGCCGGCCTCATCGGCCCAGGGCTCGCGGGAGTGGAGCCGCAGCGCCTCGCCGATCTGCCAGCGCACCTTGTGAACCGGGTTCAGCGAGCTCATCGCGCCCTGGAAGACGATCGCCGCGGAGGTCCAGCGGACGGCCCGCAGCCGCCCGAACGACATCTGCCCTACGTTCTCACCGTCGAGCAGGACCTCGCCGGTCACCTCGGCCGACTTCGGCAGCAGCCGCAGCGCCGACATCGCCAGGGTCGACTTCCCGCAGCCGGACTCCCCAGCGATCCCGACGCTCTCACCGGAGGCGATGGTCAGCGAGACGTCCTTCACGGCGGTCAGCCGCTCGCTCTGCCCGCGCAGCGCGTACGAGATCGTCACACTGTTCCAGCGCAGCTCCATCATCGCCCCCTCAAAGCTGGGTTGACAACGGCCTCGAGGGCCCGGCCGACCAGGGTGAAGCAGAGCACCACGAGCACGATCGCGATCCCGGGTGGAAGCACGAACCACCAGTAGCCGGCGGTCGCCGAGCCGGTGTCCAAGGCGGTCTTGAGCAGCGACCCCCAGGAGACCGTGTTCGGGTCGCCGAGCCCCAGGAAGGAGAGGGTGGACTCCGCGATGATCGCGGAGCCGACCGCCAGTGTCGTGTTCGCCAGGACCAGCGGCATCACCGCCGGCAGGACGTGCCAGGTGAGCAGGTGGGCGTGGCCGGCGCCGAGGGCCTGGGCCCGTTCCACGTACGGTCGGGCCTCGATGGTCAGGGTCTGGCTGCGGACCACCCGCGCCGTACCGGCCCAGCTGGTGACCCCGATCGCGATGATGATCGTCACCACTCCGCGCGAGAGCACCGTCGACAAGGTGATCGCCAGCACCAGGCTCGGGATCACGATGAAGAAGTCAATGACCCGCAGCAGCACCTGCTGGGTCAGCCCACCGAAGTGCCCGGCCAGCATCCCAACCGTGGTGCCGATGGTCACCGACATCGCGGTCGCGGTCAGCCCCACCAGCAGCGACACCCGGGCCCCCCACAGCAGCAGGGCCAGCATGTCGCGCCCCAGCGGGTCGGTGCCGAGCAGGTGGTCCGCCGACGGCGGGGCGTTCGACGTGGCCGTGACCCGGGTGACGTCCAGCATCTCGGCGGGCGCGATCAGCGGGGCCAGCAGAGCCAGCAGCAGCACCACCACGAGCAGCACCAGCCCCGCCAGACCACCCCGGTTGGAGGAGAACTCGTGCCAGCTCGCGAGGAGCTTCTCGCGACGGCGCTGGGAGACGGCTGAGACGGCCATCAGGCGGCCTTCAGCCGTGGGTCGAGAACCCGGTAGACCAGGTCGGCGAGGAAGTTCATGACCACCACGATCGAGCTGAAGACGACGAACGTCCCCTGGAGCAGCGGCAGGTCAGGGGTGCTCAGCGCCTGGTAGGTGAGGTAGCCCAGCCCCGGCCAGCTGAAGACGGTCTCGACGGTGATCGCACCGCCGACCAGGTGCCCGAGGGTGAGGAAGATCAGGGTCACTGTCGGCAGCAGCGCGTTCGGCACCGCGTGCCGGGTCCGGACCGCGTCCTCGTTGAGCCCCTTGGCCCGGGCCGTCGTCAGGTAGTCGGCGGTCATCTCCTCCAGCATCGACGAGCGCATCGTCATCAGGTACTGGGCATAGGTGACGGCCACCATCGTGGTCACCGGCAGCACCAGGTGCCGGGCCACGTCCAGCACCCAGGCCAGACCGGTGGCACCAAGCCCGGGGGTGACCATCCCCCCTGTCGGGAACGGCCCGCCGAGCAGCATCAGCAGCAGCAGACCCAGCCAGAAGGTCGGTACCGACCAGTTGACCAGGGCCGTGCCGGTGCTGACCTTGTCCATCGTGGTGCCGCGCTTCCAGGCGGCGCGCTGCCCGAGCCACAGCCCGAGCAGCACCGAGATCACCGCCGCGGTGCCGGTCAGCAGCACCGTCGAGCCGACCCGCTCGGCGATCAGCTGGGTGACCGGGCGCTCGTACGTGAACGAGGTCCCCAGGTTCCCCTGCACCAGGTCGGTCAGGTAGCGCCAGAACTGGGTGTACCAGGGCTGGTCGAGACCGAGCTCGGCGCGGATCCGCTCGACGTCGGCAGCGGTCACCCGCCGGCCCCGGGTCATGGTGATGGCCGGGTCACCCGGCAGCACCCGGAAGGCGAAGAAGCCGAGCACCACAACCATCAGCAGGCTGACCACTGCTCCCGCAGCCTTGGAGAGCAGGTAGCGCCCCAGCGAGGAGCCCCGGGTGGGCTCGGCGCCAGGGACCGCATCCTGGGTCGGGACCTGGCTCGGGGCTAGGTCACTCACCGCCTACTCCCGGCTGTCAGCGGAGGCGGACCTGCGCCGCGCCCAGAAGAAGCCGAGCCCGCCGAGGACGACAACGACCGCGACTACGCCGACGACCAGCCCGGTGCCAGACCCGCCCTGGGCCCCAGACTGGGTGACCGGCTCCGCCCCGTACAGGCTCCAGTAAGAGCTCTGGCCGTAGATCACGCCGCCGTCGCTCGGCTGACGCGGGAAGTCGACGACCTTGTCGGTCCGCCAGGCCTCCAGCACGTCGGCGTAGTACAAGACGTCGAGCACGTTGGCGTCATAGATCATCTGGTAGGCCTTCTTCACCAGCTGAGCCCGCTTGGCCGGGTCCAGCTCGGCGCGCTGGGCCTCGTACAGCGCGTCGAAGGCCGGGTCGCACCAGTTGTTCTCGCTGGTCGCACCGGAGCCGTCGGCGTTGGGCCGGGAGCTGCACTGGTTGATCGAGAGCTGGTAGTCCGGGTCCGGGCCGATGCCCCAGCCGGTGAAGTACAGGTCGTACTTGCCTAGCGTGGAGTCGTTGCCGACCTGGCTGTTCGAGGCCATGGTGACCTCGACCTCGATCCCGATCTGCCTGAGCCACTGCTTGATGAAGTCGGCCATCTGGGCGTGCTCGGCGGCGGTGGTGCGGCCCAGTAGCCGCAGCCTGATGGGCTTGCCGGTCTTGTCCTGGCGGACCCCGTCGGCGCCCTTGGGGTAGCCGGCGTCGTCGAGGATGGTGTTGGCGGCGGCGATGTCGAAGGTCCGCTGGACCGCGCCCTCGGGCAGGCCGTAGTAGTCGGGGTAGACCGGCGGCACCTGGGTGACTCCAGGCTTGGCCAGACCGCCCAGCACCCGCTCGATCAGGGTCGTGGAGTCGATCGCGGAGAAGATCGCCCGCCGGACCTGCGGGTCCTTGAGCACCGGGTTCCCGTCACCCAGCGGCTGACCGTCAACGGTCAGCGCGCCCGGGTTGATGGCGACCGCCTGGTAGCGGCGGCCCTTGCCGTTGGAGACCTTGATGCTGGGCTGGTCCTTGAGGGCACCGTACTGGGCAGCGGTGAGGCCGGTCACCAGGTCCACCTCGCCACTGCGCAGCCCCTGCACCGCGGCGTCGGTGTTCTTGTAGTAGACGTAGGTGATCCCGCCCAGCTTCGGGGCGCCTCGCCAGAACCTCGGGTTCGCCTTCAGCTCCACCGACTGGCCCTTGGCGTACTTGACGATCTGGTACGGCCCGGAGCCGACCACCGGCTCGGTGATCTGGGTCATGTACGTGGTCTTGTCTGAGAGCTTCTCCCAGACGTGCTTGGGCACCACCGGCAGCTCACTGCCCGGGTTGGCCGCCTGAGGCCTCTTCATGGTGACGACCAGGGTGCTCGGGTCCTTGGCCGTGACCGCCTCGACGTTCTCCAGCAGGCTGGCGTTGGCGGCGCCGAGCTTGGCATCGGTCCGGACCTGCTCGAAGGTCCAGGCCGGGTCCTCGGCGGTGAGCGGCTGCCCGTCGGACCAGGTCCGTCCCGACGGCAGCGTAAAGGTCCACACCGTGCCGTCCGGGGAGGTCTCCCACTTCTCGGCCATCCCGCCGACCAGCTCGTTGTCCGGGCCGATCTCGACCAGCGACTCGAACTGCAGCCGGTTGATGTTGATCGGGGCCGCGTACACCGTCGTGAACGGGTTGAAGCTCTCGAAGTCAGCCGTGATGGCGATCTTCAAGGTGGGCGGCTCTGCGGCTCGCGCCGGAGGGCTGGCCAGGGCCGGGACCAGCCCCAGGGCGGCGGCGACGGTCAGAGCCAGCGCGCGGCGCCAGGCCGAGCGGTGATGGGGCATCGCGTCTCCTTGCTCTCGGATGGGGGACACCCTTGCACAGGTCAGACCGGCCGAGCGGCGAGGGCCACCAGTGACCCACGATCGTTACATTGCCGCCCGGAGTGTGGCAGGCTGCTGCGCCATGACCGATGTCGTGGGGCTGCTGCAGCAGCTGGTCCGGTTCGACACCAGCAACTGGGGCCACGGCCGGTCCTCCGGTGAAACCCCTTGTGCCCTCTGGATTGAAGGCCTGCTCCGGGAGGCCGGGTACGAGCCGCAGCTGCTCTGGCGCGAGGACTCCCCAGACCGCGGTAACGTCGTGGTCCGGGTCGAGGGGACCGAGCCGGGGCTGGGTGGGCTGCTGGTCCACGGGCACCTCGACGTGGTCCCGGCGGAGCCTGAGGAGTGGTCGGTGGACCCCTTCGGCGGGGTAGTGCGCGACGGCTTCGTGTACGGGCGGGGCACCGTCGACATGAAAGACATGGTGGCCTGCATGCTGGCCACCCTGCTGACCTGGGCCGAGCACGGCGTACGGCCGCGCCGGGACCTGGTCTTCGCCTTCGTCGCCGACGAGGAGGACACCGGGGAGTACGGGGCCGACTGGCTGGTGCAGGCCCACCCCGGGCTCTTCGCCGGCTGCGAGGCAGCCATCGGGGAAGAGGGCGGGCAGGTGTACCCGGCTCGCTCGGCGACCGGTGACGAGGTGCGGCTCTACCCGGTGGCGGTGGCCGAGCGCGGCACCCTGCACTGCCGGCTGACCGCCCGCGGGGTCGGTGGGCACGGCTCGCGGCCCACCGGGAAGGACGCCGTGGCGCAGCTGGTGGCGGCCCTGGCCCGGATCCAGCAGCACCGCTGGCCGCGGCAGGTCCCGGACGCGGTCCGGGCCCAGGTGGCGGCGATGGCCCAGGCGCTGGGGCACCAGGTCGACGTCGACGACGAGGACTCGTACGCCGCCTTCTGCGAGGCGCTCGGGCCCCAGACCGCCGGCCCGCTGCCCTGGACGGTCCGCCCGTCGGCGACCGTGACCGTGCTCCAGGCTGGGACCAAGGTGAACGTGGTGCCCTCGGTGGCGACCGCCGAGGTCGACGTCCGCTGCCCACCGGGCAGCTTCGAGACCACCCGCCAGGCCCTGCTGGAGCTGGTCGGCCCCGACCTGGAGGTCGAGCTGCTCAACCCGGGCCCGCCGTGCGAGTCCCCGGTCGACTCACCCTGGTTCGAGGCGATCAGGACGGTGATCACGGCCACCGACCCAGGCGCCGTGGTGGTGCCGATGTGCCTGGGTGGGGGCACCGACGCCAAGGCCTTCGCCAGCCTGGGCCTGCTCACGTACGGGTTCACCCCGCTCGGACCGGACCCCGAAGGGCGCCGCCCGGACGGGGTCCACGGGGTCGACGAGCGCAACACGGTGGCCGGGCTGCGGGTCGGCGAGCGGATGCTGCGCCGGTTCCTGGAACAGGTCTAGCGCCCGACCAGGGCGACCAGGGCCTCACCGAGCCGACGCATCTCGGCCCGGACCGCGGCCCGGGGAGAGACCTCAGGCTCCCACTCGGCCAGCGCCGCGTACGCGACCGCCCCGGCCGGCCCCGACAGCACCCCGGTGTCTGCCTCCACGACCGAGATCGCCCCGGTCTTGGAGAACAGCGACACCGGGCCGTCGGCGACGTCGTGGGCCAGCGGGTCCAGCGCGAAGCCGTCCGGAACCCCGGCGAGGTCGACATTGGCGGACAGCCAGGTCCGCACCTGCCTGGAGACCTCGGCCGAGACCACCTCACCGCGGTGCAGCCGGGCCATGATGTCGCTGAGCTCGGAGGCGCAGCCCACCGACAGCGTCCACGGCATCCCCGGACCCCGCTCGGTACGGACCCGGTCCAGCAGCCCGGAGGCCTGGACCCCGTAGCCGGCGGCGGTCTGCGCGACGGCCTCGACCCCGAGCCGGCGGACTAAGACGTTGGTGGCGAGGTTGTCGCTGACCGCGGCCACCAGCAGGCACAGGTCGCCCAGCAGCAGACTGCGCGAGGCCATCCGGTACCACAGCCCCGAGTCCTCCACGTACTCGTCGTCGGCCCAGGCCAGCGGCTCGTCGGCCCGGACCTCGCCGGCCGCCAGAGCCCGGGCCGTCTCCACCAGGAGGAAGACCTTGCCGACCGATGCGGTCCGCAGCACCTGGTCCGGCTCGACCGCGCCGAGTACCTGACCGGTGGCGGCGTCGCGGACCATCACCGACCAGCGGACCCTCTCGACCGGCTGCGGCAGCTGCTCTGGGCTCAGTCCAGCCATGCCACACCTGCCACCTGCTGCACCCCGAGGCCGGGCCGGTCGCTGAGAGACAGCCGCGGACCGTCGACGGTGAGGGCTCCGGTCACCGGCTCGCTGGCGGCCAGCAGCGGCGGGTCCAGGTCGGCCATGGTGACGCACTGCTGCCCGCAGGCCAGGGCGGCGGCAGCAGCGATCCCGATCGTGGGCTCCATCATCGCCCCGACCATACAGTCGACCCCGGCCTCGGCGGCGAGCCCGGTCACCGCCAGGGCGCCGGACAGGCCGCCGGCCTTCATCAGCTTGACGTTGATCAGGTCCGCGGCCTGCATCTCGATCACCCGCCGGGCGTCGTCGGCGGTGAACACCGCCTCGTCGGCCAGGACCGGGGTCGAGACGGCGGCGGTCACCGCCCGCAGCCCGTTGAGGTCGTGGCGGGCGACCGGCTGCTCGACCAGCTCGACGCCCAGACCGGCCTCCTCGAAGCCGGTCACCAGCCGGACCGCCTGGTCTGCGGTCCAGGCCTGGTTGGCATCCACCCGCAGCCGGGCCTGCGGCGCTGCGGCTCGGACCGCCGCCAGCCGGGCGGGGTCGAGCTCGGGGTCGCCCAGCTTGACCTTGAGGATGCCGAAGCCTCGGGCGACAGCGTCGGCCGCCTTGCCGGCCATGGTCTGCGGCTGGTCGATGCTGATCGTCAGATCGGTCTCCAGGCTGGGTCGGCTGGCTCCGAGCAGCCGCCACAGGGGTTCCTGGGCGCTCTGGGCCCACACGTCGTGCAGGGCGATGTCTACCGCCGCCCGGGCCGACCCGGTGGCCAGGTCCAGCTGGTCAAGCAGCTCGTTGGGGTGCTCCCAGTGTGCGCCTCGCAGCCGGTAGGCAGCCTCAGCCAGGTCGGACAGGATCGCGGCCTCGGTATCGCCGGTGATGGCGGGGGTCGCGGCAGCCGACCCCCAGCCGACTCCGTCGCTGGTCTCGACCCGCAGCACCACGCCTGGGATGGTGGAAGTGGTCCGCAGGGCCGTACGGAAGGGGCACCGCAGGGCCGTGTCGAGCCGGCCGACCCGGACCTGAAGGATCTGCATGCCCCCAGCCTGCCGGACCAGGCGCCGCCGCCGAAGGGGTGGGTGCGGCCGCACAGGGCCGCCAGGCGGTCGAGGTGCGAGCGGCCGCCGAGGTCCGGTATGGTGTCCAGGCACGGGCGTATGGCGCAGCGGTAGCGCGCTTCGTTCACACCGAAGAGGTCACTGGTTCGAACCCAGTTACGCCCACTCAGACCCCGCCTCACACGGGGTTTCTCACTTCTACCGCCGGCACTCGGGCTACCGTCCGGCGACGCCGGCTAGTACCGCAGCTGGAGGAGACCTGTAGCACAATGGTGGCCCTGGTGCCGCGCGGCACCAGCGCCAAGGAGAGAACGGGCCGTGCCTAGGACCATCGTCGGCGGCCCGGCACAGACCCGGGCCGAGTACGACCGGACGAGGGACGATGACTGAGGCTGCTGACCTGCCAGGGGTGCCGGACCCGTACCAGCGGCTCTGGACCCCGCACCGGATGGTCTACATCGACTCCCACCAGGACCCCGAGCCCAGCCCTGGCTGCCCCTTCTGCGACAGCCCCGGCCGCAGCGACTCGGACGGCCTGATCGTGCACCGCGGGCAGGAGTGCTTCGTGGTGATGAACCTGTACCCGTACAACCCGGGCCACCTGCTGGTCTGCCCCTACCGCCACGTCGCCGACTACACCGACCTGACCGGCTCCGAGACCTCCGAGCTGGCCCTCCTGACCCAGACCGCGATGCGGGTGGTCCGCCAGGTCAGCAGCCCGGCCGGGTTCAACCTGGGCATGAACCAGGGTACGGTGGCCGGCGCCGGCGTGGCCGCGCACCTGCACCAGCACGTCGTGCCCCGGTGGCTCGGGGACTCGAACTTCCTGCCGATCATCGGGCGGACCAAGACCCTCCCGAAGCTGCTCGACGACTCCCGCCGCGAGCTGGCGGCGGTCTGGCCCCGGTAAGCCGATGCTCGACCAGTTCCGCAGTATCTGGGCAGCCGTGATGGCTCCGCCGGCGCGGCTGCTGCTGCGACTACGGGTCCCGCCGGACGCGGTGAGCTGGATCGGGACCGTCCTGGTCGTCGCCGCCTCGCTGCTCACCATCCCGCGGGGCTACCTGTGGCAGGGCGGGCTCCTGGTCCTGGTGCTGGTCCTCTCCGACGGACTGGACGGGCAGATGGCCCGGATGTCGAACCGGTCCACTCGGTACGGGGCCTTCCTCGACTCCTCACTGGACCGGATCGCCGACGGGGCTGTCTTTGGAGCCACCATCCTCTACTTCGCCGGCCCCGGGCGCTCCCAGTCCTGGGCGGCGGTGGCGCTGTGGGCCCTGATCGCTGGGCAGGTCACCTCGTACGTGAAGGCCCGGGCCGAGTCGCTCGGGCTCAACGGCTCCGGTGGCGTGGCCGCCCGGGCCGACCGGATCGTGGTCATCTTCCTGGGCCTGGTCCTGGCCGGGGCGGGGGTCCCGTACGCGCTGCAGGTCGCGCTGCTGGCACTGGCACTGCTGGGGACCTGGACCGTCGGGCAGCGGATGCACCGCGCCTGGCGCTCGTCGCAGACCGCGCCATGACCTGGGTCGACCGGCTGAGCTGCGCCCTGTGGGACGCCGGCTGGAGATGGGGGCCGAGACTGCTGCGCTCCCGCCGGACCCGGGACCGGCTGGCCGCAGCCGGTTCCCGACTGGCCACGGGGCCTCTGGCTCCGGGCGTCGCCGTCCGTCACCTCAAGCAGTGGCAGCGCAATGTCACCATCGCCACCGGCCGGCGCCCCGAGCAGGAGGAGATGGCCGCGGCCGTCCGCTCGTACCTGCGGATGGTCACCGAGTCCTTCGTGCTGCCGGCCTGGACCCCGACCGAGACCGTCGCCGCCGTGAGCACAGACCCGGTGGGAGAGCGGCGGCTGCGGGAGGCGGTGGCCGGCGGTCGGGCAGTCGTCGCGCTGCCGCACATCGGCTCCTGGGACCATGCTGGGGCCTGGGCGTGCGCCACCGGGATGCCGGTGTCGACGGTTGCCGAGCAGCTCGGTCCTGCGGAGTTTGCGGCCTTTCGCCGGTACCGGGAAGGACTCGGCCTGCGGGTCTACTCCCACCGTGAGCCGGCGGTGCTGCGGGCACTAGGCTCTGACCTCGCTGCCGGCCGCCTGGTCTGCCTGGTGGCGGACCGGTCCTTCGGCGGCAACGGGGTGCCGGTCGGCTGGCCGGCGCCGTCCGGTCCGGTCCCGGTCCGGGTCCCGGCTGGGCCGGCGCTGCTGGCTCGTCGGCACCAGGCCCTGCTGATCGGGGTCTCGGCCCGGTTCACCCGGACCGGGATCCACCTGGGGTTCTCTGAGCCGGTGGAGCACTGCCCCGGCAGCGACGGGCTGGTGGCGATGACCCAGCAGCTGACCGACTTCTTCGCTGCTGAGGTGGCCCGCTGCCCCAGCGACTGGCACGTCTTCCAGCCGTTCTTCCCGGAGGAGCAGCGATGAGAGTGGGCCTGGTCTGCCCGTACTCGTTCGATGTGCCGGGTGGGGTCCAGTCCCACGTCCTCGGGCTGGCCCGGTGGCTGACCGAGCAGGGCCACCAGGCGTACCTGCTGGGGCCAGGACAGGTCCCGCGTGAGGCCTGGACCCAGTACGGCCTGGACTCCGGCCGGATGACATCCACCGGAAGATCGCTGCCGGTCCGCTACAACGGCTCGGTGGCCCGGGTCTGCCTCGGTCCCCGGGCCGGCCACCGGGTCCGGCGCTGGCTGCAGCGGCAGGCGCTGGACCTGGTCCACGTCCACGAGCCGCTCGCTCCCAGCGTCGGCCTGCACGCGGTCTGGTCGGCGACCTCGCCGGTGGTGGCGACCTTTCACACCGCCACCAGCCGGAGCCGGTCACTCGCCGTCGCTGCCCGGCTGCTGCCCGGGACCCTGGCCCGGATCAGCGCCCCGGTGGCGGTCTCCCCGGCGGCAGCCGAGGTCGTCGCCCGCCACCTGGGGATGGCAGCCCCGGTGGTCGGCAACGGGATCCGGGTTGCGGACTTCAGCCCGGTCCGGCCGTCGGGCCGGTGGCGAGGTGGAGACCGGCCCCGGCTGACCTTCGTTGGGCGGCTGGGGGAGCCCCGCAAGGGGCTGGCGGTGCTGCTGCAGGCCCTACCGGCGGTGCTGGCCGCGCAGCCCGACCTGGACGTGGTGCTGGCGGGAGCCGGCCGTCGGCCTCCAGCGCCGCCCCAGGCCCGATTCGTCGGCCCGGTCAGCGACGCCGAGCGCAACGCTCTGCTGGCAACCAGTGACGTCTTCGTGGCCCCCCACACCGGGCGTGAGAGCTTCGGAATCGTGATCCTGGAGGCGCTGGCGGCTGGGGCCCAGGTGGTGGCCTCTGACCTGCCCGCCTTCAGCGACGTGCTGCGCGACGAGGCCGGGATGGTCGGGCGGGTAGCCCGGGCTGGTGACCCCGGCTCGCTGGCCGAGGCTGTGGTCGCCAGCCTGCGCGGCGGTGGTGACCCGGCTCGGGGGCGTCGGCTGGCGGCCCGCTACGACTGGTCGGTGATCGGGCCGGCGCTGCTGGGTCACTACCAGTCGGCGCTGGCGGCTGGCCCGAGCCGGGCTGCGACACTTCGAGAGCCGCTGGCGAGCACGTCCCGGCTAGCACCAGGGTCGCGTCTGTAGGCTGGTCGCCGTGGCAGGGGTTCCGTACGACACCGACCGGGTGCTGACGCTGCCCAACGTGCTCAGCCTGATCCGGCTGCTGGGGGTGCCCCTGTTCTGCTGGCTGGTCCTGACCCATGAGTACGGCTGGGCAGTCGCCGTCATGGTGGTCGGGGGGGCCACGGACTGGCTCGACGGGCAGCTCGCCCGGCGCTGGCACCAGGTCTCGCGGGTAGGGCAGATGCTTGACCCGATCGCGGACCGGCTGTACATCGCGGCGATCATCGTCGGCCTGGCGGTGCAGCGGATCATCCCCTGGTGGCTGGTGGCGATCATCGTCGGGCGAGACCTCGTGCTGGCCTGCCTGGTGCCGGTGCTGCGGACCCGCGGCTACACCAGCCTGCCGGTCCACTTCCTCGGCAAGATGGCCACCTTCATGCTGCTGTACGCCTTCCCCTTGGTGCTGCTGGGCGAGGACTCCTCCGCCTTCAGCCTGGCCTGCCGGGTGCTGGGCTGGGCCTTCGCGATCTGGGGGACCGCTATGTACTGGTGGGCCGGGGTGCTCTACGTGCGCCAGACCATCCAGCTGGTGTCCCAGACCGAGGCTCTGCCATGAGCCGTCTCACGCGCGGCGAGCCCGACCGGCCGGCAGCCTGGAGCATGGACCTGCTGACCCAGTTGTGGGAGCAGCCGCTGGACCCGGACTACCAGGTCGTTCACGACCGCGGTGACGCCCCACGGAGCCGTCGTCGGTGGGCCCTGGCTGCGGTGGTGCTGGTGCTCGTGGCGATAGTCACCATGCAGACCGCCCGGACCGTCAAGGCGGCCCCCGTGCTGGCCGTCCAGCGCGAAGAGCTGCAGACCCGGGTGCAGCAGGCCGAGCAGAGCAACGACGAGCTCCGGGCCCAGCAGGAGGCCATCGGGCGGGAGATCCAGCAGCTCCAGGCCAGCGTCGCCGACCGCCAGACTCAGGAGCAGATCAACCAGCTGGCCCCCGCAGCGGGCCAGCAGGCGGTCCAGGGCCCCGGCCTGACGATCGTCGTCGACGACGCCCCGGACGCCGACCAGAGCGGCTCGCGGGTGACCGACGTCGACCTGCGGCAGCTGGTCAACGGACTGTGGCAGGCCGGTGCCGAGGCGATCGCGATCAACGGGCACCGGCTCAGCGCTCGGACCGCGATCCGTGCCGCCGGGTCGGCTATCACGGTCGACTACCGGTCCCTGGTCACGCCCTACCGGGTCGAGGTGATCGGCGACCCCCGAACCCTGGAGGCCCGCTTCGCTGAGACCGCCGGGGGAGCCTGGTGGGGGGACGCCACCAAGAACTACGGACTGCGGCTGGAGGCCACCCAGACCAGGTCGCTGCGCCTGGGGGCCGACCCGGGACTGGTCATCAGCCGCGCCACGTCAGGAGGTCGCTGAGCATGATCGCCGTCTTGGCCCTGGCCGCGGGGATTGTGATCGGGCTGCTGCTGGAGCCGAACCTGCCGAGCTTCCTCACCCCGTACCTCCCGATCATGATCGTGGCTGCTCTCGACGCCCTGTTCGGGGCCCTGCGCGCCTGGCTCGACGGCACCTACTCCGACCGGGTCTTCGCGACCTCGTTCTTCTCCAACGTCCTGATCGCCGCCCTGATCGTCTTCGTCGGTGACCAGATCGGGGTCGGTACCCAGCTCTCCACGGCGGTGGTGGTGGTCTTCGGGATCCGGATCTTCAGCAACGCGGCCGCGATCCGGCGGGCGGTGCTGCGTGCCTGAGACCACCCCTCGGCGGGCTCACCCCCGTCGCTCGACTGCCCAGGCCAGGCCGGCCCGGCGGGCCGAGGGGCACCCGGTCGACCCGGCTACCGCGGCCGAGCGGCAGGCCCGTCGTGAGCAGCTGAGCCGGATCGGCTGGGCCCTGCTGCGGCCCAGCCGCAGCCAGCTGCTGGCGGCCCTGGTGCTCCTGCTCTTCGGCGGCCTGGTCGGGATGCAGGTCCACAGCCAGGGCAGCGAGCCCGGCTACCGGGACGCCCGGCGCGAGGACCTGGTCCAGCTGCTGGACGCCGCCAACGCCGAGACCCGTCGGTTGGAGACCGAGCTGAACCAGCTGCGCGGTACCCGCGACCGGCTCCGGTCCGGCGCCGACAGTGCCAAGGTGGCCGAGGCGGAGTCTCGCAAGCGGCTGGAGCACCTGGCGATCCTGGCGGGCACCGTACCGGCCAGCGGTCCGGGGATCCGAGTTGTGGTGTACGACCCGCAGCAGAAGGTCACCGCCAACATGCTGCTGGACGCGGTCGAGGAGTTCCGGGACGCCGGGGCTGAGGTGATCGAGATCAACGACACGGTGCGGGTGGTGGCGTCGAGCTGGTTCGCCGACACCCCCGACGGCCTGGTCGCCGACGGGACGGCTGTCACCCGGCCGCTGGTGCTGGACGTGATCGGGGACCCGCAGGCGCTGGAGGGTGCGGCCCGGTTCCGAGGTGGCCTGGTGAGCCAGGTTCAGGCCTCCCAGGTCGGTGGATCGGTGCAGATCACTCGACCAGCGCAGGTGACGATCACGGCCCTGCACCAGGTTCGTGAGCCCCGTTACGCGCGTCCCGCGTGACCCAGGCTTGTTCTATGGGACACAATCAGGCGTGAATCACTCACGGTCGAGAGGCGAGTCATGAGTTTTCCTGAGGATCTGAAGTACAGCACCGAGCACGAGTGGGTGCGCTCCGGCAACGGCAGCATCGTGCGGGTCGGGATCACCTCTTACGCCGCGGAGGCGATGGGTGACATCGTCTACGTCTCGCTGCCCACCGTCGGGCAGGAGATCGCGGGCGGCGACGCCTGTGGCGAGGTGGAGTCCACCAAGTCCTTCTCCGAGATCTTTGCCCCAGTGGCGGGGGTCGTCAGCGCCGTCAACGGGCACCTGGCGGACGCGCCTGAGACGGTCAACGCCGACCCGTACGGAGCCGGCTGGCTGTTCGAGGTCGAGATCGCCAGTGAGGCGGACCTGGACGACCTGATGGACGCCGACGCCTACGCCGAGCACGTCGGAGACTGAGGGCGACTGCCTAGACTGTGCGGACCAAACCAGGAAGTGAGCTCCCAGATGACCACGTGCCCGATCTGCGGCACCCCCGCCAGCAGCGACAGCAACTTCTGTGCCCACTGCGGTGGAAAGCTGCGCACCAACACCGGTGACACCACCGGGGTGCTGGCTGCGGTCGGGCTGGGTGACCCGCGCTCGGAGGACCTGTCGCTCGACGAGCTGAAAGCGATCGAGGCACTGCCGCAGGGGTCGGCGCTGCTGATCGTGCTTCGTGGGCCGGACAAGGGGGCTCGGTACCTGCTGGACTCCGACGAGGCAGTCGCGGGGCGCCATCCCGACAGCGACCTGTTCCTGGACGACATCACCGTGTCGCGTCACCACTGCCGCTTCACCCGGGCCTACGCCCAGATGACGGTCACCGACCTGGGCAGCCTGAACGGAACGTACGTGAACCGGACCCTCATCGACGGCTCGGTCGTGCTGCGCCCCGGTGACGAGGTGCAGATCGGCAAGTACCGGCTCGTGTTCTATGTGAGCGCTCACGGGCTGGGGTGATGGCGCAGCCTCTCCGCAGTATCGGGCAAGTGCTCGATGTCCTCAAGGAGGAGTTCCCCGACATCTCGATCTCCAAGATTCGGTTCCTGGAGTCCGAGGGGCTGATCTCCCCCGAGCGGGCACCGTCTGGGTACCGCAAGTACGCCAGCGCCGACATCGACCGGCTGCGGTACGTGCTGCGGGCCCAGAAGAACCACTACCTGCCGCTGAAGGTGATCCGGGAGCACCTGGAGCTGATCGACCAGGGCATGGAGCCACCGTCCATGGAGGCGCCCCGTCCCGGGCAGCCCTCGAGCCAGGCGCCGGCGCAGCCGGCGCCGCCCCCGCCGAAGCGGGCGATCCGGCTGTCGCGGCGCGAGCTGCTGGACGTGTCTAAGCTGCCCGAGTCGACCATGGTCGAGCTGGAGCGACAGCTGATCATCAGGCCTCGCCGCGGGACGTCCTTCTACGGGCGGGAGGCGCTGACCATCGCGGTCGTAGCCCGTAAGCTGGTTGCCTTCGGTATCGACGCCCGCCACCTGCGAGCTGTGAAGCACTCTGCAGAGCGGGAGGTCGGGCTGGTGGAGCAGGCGGTGGCGCAGATCCCGCGTCGACAGGCGTCCCGGGAGACCACCGTGGAGATCATGCAGCTGGTGATGCACGCGCACGCTGCGCTGATGCAGTCCACCCTCGACAACTGAGCCGAGCAGTAGGCTGGCCGGCATGCGTGAGCTGGTCGTGCACGGGGTACGGATCGAGATGCCCTCCGGCATCCCGATGCTGCTGCTGCGGGAGAGTGACGGGACCCGGGCCCTGCCGATCTGGATCGGTGCGGCAGAGGCCGCCGCCATCGCGATGGCGCTGGAGGGGGAAGAGCCACCTCGCCCCCTCACCCATGACCTGATGGCCGACATCCTGGAGGCGCTCGGCCACAGCCTGGACGCGGTCTGGATCACCGAGGTGACCCAGGGCACGTTCTTCGCGGTGCTCCACATCGACGGGGAGCAGATCAGCGCCCGCCCCTCCGACGCGGTCGCGCTGGCACTACGGGTGGGAGCGCCGATCCTGGGTGCAGAGAGCCTGCTGGATCAAGTTGGGGTTGAGGTTCAGACTTCGGGCGATGACGAGGTCGAGAAGTTCCGGGAGTTCCTCGACCAGGTCAGTCCGGAGGACTTCGAGAACCCCTCCGATACCTAGCCAGAGTGGTTTTGGCAGGGCGGCGCGAGGTCTCGTACCAGGCTTGGGAGGAGCCCCGGCCCCGGGTCGCGGGTTGATAACAACCTGAGCAAGCCTGCTCGACCATCGTTGACGAGTCCCCTGGGCCCGCTTAGCGTGAGTTTCAGGACCGAAGCTACACGGTCCAGATCATGGTCCAGCGATCGAAAGAGAGATGCGGTGACTCCCATCATGAAGCCCGGTCAGCGGTCGCAGGACAGCCTGTTCGAGGGGGACTTCGCGCCCTTGCCCGATGATGTGGGCTTCCGCGGGCCGATCGCCTGCCAGGCGGCCGGGATCACCTACCGCCAGCTCGACTACTGGGCCCGGACCGGGCTGGTCGTGCCCGAGGTCCGCTCGGCCAGCGGCTCCGGCAGCCAGCGGCTCTACAGCTTCCGCGACATGCTGCTCCTCAAGGTGATCAAGCGCCTGATCGACGCCGGCGTCTCGCTGCAGCAGGTCCGGACCGCGGTCGAGCACCTGCGGGCCCGGGGAGTCGAGGACCTCACCGAGGTGACCCTGATGAGTGACGGGGTCTCCGTGTACGAGTGCACCACCGACGACGAGGTGGTTGACCTGCTGCGAGGGGGCCAGGGCATGTTCGGGATCGCGCTGGGTGGCGTCTGGCGCTCGATTGAGGGCACTCTGCACGAGCTGCCGACCGAGCGCACCGAGGCCGCCGCCAGCGGGCTGGACGAGCTGGCTGCCCGCCGGGCCGCCCGGGCCGTCGGGTAGCGGCGTGCACAGCACGATAAGTTGGTCCCCAACCCGGCAGTGCACCTGAGCCGACCCGAACCGCCGGGGGAGAGGTGTCTGTGGTGACCAGCAACGACCATGCGGCCTTCGCCGCCCGCCACATCGGCCCCACCGCCGCCGACCAGGAGGTGATGCTGCAGCAGATCGGACTCGCTTCGGTGGACGAGCTGGTGGCAACCGCCATCCCGGCCGGGATCCGTGCGAACGAGGCGCTGCAGCTGCCGGCGGCCCGCAGCGAGGCCGGTGTCCAGGCACGGCTGCAGGAGCTGGCGGCCCGCAACGTCGTGACGGTGCCGATGTACGGGCTGGGCTACTCGCAGACCGTCACCCCCCCGGTCATCCGGCGCCAGGTCCTGGAGTCTCCGGCCTGGTACACCGGCTACACCCCGTACCAGCCTGAGATCAGCCAGGGCCGTCTGGAGGCGCTGCTCACCTTCCAGACCATGTGCAGCGACCTCACCGGACTGCTGACCTCGGGCGCGTCCCTGCTGGACGAGGGGACTGCGGTCGCTGAGGGAGTCGCGCTGGCGCACCGGGTCGGCAAGGGCCGCCGCTGCCTGGTGGACCCGGGGGTGCTGCCGCAGACCCTGGCCGTGCTGCAGACCCGGACCCAGGCCTTCGACATTGAGGTCGAGGTCGCTGACCTGACCGGAGCGATGGACGACACCTGCTGCGTGGTGGTCCAGCAGCCGGCCGCCGACGGCAGCCTGCGCAGCCCGGAGCAGCTGCGAGCAATCAGCGAGGCTGCCCACCAGGCCGGCGCCCTGGTGGTCGCGGCCTGCGACATCCTGTCGCTGACGGTCCTGGAGCCGCCGGCCAGCTGGGGCGCCGATGTCGCCGTCGGCAGCACCCAGCGGTTCGGGGTGCCGCTGTTCTTCGGCGGCCCGCACGCCGCGTACATGTCGGTGCGGCAGGGCCTCGAGCGCCAGCTGCCGGGACGACTGGTGGGGGTCTCGGTCGACGCCGACGGCACCGCCGGGTACCGGCTGGCGCTGCAGACCCGCGAGCAGCACATCCGGCGTGAGAAGGCCACCTCCAACATCTGCACCTCCCAGGTGCTGCTGGCCGTGACCGCCGCTCTGTACGCGGTCTACCACGGCCCCGCAGGGCTGCGCCGGATCGCGACCGAGGTGCACCACCAGGCCCGCCGGGTCGCGGCCACCGCCCGGGGAGCCGGCTTCGAGGTACGCCACACCGACTTCTTCGACACCGTCCTGGTCGAGGCCCCCGGCCGGGCCGCAGAGCTGGTCTCAGCAGCGCACGATGCCGGTCTGCTGCTGCGCCAGGTGGACGGCGACACCCTGGCCGTGTCACTAGGGGAGGGAATCACCGAGGCGAACCTGGAGACCCTCGCCACCGTGCTGGGTGGGCGGCTCGCCGAGGTCGACGAGCAGACCAGCCTGGCCGGCCACCAGCGCGGCGACGACTACCTGGGCCACCCGGTCTTCCACGCGTACCACAGCGAGACCGAGCTGCTGCGCTACCTGCGGACCCTGGCCGACCGGGACTTCGCCCTCGACCGAGGGATGATCCCGCTCGGGTCGTGCACCATGAAGCTCAACCCGGCAGCCGCGCTGGAGCCGATCTCGTACCCCGGCTTCACCGGGCTGCACCCGTTCGCGCCTGACACCGACACCGCCGGCTACGCCGAGCTGGTGAGCGAGCTGGAGTCCTGGCTGGCCACCATCACCGGCTACGACCGGGTCAGCCTGCAGCCCAACGCCGGGAGCCAGGGCGAGTTCGCGGGCCTGCTGGCGATCCGGCGCTACCACCAGGCGCAGGGTGAGCCGCAGCGTACGGTCTGCCTGATCCCGTCGTCGGCGCACGGCACCAACGCCGCCTCGGCGGCCCTGGCTGGGCTGCGGGTGGTCGTGGTGAAGGCGGCCGGGGACGGCTCGGTCGACCTGGACGACCTGCGGGCCAAGATCGCCACCCACGCTGACCAGCTCGCGGCGGTGATGGTCACCTACCCGTCCACCCACGGGGTCTTCGAGGACACCATCAGCGAGATCTGCGACCAGGTCCACGCGGCCGGAGGACAGGTGTACGTCGACGGGGCCAACCTCAACGCCCTGGTCGGCCTGGCCCGGCCGGGCAAGTTCGGCGCCGACGTGAGCCACCTCAACCTGCACAAGACCTTCGCCATCCCGCACGGCGGTGGCGGACCCGGGGTCGGTCCGGTCGCGGTCCGGGAGCACCTGGCGCCGTTCCTGCCGGGTGACGCCGCCCGCGGCGAGGAGGGCGCGGTCTCCAGCGCCCGGCTGGGCTCGGCCGGGGTGCTGCCGATCACGTACGCCTACATCGCGCTGATGGGCCCCGACGGCCTCACCGCCGCCACCAAGGCGGCGCTGCTGAGCGCGAACTACGTCGCCCGGCGGCTGGGGGACACCTTCCCGGTCCTGTACACGGGGGCCGGCGGACTGGTCGCCCACGAGTGCATCCTCGACCTGCGGCCGCTCACCAAGCGGACCGGGATCACCGTCGACGATGTCGCTAAGCGCCTGATCGACTACGGCTTCCACGCTCCGACCATGTCGTTCCCGGTGGCGGGGACCCTGATGGTGGAGCCGACCGAGTCCGAGTCGCTGGCCGAGCTGGACCGGTTCTGCGAGGCCATGACCCAGATCGCGGCCGAGGCAGAGCAGGTCGCCTCCGGGGCCTGGCCGGCCGACGACAACCCGCTCCACAACGCCCCGCACCCGCTGGCCCGGGTGACCGCCGACGAGTGGACCCACCCGTACAGCCGGACCGTCGCCGCCTTCCCCGCCGGCCAGTCCCGGGGCCCGGTGGTCGGCTCCGGGCGCGACAAGTACTGGCCCGCGGTGGGGCGGATCGACGGCAGCTACGGCGACCGGCACCTCGTGTGCTCCTGCCCGCCGCCGGAGGCGTTCGCGAGCTAGAGCTCTCCCCGGGGTGGCCGGCCCGAGCCACCCCCGGACGCCCCCGCGGACCCGTCGCCGCGACGGCCCTGGTCAGGAGCCTTCTCGGTTAGGCTTGTCGCGGAGGTGAGAGATGGCCGGTTGGTGGGCTGCGCTGCGACGGAACCGGAAGGTGGCGCACCTGCTCCGGGCCGTGGAGCGGTACCAGTCCCGGCTCGGGTCGCAGTTCGCCGCCGCGATCACGTACTTCAGCGTGCTGGCCATGGTGCCGATCCTGATGTTCGCGTTCTCACTGCTCGGGCTCACCGTGGTGGTTCTCGACCCCACCCTGATTGACCGGGCCACCGCCATGCTCCAGCACCAGCTGGGCAGCGCACGGACAGCAGAGCAGGTAACCCAGGCAGTCACCAGCACCCTGACCAGCTGGCGCGAGGTGGGCACGATCGCGGTCATCCCCGCGGCCTATGCCGGAGCCGGGTGGGTCGGGAACATCAAGCGGGCGGTCGACGCGATGTGGCGCGACAGCTTCGACATCACCGGCGAGCAGCCCAACATCATCATCGACACCTTGAAGAACCTGGTGATCCTGGTCGGGCTGGTGCTGCTGGGAGCCGTGACGATGGTGATCTCGGTCGGTTTCACGGCCGCCAAGAACCTGCTGCTGCGGCTGGTGGGCTGGACAGACCCGGCGCTGGCCTCGTGGACCACGACTGCCGCCGGAATGCTGGTCTCGCTGCTGGTGGGGTGGCTGCTGTTCGTGTACCTGTACACGGTCCTGCCCGGCATCCGGCGCAGCTTCCGGGCCGTGTCCCGAGGCGCCCTGTTCGGCTCCTTCGGGCTGCTGCTGCTGCAGTACGGGGCTGGACTGCTGATTCCGCTCTTCTCCCGGAACCGGGCCTTCGTGATCTTCGGCCCGATGATCGTGGGAATCCTGTCGCTGAACCTGTTCGCCACCTTGGTGATGCTGGGCGCCGCCTGGACCGCGACCTTTGACGACGACACGCCGCGGGCCACCGACAACCCGGAGGAGAAGGACGCAGTGCCCGCCCCGGTCAGCGAGCGGCCCGAGCAGGACCCCGCAGTGCCCAGCCGGACTGCCTGGCGCGGAGTCCGTGTCGGGCTGGGGATCGGGTACCTGGTCGGCGGCGCCACCGGTCTCGGCCTCGGTGCACTGGTCACCAAGGTCCTCACCGCTCTGGCCCGCCGACGCCGTGCTTGACCGCCCGAGCTCTGCTCGGGCTGTGCTTGATCGCCGCCGCCTTCGCGCCGGCTCGGCTGTGCTTGATCGCCGCCGCCTTCGCGGCGGCTCGGCCGCTTCGCTATAACCCCG